>Ga0302347_1003104_pt1 | contig 15329 bp, 17 predicted proteins | sample PhyWR1_FD_202178 | JGI IMG/M metagenome (GOLD analysis project Ga0302347, IMG submission 202178) | Leaf surface microbial communities from wheat plants in UC Gill Tract Community Farm, Albany, California, United States - DLSL W.R1 (v2)... | ecosystem: Host-associated > Plants > Phyllosphere >...
CAGTTCACTGGTGGCTTTCCGTTTCATCAGCGGCCTGCCCCACGGCGCCTATTTCGGCATCGCCGCCGTGGTCGCCTCGAGCATGGTGCCCTCGGATAAACGCGCCGGCGCCGTCGCCCGCGTAATGGTGGGCCTGACCCTCGCGATGCTGCTGGGCAACCCGATCGCCACCTTCCTCGGCCAACACCTGGGCTGGCGCTCGGCCTTCGCCCTGGTCAGCGTGATCGCCCTATGCACCATCGCCCTGGTGTGGCAATTCGTCCCCCACCGCCATGACGAAGAACGCAGCGACCCGCGCAAGGAAATGCGTGCCTTCACCAAACCCCAGGTGTGGATGGCCCTGTCCATCGGCGCGATTGGCTTTGCCGGGATGTTCTGCGTATTCAGCTACCTGGCGCCGACCATGCTGGAAGTGACCAAAGTGTCGCCACAGTGGATTCCCTTTGGCCTCGCGGCGTTTGGTGTCGGCGGGATCATCGGCAACATCGCAGGCGGCAAACTGTTTGATCGTATGCAATTTCGCGCTGTGGGGCTGATATTGGTGTGGTCGATAGCCGTGCTGCTGTTCTTTCCGTTCGCGGCATCGTCGCTGTGGGGCGTGCTGCTGAGCATGGGGCTGGTCGGCACCATGGTGTCGCTGGCGGCGCCGTTGCAGATCCGCCTGATGGATATCGCCCACGAAGCCCCGAGCCTGGCGGCCGCGTCCAACCACGCGGCGTTCAACCTGGCGAACGCGCTGGGCCCGTGGTTTGGCGGGATGGCGATTACCGCCGGATTTGGTTGGACAAGCACCGGTTACATCGGCGCCGCGACAGCACTGCTTGGCCTGGGCCTTTACCTCATCGCCCGACGCATGAAAGGCGGGCACTAACCCGCCAACCTGCGCAGCTCGGGCTTGCTCCCGATAGCAATGGGTCAGTCACCACAAAACTGGCTGGCCCAGTGCCGCATCAATCATCATGCAACAACCCCGAACCATACTCTCCATAACTGCTACCCAGCCCGCTGCCGCCAAAACTCATTTTGGCGGCTTTACTCGGGCTATGGTCGCCAAACGCCTGGCATCCGCCCGAGAAGCATGGGTCGCTGCTGACGCTCCCGCCCGAGGAGCAGGCGCTCAATAGCAATGTGCCGCTGATCAGCAACAGTTTGATGAGGTTTGAGGTCATTTCCTGGGTTCTCTGCAGGCTGGAGGCGTTGGGCCTCTCTTGCAGAGAATCGTAAACCTCAACACTGCAGAGAATGATGAAATGTTGCTTGGGACAGGCTGTATCCAGAGCGCCGACTTGGAAAACGCCTACATCCGCTGTAACACGTAGCTGTTCTCAAAACCATGCACGCTCCCCAGCACGTTGAAGTCTTTGAAGAACCCCGTAGCCCTGAGCAGATCGACCGCTGGCCCCACCTCAGGCGAGTGTTTAAAGTCGCGATAATCGTCCAGCACGATAAAACCGCCCGGCACCACGCTCGGCGAATACAGCAGGAAATCCAGCAACACGTTGCGCATGGTGTGGCCGCCATCGATATGCAACAGCGCAACTCTGGGCGCCAGATTGTAGAAACGCTCGGCACTGAGTTCCGAGAAGCCGCGAATCACCACCGCATCAGGCAGCATCAACGCCTGATAGTGACTGAACTCCTCAAACTGGTTAGGCAACTCAAACGGGTCAATACCGATGACACGCCGCTCGCCATTGCACACCTCATTCATCAGCACCAGCGACTTGCCCTTCCACACGCCGATCTCCACCACGTCACCCGGCAGCTCGGCCACCAAAAGCGACAGGTAGCCCAGCAGGCGTACATGATCATGGAACGACAACTCACGACGCTCCATCGCCTGCTCAGGCAGCAGGCTGGCCTGGGCCTGTTCGAAATGCTGGCCGATCAATTCCCAGACCTGGGCGATGCTGCCAGTCAACTCCGGGTTGCTGGTGAATTCGTTGAGTTCCTGGATAGTTATCATTGTTTTCTGATCACTCCGAACGGCTAGAGGGACGTGGTTCCTGCCAGCCAAGCCGAGAACCGATGGGCGCATCGAGGATCCCTAGGCAATCTCGGCGACAAATTAAGTGCTGATTTGCTGTTTCAAGAACACACCCTTCAATACTAGTTCGGATCTTCCCGACGCGTCAGAAGGTGCCGCTCGGCATCAAGACACGACCAAGAAAAGAGGATCGCCTTAAGGCGCTTCGCATTCCCTTACAGCGCTGTGATGAAATGAGCCACACACGCGGCTCCGACACCCGGCATGCATCCCTGATAAACTGCGCGCCATTCGCCTTGACCCAGATCGCCCCAAATGCCCCTACAAACCGCCCCACTCTCCCGCCGCTTCTCCGTTGCTCCGATGATGGATTGGCACAGCTAATTCTACAGGCCTCGAAACACATGCACTTCAGCGCCATCAAGAGACGCACGTACCACTTTCGTACCAACACCAATCTCAAAAAAGCTGGACCGCCGCCTATTTCTGGCTGAACGTAGCTATCCCGAGTATTGCCAATGCTATTCTTGATTTCTTTCGAAATGAGTCGCCTACCATGACCAACGAGTACTCACTAACGGACGTGTTGGAACGGTTTTATCAAAATCAACTGGCCCTAGAAGCAGCAGTAATGGAACTGACTCTTTGGGCTGAGCAGAAAAACGCTCTGGAGTTGGGTGAGAATGTTCGCGGGGCCCTTCACACGGTTGGTGTAAATGCAGGCCATATTAAGCAAGGCCTGGCACGATTGAGAGGTGCGGACCTCACATAGTCGATATCGACAAAAACGGTCATTTATTTACTCCGAATGCTGCGCCTTTGAAGCGTCAAGACCGAAGTAAACCGTTTCGGAATCCCCCGATATATATACTAAATAACTGATCAAGTAGAATCCCTGTTCGCATCATTTCAAGGACTGTGACAAGAGGAAGGACGATGCCCGAAATTTACACCGTTAAAATCGTTAATACTGGCGAGATTTTTAGCCCTAGCGAGCAAAAAGGCCCCCTTTGGGAAAAAGCGCTTGAAGCTAGTCGCGGGATCACTCATGCAGTTTGTTTGTGCCGACAGGGTGATGATCCGCGTACAGTGGCCATCAAGTTGTCCCCAAATAAAAAATACTATTTGGCTCGTTACGGGGCTACGCATCACCACCGCAAAGACTGTCGCTTTTACGGACTAAATCCCACCCAATCCGGGCGGCAGGGGTATACACAGCAGGCAGTGCTCGAGCAGGCGGATGGCAGTCTTGCAATTAAACTCGCTCGCAGCCTTTCGCCGCCGCGCGGAGCAGTGGAAGCTAACCTTAAGGCCGTGCAGCAGAGCCGCTCTGCGCAAGGCGTAAGGCGCAGCGCCATGGGTCTAGGGGGATTGCTCGACCTACTATGGGAAGAGGCCGATCTGAATCAGTGGAACTCCGGAACCTCTAAGCGTTGGGATCTAAAGACAGGTACATTATTGCTGCGTCAGGCCGAAAGGATTCACGTGGGAAGTCACACTCTGGACAAAGCTCTGCTGCTCCCAGCCTTTAAAGAAACACCTGAGGCTACACGCAATTTAAAGATCGTAGAAAAAGCTCGCAAGAGTGGATTGCGCCTAATTGTCATAGCACCGCTCGCCAAATTCGATGAGTCCCGAGATAGCTGGGCTGATACTAATGTTGAGACAGCGCAGCCTCTGCAGATGCTACTGGGTACCTCTTATGGGACTCCAAAAATGATGCTCACTGCAGCTAGCCGGACGGCAGTACAGAGCAGCTATCACAACGAAATTGCGGCTTGGAAGCGTGATGAAAAGCTTTACGCCATTGCTCAATTTGTATTGAGGGATAAAAAGACCAAATACCCCAACGAAGCAGATGTAGCAGATGTGCTTGAAGTCTGCCTGTTGCACCTGAGTGAGCGCTTCATCCCCCTGGATTCAAGTTATGAAGAGGCTATTGAAAAGTTGCTGACTGAGGCAAAGCGCAGCTTTATCAAACCATTGCGGTACGAGGCAGATGATGAGGTATTCCCTGACTTTTGGCTGCTTGACATGGGATGCGACTATCCTATGGAGGTGTTCGGCATGGATACCGAAGACTACCAAACGCGCAAGGATCAGAAATTCAAGATCTACTCAGACATCAAAAAATACCCGAGTGGCTGGTGGTATTGGGACGCGCTGACAAAGGGCAAGATCCCGGAGCTTCCCTCGCCCCCTGTGGTAGAGCCAAAGGAGCCTTAACAGATGGCCCAATTGAATCTCTCGTCTTTATTTTTTATAAAATCAAACGTCCGAATGGTTATCTTTCGCCTAGCCAGCTCCTGCCTATCATCCTCGCCGATTGGCTGACCGTTCTGAACATCAACCGCGCTCGCACGTCTTCACTCCCCGTAAACCCATCACGGGAAGGCACGGCCAACGCCCATCAACGCTTTACACATAGATTACAGTACAAGCCCGCTCTACATGGTCACCTTCCAGCTAGGCTCGTGCCCACGAGCCTAGCTGGAAGGTGACCAGGATGCCAGTATTTTATACGTACAGCAGCCGTACAGGTTGACACGAGCGGCACCCGTCGCTATTATCAATCCTGTACGGCCATTGTACGTATGGAAACGTAACGAAAAGAAGCCGTACACGAAGGAACACCCAACCATAGATGCAATTAACTAAGAATGGAGTCGTAATGGAAAACACCCGAGAAGGAACGCAACTCGTAACGAGTTGGACGTAAATTAGAAGAAGGAAGCGCATCACTCTAAATTGAACACCAAGAGGAAAGCACTATGTCTTTTGTAGCAGAGACACTACAGGGTGCAAAAACTGCAAGACTAGATCTCAAAACAACAGAATTTGCAAAAGATTTCATCCGTAAAGCAGCAACCATTTCCGGTCTTGATATGACGTCCTTTATCTTAGCGTCGGCCTTTGAAAAAGCTGAGGCAGTAATGGAAACATATCAGCGGATTGAGCTTTCGGAGAAAGCATTTGCTCGTGCACATGAATTGAGCCGAGAAAGTGTAGCAACCCCGAAAACCCACAAAAACCTGGTAAAACTATTTAGGAGCAGAAATGAACGATCCCGACCTAACGTACGCTCAGGTGAACTTAAATGAGTTCCTGGACGATGTAAAAATCCCGAAGAAATTTAATTGCGGGGACGCAGTCCTCGACAAGTATGTAACTTCTGGAAATCTCAAACGGGCAATTAAGTCGGAAAATCTTCATGCAACCGGCCTGTTTGATGAGTCGCAGAACCTCATCGGATTCATGACAGTCGGCTTTGCCATTTTAGATAAGGCCCGCGTGAAGACGTTTGTGAAAGGGAACCAACCTCCGCATCTCCCTGTAGCGAAAGTCATCATGATTGCCATTGACGAACGTCATCAGCGTCGCGGGCTCGGTACCGACTTAATGCTGGAAGCGTTTTTCAAGGCGGTTACTGTACACCAAACGATTCCGTTGAAAGGTGTTTACCTGGACGCCGCTCCTGGGAAGGAAGCGTTCTATACTGAAACGTTTGGGTTCGCTGAACTGGAAGGACCAAGTCCTGCAGGTAGTACCCCGATGTTTATCCCAATCGAGGATGTCATTGCCGCCCTTTCGGAGGCAGACGATCCAGAGTAACGAGACGAGGCCATGCCCAGCTCACCATAATGGCTAGTAGTGACCCTACTAGCCATTTTTTATGCCTGCTCAATTTAGGTTACACGCCCCTGCCGAAGTGATGGATTTGAGCGCCGATGCCTACAGGCCGCAAAGCACTGCGGCACCTGACTGGAGGAGTGAATGCTCGCCATGCGCCTTGTTGAGTGCCCCGCCCAGCCAGCGACCGTGATCCTGTATTTCCCGAGCGCAAGAGCCGACACGCCCTAAAGGCCAAATCTGAGGCTGCATCTATGAGAGTACGGGCGCGTGAATTTGAGAGAGTGAGAACTGCACGTAGCTTCAGTAAATGCTCCGACCTCTCGGTATTTGCATTATTTCATGTTGACCCATGGGAAAGAGGTTAGGAGGGTAAGTTTTTTGTCCGGAGCCCTATAAGCCTTGTTTGCTATGGATTTTCTTAGGATTGCCGGGGTTAGCTTTTTGGTTAGGTCTGGTTATTTCCTAACCTTTATTAGTGTTAAATCTTAAACATATTAATTCCTTTAAAAACATATAGTTACGAAAACCTAACTTTTAACCTGACCCAACCTAACCCATCAAAGTTAGGCCTCAAGTCCAACAAATACAGGCTTTCCAACTCTCCCACCCCCCTCAAAAAAAAAACTAACCTTTTTCCCGAGGCACCTACTAAATTCAGCTGTCCGTGCTTGCCTCTACGCGTTGCGAAAAGCATCCGCCCTCGCAGGGTTCCGCAGGTTTCCGCTCCATCCAAAACGCGCAGCAAGCGCCCGGCCGGAGCCGCCGAGAGTAATCCGCAGGGTTGCAGAAAAATCGACCCATTTAGCCTGCAGGCGAGGTGGGGGGACGACGGCGCGCGCCGGGTGCTGAAGCATGTCACTGCGCCGTTGTAGCACGCCTGCAACCCTATTTGTGGAACGCCAACTCCCCGACCTGATGGCAGCTCGCTGGGTGGAGCCTGCGCAGCCACCGAGGTCCCGCTTTTATTGGGTCGCGCCACCGCTATGGCTTGCCTTGACTCCCTGCAAATGCTACGTTGAACTGGGTTTTTTAATGCTGTTGAAAGGCAAACTTTCATGTATCCCAGCTGATTTTTTCTGACCCAAAGCCCCGCTCTTTCCTACAGTTCGTCGCCTCAAATCGCGTCATGGGCAAACCTCAATTGCTGTATGCGCATACAGTATTGAATTCGCCCTCCATGAACAACGATGAAGACACCCTCGGCTGGCTTGGCCTCCCTTCCCCATTGCAAATGTACCGGCAGCATTGTCGCCTCCTGGAGAACGAGATCCAGGAACTGAACGTACATCTGCGCAAAGCGCGGGAGGATGTCTTCGGAATCAGTCAGATGCTGCTGGGTACGCAGGCGAAGAACGCCGAGTTCACCGGATACCTCCGTCAGAGAGGCGGCGAAGCGGCTGAGATGCGAAAGCAGACCGATACGCTGACGACGTCACTGGGCGCAAGTCAGCGTGAAGCCGAAGGCCTGAAGCGAATCGTCAACGAGATGAGACCTCGACCGACCACGCTTGTCTAAGAAGGAGAAGTCCTAAGATTTGTGTACAGCAAATGCTGTACCTAAGACTCAATGATATGTGAATCAAGGCGCGGGGTTAAGAACGGCTACCAGGGCCATCGTACCCATGCTCCCGGACTCCCACCTCAGCAGCTATGCTGCGATAATCTGTTTGCTGCCATGCTCAACTTATTGAGAGTGGCGCTGGTTTTTTGGACGGGTCTACCGGAGAAATTATGGACGAGTGGCTGAATTACGTAATAGCAAATGCCTCATGGATATTTTCAGGGATTGGAGTGTTCGCTCTTTCAGGCCTAGCCTGGTTCTTTAAGAACTCTCTCAAAAAATCATCAAACAAACAAACTCAAAAAGTAGAAGGCGGTAGTAGAGGTTACCAATCAGGTGGAGATATGCACTTTGGCAAGGAAGATAAAAAATGATTAACCGACAGGACCAGAGCGCAGCCGGTAGTTCCATTGCTGTTCAAGCCAACGGATCAGTTAGCATAATTAAAAACGGACTTGAATTATCCGAGGTGAGAGAGCTAACTGAGATTTTTCTCGAAAAGCACTTACCTGCTTTAAGAGCTGAGGCAGAAGTAACAGCAAGAAAGCATGCTGAGGAGTTTATGAATGAATTCGTAAGCAAACTGAGTGAAACAAGCAAAGTTACAGCTGACGCATTCGCAAGACCTGACAGCCAAGCTTGTTTTAGTGCGGCGTTGCTTAGTAGCGCGGAAAAGGGGGATCAGATTGACCTGAAGCTACTAGCTTCCATGGTGATTAAAAGGCTTGAAAATGACTCCGACCCACTATTGAAGCTTGTTTATGAAGAGTCGATCAGCGTCACTCCGAGACTGACCAAACAGCATATAGCTTTTCTGACTTTCGTGTTTTTCACCAAGCACATTAACTTCAGCAACAAACCTCCATTTCAAGTAGTTGAAATGTATATCGCTAGAGTACTTCCATTAATGGAACTTGGGTTCCACCTATCAACTGCCAACAAAGAATACTTGTGCAGCAAAGGCTTATTAAGCATCAACCTTGTGGCAGACGTCAATGACTTACAAGGCAGATACAGCAATATGCTTACAGACTTCCCCACAGATGAAGCTGAGCTAAAGGCTACATGCCCAAATCTACACACTACGATTATAAATTACGGTACCAATAACATACCAACCTGTTTCCTGAACGCATCAGGAAAGCTAATCGCATTATCAGCAATTGAAAGTATTATAGGGGATTTGGATAAGTCCATTTGGATATTCTAGCCCCTTACTCAGGGAGGCGAGGCGTTGGTTGGAGCACTCGGCACGTTCGAGTCACTCAGCGTCGAGCGGGTGTTAGAGCACCAGCTCGTCGTCTCATTTACTGCGCGGGGGTACTATTTTTCCCCGCTCCAAGTTCAAAGGGCTTGAAGCTCACGACTTCCTCGCCTACCCAATCATTGAGAAGGGCCAAGCGCGTCTGAATCGGCTCAAGCTCCAGGGTGGCCCAGACCTCCCCCGCTTCCTTCGGCGAGCCAAAGCCCCCAGCGTTTTTCGGCACGATGCCCATCAGCTGCGGATAAACCCGCAACGCCGCCAGCACATCGCCCTGGGTCTGATCCTTGATCGAGTTGAACTCATCCTTGGCCGACACCTCGCTCACCGGTATCAACTGAATGCCCTCCTTCTTCCCATTCGGCGCGTACACAAACAGGTTGCGGAAGTTGCCGGGGCCTTTTGAGTTTTTCAGAGCGGTGCGTAGATCATCGATATCGGATTCGTTCTGCGCGGCGTCCGTCATGTACAGGATGAAGCCAGCATGGCTGCCGTTTTCGTAGTATTTGCGACGAAACAGCGTTGCCGACTGATTCAATAGCGCCGATTGCAGTGCACAAAGCCACTCCGGCAACCCGTAAATTTCCTGGTGCAGATCCAGCTCACGTAAATGGAAAACGCTGCCCTGGTCAAACTCGTGCTCATTCTTCCAGCCTTGCACCTGAAAAAAGCGCTCGTCCTTCCCTACCCGCATGTACTTCGCCAACGCGGGCTTAAGCGCCACAGGCGAGCCCAGCAATGAACGCCGCGCCTCCATATATCCATTGCCCAGTGCCAGGTAGTCTTGGGCGTATTGATCGAAGGCCTCGCGGGTCAGCAGCTTGTGCGGGATGAACGTGCGGGTCAGTTGGTTGCGCTTGAAGCGCAGTCCCGAGTCCAGATGAACACTGGCCTTCACCGATCGAGCCAGTCCGTCCAGCGACAACGGTGGCTCATACCAACGCCCGTTAAACCAGCACTCCAACGAGTCGAATATCTCCCTGGCGGACAACACCGACTCCGGCTCGCCGAACGTGAACGCTACCGACTTGTGCTCACTCACCGCCTGCTCTGTGGCAACTGCCACCTCATTGCTTGTATTCATCAAAAAAGCTCCATCCGCCCGGTATTGGCAGCCGTCTGCCCCTCGAGCGGTTCGTGGTGTAGTGCATGGAAAAGGGCCCAGGCCAGGTCGGCGTGGCCGGTTGATTCGCTGCGCCCAGCGGTATAGGTGAACTGCCGTCCGCTGGCGGTGATGGTTTTGCGAATGGCCATCAGTGATTGCGCGAAGTCCGTCCAGCCGGCGTCGAATTCCAGTCGGCCCTTGTTGATCACGTCATACGCCTTCATCACCAGGCGCGACTTCACCTCTGGCGAATAACTGAACGTCGTCAGCCCAGGGAAGAACTGCCGCACCAGCTGCGCCACGCCAGAACCCATGCCTGTCACGTCGATACCGATATAGGTGACCCAATATCGCTGGGTCACCATGCGGATGGACTCGGCCTGCGCCGCGAAATCCATGCCACGGAACTGGTGCCGCTCAATCACCCGGAACTTACCGCCCGGCACCATTGGCGGCGCCACGACCACCAGGCCAGAGCTGTCGCCCGTTTCGGCCGGGTCATATCCCAGCCACACTTGGCGGTCGGCCAGAGGGCGCGGCGCCAAAGGCTTGTAGTCCTCTGCCCACTCAACCCAGCTGTCGATCATGCAAGACTGCAACATCGACAGAGGGAAGATGCTCGCCCCGTCGTCCACAAACTGGCACATCAGCAAGTTCTGGAACGCCTCGGCGTCGTACTCCTGGCGCAGCTCCTCAAGGTCGAAGAGTTCGCAGCCGCGTTGCTCAGCGTCCAGAATCGTGACGATCTGCCGCCACACCTTGTCCTCGCACAAACGTCCCTGTTGCAGGGCATCGTGGGAAACATCCACCGAAATACGGTTGGCGGCGGGCTTACCCTTGTTGAATCGCTCCCCCGTCCAGAACGTGTATGCCTCGTGAGCCATGCTCGACGGCGTGCTGAAGTAGGTGCGGCGGTATTGCTTCTGCATCGCCATACCCGAGGCGACCTTGTTCAGTTCCTTGAACTTGAACGTCCAGAAGAATTCATCGAAGTAGAAATTGCCGTGGTAGCCCTGAGCCGTCCGTGCGTTGGTCCCCAGGAAGTGAAGCTCGGCGCCATTCGCCAGCGTGATGGGATCGCCGGTCAGCTCAACGCCGACGACTTCCCTGGCAAAGGACTGAATGTAAGATTTAAAAATGTGTGCCTGATTTTTCGATGCAGACAGGAAAATTTGATTACGTCCAGTGGTCAACGCATCAATCAGCGCCTCACGAGCGAAGTAGAAAGTCGCACCGATTTGTCTGCTTTTCAGAATGGCCCTGGTGCGCTGATTGCCAGCCTTGTACCAATCCAACTGATAACCAAAGCACCCATCGACGAACGCCTGAGTGAGCAGCTCGATATGCTCTTCGCTGAACTCATTACGGCTCGGTTTTTTCTTGGGTCCGCTATTGCGGTCATTCAATTTCGGGTTTAGCTCGGACTCGGTACCGCCTCCCTGGAACCGCTCGATACGTGCCTGACGCTCCAACTGCCGGTGCAGCAAGTCAATTTCCTTGAAATCGCCGCTGGTCTTGCCTTCCTTCAGGATCAACTGCACCAACCGCACCTCCAACGCTCCGCCAATTCGCTCGACGTTATCCGCGCGGTCCCAGTCATCACGGGCTTTCCAGCTGTGGACGGTTTTCTCTTTTTCGTCCAGGTAATCGGCAATTTCCGTGATGCGCCAACCCGTCCAGTACAAAAATTTGGCCTGGCGACGGTTATCACGGATTGGAGTTTCGGCGAGAGCATTCATGGCGCAGATGCTGCCTTCCGCGCGCGAGGTATACCCGCCCGGCTCCCTGTAGGAACCCGTTATACAAGTGCGGCTCGTTGCCCGCGAGGCCGCAGCTACCGACCATGCCCACATCGCAACGGCAGTTCGCCGCCACAGCACCGAGGACTCCCCATGGCCAGCAGCACCAAACAGAAATTCCGCTCGAAGTGGACCCGCATTGCCGTAGAAGGCGCGACCACTGATGGCCGCAACATCGAGCGGAGCTGGATTGCCGACATGGCCTCGCAGTACAGCCCAAACACCTATGGCGCTCGCATCAATTGCGAACACATCAAGGGTTATTGGCCTGGCGGCGAATTCGGTGCATACGGCGACGTATTGGCACTTAAGGCTGAAGAAGTCGAAATTGCCGGCATCAAGAAGCTGGCGCTGTTCGCCCAACTCGAACCCAACGACGCCTTGCTGGCATTGAACAAGCAAGGTCAGAAGGTCTACACCTCGGTGGAGATCCAACCGAAGTTTGCAGACAGCGGCAAAGCCTACTTAGTCGGCCTCGCTATTACTGACACCCCAGCCAGCCTGGGCACCGAAGCACTTAGCTTCAGTGCTACACACGGCACCTTGGCAGGCCGCAAACAGGACAAAGACAACCTGTTCAGCGCCGCCGAAGAAGCCGGACTCGAATTCGAAGAAGTCACCGACCAGCCGAGTGCTTTTGCATCAATCAAGGCCAAACTCGGTGAGTTCATCAAACTGAGCAAGGACAAGGAAGGCAAGGACGCCACCACTTTCTCCGACATCGGTGAGGCGCTGGAAAGCCTGGTAACCCTTGCCACCCAGCAGGCTGAGCAAGCCGAAGTTTCAAGCACGGCCATGGCAGATTTGAAAAAGCAGTTCACCAGCCTGGATACCGAGCTGAAAGAGCTCAAAACCAAGCTCGGCCAAACCGCTGACCTCAGCCAGCCACAGCGCCCGCACAGCACGGGCGGTCAAGGTACCGTACTGACCGCTTACTGAACCCACGGCCCAACACCGACAAGCCTATTCACCGGAGAACACCCACATGCGTAAAGAAACACGCTTCGCCTTCGCCGCCCTGGCCGTGCAGATCGCTCTGCTCAACGGCGTAGCCAGTGCCCACGAAAAATTCAGCGTAGACCCCAGCATTCAGCAAAAACTGGAAGTTGCGGTGCAGGAGTCCGATGGATTCTTGAAACAGATCAACATCATTGGCGTCGATGAGCAGTCAGGCGAAGCCCTGCTGCTCGGTGTCAATGGTCCGGTTGCCAGCCGCACTGATACCTCCGGTGGAACCCGCCGCAGCCCTTTGAGCCGCAGCACGCTGAGCAAAGACAGCTACATCTGCAAGCAGACCAACTTCGACAGCGCATTTCCCTATGCCCTGCTGGACGCCTGGGCCAAGTTCCCAGACTTCCAGGTAAAGCTGAGCAACGCGATCATCCTGCGCCAAGCACTGGACCGCATCATGATCGGCTTCAACGGCACCAGCGCCGCTGCAACCACCAACCGTGCCGCCAACCCTCTGTTGCAAGACGTCAATATTGGTTGGCTGCAAAAGATCCGCCTGAGCGCCGATGACCGCGTGCTTGATGCTGCCACCATCGGTCCGCGCAAAGTCATCAAGGTTGCGGGCGTCGACACGGTATTCGAGGGTGACTACTCCAACCTCGACGGCCTGGTGTTTGACGCCATCCAGATGCTCGACCCATGGCACCGCACCCGCCCTGATCTGCGTGTGCTGGTTTCCCGCAACCTGATGCACAGCAAACTGCTGGCGGCGGTGGAAAAGGGTGCCGACTCCAACCAGGAAGAAAACGCCGCCCAAGAGATCGTCAGTCGCGCCCGTTTGGGTGGCCTGCCGGTCGTCGACGCTCCGTTCTTCCCGGATAACACCGTGCTGGTCACCACCCTCAGCAACCTTTCGATCTACTACCAGAACGGTGCACGTCGCCGTCATCTGAAAGACGAACCGGAGCTGGATCGTATCGCCGACTACCAGTCCTCCAACGAAGCCTACGTCATCGAAGACTTCGGCCTGGTCGCTCTGGTGGAAAACATCACGGCAGTCAACTACCCAGCTCCAACCGGGGCATAAGAGGCGCGCCATGCACCAGACACCAGCCCAACGCAACCAGCTGCGCAAACGCGCAGCCATTGAGTCCGCCGCAACTGCGCCGGCCACTTCAATGGAAGGCGCAACCGCTTATGAGCACCAGCTGGCTCAACTGGCTCAGCACCGTGCGCGTCTCAAGCAGGTGCAGTCCAATCAGGGCAAAGCCGAGCTCAAGGCTCTGCTGATCCCTGAGTACGAACCGTACGTGCAAGGTGTACTGGATTCCGGCAACGGTGCCCAAGACGAGGTGCTCACCACCATCATGCTCTGGTGCATTGATGCCGGCGGCTACCCCGGAGCGCTGCAGATCGCCAACTACGTCATCAAACATGGTCTCAAAATGCCGGATCGCTTCGAGCGCTCAACCGGCACATTGATCGCTGAGGAAATCGCCGAAGCAGCCCTTAAGGCACAAAAGGCGGGCGACAGTTTCCCGCTGTGGATTCTTGAGGAAGCCCAGCGCATCACCGCCGAACAGGACATGCCAGACCAAGCTCGCGCCAAACTGCACCTGGCGCTCGGGAAGGCCTTCGCAGCCATTCCTGATGATGCAGTTGGCGAAAACTTGGGAGCCTTGACTGCTGCCAAGCAGCACCTGGCTAAAGCCATCGACTTGCACAGCAATTGCGGCGGCAAAAAGGATCTGGAGCGCGTCGAGCGTCTCCTCAAGAAACACGCTGCCCCAGGCAGCTAACAGAGCGTCCCCACGCACCCCGCCGGCTCGGGGCAGATCGGCCAGGCCGCTCCTCCTGAACGTGAAGCCCCGACCACCGGCGACCTATTTTCGAGTGCAGTCACATGAGCGCATTTGTAGCCAGCGGCACCGTCGCCGGCGGCCACATGAACACCGACCCGTTCTGGCCGTCGATTGACTTGGATGCGTTGCGCGCCACCCTGCGCATCGACTCCAGCGTCACCCCAGCACGCCTGGAAACCGCCGTGATCTCTGCCGCTATCAACCTCAACCGCGAGCTGAGTGACTGGCGAGCAGCTCAACAGGCAGCTGGCTATGCCACGTTGGAAGCCGTACCAGGCGACCGGATCAAGGACGTCTCGGTAAAGGCTCACCTCTACCGCCGCGCGATCGAGGCCGGTACCGGCGCCGAGGTGTGTGAGCGTTTTCGCGACTACAGCGCCACCAACACGGGCAACAACAAGGCCGAAGAGGTTGCACCCACCATCGACGACTACCGCCGCGACCTGCGGTGGGCAGTGCGTGATTTTCTCGGCAAAAGCCGCACCACCGTGGAGCTGATCTGATGCCTGTGCAGATCCGCACCAATCAAAACGAAACCGTCGACGCCCTGTGCTGGCGGTTTTACGGCCGCACCGCAGGCGTCACAGAGGCCGTGCTCGAGGCGAACCCCGGCCTGGCCGATCACGGCCCGATTCTGACGCAAGGCCTCACTGTCAGCATGCCCGAAGCCAAAACCAGCGCGCCCCAACGGCAGATGGTGAATCTATGGGACTGATCCTCTGCAACCAAGGAAACCCACACCATGGCTGATCCGACTTCCAGCGTTGTGACTGGCCTTCTTATCGGCTTGGGTCTGTCCACCGTTACGCCTGTTATCGACGACGGGGCGCTGTTCGGCGCCATCCTCGGTGCCTGGCTGGTGACCAGTCTTAAGCGCGACCTCAAGGTCTGGCAGCGCCTGGGCTCACTGTTCCTTTCCGCAGGGGTGGGCTACCTGTTCGCGCCCATCGCTTTGCAAGCAATCCCGTTCATCACCAGCGGTGGCAGCGCCTTTATCTGCGCCCTGGTGGTCATCCCGATCAGCATCAAACTGATGATGTGGGTGGAAAAAGCGGATATCTGGGACATCTGGCGTCGTATCCGAGGGGGCACCTGATATGCCGAACATGGAACTGGCCGTGCAGTTGATCGCGGCAATCGCCTACCTGCTGAGCGCCCTGCGCCTGGCCT
>Ga0302347_1003109_pt1 | contig 15297 bp, 27 predicted proteins | sample PhyWR1_FD_202178 | JGI IMG/M metagenome (GOLD analysis project Ga0302347, IMG submission 202178) | Leaf surface microbial communities from wheat plants in UC Gill Tract Community Farm, Albany, California, United States - DLSL W.R1 (v2)... | ecosystem: Host-associated > Plants > Phyllosphere >...
CGCGAAGATGCGTTAGAATGCGCACCCCCGGCGTCACGTCGGGGATGCAATGGGCCGTTAGCTCAGTTGGTAGAGCAGAAGACTTTTAATCTTTTGGTCGATGGTTCGAATCCATCACGGCCCACCATTTGCATCAACAACTTAGGCGCCCGATGGGCGCCTTTTTTGTTGCCTCCGTAAAACCCTCCGTAAAAACCACCTAGAACGGCGCGGGTAGACTGGTACACTCGCCTTCACTTGAGGGAACGGACGGTCTCAGGGGGCCACGTGAGCAAAAAATTTCCACTGATCAAGGTTAGACAGTGGCTGACCAGCTGGGACCAAGCAGACTACAGTGCTTCGAACCTTCCCAAGCCTGAAGATCACTTTTTCATGGGCTCAATCCCCATAGCCGAACTGCGTCGTCTTGCGGGCGTCAGTCGTCGGCAAGTGGTGGAGGAGCGTAAACCTGGTGATGGCGGCTACCAGCGGGCACACGAGGCCGAGCGCTCCGGGAAAATCGCTAGGTACATGGAATGGGGTTTCCCTATTTCTTCTTCTTCTGGGATCAAGCCTCAAGAGCATCGGCATCTGATTCATCCTGGCTGGCTGCCGACCGCTATTCTGGTGAATATTATTAAACCAGAAGAAACTCGACGTAGGCATGGTAAGCCAGCTACTTTGCGGGTGGATCACGCTATTCAAGTGGAAGAGGGGAGCGGCGGAAGCTTCTTCCTCAGCGTCCCGGAGATGAATTTTGGTCAAGATGGCGACCTTGAGCCTTTAGAGATCATTGATGGACAACATCGAATCTTTGCTGTCGACGGGTTTGACATGTTGTCCGGAAATTACGAGGTGCCTGTTGTCTTCTTCCATGGATTGACTAACTCATGGCAAGCCTACTTGTTCTGGGTGATCAATGTTGAGCCCAAGAAGATCAATCCGAGTTTGGCTTTTGACCTCTACCCAGAACTAAGGAATCAGTCTTGGCTCGAGGAGGGTGAAAATCTCAAGGTCTACCGTGAGCATCGCGCGCAGGAGCTAACGGAGGCGCTGTGGCGCCACAAGAGCAGTCCTTGGCGTCAGAGAGTTGAGCTTCTCGGGAATCGCATTGACGGCCACGTGTCGAACGCTGCGTTTATCAGAACGCTCATGTCGACCTTCATCCGTCGTTGGGGAGCGGAGCACCGTATCGGTGGGCTCTTCGGATCCACAAAGGGCGATGGAGGTGAGCGAGTTCTGGCGTGGACACGTGCGCAGCAGGCAGCTTTCCTGCTGGTGATGTGGCAGGCGTTGTTGGAGGAGACGACGAAAACTCAGGCGGAGTGGGCAATGGCCTGCCGAACTGCCTACGCGCGTATCGACGGTGATGCAAGGAATCGCACAAACCCAGAAGAGCTTGATGCCGCCTTCGCAGGCCCCCACACGCTGCTTGCTACCGACCAGGGTGTACGTGCGATCTCTTATGTGTTCAACGCAATGTGTCAGGTCTCCTACTCTGATTTGGGCTTAGAAGAGTGGGAGGTCGATACCATTGAAGAGACGATGAGCGATGCGGCAATCACGGAGGCACATAAGTCTCTGACTGGTCGTAGCAAGATTTTGCAATTCCTTCGGGCTGTTTCTAAGCAGCTAGTAGGTGGCGAGATGGACTGGCGCACTTCCAAAGAGCCCACTTTGACCGAAGAGGGAAAGCTGCGCCAAGGCAGCTATCGGGGCAGTAGCGGATATACCGCCCTTCAGCAGACCTGCTTGCGCGTGTTGATGGATGCAAAGAACGCCGACGTCGCAAAAACTGCCAAGCAAGTTGCCAAGTTGGTGGGCATGGAATGAATGGTTATAAGGGGAAAAAAAGTAAATCGAAAGGTAAAGCGATAGCAAAGAGCAGTGCCGGGGAAATGAATGCAGCGGCGGTCTGTGCCCTTTCCTCTCATAAGCCAATTGCCGAAGCGCTGGCCAAACTCGGTCCAATCGGCGGCCGAGGCGAGGTGCTTGACCAGTCCGTGGGGTCTGCCCCAGCGCTCGTGGCGGGGGAGCAAGTAGCTCACCTGACGGAGGCTTGGCAGTATATGGGCGCTGCGGTCAGGGCCGTCCTCTGTAACGCGGGCGACAACGCGAAACACTTTGCCTACTACGCACAACTGCGCGCAGTTTTATCCATTTTTTCTGGAAGTGGCATTCGAGTTAGCCTTGGCGAGAACTTCTTGATTAATGAGTCGGGCGCTAGGGTGCCGTTTAAGCTGCCAGAAAGAATAAATAGGACCCACCCTTTGGTCTGGTCGCTTTGGGATGAGTGGGTAAAGACCACATACGCCCAGGAACTGATGGGAAAGAATATGTCAGTGATCTCCGGCATTTCTCTTTCAGATCTAGCGCTTATCCCTGCCGGCTCTGGAGCTCTTCTAGGTGCTTGGGGCTATGATTTGGCGCGAGGGCGGAAAGACCACGCGGCGCGGAACGATTCTAGCTACAAGGCGATGTCTCGCCTTGCTAGTCCTGAAATGGATGCGGCATCCATCGAGCTGGTTCGGAGGATATGGACGCTTCTTCTTGAGAATGGCGACGGCGTCGTATTTGATGCCACCCTGGTGCGATATTTCGTCGAACGGTATTTGGCGAGCACGGTCGAGCAGGGAGTAAAGGACGCTCAGGTGGTGAATCGAAAGGACGTTCTTGATCGAGTAATCGAACAGACATCTGCGAAGACTGGTGTGTCCAAGTCGATGCTTGAGCAAGTATTCAGCGCGGACGTGGATACGAAGTTGTTTGACCATGCATCCGCGGCTGAAACAAACGTAGAGAACGTAGTTAGCAGAGCATTGTTTCTGTTGCGTATCGCGACGCTAGCATTGGCTGAGGGCCTGAGATCTGGAGCTAATCAGCACTGCAAAAGTTGGCTGGCGTATTGGCTGCAAAGTGGCGGGCTCTACAACCCGGATGTTCATGATGCGCCTTCTGAGATCGCGACTGACTACGAGGGGGCGCTGGATGAGTTTGATGACGTGGATGCAACAAAGCTCCCGGCATCTGTTTGGGATCGGAGCTTGGCTCAGTCGTCCGCTTTGCTCGCTAGACCGGAGGGGTTTGTTGGCTGGGCCCTGCCTCTATAGCGGGTTGGTTATGATTAACTCTTCGTACTGGCCGCGGTCTTTACCTGTTCCTGAGATGGCGCTGAAGCGGCTTGTGGTTCGGCATCTGAAGCCGCGCTCGGTGTAGAGTTCGCGAACGGAATCATGATTAGCATTTGTGCTGACGACGAATGCGCCCCTCTCCATTGCCCGCGCCAGACAATCTGCTAGGCGGATTTGGTCGCTCCAAGAGAATATTTTCTCGTTGTAGTTTAGAAATCCGTTGTTATTGTGCCGTACCGTGTACGGTGGATCCGCAAAAACCAGATCCCCTTCTGTGGCTTGGTCGATCGCAGCTGAAAAATCGCCTGCGATAAGTTGCGCTTTTCTTAGCGCGGACGCAATGGAGGAAAAGTCGTCCGATTCCATAAGAACGGCGTCCTTGGATCCGCGAGGGACATTAAACTGTCCTTTCCTGTTTACGCGGTAGATGCCATTGAAGCAGGTTCGATTCAAATAGATAAGGCGGGCCGCGCGAGCGATTGCATCCTTAGGGGCTTCATCGCGAACCTTGTAATAGTAAGTGTCGGAGTGCTTGTCAGCATGTAGCTTCAGAGCTGCGACGACCTTTCCTGAGCGCGATTTAACCGCGCGGTAGGTCGCCATGAGTTCCTCGTTCGAATCGCAAAGGATGGCGTTTTTAGGGCGCAGTGCAAAAAAAACCGACGCAGAGCCCGTGAATGCTTCAATGTATCTATTGTAGTTTTTGGGGAACACGTCTAGGTGATGCGAGACAAACCACCGCTTCCCGCCTGGCCATTTCAAGAAAGGGGGCGTGTTTGGAGCGTTTTCGGTTGAGGTTCGTCGTTTGGGCGGCATGGGTATTGCTCTACTCCTGGTCGTCTTCATTTTGCCATTACTTGGCGCCATTTTGTTCAGGTTTGGCTGCTGCCCGCAGGCTTAACCCTTGGCACGCTCTTGTCGTAGACCTTCATCATTGCGTCGCTCACCCCTAGCGCGTCCTGCCTTTCGGCCCGATTTCCTTCCGTTTCGGTCCCGCCCTTGCGCTTCAGGTCGTGGATCCCGAAGCGCTGGTCTTCCCGAATGACTCCTTCGCGAAGCGCCATCTGAATCATTCGCTGCCATGCGCTGTCCAGACTGGACTTCTGAATGGGTTCCCCATGCTGGGCGAGGATCAAGAAGCGATGCTCGGCGCGAAGCTGCACCGGCAGGACGTGCCGATCGATCAACGATTGGCGCAGCGCGATGGCTGCCTGCCAAGCATCCCTGAGTCGCGGCGACCATTCGACCAAGCTGTCACGACTCCGCTTTCGTCTATTGGTGAGCAGACCTTCTTCATGCGCATGTGCGTCGGTCAGAGTGATTGTCTCGACTCCACGTAGCCTGCATAGGTAGCCGATCTCCATAACGATCCAGAGATACGGTGGGACGGATCCCTCGGTGTGCGAGCCGCGTGCTCCCCGGTCGCGAGCGAAGGCCAAGAGAGCATCATAAGCGGCATCGGTCGGTAGCCGCTGCCGTTTGCGCTCTTGTGCGGATTCGAGACCTTGTGCCGGGTTATGCGGAACTAGACCCCTGTTGAGCGCCCAGCGAAAGACCAGGCGCGCGTAACGCAGCACCTTGTTCGCTTTCGTTGGCGTGCCGTCCGCCTCGATGCGATCGACAAGTCGCTGGAAGTTCGAGTTGCGGAGTCGCGCCACCTGCAGCTGCCCGAACTTAACGCCCAAGGAGGTCGGAAAGCTGAGCATCACATCGCGAGCTTGGCTGTAGTCGTCGCGTGTTCCTTTGGCGAGCTTCTTGAACTTGGGGCTGTCGTGGTACTGGTCGCAGACCCATTGAACAGTACCCGACTCGGTGCTGGCCTCGGTAATGGCGAACAGATCGGAGAGCTTTGCGCTCGGCCCGGCAACTGTCCGCCGCTTTTTCTTGCCGCCCTCCACCTCAAAAACGAACCACCTACCGCGGCCACTGGGGTCCCAGTACACGCCTTTGGGAATCTTCGCCTGGTCGATGTGATCAGGAATATTTGGTTGATGCTTTCGAGCGCGTGGGGTCATTTCAGAATAGGTCAGATGGATAAGAGTCAGAGTTCGCAGCTGCTCGGGTTACGCCGAGCGCTGCGTCCAAGGCGGTAGACGTGGTCCATATGCCGCCCCTTCCGTCGTACTGATAGCGGATACCGCAGCGCCGCGCCCACGCTTCAACGGTTGACAGGCGCGGACTTTCGCCGGGCTTGCAGAGCTGCTGAAGGTCTTCGAACTGAAGGACAGGGCCGATCACGGTTTCCCTCCGGCTCCCTTTCGGTGAGATGGCATCACGGTTCCTCCCGCAGCCTGGTGCGCGGGTCACGCGGCGGTTTGACGGTGGCGAGGGTGACGGGCGCTGGATGGCCGGGGCAGCCGCCGCCGGCGTAATCGAAGCCTTCGCAAGCCGGGCCCATTGGGAGAACGACCCTGCCGGCGGCCAGATGATCCAAGAGCGCGTCCTTCGCTTCGTCCGCAGTGAGCCAACGACCGGTCTCGGCGTCCTTGAATAGGCTGCCCAGTTCGCGCTTGCTGAAGTTCTTTATGGCGCCGCGCACGTCTAGGTGGCAATGGCCGAAGTAGTCACCCACGATCCACCCCCGGCAGTGCATCACGCTGGCCGGCCTCAGGGCTTTCGCGCAGATCCTCCGCCGTGACGGTGTGCACGTAGATGGTCCCGACCTGCCAGAAGGCAGGCCTCTCAACGCGGTCGGCCCACGCAGCGATCAGCACCTCAAGTTCGCTCTTCTGCTCCTTGGTCACGCTGCCGAGGTAGTCTTCGGATGGTTCGCCGGCAAGGTCATATGCCTGGCACGACATGTTCTCGATCACGCTGTCAGCGTCGACCAGCTGGAGGGCGTCAACTGGAATGATCTCGCCAATGGAGATCGTGATCCCGATCTCCAAGCCTCCGTGGTGGTCCAGGGCGGCGGCAACTGCTTCTTCGATGCTGTCGCACTGGTCGCGGTACGTCTCTTCGTCCACGCTCCAGCTGTACTGCGCTTTCGTCTGTGCGTTGGAAGGTGACACAGCTGGCGCGCTATCCTTGGTATTGCCGTTGTTAGGCGCCACGTATGGCGCTTTGTGCATGTCGGTCGTCATCGTTTCGTCCTGGCTTAGTGGCGGGTGCCAGCGCGGCTTGCCGCGGCGGCGTCATTGATCTGCCGGCGGCTCAGCTCCTGCCGGATGGGTGTATTGCCCAGAATTTCGACCTTGCCGCCGGCGCGCTTGAACGCGGCGAGCTGATCGGCGATCACCGCGCGATCCCGGTCCTTGTGCTGGACGGTGGTGCTGTTGTGGCTGCCAGTGGGGACCGAGCGCATTACGCGGGCCGCAGCGGCGCGAGTCGGCTCCACACGCGCATCAGGGGCGCGCATCAGCCTGTGCATGGTGGTGGTCAGCATCCAGACCCTGTTGCCCTTGGTGATGCTGACCTGCACCTGGCCGGTGTCGCGCATCGCCGCCAGCGAACTGTTGAGCTGCTTCAGCGTGCACGTCAGTGTTCCGGAGGCGAGCAGTTCTTCATCGCTCGCGCCAGCAGGACGGTCGAGCAGAAGAGCGCGGATGGCGGCGGCACGGCCGAATTGCTGGATCTTGGCGCTCATGCTGGGTCCTTGGCGGTAAGGTCGCGCACGCGCACGCCCTGGCGATCAAGCCAGCGGCGCGCCGACTGCAGCGACTTTTGAGAGAGGGCGAATCGGCCGGTACCGATCTGGAGTTCGCGGCCACGCAGGGTCGCTGAGCGGCCCGTGGCGGCCGCCACTTCGGTGGGGGTGGCGCTATGCGGGCTGGCGTAGATGCCGGCCCACAGCCATCCTGCGCAGACCATCAGCACCAGGGTGGTGCCATGACTGCCGGTGGGGAAGGAATGCTCAACGGGGAGGGGCGACGCCTTCATGCGGGATCCGCCTGCTCAGCGGATGAGCGATATGACGCAGCCAGCACATCCCACTGCGACGCGAAGCGTCGGAATGTCTCTGCCTGCTCTTCATGGCCGACCATGGACTCGGCATCGGCCTCCACGCGCAGCGCCGCGGCGTATGCCGCCTTGGCCTCGGCAACCTTGAGGTAGTAGGCGCGGGTCATGGAGCCCCCGCGCTTAGGCGTGCCTGCTCGACCAGCGCGGTGGCTTGCGCCATGCCCGATTTGGTAAGCGTGGCCTGCGTCGGAAAGCTCGGGTCGTCGTAGTCGATCAGCGCACGTTCGTAAAGCCAGTTGGTGACCCGTCGGGTAAAGATTCTGGCGGGCTGCCTGGAGGAGCAGAAGCCACCACGGGTGCGCTTCAGCGCATGCCCCGCCGCAGCAAATGCCGTAACGAGCGCGGCGCGCTCCAAGGGTTTGAGTGGTGAAGCCATTGCGTTCTCCAGGTCAGGCGGCGTGCTGTGCTGGCAGGCGAGCCAGCACGGCGCCGCGGGCACGGGCGAGATGGGAGATCGGGATCAGCTGAGGCGCCAGACCCGGGTCGGTCCAGCGCAGCTCGGCGATCGCGAGAGAGGGGCTGGGTACGGTTGCCTTCTGGCAGAGATGGCACTCGAAGTGCACGAGGGCCGGCACAGGCGCGCCGAGCTGGTGGCCTGTCGGCGCACCAGTGGTCGTCACGATTTGCGGCCGGTGCCCTGGGCGGCACAGCGGTACAGAGGCGGGAGCGGGGCGGGCCGTCTGCATGGCATCACCCGCGAACGCTGGAGGACACCGCCCAGCGCGCCTGATGAGCATCGCGGTCGGCGTGGGCCTGCTTGATTTCCACCAGGCGGAGAGGGACCACGACGGCTGCAACGGCAGCGACAACCGCCCAAGCAAACCGGTACCGGCGGTTCATGCCCGCACCTCGGCTGCCATGTCGCGCGACTCGGCCTCAACGCGACGGGCGGCAACGCCCATGCGGCGCGATCGGCGCAGCTGGTTACGGCTGTGCTCGCCGGCGCTGCGGGCTCGCAGGACGTTGGCACGGGTGTGGTCGCGTGCAGCCTGCGCCAGCAGGCACGAGGCGGCCTGGAGCGGCAGCGGGGCCTTAAGCAGGGAGTCGGCAGCGGTGCGGTGGGACATGGCGCTCTCCGTAGGAAAGGAGGGCGCCGGCGGGCCTATTGCCTGGGGAGAGGCATCTGCGGCTCAGCAGGGGAGGGGCTGGGCCGCAGTCGCGACCCGCCGGTCGCCCATCGGCTGGGGTGCCGACGGTGCGATCCTATACGCAAACGAATTACCAATGCAATACCTAAACGAATTAATTCGTTTGGCGGGCTGCTGGGGTATACCTAGCCTCAATGGCCTCAACCTGCTTGCGCTTCGTCTCGGCGCATTGCTGGGTGAAGCTCGCCATCTGGCTGTCCGCGCTTACGCGCTCAGCTGTAATGGACTGCTGCAGCCCCGCGATTTGGTTGCGTATGCCTGCCTCGTAGGTAGCTCCTGCGAGGTTGTTCCGGGCGAGTGCAGCGTCTCGATTGAGTGCCTGCACTTGGCGCTCATAACCTGCGATGCGTTGATCCGAGGGGCCGTAGATCCTGCTCCGTGCGCTGGTCAGGCAGTTGCGCTCTGCGATGCTTGCGTCGGAGATGTCTGTGCTCTTGAACACGGCTTGCTTGTTGGCCGCTTCACCTGATGTTGGGGTGGCTGCTCTGCCGGTGCGCACTTCATGTGGCTTGCTGTCCCTTGCACAAGGGTTCTGGGAGTACACGGTTTCGCCGTTACTGCCTTTGCACTTATAGACCTGGGCTGTCGCAGCAGCGCAGGGGAGCATCAACATGGCTGCAATCGCGAATGACCTCATGACCTGTCCTTGTCCTCAGTGTTGTTAGGGCTGACTACAGTCCGCCACGGCCGCTGCGATCGATTACGCGGCCGATCATGTGCAGGCCAGACACTTCGTCTGCAGTGAGATATTCATCGGGGTACTGCGTCTTGTCAGGGTTGTCACTGACGATGCGCAAGCGGCCGTCAGCGGTCCTGTACAAGCGCTTGACCTTGATGTCCGGGTAAGGGCCAGGAGTCATGAAGACGTAAACCCGCCCGTCAGCGACCTCCTTATCCCCGGTGTTCACAGCGATTCTGTCGCCGTTGAATAGGGTGCGCTCCATGCTATCGCCAAAGACCTTCATCACCTTTACGTCTTCAGGCTTGGCTCGCACCTGGTGGAACCAGCTCAGCTGGTAGGCCATGCGGAAGCTGGTTTCCACAAATTCGGGGGCGGGTGAGCCGTGGCCTCCGGACACAACGACATCCACTACCGCCACCAGCACTTCCCTGTCGCCATCTAGTTCGTCTCCATGTTCGAACGCCTTCACGGCATAAGCCGGGATCGTTCCCGGCGTGCCCGTGTGAGAGGCGGGCAGTCCGGTACGCATCTGCTCAACCGTGACGCCAAAGTAGTCAGCAAGGGGCCTAAGCGTTCCATCACGCGGGTCAGCTACACGGCCCGACAGGACTCTGTGAATGGTGGGCTGGGGCACGCCAGTCTCCGTAGCCAGGCGGTTCTCGCTCAGGCCACGAAGATCCATCAACTGGCGAAGGTTCTTGGAAATCGTATTCATTCGTGAATTGTCAGCCGCCAGTCGGGGTGTGGCATAGATCGTTTGGGTATTGCAAAGCTATTCGTTTGCGTATAATTTCCATCGCCATGAACCCTCAAACCGCAGTTGTCGCCCTTATCGCCCTTGGCTGGAGCGAGTCCCGCATCGCCAAGGAAGTGGGTACATCGCAGCCCACCGTTCACCGGATCAAGCATGGTCTTCAGCGCCGCGGCGTCTCTTTTGAGACGGCGAAGGCTGTGATCGATCTGGCTGAGGCCGAGGGATCCGCTGCGGCCAACGGGGTGCGCCCATGCAGCAGTTGATCGAATTCCTGCCCGACCTCGGCAACTCAGAACTGGGGCCGGTGTTGGACCAGTGCCTCATGGGTGAAGGCGAGGGCGGTGGGCTTGTGCTGACGGCTGACAGCTGGCTCGCCCTTCGTGGCCGGCTACAAGTCGCAGCGTCACCGCTTCATTGGTGGGAGGTTCCGACCAGTGCCTGATGTCAGCAACGGCCGGCGCGAAGAAGACCGCCGCCACTCCGCCCATACCCCGGCTCACGCTGTAGTGGCGAAGGGCGCTGAAGTGCATGCGCTGCTGGAAGGAGAGGATTTCACTCATGGCCTGCATCTTGCGTTCGATGCTGCCTGCAGCGGAACGATGAAATGCGTAGCGTTTCAGGGGGCGGCATGACCTGCGCTCGCTCGGATATCTACTGGCGGGATGCTGCATACAACGCCGTCATGAAGATGCCTGGCAGCGTGAACGCTGCTGCCGCCTATCTGACCGAGCGACGCGGCGTCAGCATCAAGGGCGAGACCCTGCGTAAGAAGCTGCGCGGCCTGGACGGTGAGTCCATCTCCATGGAAATGCTGGAGATGCTGACGGAATGGATGATGGAACTGTCAGCAGGCACCTCGGTCGCCACTGACTGGATACTGTCACTGGCCGCTCAGTTCAACCTGGCAGTCGATCACGTGCCTGCCGCGCCCGAGGCCGGATGGCCCGATGAGATAGCTGCGATCAGGGACAAGCTGCTGCACGTCTCCAAGTTCTGTGGGCAGTTGTCTGCTGTTGCGCTGGATGTTCTGGCGGACAACCAGGTGACGCTGGCCGAGGCAGACAAGATGCTCGATGCGCTCCAAGCGCTGCGCACCATGTGCCACCGCATGGAACGCAACCTGCGGCGGGCATTGAAGAAAGGTCGGCGGCGTGAATGACGTGGCGACCTTCCGCGCACCCCGGGCACGGTACAGGCGACGTGGAAAGATGAGCGCTGCTGCCTGCCGTGCGATGGAAGAGGCTGCCCGAGCGCTGACTGACGCTGTGCCAGCCCTTGTCGGTGACGAAGCGATGGCAGAGCGCGAGCGCCTGCGCCGCGAGGACGAACTGAAGGCTACTGCCCAGCGCCAGCTGGACCTGGGGGGTAAGTCGTGGGCGTGAGTTGCTGCCTGCTCAAGGCCCTCGATATCGGCCGTCTGCCGCGTTCGGAATGGAAGGTCTCAATCGAGGCGCTGCCGACAACCTGCCCGCACCCTGGCGTATGCACTGGCAACGTTGGGTGTCGCGAGCGCATTGCTGACTACATGCGCATGCAGTGGAACATGGCGGCCGCCCGCGCGGCACGCAAGGGCGGGCGGTCATGATTCACAACGGCATCGATGTCGAAGCGATCAAGAACTCCGTGGATCTCGATGAGGTCATCGGAAGGTATGTGAAGCTCCGGCGCACCGGCAGGGAATCCACCGGCCTGTGCCCGTTCCATGAAGAGGGATCCCCTAGCTTCACGGTCAACCGTGCAAAGGGGTTCTTCCATTGCTTCGGCTGTGGCGCCCACGGTGATGCCATCGGTTTCATTCAGAAGATCACCGGCCTCGATTTCAAAGAGGCATGTGCGCAGCTGGCGGGCCACGAGTTCGCGCCGGCCTCTCCGACCGCCCGAAAAGCGGTGGAGCAGCCCTTGGAGGTGAACTGGGTGCCGTTGCTTCCGGTCCCTGAGGCCGTGCCGCCGCTGATGGCCGGCGAGGAATGGACTGTGCCGATCTGGAACCCGAAGAACGGGAAGCTCCGCCGGATGAAGCCGACGCGGGTGGACGCCTACCGCGACGCCGAGGGGCGTCTGCTTGGGTACGTCCTGCGCTGCGAGTTCGTCGAGCAGTCCTCGCAGAAGCTCAAGAAGTGGACGCCGCAGGTAACGTGGTGCGTTGGTCCTGACGGCCAGCAGCAGTGGTGCCTGGTCAAGTTTCCAACACCGCGCCCTCTGTGCGGTCTGGACGCGCTTGCGGCCAAGCCGGATGCGCCGGTACTGATCCCTGAAGGCGAAAAATGCCGCGCGGCTGGCGCTGGCGCATGGGCGGGGTACGCCGCACTGACCTGGGCTGGTGGCGGCAATGCCGTCGGCAAGTCCGACTGGTCGCCAGTGGCAGGCCGTGATGTCGTGCTTTGGCCCGATGCAGACCCTGCAGGCCGCAAGGCAATGCTGGGCTGGCACAACGACGCGGGAAACTATGTCCCGGGCGTAGCGCAGCTCTGCGCACGCGCTGGGGCGAAGTCGATCCGGATGATCGACGTAAGCGGGCAGCCCGCCGGCTGGGATATCGCCGACGCATTAGAGCTGGACAAGTGGACGCCGCGGCAGCTCGCAGCCTGGGCGGCCAATCGCGTCGTCGAACTGAATGTGGTGGCACCCGATGTCACGTAACGGCCGCCTGTTGGAGCGCATCAAGTACTCGGACCGGGAGCTGGCACGGCTGTATCGCCTCGCTGCCAAAGCGGCCATCGAGAACCCTTACGAATCCTCGCGCGCTATACGCCGCGAGCGTGCAAAGGCGTACCTGCGCATCGCGCGAGGACATGAAAAGGCAATACGGGGATGACAGAGCCGAAGCGTAAGAGATTGACCGTGGTCGACGGTGGCCGCGGTGCGCCGCCGCCAGGCGGTGATGGGGTAGATCCGGAAGCATGGAAGATCAACCTGACGTTCAACCGCGACCACAATGTCGAGGGGACGCTCCACAACCTGATCCTGATCATGGAGAACGATGAGCGGCTGGCAAAGCTGTTCTGGCTCAACGACTCCAGCAACCAGGTGAAGCTGGAGCGGGATCCGCCGTGGAACGGTGGTAGCCGGGAAGAGTTCATTGACACGGACGCATATGAACTGTCCGCATGGCTACAGCACCCTGATCGATACCGGATGAAGTGCAGCGATGACCTCGTGCTGAAGGCGGTGATCGCGGTGGCACGGCGCTACCGGCGCCATCCCATCCGTGAATACCTCACTGCCCTTGAGTGGGATGGCGTACCTCGCGTTGAGCAGATGCTCACGGTCATGTTCGGCGCGCCGGACAATGCATACAGCCGGCGCGCAGCGCAGTGCTTCATGGCGAGTGCCGTGGCGCGGTTGCTCTGGGTAGACCCGAAGCAGCCGTTTGTCGGCGCGCAGGTTGACTTCATGCTGGTGCTCGAAGGCGAGCAGGGCAAGCAGAAGTCCAGCGGCCTGCGCGCAATCTTCGGGAGCCAGTGGTTCGTCGAGACCAGCGAGTCACCTAGCGGCAAGGACTTCTACCAGGTGATCCAAGGTGCCTGGGGCGTTGAGATCGGCGAGATGGACTCCTTCTCCAAGGCGGACGTGACCAGCGTAAAGACCGCCATCACCAGGCGCGTCGACAAGTTCAGAGCGCCGTACGACCGCGTCCCTCGCTCGTACAGGCGTGAGTGCGTACTCACCGGCACGACCAATGAGCATCAGTATCTGCGCGATCCGACGGGTGGCCGGCGCTTTCTGCCGGTCAGGACGGAAGGGCAGGTGCGCATCGATCTGATCACCGAACAACGCGACCAGTTGTGGGCTGAGGCCGTCCAGCTGTTCGAGGGTGGCTTTGACTTCTGGGTACTGCCCGAGGACGCCAAGGAAGAGCAGGCCGCGCGGTACGTCGGCGACAGCTGGGAGGGCAGGGTGGAGGCGTGGGTGGAGATGCGAGCCGACACGTCCAAGTATCCGACACGCCTGCAAATGGCTACGAGGCTCGGCTGGGCGACCACCGATGACCTGTTGACCTTCGCTATAGGGCTGGATGCCGGCAAGCACGGGAGGCCGGAGCAGATGCGTGTGGCAGCAATCATGAAAACGCTGGGGTGGGAGAGCGCGCGGCGGCGCTGGCCCGAGGGTGGTCGCGAGCCCCGCTGGTTTCGGGTTGGTGAATCTGTCGATGACTGGATGGCGAGCGCCAGCCAAGGCAAGGCGAGCGGCAGCCAGGGCCAGCATGCGGAGGTGGGCGATGGCCCTGACTTCTGACCAGACCTCGGCAGGATCGTCCGGACCTGTCCTAACCATTGACCAGACCTTACCCCTTGCAACGCAAGGCCGTCCCGACCGTCCAGACCTTTTCGCGCGCGTGTACATGGAAGACCACCCCATCAAACCAATCTCAAAACCTCTCAACAGGTATGGACAGTCTGGACACTTAGGACAACTCAACAACCCCAAGGGTTTGCGCTGTCCAGACCTTGCCTCGATGGTCGGGACGGTAAGGACGGGCGGGATGTTCCACGCGAATCCAACGCCGGGGGCGGCGGCCGGCCGCCCGTCCCATCGGCAGGCCCCCTCGGCGCGGGTCCTCCTGGCCCGTGGGAATTGCGGGCCACCAAGCGCGCGATGCTCGAACGTGTTTCGGGTTCTGAGTTTGGTTCCGATGGAACTGGAGGGTTCCGCATGAGTTCCGTTATGGACCTGATGACCGTGGCCCAGTACGCGGAACACCGTGGGGTCAGCGATTCGTACATCCGCCGCATGCGCCGCGAGGGCAAGTTGGTCTGCGACGGCAAGGCGATTCGCGTCCAGGCCAGCGACACCCTGCTGAATGACCTGACGCACCCGCTGCGCGGCGGCGATCGCACGCCTGGCGCGGAAAGCCCGGCTGCTGCCACTGCTGGCGTTCTCTCCGCCTCCGGCGGGCCGAGTGTGCAGGAGGCGGTGCGTCGCGAACGGCTAGCGCGGGCGCGGTTGGCAGAGCTGGAGCTGGGCGAGGAACTCAACGAGCTGACGCGTACGAAGGGCGTGGAGCGCGCTGTCTTCACCCTGGTGCGCCAGGCGCTCAACAGCATGATGAACCTGCCGAGCAGGCTGCGGTCGCAGCTGGCCGCAGAGAGCGAGCCGCGTAAGGTGGAGGCGATGCTGGAGGATGAGATTCGCAAGATCGCAGAGAAGATGCAGAAGGACGCGCAGGCACTACTTACCGGTGCCCCGGCTGAAGCCGCTCCGTTGCAGCAGGCCGCCGAATGAGCCTCGACCTGATTGCGCATGATGTGGTGCTCGCAGATCCGCAGAGGGTCGTTTGCTCCGCTTGGGAGAAGGCCTGGACGTTGCCACCACGGCAGACGGTCAGCGAGTGGGCGGATGCAAATCGGATCATCGCCAAGGGCGCGGGTGCCGAGCCCGGTGAGTGGCGCACGGCTCGTAACCCGATCCTCCGCGAGATCATGGACTGCCTGAGCGACCATTCGCCGGTCCGTATCGTCGACTTCATGAAGTCAGCACAGATCGGTGCCACTGAGATCGGCATCAACTGGACGGGGTACGTTGTTGATCGCGGCTCGGATTCGATGATCGTGGCGCAGCCGGTAAAAGACCTCGCTCGCAGCTGGGTGCTGTCGAAGTTCGATCCGGCGGTGCAAGAGATGCCCGAGCTGCGCGCCAAGTTCG
>Ga0302347_1003115_pt1 | contig 15261 bp, 11 predicted proteins | sample PhyWR1_FD_202178 | JGI IMG/M metagenome (GOLD analysis project Ga0302347, IMG submission 202178) | Leaf surface microbial communities from wheat plants in UC Gill Tract Community Farm, Albany, California, United States - DLSL W.R1 (v2)... | ecosystem: Host-associated > Plants > Phyllosphere >...
AGCACGTAAAGGAATAGATAAAATCCTAATTATTGTCACGAGGAATGTGCAAAAAGCGTTCACTTATGCACCATAAGTGCTACATACATCTCACTTTTTGCTGTTTTTTTGCGCTGGCTCACTCACCCCACGCCATCCTCCCCATCAGGTGCGTTCCAGGGAGGAGCACGTCGGATAAATTTGCATGCAAAATGAACTAAACATCGTGACAGGACACCGCCATGAAATTCGCCGCACTTATCCCGCTGCTACTTCCCGGCATGACACTCGCCGCCTGGAATACGCCCGGATTCCCTACGTTTAGCGCAGAGGGCACCGGGAAATTCGTAAGTCAGGCTACACTCACCAAGGGTACACGTCCTCTGAGGTTAAATCTTGACCAGCAGTGCTGGCAACCTGTTGGCGCTATCAAGCTTAATCAAACGCTGTCACTTCAGCCCTGCGGCGGCGATTCACCCCAGTGGCGCCTGTTTCGTGACGGTAACTATCAATTCATTATTGATACTCGCTCCGGTACGCCAACGCTGACGATTGAAGTACAAAACGACGTCCAGGAAACCCGTGCCGCCGTTATTCGTCAATGTCCGCGATGGGATGGTAAACCTTTGACGCTGGATGTCAGCCAGACTTTTCCGGAAGGCACGCGCGTACGCGACTTTTACAGTCAGCAAACCGCAACGGTCGAGCAGGGAAAAATCACTTTTTTACCGGCGGATGAAAGCCATAGTCTTTTGCTCCTGGAGCGCGCCGAAACTGCTGCTGTCGCCCCTTTTAGCTGGCATAACGCCACCGTTTATTTCGTGCTTACCGACCGTTACGTTAACGGCGATCCGACCAACGATAACAGCTATGGTCGCCATAAAGACGGCATGGAAGAGATAGGCACATTTCACGGCGGCGATCTGAAAGGGCTAACCAGTAAACTGGATTATCTTCAACAACTTGGCGTTAACGCACTCTGGATAAGTGCCCCGTTTGAGCAGATACATGGCTGGGTCGGCGGCGGGACTAAAGGCGATTTCCCGCATTACGCTTATCACGGTTACTATACACAGGACTGGACCCGGCTGGATGCAAACATGGGCAATGAGACAGATTTGCGTCACCTGGTGGATGAAGCGCACAAGCGCGGTATTCGCCTTCTGTTTGACGTGGTCATGAATCATACCGGCTATGCAACGCTTGCCGATATGCAGGCGTATCAGTTCGGGGCGCTCTATCTCAAGGGTGATGAACTGAAAAAGATCCTCGGCGAGCTTTGGACCGACTGGAAACCTGCCGCAGGCCAGAGCTGGCACAGTTTTAATGATTACATCAATTTCAGCGATAAAGCGGGCTGGGACAAATGGTGGGGCAAAAACTGGGTCCGTACCGACATTGGTGATTACGACAACCCAGGCTTTGACGACCTGACCATGTCGCTGGCCTTCCTGCCCGATTTAAAAACCGAATCCACCAGCGCCTCGGGTTTACCGGTATTTTATCAGCACAAACCCGACACCAATGCCAAAGAGATTGCAGGCTATACGCCGCGTGATTATCTCACGCACTGGTTAAGTCAGTGGGTGCGTGATTATGGTATTGACGGCTTTCGGGTGGATACCGCAAAACATGTCGAACTTGATGCCTGGCAGCAGCTTAAAACGCAGGCAAGCGAAGCGCTCGCCGCCTGGAAAGCAGCAAATCCGGCAAAAGCGCTGGATGACGCGCCATTCTGGATGACCGGAGAATCCTGGGGGCATGGCGTCATGCAGAGTGACTACTATCGCCACGGCTTCGATGCCATGATTAACTTTGATTACCAGGAGCAGGCGGCGGGGGCTGTTGATTGTCTGGCCAATATTGATCCAGTCTGGCAGCAGATGGCTGATAAACTCCAGACCTTTAATGTGCTGAGCTATCTCTCATCCCACGATACCCGCTTATTCCGTGAAGCCGGTGGTCGGGCGGCGGAACTGCTTCTGCTGGCGCCCGGCGCGGTACAACTATTTTACGGCGATGAATCATCGCGGCCTTTCGGTGCAACCGGATCGGACCCACTTCAGGGGACGCGTTCACAGATGAACTGGCAGGACGTTGCCAACGCCTCCTCACAAGAGGTTGCACACTGGCAAAAACTGGGGCAATTCCGCGCGCGGCATCCGGCTATCGGGGAAGGTAAACAGACCACGCTTACGCAGCCTCAGGGGTACGCTTTTGTTCGTCAAAAAGGCGATGATACCGTGATGATCGTCTGGGCCGGTAAAGCACAATAAGGAGTGGCTGACGCGGAGGACTATACTTTCCGCGTCAGCATAAAAAACTGCTTTTTCTATAAATTTACGTTAAATCCATCGTTCACTTCCGCTTTCCCCGATTTGCACCGTCTCTCTGGTCGCGTTATCGTTACCCTCTTTTCATCAGGCCCGACAGATTACCCGCTATGACATTTTCCCTTTTTGGTGACAAATTTACCCGCTATTCAGGCATTACCCGCCTGATGCAGGACCTTAACGACGGTTTACGTACGCCTGGCGCAATCATGCTGGGCGGCGGCAATCCGGCACAAATCCCGGCGATGACCGACTATTTTCACCAACTGCTTGCCGACATGTTAGTTAACGGTAAAGCCACGGACGCGCTGTGTAACTACGATGGTCCGCAGGGAAAAAGTGAACTGCTGGAACTGCTGGCGGGTATGTTGCGTGAAGAACTGGGCTGGGATATCGAGCCACAAAATATTGCACTGACAAACGGCAGTCAAAGCGCATTTTTCTACTTATTTAATCTTTTCGCAGGACGACGTGCAGATGGCACCACGCGCAAAGTCCTTTTTCCCCTTGCACCGGAATATATTGGCTATGCCGACGCGGGGCTGGAAGAGGATTTATTTGTCTCTGCGCGTCCCAATATTGAACTGCTGCCGGAAGGTCAGTTCAAATACCACGTCGATTTCGAGCATCTGCATATCGGCGAAGATACCGGCATGATCTGCGTTTCTCGCCCGACCAATCCGACGGGTAACGTCATCACTGATGATGAACTGATGAAACTGGATGTCCTGGCCAACCAGCATGATATACCGCTGGTTATCGATAATGCCTATGGCGTTCCCTTCCCCGGCATTATTTTTAGCGACGCTCGTCCGCTGTGGAATCCGAATATCGTACTGTGCATGAGTCTGTCAAAGCTCGGTCTGCCGGGCAGCCGGTGCGGGATTATCATCGCCAGTGAAAAAATCATTTCTGCCATTACCAATATGAACGGCATTATCAGCCTGTCCCCGGGCGGCATTGGGCCGGCAATGATGAGCGAGATGATCAGGCGCAACGATTTACTGCGTCTGTCGGAAACGGTCATTAAGCCATTTTATTACCAGCGCGTGCAGGAAACTGTGGCTATCCTTCGCCGCTATCTGTCACCGGAGCGCTGTCTGATCCATAAGCCGGAAGGCGCAATTTTCCTCTGGTTATGGTTTAAAGATCTGCCTATAACTACCGAACTGCTGTACCAGCGGCTGAAAAAGCGCGGCGTGCTGATGGTGCCTGGCGACTACTTCTTCCCCGGCCTCGATAAACCCTGGCCACATACCCAACAATGTATGCGGATGAACTACGTTCCCGACCCCGATAAAATCGAAGCCGGAGTAAAAATCCTGGCCGAAGAGATAGAGCGGGCCTGGCTGGAAGGATAAACACCGCGCGGCGAATGTAGCCGCGCACGTTGCAGCTTTGCCGGATCGAGACAGGTAAGTGCATGGGTCGGACAGGCTTCCACACAGGCCGGACCGCCATCGCGATGCTGACACAAATCACATTTCAGGGCCTGCGCCTGCTGCAATAGAGTAACTACCTGCATTGCACCAAACGGACAGGCCACCATACAACTTTTACAGCCGATACAGCGGCTCTGATCGACGACAATCGCGCCATTATGCTGCTGAATCGCACTATTAGGGCAGACCCTGGCGCAGGGGGCATTTTCGCAATGATGACAGGTCACGGCCGTCGAAAACGTATCGGCCTTAATAACGCGAATGCGCGGGATGAACGCCGCCGCCGTTAACGCGGCACAGTCCTGCTGATCCTGATGAGACACGACACAAGCCACTTCACAAGTACGGCAGCCAATGCATTTCGACGCATCGGCGCGAATAAATTGATTCATGCCTTTCTCCGGCAGTAAAAAATGCAGAGTGCCAGAGAAGCTGGCAGTAATACTTTGATCCCACGCGGGTAAGCAGAGAGATTGGTCAGATGCCAGAAACTGTCTGGCATTTTGCTTTGATCTTTAATAAGTCTGGCAATGAGGGTTAGCTAAAATTTCTACGCTGTTCAAAAAGCATTTTTGGTTCACTCAATACATTAATGCTTCTTACCATTGTAAAACTGTGACTTATATTCATTATTTGGGGGAGTAACTGCTTCATTATATTATGTAAAATAGATACTTTGTAGGGAGTAGTTACAGTGGTTGAGTTTACTGAGAAATTAAACGCACTAGCATCAAAAATTAAACAACAGAGAAATGTAATTGAAACAGAAGAGGCGACAAAAAATGCTTTTGTAATGCCTTTTATTAACAATGTATTAGGCTATGATGTTTTTGACCCAACTGAAGTCATCCCTGAATTTGTTTGCGACATTGGAACAAAAAAGGGCGAAAAAATTGATTATGCCATCCTAAAAAACGGTGAAATCCAGATTCTCATTGAGTGTAAGAAAATTGGAGAAACTTTAAACGTTAATCACGCATCACAGTTATTTCGCTACTTCCACGTGACTAATGCCAGAATCTCCATTTTAACGAATGGTCAAACGTACAAATTTTATACTGACCTTGAAGCCCCTAATAAAATGGATGAAAAGCCGTTCTTAGAAATTGATCTAATGGATATGGATGAAACAGTTATCCCAGAGTTGAAAAAAATCACCAAGTCTGCGTTTGATCTGGAGTCTATTATCAATTCTGCAGGCGAGTTGAAATATGTGAGCCTTATAAAAAAACTGCTTCATGCTCAATTGATCGATCCGGAAGAAGATTTCGTTAAATTTTTCGCTTCACGTATATATGATGGGATGCTAACGCAGAAAGTTCGTGAAACATTTTCCGTTTTGACCAAAAAAGCCGCAAGTCAGTATATCAATACGCAGATTAATGAAAGGTTAAAGTCAGCGATTGGAGGAAATCATCCGCCACTTTTGACAGAGCCAAATAATACTGTATCGTCATCTGAAGAAAATACTAAAGATGATTCAGGAATAGTGACAACCTTCGAGGAACTTGAAGGCTTTCATACCGTTAAGGCTATCATCAGAACAGTACTTGATGCACCGAGGATTAACTACAGAGATACTAAAAGTTACTTTGGCATTCTTGTTGATGATAATAATAGAAAACCTATTTGTCGATTGCATTTTAACAGGTCGCAAAAATATATTGGCCTATTTGATGCCGAAAAAAATGAAACCCGACACCCTATTAATTCGGTAGATGATATTTATTCTTTCTCTGACATACTGAAGGCTACAGCATCATCTTATAACTGACGTTTGAATAATTTCGCAGGCTAATCATGCCTGCTTTCATTATTCATTACTCCTGGATTTAGTAGGTAAAGCAATAGAAAAATTTAGCGAATATCCAGAAATAACGACTTGCGGTGTGTAAAATATTGTCTCATGATATTACCTAATAACTTTATATGACCACAGAGAAAAATAATGAGCAAAGACATCACCTCCGGGCCGCACATGAAGCGAGTAAAAGCCTCTGTTATCTATCGATTATTATTAATTGGCCTGAGCATTCCGATGCTTATTTTCAGCGTAATTTGCGGGATCATGGGGATTTTTGGTTACGACATGGTGAGCTGGAACAACCAGACGGTACACGGCTTGCTGGCTCTGCCGGTGGCGTTATTAAGCGGCGTGTTTATCAGCGTTATTTTTACGTTCTTTTTCGGCTCGTTTGTGTGCCTGGGCCTGTGGATATATAGCCGTTTTCGTCCGCTCCAGGTGAAGGTGCTGGATTAATCCAGACATTCCTTCACTTACGCAGGCCGGGCAAGCGCTGCGCTGCCCGGCAGGTTTTGCTAAAACAATCCCATCGGTTTATCGGAATAACTGACCAGCAGGCATTTAGTTTGCTGATAATGTTCCAGCATCATTTTATGGGTTTCACGCCCTATGCCGGACTGTTTATAACCGCCAAACGCCGCATGTGCCGGGTAGGCGTGATAGCAGTTAGTCCATACGCGCCCGGCCTGAATACCCCGTCCCATTTTATAGGCCAGACTACCGTTACGGCTCCAGACGCCCGCTCCCAGCCCGTATTGGGTATCATTGGCAAGCTCCAGCGCGTCTTCCATCGTTTTGAAGGTCGTCACGGCCAGCACCGGGCCGAAAATTTCCTCCTGAAAAACACGCATAGCGTTGTTACCAAAAAGAATGGTTGGCTCCAGATAATAGCCACCTTCAAGATCGCCGGTTAACGCTTTACGTCGCCCACCGGTCAGGATATCGGCACCTTCCTGCTTGCCAATATCGATATAGTTAAGAATGGTTTCCAGCTGCCCTTGCGAGACTTGCGCACCCATTTGGGTACCGTTATCAAGCGGATTACCGCTGCGAATACTTTCGACACGACGGATTGCTCGCTCCATAAAGCGTTCATAAATCGATTCCTGGACCAGCGCACGGCTTGGGCAGGTACACACCTCACCCTGGTTAAAGGCGAAAAGCGCGAATCCTTCCAGCGCTTTATCAAAGAACGAATCTTCTTCATCCATCACGTCAGCGAAGAAAATGTTCGGGGATTTTCCGCCCAGTTCCAGCGTCACCGGAATAATATTTTGCGTGGCATATTGCATGATCTGCTGGCCGACTTCCGTCGAGCCGGTAAACGCAATTTTGGCAATGCGCTTAGACGTTGCCAGATACTCACCTATCTCACCACCTGCGCCGTTAACCACATTAAGCACGCCCGGCGGCAGAAGATCGCCCACCACTTCCATCAAAAGCAGGACTGAAAGCGGCGTCAGACGCGCCGGTTTCAGCACGATACAGTTGCCCGCCGCCAGCGCCGGGGCCATTTTCCAGCAGGCCATCAGCAGCGGGAAATTCCACGGTATGATTTGCCCGACCACGCCCAGCGGTTCATGAAAATGATAGGCAACCGTCTCGTTATCAACCTCACTGATGCCGCCTTCCTGCGCGCGAATACAGGAAGCAAAATAGCGGAAATGATCGATAGCCAGCGGCACATCAGCAGCGCTGGTTTCGCGGATCGGCTTACCGTTGTCCCAGGTCTCGGCCGTCGCCAGCAGCTCCAGATTCTGCTCCATACGATCGGCAATTTTAAACAGGATCGCCGCCCGATCCTGCACTGACGTTCGTGCCCACTTATCTTTAATCTTATGCGCTGCATCCAGCGCCAGATCGATATCCTGCTTGCCGGAAGAGGCTACTTCGCACAGCAGCTGGCCGGTGACCGGCGTCAGGTTCTGATAATACTCGCCCTCTACCGGCGCAACCCAGTCGCCACCGATAAAGTTGTCATAACGGGATTTTAATTTAAGCGGATAGCCGTATTCGCCAGGCTGAATGCGCGAAGAAGGGGGATTATGGGTCATGGGCATCTCTCCTTGTCACAAGTCGTCTTTCAAAGGTAGACGCCATTGGTGAATTATTCGCCACTCGTTCACCGCTTTACGACACGCTTCACGAATTACTTTCCTTTACGTTTCGCCGGCTGGCTTCAGCCATACTTAGAGCGTAACGGTTTAACGCCTGGAGAAGATATGCAGCATTATATTGGTTTTGATGTTGGCGGCACTCATATCAAATATGGTGTGATCGACGAAGAGGGTAAGGAATTAATCAATGATGAATATGACACGCCGGACGATGCCGCAACCTTTAAAGAAAAGTGGCAGGAAGCCGTAGACATCTGCCAAAAAGAACATGACATCGTCGCCATCGGGATCAGTTTCCCGGGGCATATTAATCCGCATACCGGACATGCAGCGAAAGCCGGGGCGCTGGATTATCTCGACGATCATAACCTGCTGGAGATGTTTGGTGAGCTGACCGACCTGCCGCTGGTTGTGGAAAACGATGCGAACTGTGCGGCGCTTGGCGAAATGTGGCTTGGCGCAGGTCAGCGCTACGATAATCTGGTATGCATTACCCTCGGCACCGGCATTGGCGGCGGGATTATTATCGATCGCGAGTTATATCGCGGGTCACATTTTCATGCCGGTGAATTTGGCGTGATACCGGTCGGCAATAACGGTGAATGTATGCATGAAGTGGCCTCGGCAAAAGGGCTGATGACCGCCTGCCGTCAGGCGCTGGCCCTGCCCGCTGAAGAGATGCCGCACGGGAAAGAGATTTTTGAGCTAATGGATAGCGACGTTCACCTGCGCGAAGCAGTTAACGACTGGGGCCGCTTTCTGGCGCGCGGCGTTTATAGCGTGATTTCAATGTTCGATCCGCAGGTCGTGCTAATTGGCGGTGGGGTCAGCGAGCAAGAAAAGCTGTATCCGCTGCTGACGCGCCATCTTGAGAAGATGGAGCTATGGGATGCCCTGCAGGTGCCGATTCATCCCTGCGAGCTGGGAAATCAGGCAGGCAGGCTGGGCGCAGTCTGGCTGGCACAGCGTAAACATGCGCCCCGGCAGAAATAGCGGGACGCGGCGCATACGTTACAGGGCAGCGCGATAGATCGCCATAATCTGCTGATGTGTAGCCTGGATCGGATTGGTCAGGCCACAAGCGTCTCTCAGGGCGTTGGTGGCCAGGACCGGAATATCATTTTCTTTCACCCCAAGCTCGCGCAAACCTGCCGGTATATGAACCTGTTGTGCCAGACGGCTGATAGCCTCAACGCAGGCCGCCGCGCCATCATCCTCTGTCATACCGGCCACGTTAATGCCCATCGCAGCCGCACAATCGCGCAGACGTCCCGCCGCCACCTGACTGTTAAATATCTGCACATACGGCAGCAATACAGCATTACAAACACCGTGCGGCAGGTTATAGAAGCCGCCCAGCTGATGCGCCATCGCATGAACATAGCCCAGAGAAGCGTTGTTAAATGCCATGCCTGCGAGAAATTGCGCATAGGCCATGGCTTCACGCGCCTGAACATTATTGCCATCGGCCACCACGATCGGCAGATTTTCAGCAATCATGGTGATGGCTTTTAGCGCGCAGGCATCGGTGATCGGCGTGGCGGCAGTCGAGACGTAGGCTTCAATAGCATGGGTTAATGCGTCCATACCGGTGGCCGCCGTTAACGACGCAGGCATTCCTGTCATTAACGTTGAATCATTCACCGACATTTTTGGCGTAACGTGTTTATCCACGATAGCCATTTTAATATGGCGTTCGACGTCGGTAATGATACAGAAACGGGTCATTTCAGAGGCGGTTCCCGCCGTGGTGTTAATCGCGATCATCGGCAACTGCGGTTTTGCTGAACGGTCGAGGCCTTCATAATCGCGGATATCTCCGCCGTTAGCCGCCACCAGCGCAATGCCTTTTGCACAGTCATGCGGTGATCCACCGCCAAGTGAAATCACGCTATCGCAGTTATTTTGTTGTAAAATAGCCAGCCCCGCCGCCACGTTTTCAGTGGTTGGATTCGGCTGTGTACCGTCATAAATAACGCTGAAAATATCATGTTCCTGCAATACCTGTTGGATTTTTCCAGCCATCCCTAATTTTGTCAGCATACTGTCGGTAACAATTAACGTACGGCGGAAGCCGAATTCCGCCATGGCATTTATTGCTTCTTTTAATAAATTAGCGCCAATCATATTTACTGAGGGAATAAAAAAGGTTGAAGCAGCCATTATACTGTCCTTAATTAGCCAGAAAAGGGCTACAGCATACGGATTAATATTCGACAGAAAAACGATCGTTGTTGCTCTTTCTTATTCATTCAAATAAAAAAGCACAATAGGTTCATATTCTATTGTGCTTTATATTAATCGCTATAACGTTCGGATTAATTCATTTATTATTTGAATGAATCATCTATTCAATGGGCGGAAATAATAATGCGTCGCGTAGCAGATGATCGTTACCGCGGCGACGGGTAAACCCAATTCGGTCAAAATGCTCAAGGATCTGAATGGCGAGTTTTCTGCCAACGCCTAACTGGTCGCGAAAATCCGCCGCACAGGTCGAGCCGCGCAGCTGATCCAGTTCGCGCACCATGCTGGCGAAAGTGACAATGCGATCGTTACGGTAATAACGATCTTTAACGATCGCCGTAATCATCCCCTGCTGCGCGGCCTGGCGCAGTACGCCACGCATAATCTGTTCGTCGGTGTTCGTTTCCCGGGCCAGATCGCGCACCCACCACGGTTCATCACCGAACAGGTCCGCGACACGCTGCCAGATGGCCTGCTGCGCGTCACTAAAGCCCGCTTTATGCTCCGGCAAATGCAGCCAGCCATGATGGCTGCGGATCGCCCCACTGCTCCGCATCTGTTCGATGAGCGTGAGGACCAGCGATTCGTCTTCCATTGGCAGCGCAATACGTCGCAAACGCTCGCGACCGGGACCCGGCTCGTCAGGATGCTGCTGATGATAAATCGTCAGGGTATCCAGCAGCTTACGCTGCCAGCGTGCAGCCAGCGGCGCGTCCAGCAGGCAATCGCCCGCCTGAATGTACTCCGGACGGTTAATCAGCGCTTCCAGCCCTTCACGCGTTAATTGCCGCGCCCAGCCGACATCGGTAAGCCGAACGGCAGCGCGCTGCAAATGGACGGAAAGAGCTTCAGCGTCGTTTTCACATGCTGCCAGCGCCGCCAGCCATTGCAGATACTCCGGCTTGCGCTTGCCGCGCCGGGGCGGGTTCAACGTCACAACTCTTGCACCTGCCAGCGTTTCGCGGGCCGAAATATCCCGTAGCACCAGCCGGTCGTTGTCCGCCAGCCAGAGCGGCGTGTCGAGGACCAGTTCAGCCAGATTATTGTCCAGCAGCGAAACGCGGCCGGTAATATGGCTGGCCGCATGGTGAATATGCAGCGGCTGCCACTGACTTAACACCGCCTGACGTTGTAGCTCGACGATCACCCGGTCTGCCGGCGCGGGCGGTTCGGCTGAGAGCAGCCAGTCGCCACGCGTAATGTCTTCTTTTTGTACATCACCCGCAATGTTGAGCGCAATTCGCTGTCCGCCGTGCCCCTGCTCTACCGGCTGGTTCTGGGCATGAAGACCGCGTACGCGCATCGGTTTTTGACTGCCGGTCAACCAGAGGGTGTCGCCAGTCCGTATATCACCACACAGTGCCGTTCCGGTTACCACCAGCCCGGCACCCTTAACGGTAAACGCCCGATCGATCGCCAGCCGGAATCGCTGATGTTCTGGATGTGGCCGCTCGTGTAATTGCAAAAGATGCTCGCGGAGTGCCGCGATGCCGCGTCCCTGCGTTGCCGCTGTAATAAAGAGCGTCGCGGCGGAAAAACCGTATTCAGTAACGGTGTCGATGGCTTCCTGACGAACGGCCTCAATGCGCGCATCATCAACGCGATCGGCTTTGGTCAGCGCCACCGTCAGCGTCGGGTTGCCGGTGAGTTGCAGGATCGCCAGATGTTCACGCGTCTGCGCCATCACGCCATCATCACAGGCTATTACCAGCAGCGCATGATCGATGCCGCCGACGCCCGCCAGCATATTGGCGAGAAATTTTTCGTGTCCGGGCACATCAATAAAACCTGGTACGCGCCCGTCCGGCTGCGGCCAGTAGGCATACCCCAGGTCGATGGTCATGCCGCGCTTTTTCTCTTCCGGCAGGCGGTCAGCATTAATACCGGTGAGCGCCTCAAGCAGCGTCGTTTTGCCGTGGTCAACATGCCCGGCGGTGGCAATAATCATTGCAGTATCATCTCCAGAAAACGGGATTCATCTTCAAGGCAGCGCAGGTCGAGCCACAGACGGCCATCATAAATACGACCAATAATCGGTACCGGCAGCGAGCGCCAGCGGGTGGCCAGCGCATCCAGTCGTCCTCCGCGCCCGTCACAAGGCGTAAAGGTTAGCGCAGCGCTGGGCAAACGCTCTACGGGTAGAGAGCCGCTGCCGATTTGCGACGCGCAGGGCATAACCTGAACGTCGAACTCATCGCCGTAGCGCGCGATCAGGCGCGCCAGCAGACCGGTTCCCTGCTGATGAATGGCATCGGCTTTACGGTTAAGCAGACGCAACGTGGGCAGCTTTTCAGCCAGCGCTTCGGGATGTAAATACAGACGCAGTGTCGCTTCCAGCGCGGCGAGCGTCATTTTGTCGGCACGCAGCGCCCGTTTAAGCGGATGGCTCTGCAACCGGGCGATGAGGTCCTTTTTACCGACAATAATCCCGGCCTGCGGGCCTCCGAGCAGTTTGTCGCCGGAGAAACTCACCAGGCTGACGCCAGCGGCAATTAGCGCCTGCGGCATCGGTTCTTTTGGCAGACCGTACTGGCTAAGGTCGACCAGCGATCCGCTGCCCAAATCGGCGACGACCGGGATGTCCCGCGCCTGCCCAATTATCGCCAGTTCGGCTTCATCCACCGCTTTAGTGAAACCTTCGATGCTGTAATTACTGGTATGGACCTTCATCAGCAGGCCGGTATTGTCGCCAATGGCCTGAGCATAATCTTTTGCATGAGTACGGTTCGTCGTGCCCACTTCATGCAGGATGCAACCGGCCTGACGCATCACATCAGGAATGCGAAATGCCCCGCCGATTTCCACCAGCTCGCCACGCGACACCACTACCTCTTTGCCGCTGGCGGTCGCGGCCAGCATTAGCAGCACTGCCGCCGCATTATTGTTCACGATACAGGCATCTTCTGCGCCGGTGATTTGGCAGAGCAAATCAGCAATTGCCCGATCCCGGTGACCGCGCCCGGCTCCGTCCAGATCGTACTCCAGCGTCACCGGTGAGCGCATGGCCTGCGCGACGGCGGTCACCGCCTCTTCAGCCTGTAGCGCGCGTCCAAGATTAGTGTGCAGCACTGTACCGGTCAGATTGATAACCGGGCGTAATGCACGTTGATCGCTATGCTCAAGCTGGCGGGTTGCCGCCTGTAACCAGTCGTCGCACCATGCCGGCAGTATTTGCTGCTCGCGGATACAGGTCCGCGCCATCTGCTGAAGATGATGCAGCGTCTCGACCACGCGACGGTGGCCCCACATCGACAGTAAGGTTGAAAAAGCGGGATCGCGCAGCAGGCGATCGGTAGCAGGAAGCTGGCTATAGAGCGAGTGTGTCATGGGCGTGCCTGGTTGTGGGTGGCCCCTCCCCAGTGCGGAGAGGGCTAACGCTATACAAAGGATTGTACCGTGACTTTGTTCAGGCGGACATAATATGCATCAAGCCTTTGGTGGTTCAGTGCGGGCAAAACTCTCACGCTGGAATAGCGTTTCCACCAGTTTGACCAGCTGCGGTCGATCCACGCACCAGCCGGGCGCAACCCGACGGAAATTAAGGTAGTCAATCGCACAGGCAGTGGCGATAGTCGCGAGATTCACCTCATGGGTTTTTAACGTCCCGTCAGCGAGATACGCCTCCAGCGCATCCAGCCCGCGGCTGATTTTCTCCCGCTGGCGAACAAGCTCCTCGGGCGACTGCTGTGCGACCGGACGCGTTTGCTCGCGTACCGACACCAGCGCAGCATCCATAATCCCGTCGGCCAGCGCTTCTATCTGGCGAATATACAGTGCGACTTTTGGATCGGCGGGCAGAAGCGCAGGTGCGATATCAAGTGACTCAAGATAGCTGGCGATAACCGGTGAGTCATACCAGCATTCGCCCTCGTCCGTCACCAGCGCGGGTACTTTACCTAACGGATTATACTGCGCCACACCATTGGTCTGGTTATAGGGCAACTCATTGATAAATTCGAACGTAATACCTTTTTCCAACAGGATCACTGAAATCTTGCGTACAAACGGGCTGGTATAGCTGCCGATGAGTTTCATTGCCTGTGCTCCTTTTCGCCAACAAAAAAGTAAGTATGGCGCACAATACGCCGTTCCTCCCAGCGGATCGGATAAAGCGTCATGGAAGTAACATAGTTATTCGGGAAAATGGCGCTAAACGGGGAAGCAGTAAGAAAGTTACAGAACAAAATTTAAGCACAACAGTAGTTTGCGTTTGATCACACTCAGAAAAATCCTGACAAAAATATCTTGTGATCTAACTCACAAATAAATAACAAACAGCTCGATAGAAAATGTGATTAACATCACATTAACGTGGTCAAGGCGGTCAGTTTTAGCCCAGTGTTATTTTCTTACAACCCTTTTTTGTGATCTGAATCACCACAAATCGCGCTTTACCCCCTGCAATAAGGTGATCTGAATCACACAAAAGAGCGCTCTCTGGACAGCTGCGCGTTTAAGTGCCAGATTTCGCATCATCAACAATGCATGGCTACCTCTGCCGCCATACTTAACAAAAAATACGGGCTTTCAGCCTCGTGACAGCACACACAGAAGGGGTGTTTTATGTCATCCGATATCAAGATCAAGGTGCAAAGCTTTGGTCGTTTCCTCAGCAACATGGTGATGCCAAATATCGGCGCGTTTATCGCGTGGGGTATCATCACGGCGTTATTTATTCCAACGGGGTGGTTGCCTAACGAAACGCTGGCGAAACTGGTGGGTCCGATGATCACCTATCTGCTGCCGCTGCTCATCGGTTATACCGGTGGTCGTCTGGTGGGCGGTGACCGGGGCGGTGTCGTAGGTGCGATCACTACCATGGGTGTTATCGTTGGCGCGGATATGCCTATGTTCCTCGGCGCGATGATTGCAGGTCCGCTGGGCGGCTGGGCGATCAAGCGTTTCGACGTGTGGGTAGACGGTAAGATCAAGTCCGGTTTTGAAATGCTGGTGAATAACTTCTCCGCTGGCATCATCGGTATGATCCTGGCGGTTCTGGCCTTCCTCGGCATCGGCCCTGCGGTTGAAGTTCTGTCCAAAGTTCTGGCGGCAGGCGTTAACTTCATGGTCGTACACGACATGCTGCCGCTGGCGTCTATCTTTGTTGAACCGGCGAAAATCCTGTTCCTCAATAACGCCATCAACCACGGTATTTTCTCGCCGCTGGGTATTCAGCAGTCACATGACCTCGGCAAGTCTATCTTCTTCCTGATTGAAGCCAACCCGGGTCCGGGTATGGGCGTCCTGATGGCGTACATGTTCTTCGGTCGCGGCAGCGCTAAACAGTCTGCGGGCGGCGCGGCGATCATCCACTTCCTCGGTGGTATCCACGAAATCTA
>Ga0302347_1003116_pt1 | contig 15259 bp, 12 predicted proteins | sample PhyWR1_FD_202178 | JGI IMG/M metagenome (GOLD analysis project Ga0302347, IMG submission 202178) | Leaf surface microbial communities from wheat plants in UC Gill Tract Community Farm, Albany, California, United States - DLSL W.R1 (v2)... | ecosystem: Host-associated > Plants > Phyllosphere >...
CCGTTACCTCACCAACTATCTAATCTTGCGCGTGCCCATCTCTATCCACCGGAGTTTTCAATATCTAATGATGCCATCAAATATATTATGGGGTATTAATCTTCCTTTCGAAAGGCTATCCCCCAGATAAAGGCAGGTTGCACACGTGTTCCGCACCCGTGCGCCGCTCTCAAGATTCCGAAGAATCTCTACCGCTCGGCTTGCATGTGTTAGGCCTCCCGCTAGCGTTCATCCTGAGCCAGGATCAAACTCTCCATTGTATGTTTGTCCGAACTCTCTCAAAGGTATTAACGCTTTAGTTTTTCCTTACTTGGTTGTTATATCTATTTTTCAATGATCTCTATTCTTCCGCTTTTTTACTGAAACTAATTTTCTGTCGTTTTCGTTCCCGTATTTGCGTGTGCAAAAGTAAAACTTTTTTTCTAATCTGCCAAATGTTTTTTTAAGAATTTTTAAAGTTTTTTAAGTAACCCTAACTTCTCTCTCAACACTCAACTTATCTACTCCTGCGCTCCCTTTATCGGGACTGCAAAGATAAAAACTTTTTCTGATTCCGCAAATTTTATTTGCATAAAATCTGAAGATTTTTTAATTCCTATCTCCTGAGCTTTTCTAAAGTTTAATCCCCTATCAGGGTCTTCTGCGCTACTGTTATACTCTCGTTTTTCAGTGGGGCAAAAGTAGAGGTTTTTATCCAATACTTCCAAATTTATTTAATATAAAGTTTAAACTAAATTCATATTCATCCCTAAACACCTGAATATCTGAAACAAAAATTTAAACTGAAACAACAGCGCATCCGAAAGCTGCGCAGATTCGTGGAACAAAGCTTGGGTAATCAGGAAGCATTGGGGATTTAAGCCTTGTAGTCCTATATAAAACTGAGCAATAAAATTGTCGCTATCACTGGTGTTGCAGGATTGTTGGTAGTTTACGGATTGGAAGGGGTTTTAGAATTTTCGTAATACTACACAAGGCGCTCGACTTTTAATATTCTCGTAATGCTACAAACGTTGCGCTCCGAAGGAGCGCTATAATAACACCTATTATATAATATATGAAGCAAATTCAAACAAGAATGTCTTTTCTCAAATAAACAGGGCGCTCCGTAGGAGCGTTACAAAAAGACAGGTGGTTATTTCTATATTCCTTTTTCCATAAACTTAAATTATATCCTGATGCTTTTATAGACAAACATCGCGCTCCTACGGAGCTCAGTTTTTAATATTCTCGTGATACTACAAACATGACGCTCCTACGGAGCTCGCCTTTCACGATTCTCGTAATGCTACAAACGTTGCGCTCCGTAGGAGCGCTATAAAAACACCTATCATATAATATATGAAGCAAATTCAAACAAGAATGTCTTTTTTTAATACACAAACACGGAATTTTGGAGAAGTATTTTGTTAAACTCATCTTCCTACAACAACGTGCGCGACAGAAAAGCATTTTAAAAACTTGATAATAGTTTAAAAAAAAGTCGCTACTGAGGAGCGATTTAAAAATGCAAAAATAGTATCTATAATACTACTCCATGATCAAGAACCATTCTTAATTCAATCTAAGCTTTTCACGTGAATACGTTTTTAGTCGGAATATAGAAATCGGGAAAGTCCTAAGGCAAAAGAAAAACAAAGACCCGAAGAACCAATTTCCTAGCCCCGATCGAAACGGCATCCTTTTTTGGGGAGGGCGGAGCGAAGCGGAGGCCTCCCCAAAAAAGATATAGTGGAGAGCGGGAAACAGCTCCTGAAAAAATGTATCTCTAAAAAAAATGTCCCTGAAAATTCAGAGACATTGTATAGTACATAAAAGGATTTTTAAAATTCCGCATTTTTCGGAGTTCTTGGAAAAGGAATTACATCACGGATGTTGGTCATGCCGGTTACGAAAAGTACCAAACGCTCCAATCCGAGACCAAATCCTGCGTGTGGTACAGAACCGAATTTGCGGGTATCCAGGTACCACCACAATTCGTGTTCGTCTACATGCATTTCTGCCATTTTGGTTTTCAGAACATCCAATCTTGCTTCTCTTTCTGATCCTCCGATGATTTCACCAATTCCCGGGAAAAGAACATCCATTGCGGCAACGGTTTTATTATCGTCGTTGAGTTTCATGTAGAATGCTTTGATTTCTTTCGGATAATCAAAAAGAACGACAGGACACTCAAAATGCTTCTCTACCAAGAATCTTTCGTGCTCAGACTGAAGATCTGCCCCCCACTCTTCAATTGGATAAACGAATTTTCCTTTTTTATTTTCTTTTGAATTTAATAAAATCTCAATTGCTTCCGTGTACGAAACTCTTTTGAAACGCTTCGCAATAACATTTTCTAGCTTTTCTATCAAACCCTCTTTGGCTCTTTCTTTTTCAGGTTTTGATTTTTGTTCTTCTTCAAAACGTTTGTCTAAGAACTCAAGATCGTCTTTACAGTTGTCTAAAACATATTGAATCACATATTTCAGGAAATCTTCTGCCAGATCGATGTTGTCTTCAAGATTGTTGAAAGCCACTTCCGGCTCTATCATCCAGAATTCGGCCAGGTGACGCGTTGTATTTGAGTTTTCTGCACGAAACGTGGGTCCGAAAGTATAAATTCTTCCTAATCCCATTGCTGCAGTTTCACCTTCCAATTGTCCGGAAACCGTTAGGTTGGTCTTTTTTCCAAAGAAATCCTGATCAAAATCGATATCTCCTTGTTCGTCTCTCGGAATATTGTTTAAATCAAAGTTGGTTACCCCAAACATTTCTCCGGCACCTTCGGCATCTGCTCCTGTAACAATAGGTGTATTGATGTAAAAAAATTGGTTTTGGTTGAAAAACGAGTGAATCGCAAAACTCACCGCATGACGCACTCTGAAAACTGCACCAAACAAATTGGTTCTGAATCTTAAATGTGCCTGATCTCTGAGAACTTCCAGCGAGTGTTTCTTCGGCTGAAGTATCGTCTTATCACGCTCTTCCGTAAAGTTATCACCCAAAATGATGATTTTTTTGGCAATAATCTCAACAGCCTGTCCGGCACCCTGGCTTTCCACTACTTCACCAATGACTTTAAGCGAAGAAGCTGTACTTATTTTACTGATAATTTCTGCATCGAAATTTTCGAAATCAACAACTATTTGCAAATTATTAATTGTAGAACCATCATTAAGCGCAATGAAGCGGTTTGCACGGAAAGTTCTTACCCAACCGTAAACTGTAATGTCATGATGTAGTACTTTTTTGTAATCCTGTAGGATTTCTTTAATCGTCTGCTTTTTCATTTGTTGATTGATAAATTTTTGTCTAAAAATTAATGTTGGCAAAGTTACAAAAAAACAGCGCAACTGAAAGTTTACATTGTCTTTTTAAAAAGAATATCAATTATTTAATTAAAAAATAGGAAAATGCTCAAAGTCAATTGAAAAAAACCGTTTTTTTCCTTTCAATTCCTTTTCTGATTTTCCACGCGTGATAGAAACTCGGAACATCATACTGCCATTTCGGAAGAATTAAAATAATAAGAAGAACATCAAGATGAGAAACAAATCCCAAAATGACGCTAAGATAAAAAGCCCATCCCGCTTGCTGAAACCTATTAATTAAGTAAAAGCAATGACTAAACTCAAACCCCACATTTTTGATAAAAATGCATGAGTGCAGGTTTCTTTTTTAAATCTTATCAAACTTATAACCTTAGGAAAGCCAAAAGACCAGATCTATCTGGCTATCTAATCTTCTTAGTTTTTCGGAAGAAACTCCGACTTTCCGGGCAATGATTTCGTCAAAAACAAAAAATAAAAAATTCTAAATCATTGAATACTTCCGGAAACAGAGAAAGGAAAATGTTTTTCAATACAATGTATCAGCAAACAGATGATTTGCAGGAAAAACTAAAACGTCGAAAATTTTGAAATATATGAAAGTATAATCTGAAACTATTCATCTTTTTTAGAAGGAACTAAAAAAACATCGATCAAACCTTCAGGAAGTTCTATTTTTATAAATCTTTCTTCACGATTTACCTCGATAATCCAATCTTTAATAAGCGGAATCACCACTTCTTTACCATAAAGATTGGTCACAAAATAATTTTGTGCGGTCTGGTCATTGATAGAACGTATCACACCACAATCCTTATTATCCTGATCCATAATCTCAAAACCGATTACTTCATGATAATAAAACTGTTTCCCCGTCAACTTGGGCAAAGTGGAGAGCGGAAGATACACATCTTTATTCAGAGACTGATCTACCAAAGCTTCCGATGAGTTTTTGAAAGCAATATTAAGAGCATCCAGTTTGCTCCATGATGATTTTTCAACAAAAAAAGGAACCAATAATCCGTTGATTTCAACGAATATTGATTCCAATTTATTGTAAAGCTCGGGTTGGTCTGTATCCAGTTTAAGGATAACATTTCCCGCAAGCCCGTGTCTGCGTGTGATTTTTCCTAAAAAATAGCAATCTTCTTTACGCATACCGGTTTGTTTTTAAGCTTCAGTGTTTTCTTCAGTTTCAGCAGCAGGAGCTTCTCCTTCAGCAGCAACTTCTTCAGCAGGTGCGTTGGCAGCCTCTTCAGCAGCTTTAGCATCGGCTTCAGCTTGAGCAGCAGCAGCAATTCTGGCTTCGTTTACTTTAGTTTCAGCATCGAAAGCAGCTTTCTTCGCATCAGACTGAGCTTTAGATAAACCTTCTACTTTCCCTTGTACTTTTTGTTCTTTAGATTCTAACCAAGAAGCAAATCTCTTTTCAGCTTCAGCTTCATCAAAAGCACCTTTAGCAACACCACCTTGTAAATGTTTTTTGTAAAGCACACCTTTGTAAGAAAGAATAGCTCTTGCAGTATCAGTCGGCTGTGCACCGTTGTTTAACCACTTTACAGCAGAATCAACGTTCAAATCGATCGTAGCAGGGTTTGTAATCGGGTTATAAGTACCTAATTTTTCGATGAATTTACCATCTCTTCTCGCTCTAGCATCTGCTACCACGATGTGGAAAAAAGGTCTCCCTTTTGATCCGTGTCTTTGTAATCTAATTTTTACTGACATAATGTTTGACTTTTAAGGGAACTCGTCCCAGTTAAATATTTAAGTGTGCAAAGATATAAAAAAACTTCCAAGTATCATTCACTATTGAAAGTTTTTTGCCCAAAATCCACTTACACCAAAGCAGATATTTTTCGGGAGCCGGGAACCTGCTTTCCGCTATATCTTTTTCGCCATCGCTTTTTAAGCCAATTCAGAAAAAGGATGCCGCTGCAATCAGGGCTATTGAGAACGTCCACTGCCTCTATACACGCAGCTATGCCACTAATCCACATTTCCCATATAGAAAAACCCCAAACATTTTTGGTTCTCTTCTATGGTTAAAGAGTATTTAAGATGATCCACAATCTTGGGCGAACTCCAATAGCAGCCTACTCTATTGGCCGTACAGGTAAGATACATATTTTGCACCGCCATAGAAACGGCAGCAATCTCTTCCCATTCCGGAACCATTCCGCTGAAATTGACTACAATAGAAATGACCACATCCGCTTTATTAATTTTAAAACCGATATCGTTATATTTTTTCTCCAGAAAAACCTGTGGAGCTTGCGTGGCCTTATAAATCTCCTGCATCTCCAAAGCCAGTTTTGCTTTTTCCTCGCCCTGGAAAATTTTGAAACGCCACGGTTTCGTGCGTTTATGATTGGGAGCCAAAGTCGAAGAATTCAAAATTTCTTCAATAATTTCCTGTGAGATTTCTGTTTCAGAATAATCTTTCGGGAAAATACTTCTTCTCTGCTCGATGATTTCTTTTAAAACTTCTGCTTTATTCATGAAAGCAAAATTACAGAAAAAGATGGAAGGTAGGATCAAAATCAAAGAACCTCCACAATTTCCTGATGAATATTATTCAATGTAAACGCATTCCCGGATTGCATACCCATTATTTTCTTTGCCATCGGACTTTCGGACGAGATTGCATAAAACCGGTCTCCCTCAAAAAAAAACTCTCCTAAAGAAACCGAAATATAAAACCTAGCCTTATTGGTAATCACCAGAGAGCCAAGCTGTATTCTGTCGGTAGCTGCGGGAAGCACTCTTGCCATGTTGGTTTTCAAATCATTCAGGGCAGCGAGCTGTCTCTGCATCTGATAAATTTCTTCCTGCATTTCTTCTCGCATGCTGTCGTACTTCGGAGTTTTTTTTATATCCCGGCTGGCTTCTAAAGTAAATTCTATAAAGTTTTTTAATTTTTCAATTTTTTCTGAAATCACGGTTTTCACATAATTTCTTATGTTATTTTTCTCAAATACTATCTTCTCCATGTATCGTAATCTTTACATAAAGATAATATTTTTTTAAATAATGAAATAAAAAAACCGCTTCTCTGAAGAAACGGTTCCTAATTTTACTTTGGCTTGTTCTGTTCGTAATCAGAGACATCTATTTTTTTCTCGTCGGCTTCGCGTCTTTTTTCAAGCTGCTGCACATTTCTGTCAATAGCGCTCTGACTTCCTTCCATATAATTCTTATTTTTTGTATTTCCGGATTTTGATGCGCATGATGCCAACAAAAAGCTGAGAAAAGCCACTGCAAACAAGAGATATTGTTTCTTCATAATTTAATTTTTGTTCAAAGATATATTGTATATTATTCTCTTTTTTAAAATTAACTAAAAAATATTTGATTATCCTTCATTACTCATAATGCTTACTTTCAATGCTGAGATCGCAAAGATTTTTTTTGACCACAATCTGTTTAAGTTCGAAAAAGGCGTTTCACTTCGTCACATCTTCTATTTACTCAGCAAAGAGCACAATTATTTTTAAATGATCACAATTTGCGGACAATCAGAAAAAATTATAAATTTCAAGTATCTTACAAAGATATCTTTACAAAAAAGCGCATAAGGTCTGCAGATTTTCTGATTTTTATCTTTCGGAAATATTCTTCAGACGCTGAAGACCCTCTTCATAAGATTTTCCCATCTGGTAATCCATCACAGGTCTCATTATTTTCATCCAGGTTTCTTGTTCGGTTTCCATATTCCAGATTACTTTTGTAGAATTTCCCTGAGAAATTAAAATAATTTCCGACATGGCCTGTCCGTCAAAAGGCCTTTTGAAAAGCATTTCAGATTTCTGTTTCTGATTTACAACAAGCTCCTTAATTTGCTGACATCCTGCTCCCGCATCATCGTTTTTGCTGTCCCAACAATATTGATCGCCGACTTCACCCTGATTTCCAGAATACACAATTTTCATATTGGGATCCAGTTTCATCCAAGGATTCCATTCATTAAATGCTTTCATGGAACTGATGTGAGCCCACACTTTTTCTTTAGGAACATTCATGACCATCGATTTTTCGTAATGATACGTTTTTCCAAACGCCAGCATGGCAACAACCGCATAACCGATCAAGAGGAGGACAATAATTCCGAGAAATTTTAAAATTGTTTTCATGTTTAAAGTATTTAATTTTATTTTTCTGGCATTAAACCAGTTTTTTATAATAAGTCTGTTTTTCTCTTTCAAAAAAATTGCAGAAATCGACCTTATGAAGGTTACCGTTTCTGAAATAAAACTCCGGGCATTTCCCAGATAATGTTTCCGGTAAGACAGCGCAAAATCCCTTGACGACTGATTTCCTGAAAAGAGTCTATGGATTTCCGGAAGATCGCTTTATTTTGAGACATCATCTGAGTGTATTCAATCTGACTCAAAATTACACTTTAAGTAGAAATTTAATCTTTTCTTATGACAAGAAAAATTAACAATTAAGTATTTTTGTCATAACTTGATGTTGAGGAATCATTTTTGAATCCTTGAGAATCATTAAATAAATTTAAAATTACACATACAGAAATGAATATTTTAACCGAAAATTTCACCACACCATATCAGTCAGCTCCATTTGATCGGATTAAAAATGAAGATTATCTTCCTGCTTTTAAAGAATTAATTCAGAAATCTGAGGAAGAAATCGATGCGATCATTACGAATAACGAAGAACCTACTTTTGAAAATACCATTGAAGCTTTAGCATTTTCCGGAGATCAGCTGGACAGAGCTTCCAATGTATTTTTTAATTTAAATTCTGCGGAAACCAGCGACGACCTTCAACAGATCGCACAGGAAGTTTCTCCTGTTTTAACAGAATATTCTTCAAAAATCTCTCAGAACGAAGCTTTATTCAGCAGAATAAAAAAAGTATATGATGATAAAGAAAAGTACAGCCTGAATGAAGAACAGGAAATCCTTTTGAATGAGACCTATAAAGGTTTTGTAAGAAGCGGTGCACTTTTAAATGAAGAAGACAAAGAAAAACTGAAGCAAATCAGCATGGATTTATCTTTAAAATCTTTAAAATTCGGGCAGAATGTTTTGGCATCTACCAATGCCTATTTCATGCACATTACCGATAAAGAAGATCTTGCCGGAATTCCGGAAGCAATTATCGATCAATATGCGGAAGAAGCAAAGGAAAGAAATCTGGAAGGCTGGGTTGTTACTTTACAGTATCCAAGTTACATTCCCTTCATGACGTATGCCGAAAATCGTGCTCTGAGAAAAGAACTGGCTTTGGCAAACGGTAAAAAATCTTTTGATGGTGGTGAATATGACAATCAAAACCTCATCAAAGAATTGCTGAATTTAAAACAAAAAAAAGCAGAACTTTTGGGATACACCAACTATGCGGACTACGTTCTGGAAGAAAGAATGGCAAAGTCACCAACAAAAGTTATTGACTTTCTGAATGAACTTTTAACCAAAGCAAAACCTTACGCAGAAAAGGAAATTGAAGAATTGAAAGCTCTGGCAAAAGCAGACGGAATAGAGGAAATGCAGGGTTACGATCATGCTTTCTATGCTGAAAAACTTCGGAAAGCAAAGTATGACCTTAATGATGAAGAACTGAAACCGTATTTTCCTTTGGAACAGGTTCAGGAAGCTGTTTTCGGATTATCAAAACAACTTTTCGGGTTGACTTTTGAAGAAAGAAACGACATCCCGAAATATCATGAAGATGTAAAAGTATATGAGGTCTTTGAAAGAGAAAGCGGGAAGATGGAAGATGGAAGTAGCCCCTCTGAAAAAACATTCAAAGCTCTGCTTTACGTTGATTATTTTCCAAGGAAAGGCAAAAGAGCCGGAGCCTGGATGACGAGCTATAAAAATCAATATCAGAAAGACGGAGAAAATTCCCGTCCGCATATTTCTATTGTCTGCAATTTCAGCAAACCGACGAAAGATACACCAAGTTTACTGACGTTTCAGGAAGTAACTACTTTGTTCCACGAGTTTGGTCATGCATTGCACGGAATGTTGGCAGACACGCAATATCCGAACCTATCCGGAACTTCTGTAAAATGGGATTTTGTGGAATTACCGTCACAGTTTCTCGAAAATTTCTGCTACGAACCAGAATTCCTGAAAACTTTTTCTAAACATTATAAAACAGGCGAGGTTTTACCTGACGAAAAAATTGAGAAAATTGCACAGTCAAAAAACTTCATGGAAGGTTATCAGACAATGAGACAACTCGGTTTTGGAATTTTGGATATGACTTACCATACAAAAGTTGCAGAACTGGATAATAAAAGTGTAAAAGAATTTGAGGATGATTACACAAAAGCGACACAATTGTATCCTTCAAATCCTGAAACGGCGATGAGTCCGAGTTTTTCTCACATCTTCCAGGGGGGATATTCTGCGGGATATTATTCTTATAAATGGGCGGAAGTTCTGGATGCAGATGCATTTCAATATTTTAAAGAAAACGGAATTTTCGATCCTGAAACTGCAGCAAAATTTAAAGTTTTACTTTCTTCCGGAGGAACAAAAGATCCGATGGAATTATACAAAAGCTTCCGGGGAAGCGAGCCGAAAGTGGAGAGTTTGCTGAAGAGAGCATTTGGATAAAAAACATTTCAAAGCTCCTAAGACAATATATCGAGGGGGCTTTGAATTTTTCTATTTTTTAAATTTGTGATTATCAAATCTTTCGTCAAGAGTTCCTAAAATAAATAACAGGTAAGCGATAGACACGTTTCAATTGAAGTTTTAGAAAGCTAAAAATACCAAAAGTTCTCGAGCAGGAAAATATAGAGTTTTTGAATTCAAAACTTTATAAAAATGACATTGAAATTCATGGTATTTCAATTATTATTGCCCATGAAATCATTTTTAAAGTAATGATTGATGGTAAAGAGGTATTAGGAAGACTAAAATTGCATGTTTCTACATCAAACTTTTGATAAGGAACAACAACAATTTATCGCATCAGGATTTGTCATTATTTAGAAAAAAAATGTCGCACAGGGCAAACAAATTGTTTTACCTGAGTTTTTTATTTCATTAGATATCTTTGAAAACGGTTTTATTACAAATTCCACTGCAAAAAAAGATATAATTATATGTTATAAAAAGGAGTGTCTGGAAATTATTAAAATCTGGGACGCTGCTTAAAGTAATCAACTAGCACTATTAACTGAATTTCATTTTTGAGATTCAGTTTTTTTTAACTGCGTGCAACATATGTCTGCAAAATACAGAGTTTAGGGAAGTTGAACTTTTATTTCATTCATTCCGAAAATAGCTTTTTGTATTGACTATTTTATAACGTAATAATCTGAAAGCATTTAATAAAATTGTTAGTTCTTGAACTTTCCTTTCTTAGAATTCCCGCACTTCGCAAAGTCTTTTGCGTATATATAAATTTCAAATGATATTTTATTGATTTAGATTAAAATCTCTTTTTTTAAATTACATCAATCAAAACAAAAACTATTTCTGCCTCAATAAATTAATCTCATTTAAAATCAAACATTTAAAGATTATTTCCCATCATGTTGTAATATTTTACCAATGCGTGTTGTCTTATTAGTAAAATAATATACATGAATAAAAAAATTGGCTTTCTTTTGGCAATTGCTTCATCAGCATTTATGTCTGCACAAAGCATAGAAGGAACTATTACCGATACTTCTCATCAACCTGCAACTGATACAGAAATCCTTGTCACCAGAGAAAATTCAAAATTTTCTGCGATTACCGACGACAAAGGAAAATTTAAAATTCCATTGAAAGAAAACGGAGATTATGTTTTGAAAATCATCAAAGACGGGATTACAACCACTACCGAAAACATTACCGTAAAAGGAAATCTTCTGAAAAATTTTGAAATAAAAGAAGAAAAAAAACCTGCCGAACAGAAAATAGAGGGCGTTACCGTAACCGCAAAGAAAAAACTTTTTGAAAGAAAGGTAGACCGCCTGGTTTTCAATGTAGAAAATTCTGTGGCTTCACAAGGGATAGATGCCGTGGAAGCTTTGGCAAAAACTCCCATGGTGCGTGCAACCGATGATGCCATTTCTATTGCAGGAAAAAGTAATGTGGCGATTATGGTGAATGACAGGCTATTGAATTTATCCGGTCAGGAAATGATTAATTATCTTAAAACTTTACGTTCGGACGACATTGCAAAAATTGAAGTCATTACCACTACACCCGCAAAATACGAGGCGGAAGGAAAAAGCGGATTAATCAATATTGTTTTAAAAAAGAATACCAGTCTGGGCTGGAACGGATCTTTGCAGACCTCCGGAAGTTATTACTGGAACCGACCTGCAGTTTCTACCAGAAACGGGGCAAGCTTCAACTATCAGGGTAAAAAATTATCCATAACCACCAATCTTTCTCTTGGTGACAACTATTGGGAACAGAAATCTTACAATTATCTTACAGGAAAAGGAAACTCAGATTATTGGAATACCGACAGCCAAAGCACCAGCAACTACCGCTATAAAGGCGGAAATGTAAAAGGGGAATATAAGATCAATGACAAAAATCTTGTTGGCATCAATTATAACTATTCTTACAGCAATCCCATAGAACAGGCACAAAATTATACGCAAAGGCAGACCAATCTAATCAAACAGAATTTTTATTCAGATTCTGATAACAGAAACATCAGAAAAGTGCACAATGCAACGGCTTTTTATGATGTAAAACTGGATACTTTGGGCAGCAAACTGAGTCTTTCTGCCAATGTAATGCTGAATGATGCCAACGCAAAAAACCTGTATAATACCGTGACCGATGCTACCACTTCGTCTTTTGTAAACCCAATCAGTAACTACAGAATCTACTCTGGACAGGCAGATCTTGAGAAGAATTTTTCAAAAATAAAAACAGAAGCCGGACTCAAATATACAACGATAAAAAACGATTCTTACTTCAATTTTTTTGATATCGAAAACGGCCAGAATATCAGAAATACTGTACGAAGCAACGATTTTTTCTATAACGAACAAAACTATGCAGCTTATGCATCAGCAAGTTTTAAAATCAATGAAAAATGGGATGCAAAGGCAGGATTACGATATGAATACACCAATCTGGAAGGTATTTCTGTCAATGATAATATCACAACCAATATCAAATACGGAAAATTTTTCCCGACAGCTTATCTGAGTTATAAAGCAAATGACAATAATACATTTTCTATCAATTATTCCCGAAGAATCAGCAGACCTTATTTTGGAAATCTGAATCCATTTAAATATATCATTTCAGAATTTGAATACAGCACAGGAAATCCTTATCTGTTGCCGTCTTTTTCGGATAATCTTGAATTTGGATATGTATTAAAAAACAATTTCAACATTACCGCTTACTATAACTATAACAAAGACAATTCGGACAGAATTCAGATTGTTGAAGGTTCGCAGAAATACAGCATTGTAAAGAATTTTTATAATGAAGATCAGGCAGGAATTAATATTTCCTATAATTACACCAAACTGAAATGGCTGGAATCTAATATTTTTGTGAATGGTTTCTATGCAAAATCCAGATCTTATGATGCCAATGCTGTCGCAGCACCGGCAGGATACGGAGCCAATTTTAATTTTGACAACAATTTCTTTCTGAATAAAGAAAAAACTGTAACGCTGATGCTGGGATTGTGGAGCAATATTCCAAACAGAGCCGGGAACACCTATTTTTATGGAAATTTCTCTGCTTATTCCGGAGTAAAACTCAATCTGATGCAGAAAAATCTGCTGATCAATCTCTACGTAAACGATCTGCTGAATACCAATCGCTCAAAAGGTGTAGAATATTATCCTAATTACGATGTGGAATATTATGATAAAGGTATTACCAGAAACATTTATCTTTCTGTAACCTACAAATTCGGAAACAACAATGTAAAAGGAGCTACCAAACAGGTGAAATTTGAGGAATCCAGCAGAGCCGGAGGAAATTAAAACACTAAAAAAGCTGTTTCAGATACTTGAAACAGCTTTTTATTTTTACTTAATAATCTCTCCTTTATAATATTTTTCCAGAAAGAACCCCAAATCTGCACGGTACCCAATTCCTGAAGCTTCGAATTTCCAGCTTCCGTTTTTCTTATACAGCCTTCCGAACTCTATTCCTGTTTCTATTGAGAAATCTTCGTCTAACTCATACTTTGCAATTTCCTGATTGTTATTCTGATCGACAATCCGGATGTAAGAATTTCTTACCTGCCCGAAGTTTTGTCTTCTTCTTTCAAAATCTTCAATGGTTACTACAAAAAGAATTTCTTCTACGCTCTGATCTACTTTTTCCAGATCGATCATAATGGCCTCATCATCGTCACCATCACTGTTTTTCCCACTCGGATCATCACCGGTATGCGTCAATGCGCCATCCGGAGAATTCAGATTATTATAAAAGACAAAATACTCTTCGCTTACCAATTTCCGCTGGGCATCTATCATAATTGCTGAAGCATCCAGATCAAAATCATACCCCGTTCCTTCATTGGGATCCCAACCGAGACCGATGGTCATTTTGGTAAGTCCGATGTCTATTCGTTGTCCTTTCTGTAAGTTGATTGCCATGTTCTATAACTTTATGCCTAAGATAGTTTTGATTTGACAAACTTCCAAATTATCAGCTTAAAAAAACATTAAAAAAAGCCCGATCAAAAAGATCAGGCAATATAGTGTTACAGTAATGATCAGATTTTATTGAGTTTGTGAATCTGATGCTGAAGCAAGCTTACTTCTCGCCTTTGCCAGCATCGGGATAGATACCAGTCCGGTTGTCAGCATGATCACAATTTGTAAAGGAAGAGATATAAATGAGTATGTCAAACCCATTTCACCTCCGAATTCTGCACTTTTCCCCATAGAAAGAAACAGTGCCATAAATCCGTATTTCATTGCGAGATTAAAAGCTCCGATTCCGCCACTTGCAGGAACAATCATTCCCAAAGTACCGACAACGATTATAAAAAATCCGTCGGCAATGGTAAAATCTGAAGTTTCCGGCAATGCAAAACAGACAAGATAAGCAGCCATATAATAACAGATCCAGATTCCTAAAGTGTACAGAATAAATTTTACTTTTTGTTTTAATTTAAATATCGAGGTTAAACCCTGAAGAATACCTTTTCCAAAATTTAGTAATTGCTCTTTTTTATATTTATAAAAAACCAAAATAGCTGAAATTACAGCCAAAACAATTGCAATTTTTAAATAAAAATAAAATGAATCAAAATCAGTAACTCCCAATTTCATTGTGATCCTTTCGAAAAAATTAGGAACAAAAATTTCCTTTTTTTCTTTTTGTTCAGTTACAAAATCGTAAAATGAGAAAATCGCATCATACTTAAAAATCACCGTCAAAACTAAAAATCCCATCATACAAACCAAATCTACTACCCTTTCCAGAATAATAGTTCCGAAAGATTGGTCTACAGGCACTTTTTCCACGCCATACAAAGCAGTTGCACGCGCCACTTCTCCACTTCGGGGAATCGTTAAATTCATCAGATATCCGAAGGAAATCGTCCAGAAAGCATTTGAAGTTGAAATATGGTGTCCCATCGGTTCAAGCAGCAAATTCCAGCGGACAGCTCTGAACCAATAGGCCAGAACGCCAAAAAATGCCGCAAAGACCACCCACATATAATTGGCTTTTGCTAAAGACTTTTTCACGATAGCAACATCAAAATCTCTGAGAGCAAGCCACAGAAAAAAACCTGCAAACGCAAGCGAAATAATAAGCGTAAGAACCGATTTTAAAGGACTGGTAGATTTTTTTTCCATGAATTACGTAAGAAGGTTGGTTTTCTCATCCGGGAAAACAATTTTCGGCTGAAAATCTCTGGCTTCTTCGGGAGTCATCTGAGCATAAGCAATGATGATGATGATGTCGTCTCTCTGCACTTTTCTGGCAGCAGGACCATTAAGGCATACCTCGCCGGATTTTCTTTTTCCT
>Ga0302347_1003120_pt1 | contig 15247 bp, 7 predicted proteins | sample PhyWR1_FD_202178 | JGI IMG/M metagenome (GOLD analysis project Ga0302347, IMG submission 202178) | Leaf surface microbial communities from wheat plants in UC Gill Tract Community Farm, Albany, California, United States - DLSL W.R1 (v2)... | ecosystem: Host-associated > Plants > Phyllosphere >...
ATTCGATCTTGGTGCCCCACTTGAGGTCGGCTGCCTGCTTGCCCAGATACTTGCGCGCCGCGTCGTCGTAGCGGTCCGCGCAGTAGCGGCGGTCCGAATACGGGCCGCTGCGGTTCGGGTTGCTGGCGGCATGCAGGCCCAGCACCTTGGTACCCACTGCGTTGGCAATGTGCATCGGGCCAGAGTCCGGGGTCATCACCAGATTGGCGCGGGCCAGCAGGGCCGGCAACTGCTTGAGCGTGTCCTTGCCGACCAGGTCCAGTGCCGGAACATCCAGCTGGGCCTGGATGGCGTCGGCCATGCTGCGCTCCAGTTCGCTGCGGCCGCCGCACAGCACGATCCGCCAACCGCGCGTGACGGCATGGTTGGCGACCTCGGCATAGCGGTCGGCGTACCAGTTGCGGCGCACGTGGCTGGAGCAGGGCGAGATCATCAGCACCGGCCGGCCATCGTCCTGCCACTGCGCGGCGGCCCAGTCATAGGCTGCCTGCGGCACGGCCAGGTCCCAGCTGACATCGGTCTGGCGCAGGCCCAGCGGCTCGCAGAAGCTGCCGATGGCATCAAGCACATGGATGCCCGGGCGATCGGGGATGCGTTCGTTGATGAAGAGGCCGTGCAGGTCCTTGGAGCGGCTGCGGTCGTAACCGATGCGGCGCTCGGCAGGAATGAAGGCGGACAGCACGTTGGCGCGGAACGCCACCTGCATCTGCAGCAGGGCCTCGAAACGCCCGGGCGGCAACTGCTTGCGCAGCTCCTTCACTCCGGCCATGCCGGTCTTCTTGTCGTAGGCGTGGAAGGTGACGCCCGGCAGGCCATCGAGCAGCTTCTGCCCGACCTTGTCGATGATCCAGTGGATCGGCGTGTCCGGGCGCGCGGCCTGCAGGGTGCGCACCAGCGGCACTACGTGGGTCACATCGCCAAGAGCGGACAGGCGCAGAAGACACAAGGAGGAGGACGCTGATGCCATGTGTTGTTAGACTCAAAGGAATGGTCGCATTCGACGCCAATGAAGCGCTGACGCCATGCCGCGAGGGTCGCGGCATCGGGGCCATTCTGTTCGACCGCGAGCGGCTGCGGCAAGCCGACATCGGTCTGTTCTCGCCACAGCACTGGGCCGGCAAGGCCCGGCCGGTGGGTGAGGGTGGCCGTGGCAGCGCCTGGTTCGTGGATGCGCCGTTCGGCGCCAGCGTACTGCGGCACTACCTGCGCGGGGGGCTGGCGGCCCGGATCAGCCACGACCAGTACATCTGGCGGGGGGCGGACCGGACCCGCAGCTTTGCCGAATTCCGGCTGATGCGCGCGCTGCGCGAGAAGAAGCTGCCGGTGCCCAGGCCGATTGCCGCCTTCTACATGCGTGAAGGCCTGCGCTACCGCGCCGCGATCCTGATGGAACGGATCGAAGGGGTGCGCTCGCTGGCCGACCGCGCACTGGTGGCCGGGCGCGGGGCGCCGTGGGAGGAAACCGGGCGGATGATCGCGCGCTTCCACCGTGCCGGGCTGGACCATGCCGATCTCAATGCGCACAACATCCTGTTCGATGGCAACGGCCATGGCTGGCTGATCGACTTCGATCGCGGGGTGATCCGCATCCCGGCCACGGCCTGGCGCGAGCGCAATCTCAAGCGCCTGCTGCGCTCGCTGGTCAAGCTGCGCGGTGAGCGCAGCGTGGAAGACGTGGAAAAAGACTACGCGCGCCTGCGTCGCGCCTATGACATGGCCTGGAACCGGGGCACCTGATGGACTGGTCGTTGCGTTTCCTCGGCGTCGGCAATGCTTCGGCGGTCGAGCTGGGTTCGCCGATGTCGGTGATCGAGCGCGATGGCCGGCCCTGGCTGACCATCGACTGCGGCGGCGAAGGCCTGACTGCCTTCAAGGCCCATTACGGACATATGCCGCAGGCGCTGTTCGTCACCCATGTACACCTGGACCACGTGGCCGGTTTCGAACGGCTGTTCGTGGATACCTTCTTCAGCGCGCAGCGGCGCGGCAAGGTGCGCCTGTACGTGCCGGCCACGGTGGTGCCGCTGCTGCACAAGCGCATCGGCGATTACCCGAACGTGCTGGCCGAGGGCGGCGCCAACTTCTGGGATGCCTTCCAGCTGATCGTGGTGGGCGATGCGTTCTGGCACGAGGGCGTGCGGCTGGAGGTGTTCCCCGTGCGGCACCACTGGCCGGAGACGGCCTATGGCCTGCGCCTGCAGGGCGCGCTGACCTGGAGCGGCGATACCCGGCCGATTCCGGAAATGCTGGCGCGCTATGCCAGTGACAACGAACTGATCGCCCACGACTGCGGGTTGCATGGTAATCCTTCGCATACCGGGGTGGATGACCTGGAGCGCGAGTACAGCGCAGAGCTGCAGGCACGGATGATGCTGTACCACTACGCCAGCGTGGCCGATGGCGAGGCCCTGGCCGCGCGCGGGCACCGGGTGGCACAGCCGGGCCAGTGTGTTGTGCTGGCCGCGCCGACCGCCCCGCACGTGCTGGCGCAGGATCCGCCGTGAGCAGCGCTGGCGCCGCCGCTCCACCGGCGCTGGCCGCAGAACTGGTGGGGCTGGAACGCGCACTGCATTGCCCGCAGGTGCGCGCAGACCATGAGCATCTGGCGGCATTGCTGGATGAGGATTTCAATGAGATCGGCAGTTCCGGCCAGTGCTACGGCCGTGAGGCCGCGCTGGAAGAGATCCCGCTGGAGCGTGCGCAGGTGGTGATCGAGTCGGACCGGTACGCCGTGTGGATGCTGGCAGAGGGCTTGGCCCAGGTGCGTTACCGCAGTCGCTATCACGTCGATGACCAACCACAGCGCTGGGTGCTGCGCAGCTCGCTGTGGCGTCAGCATTCAACGGGCTGGCGGATGGTGTTCCATCAGGGTACGCCTGAGGCGCGGTAGCGCCGGGGCATACCCGGCGAAGGGCGCCAACCAAGGCTGGCATCTACCGGAGCGGGGCTTCGCCGAAAAGGCGGTGGCCCCGCCGGCTGACCTCGGCGCCCGCGTCGATCGATACCGTTGCTGCCTTCCGGCCCTGGCGGAGTTTTCGACCTAGCGTCGCGAGGGGCCGACGGGGCCACCATAGAGACGTTGGCCGCCCGGAGGCGGCCGATTCACGGATCAGGGGAAGCAGCGCGTTGTGCGCCGGAGACCACAGCCGGACTGCACATCGGCTTACCGATGGCAGACGCGCATTCTAGCGCAGGCAGGTGCGTTGATGCCAGCTTCATGCACTGAATCCGATGTAACCCTGTGTCCCCAGCGTCGGCCGGTGGCTGCCGCCGTTGCTAGAATCCGGTCCCAGGAGGAACGACCTCCCCCACATCGGGATTCAATGACCAGGACGGCCTGGCCCTACCAAAGGAGGGCTGTCATGGCCTGGATCTATCTGTTGTTTGCCGGCCTGCTGGAAATCGTCTGGGCCGTGTCGATGAAGCAGTCTGAAGGCTTCACCAAACTCACCCCCACCGTCATCACCATCGTCGGCATGATCGCCAGCTTCTGGCTGCTGGCCGTCGCCATGCGCAGCCTGCCGCTGGGCACCGCCTATACGATCTGGACCGGTATCGGCGCGGTCGGTGCTTTCGTGGTCGGCATCGTGTTCCTGGGCGAGCAGGTCAGCCCGATGCGGATTGGCGCGGCGGTACTGATCGTCGCCGGCCTGGTGCTGATGAAACTCTCCAGCAGCTGAGGCCGGTTACGAATGGGGCGGGAATATGGATATTCCCGTTCTGCAGAAACAAGAGAATATGCATTTTCGGCAAAGTCGTGACGACTGCCGTGATTATTTGACGGCCATCATGAAAATAACGTGCCGGATTCACGTGGTGCTGGCGTTGACGGCCGCACAGTGCGCCCATTCGTCAAGCGAAACCGGGGAGTTTTCGCGCTGACGGACAGGCAGGCGCGCGCAGTTCCTGCAGCGCTTGCACGTGAAAGTGTGACTGTTTTTCAAGGTTGATACCGAAGGTCTTGTTCCCGGGTGGAGCAGGGCAGGACGACATCACCTCCAAAAAACCTGCCTGCTGTGCCACCGGTCATTTCATGGAGATTTACCGATGAACCGCATTTACCGTCTGGTTTTCAACCGTGCCCTGGGTGTGATGCAGGTGGCTTCGGAAATCACCCAGAATCCGACGGGAGGCGGTAAATCGGCAGGACGACACCTGCCGGGCCTGAAGGCGCATCGGCTGGCGCTGGCATTGACCGCTACTTTGGCCAGTGGGTCGGCGTTTGCGGCATGCACCACGGCCGGTGCGGTGATTACCTGCGATGGCGCGACGGACCAGAACAATCTTTCCAGTACCGCCAATGGCGTGACCCTGAACATCGCCACCGGCGCGGTGCTGAGCGTGCCGCCGGTACTGGGGGGCACTGCGGTGACGCTGTCCGGCAACGGCATTACGGTGAACAACCAGGGCACGATCGATCCCACCATCAACGGCGGCTTGAGCCTTGCGGCGGCAGGCATGGTGCTGGGCAACAACACTGCCGGTGGCAATACCATCAACGTCAACAACCAGGCGGGCGGCAGCATCAAGGGCCTGGTCAACATCGGTTCGATTCTTGGGTTTGGTGGACAGGCACTGGTCACGCAGAACGCTGCCGGTGGTGTCACCAACATCACCAATGACGGCACCGTGGACATGTCCATCCTCGGGGCGGGGCTGTTCACCACTGCCGACGCCGCTGCCATCGTCAGCTACGGCGGTGCGCAGACCAACCTCACCAACAGCGGCAGCATCACCGGCCGCATAGGTCTGGGCGGATCAACAGCGGGCAACCATGTGATCAACGCCGGCAGCATCACCGGCAGCGTGCACCTGGGCAACTCCACGACGACGGGAAACACGTTCACCGCCGTGTCCGGTTCAAGCGTCAACCGCGGCGTGCTGGCAACGGGCATCGCGGGCGTTCTGGGCACCGTAGGCGTGAATCTGGCCGCTGCCGGCATTGTCGATGGCGGTACCGGTGCCAGCGATCGCCTGCTGCTGCAGAACAGCGCTTCGGGCCCGGGCGCGGGTACCGGCGGGACGGTGACCAACCTCGTTTGGGGCAATTACACTGGATTCGAGAACCTGACCGTCAACAGTGGTACCTGGAATCTGCAAGGTGCCTGGACCGGAACCAGTGCCACGATCAACGATGGCTTGGTCAACTTCAACAACGCGGCGTCATTCGGTACCGGTACCTTCAACGTCAACGGCGGCGCCATCGCGGCATCGGCGGGCGGGCTCACGCTTGCAAATTCCTTTGCGCTCAACACTGGCAGACTGACGTTGGGCGGCACCAACCCCTTCAGCTTGAGTGGTGTGCTTTCCGGTGCTGGCGGCCTGACCGTGACCAACACCGGTGTGGTCACGCTGGGCGGCGCGAATCTGTTCGGTGGTGGCGTCAACCTCAATGCTGGCGGCTTGCTGCTGGGCAACGCAGGTGCGCTGGGCAGCGGCAACCTGACGGTAGGTGGTGCCGCGTCGCTGGATACCAGCGGGGCCTTCAATCTCGCCAACAACATCGTCGTCAACGGTGGTGGCAGTCTGAATCTGGTCGGCACCAATGCGTTGACGTTGAACGGTGCGCTGTCTGGTGCCGGCAATCTGGTGAAGAACGGCGCCGGCACGCTCACCCTGGGCGGTGCAAACACGCTTACCGGCAATGTCTCGATCGCGGGCGGCGCGTTGGCGCTCGGTGCAGGCGGCAGCCTGTCACCGACCGCTGCGATCTCGCTCACGGCAGGCACGTCGCTGGACCTCACTGCCGCAGCCAACCAGACCGTCGGCTCGCTGTCCGGGCTTGGTGGAACGGTCAGCCTGGGCACTCGCACACTTACTCTAGGCGGTCTCGGCAATACCTCCTTCGCCGGCAACTTCACTGGCACTACCGGTGGCCTGGTCAAGGTCGGTACCGGAGTGCAGACACTGTCCGGCAGCAACAGCTTGACCGGTGGTTTTGCCCTGAATGGCGGCGGCCTGCTGCTCGGCAACAACGGTGCATTGGGAACGGGTGTGCTGAGCGTGGGCGGCGAGGTCACGCTGGATGGCACCACCGCAGCGCTCACCCTGGCCAACGACATCACGCTCGGCGCCGGCGGTTCGCTCGCGCTGCAGGGCGGCCAGCCCGTGGTGTTGAACGGGGTGATCTCCGGCGTCGGCAACATTGGCAACAACGGCGCATCGCTGCTCACGCTGAACGGCACCAACACGTTCAGTGGCGGCCTCGTCGTCAACGGTGGCGGCCTGCTGCTGGGCAACAGCAGTGCGCTCGGTACCGGCCTGCTGGACATCAACAACGCTGCGACGCTGGATTCCTCTTCAGCCCTGACCCTGGGCAATGACGTGATCATCGGCGCGGCAGGTTCGTTGAACGTGCTGGGTGGCAACGCGCTGACATTGGGCGGTGCGATTTCCGGTGGTGGCGGCCTGATAAAGAGCGGGGCTTCGACACTGACGCTCAACGGCGCCAATACCTTCACCGGCGGTTTGAACGTTGCTGCCGGCACGGTGGCGCTGGGCAGTGGTGGCAGCCTCGCCGCGACCGGCGCGGTCAGCCTGTCGGGGGCTGGGGCGGCGCTGGATCTTTCCCTGGGTGGTAACCAGACCATCGGTGCACTGTCCGGCGTGGCAGGTTCCACCGTGGCATTGGGCGGCAATACGCTCACCTTTGGTAGTGCGACCGACCAGACCTTCGCCGGTGTGATCAGTGGCGTCGGCGGAGGCCTGGTAAAGAACGGAAGTGGTGTACAGACGTTGACCGGCGCAAACACCTTCACCGGCGGCGTCGCGCTCAATGCTGGCGGTCTGCTGCTGGGCAACAGCGGTGCACTGGGCACCGGCGCGCTCAGCGTCAACGGTGCCGCGACGTTGGACGGCAGCTCTGCGCTGACCCTGGGCAACGCGGTCAACCTCGGTGCCGCGCTGACCCTGGGCGGCAGCAACAACATCACCCTGACCGGCGACATCTCCGGCGTCGGCAGCCTGACCAAGAACGGCGCCTCGCTGTTGACCTTGAACGGCACCAATGGCTTCAGCGGTGGCCTCAACCTCAATGCCGGCAGCGTGCTGCTGGGCAGCAGTGCGGCGGCCGGCACCGGCGCGCTGAACATCGGCGGCAACGTGTCGCTGGACGCGGCGGTTGCGCTGAACCTGAGCAACAACGTGGCCTTGGGTACCGGTGCGATTCTTACGCTCCCCGGCAGCCAGAACATCACGCTGGGCGGCGTGGTGTCCGGCGACGGTGGCCTGGCGAAGAACGGCGCCACGGTGTTGACGCTAAACGGTGCCAATACCTTCGGTGGCGGCCTGAACCTGGCGGGCGGCGGCCTGTTGCTGGGCAACAGTGGAGCGCTGGGAACCGGCGCGCTGAACGTGGCTGCGAATGCCAGCCTGGATAACAGCATTGCGCTTGACCTGACCAATGCGGTCAACCTTGGCGCCGGCTCGGCACTGACGCTGATCGGCAGCAACGCACTCACGCTCGATGGCGTGATTTCCGGCACCGGCAGTCTGGTCAAGAACGGCGCTGGTACGTTGACCCTCGGCAACGCCAACGGCTTCAGTGGCGGCCTGGCGTTGAATGGCGGCAACCTGCAGTTGGGCAACGCTGGCGCTCTGGGAACGGGTGCGCTCAACGTCGGCGGCAATGCAACGCTGGATACTGCCGCCGCCTACACCGTAGGCAACGCGATCAACCTGGCCTCGGGCACGACGCTTGCCCTGCAGGGCAGCAATGCGCTGACGCTCGGCGGCGTGGTGTCCGGCAATGGTGCACTGGTCAAGAACGGTGCAGCCACACTGACCTTGGCCAATGCGAACACCTACGCCGGCAGCACCACGATCAATGCCGGAACCCTGGCGCTTGGCGCAGGCGGCAGCCTGGCTGTCGGGGGTGACGTCACCCTCGGCGGCGCTGGCGCGGGCTTTGACCTATCGGCGGCAACCGGCAACCAGACCATCGGCGCGTTGAATGGCGTGGTCGGTTCGACGGTCGCGCTGGGAGGAAACTCGCTGACCTTTGGTACGGCCGCTGATGCGGTGTTCGATGGCGTGATCAGCGGAGGCGGTGGCCTGGTCAAGGTGGGCGCGGGCGTGCAGACGCTGTCCGCTGCCAACACCTTCGGCGGCGGCGTCAGCCTCAATGCCGGTGGCCTGCTGCTCGGCAATGACGCGGCACTGGGCAGTGGTGCACTGACCGTGGGTGGCGCGGCCACCCTCGACACCAGCCTGGCGGCAACACTGGTCAACAACATCGCCCTCAATGCCGGCCTGACCGTGCTGGGCAGCAACGCGCTGACGCTCAACGGGGTGATCTCCGGCACCGGCAGCCTGACCAAGAATGGTGCTGCCACGCTGACCTTGAACGGCGTGAACACTTATACCGGCGGCACCAACGTCAACGCCGGCACGCTGGCCCTGGGAGCAGGTGCAAGCCTGGCCGCCAGCGGCATCGTCAACCTGGCAACCGGCGCTACGCTGGATCTCTCCGCGGGCAAGGGTGCGCAGACCTTCGGCACCCTGACCGGCAGTGGCACGGTCAACCTGGGCGCGAACTCGATCACCGTCGGCGGACCGACCAACGGTGTCTTCAGCGGATCCATCGCCGGCACCGGCGGCCTGATCAAGGAGGGGACCGGTACTGAAACGCTGACCGGTACCAACACCTTCACCGGTGGCACCCTGATCAATGCGGGAACGCTGGCGATCGGTGCCGGTGGCAGCCTGGCGGCAACCGGTGCAGTCACGCTTTCCGCGCCGGGCACCGGCTTCGACATCTCCGCGGCCGGCAACCAGACCATCGGCGCGCTCAACGGCGTCGCTGGCAGCACCGTGGCGCTGGGCGGAAATACGCTGACCTTCGGCGGCGTTGGCAACGGGACCTTCGATGGCGTGATCGGTGGGACCGGCGGGCTGGTCAAGAACGGTACGGGCATCCAGACGTTGGGCGGCGCCAACGTCTTCGGCGGCGGGGTGGCACTCAACGGTGGCGGCCTGGTGGTGGGCAACAATGCCGCGCTGGGTACCGGCGCGCTGACCGTGGGCGCCAACGCATCGCTGGACAGCAGCATCGCTGCGAACCTCGGCAACGACATCGGCCTGCTGGCCGGTGCCACGCTCAACCTGCTTGGCAGCAATGCATTGACGCTGGGCGGGGCGGTCACCGGCGATGGTGGCCTGATCAAGAACGGCGCGGCGACGGTCACCCTGACCGGCAGCAACACCTTCACCGGCGGCACGGTCATCAACAGCGGCACGCTGGCGATCGGGGCGGGCGGCAGCCTGTCGCCGACCGGCGCGGTGAACCTGGCCGGTACCGGCACCTTCGACATCTCCGCCGGCGGCAACCAGAGCGTCGGTTCGCTGGCGGGCGTGGCCGGCAGCACGGTGTCGTTGGGGGGCAACAGCCTGACGCTGGGAGGTACAACCGACGCGACCTTCAACGGTGCCCTGACCGGCAGCGGTGGGCTGGTCAAGAATGGCAGCGGCGTGCAGACCCTCAACGCTGCCAGCACGTTCGGTGGCGGCGTCACCCTCAATGCGGGTGGCCTGGTGGTGGGCAACAACGCTGCGCTGGGAACCGGCACGTTGACCGTTGGGGGCGCTTCCACGCTCGATTCCAGCGGTGCGGTGACCTTGGCCAACAACATGGTGCTCAACGCGGGCCTGACCGTACTTGGCAGCAACGATCTCACCCTCAACGGCAACCTGTCGGGGGCCGGCAGCTTGACCAAGGACGGCGTTGCTACCCTCACGTTGAACGGTACCAACACCTATACCGGCGGCACCTACATCAACGCGGGCACGCTCGCGCTCGGTGCCGGTGCCAGCCTCAGCGCAGGCGGTATCGTCAATCTGGCTACGGGTGCCACCTTCGATCTTTCGGCCGGCAGCGGCACGCAGGTATTCGGCACGCTGATCGGCAATGGCACGGTCAACCTCGGCGCGAACACGTTGACCATCGGCGATGCCACCAATGGTGTATTCAGTGGTTCGATCGGCGGCACTGGTGGACTGATCAAGGAGGGCACCGGTACCGAAACATTGACCGGCACCAACACCTTCACTGGCGGCACCACCATCAACGCCGGCACGCTGGCGATCGGCGCCGGTGGCAGCCTGGCCGCTACCGGCGCAGTGAACCTGGCCAACGCCGGTACCGGTTTTGACATCTCCAGCGGTGGCAACCAGGCCATCGGTACATTGTCCGGCGTTGCCGGCAGCACGATCAGCCTTGGCGGCAACACACTGACCACCAACGCAGCGGGCAACAGCACCTTTGCCGGGGACATCAGTGGCGCCGGTGGCCTGGTCAAGAACGGTGCCGGCGTGCTCGGCCTCACCGGCAGCAACACCTTCGGTGGCGGAGTGGCGCTCAACGCCGGTGGTCTGTCGCTGGGCAGCAGTGGTGCCCTGGGCACCGGCACGCTGACCGTAGGCGGTGACGCCACGCTGGACGGCAGTGTGCCGCTGACCCTGGCCAACAACGTGCAGCTGGCAAGCGGCACGTTGACCCTGCTGGGGGGCACGCCGCTGACGCTGGACGGTGACATCGCCGGCAGTGGCAGCCTGCTCAAGGATGGTGCGGCGACGGTGACCCTGGGCGGCGCCAGCAGCTACACCGGCACCACGACGATCAACAGCGGCACCCTGGCGGTCGCCGCCGGTGGCAGCCTGTCCTCGGCCAGCACGGTGAACCTGGCCGGCGCCGGAACGCTGGACATCAGTGCGGCCGGCAACCAGGCCATTGGTGGCCTGGCCGGTGTTGCCAGCGGCAACGTGGTGCTCGGCGGTTCCACCCTGACCACCGGCGGCAGCAATGCCAGCACCACCTTCGGTGGCACCATCGGTGGAAGCGGTGGCCTGGTGCAGACCGGCACCGGCACGTTGACCCTGACCGGCAACAACACCTACACCGGTGGAACCACCATCAACGGTGGCAGCACCTTGCAGATCGGCAATGGCGGCGCGACCGGTGCGATCGTCGGCGACGTGACCAACAACGGCGCACTGGTGGTCAACCTGTCGGGCAACACGACACTCGGTGGCACCGTCAGCGGCAGCGGTGGCCTGACCCAGGCCGGCAGCGGCACGCTGACGCTGACCGGCAACAATACCTATACCGGCGGCACCACCATCAATACCGGTGGCACCCTGCAGGTGGGCAATGGTGGTGCAACGGGGTCGATCATGGGCGACGTCGGCAACAACGGCAGCCTGGTGTTCAACGTGGGTGGCAACACTACGCTCGCGGGCGTGGTCAGCGGCAGCGGCGGTCTGACCCAGGCCGGTGCCGGTACGCTGACCCTGACCGCCAACAACACCTACACCGGCGGTACCACCATCAACACCGGCAGTACGTTGCAGGTGGGCAATGGTGGCGCCACGGGTGCGATCACCGGCAACGTCAGCAACAACGGCAGCCTGGTGTTCAACGTCGGCGGCAATACCACGCTTGGTGGCGTGGTCAGTGGCAGCGGCGGGTTGACCCAGGCCGGCAGCGGCACGCTGGTCCTTACCGGCAACAACACCTATACCGGTGGCACCACGATCAACACCGGCGGTACCGTGCAGATCGGCAACGGCGGCGCCAGCGGCGCGGTCACCGGCAACATCACCAACAACGGTGGCCTGGTGGTCAACACCGGCAGCACCACCACGCTGGGTGGCAGCATCAGTGGCGCGGGCAGCATCGTGCAGGCCGGCCCTGGCCTGCTCAACCTGGGCGGCGACAGTGGCGGATTCACCGGTACCGGTCAGGTCACCGGTGGTGGCCTGAATGTCACCGGCACCGTCGGTGGCCAATGGACCATCGGCAGCGGCACCACGTTGTCGGGTACCGGCACCATCGGCGGCAGCGCTGGCGGCGTCACCGTGAGCAGCGGCGGTGTGCTGTCGCCGGGCAACGGCCCGGGCAATGGCAGCAGTGGCGGCAACGGTACGGGCGCGATCACCGTGGGCGGCAACCTGACCCTGGCACCGGGCAGCACGCTGTCGGTCGACCTGGGCGCTACCGGCAGTGACGTGGTGCAGGTGGGCGGCAGCGCGAACATCGGCGGTGCATCGGTGGTGATCAACGCCATCGACCCGAACACCAGCTACCAGCAGGGCCAGCAGTACACGATCATCAACGCAGGCGGCGGCGTCAGCGGGCAGTTCGTGCCCCCCACCACCACCTCGGCGTTCCTCTCACTGAGCCCGGTCTACACAGCGAATGCCGCGCAGCTGAAGATCGATGTGAAGCAGACAGCGGCCTTCGTCACGGCTGCGCAGACCCGCAACCAGCTGGGCGTGGCATCGGCGCTGGACAGCCTGCCGCAGACCGGCGCGGCGCTGGGCCTGTACAACACGCTGCTGGCCTACGACACCGCCACCGCGCGCAACGCGTTCAACCAGCTCTCCGGTGAAGTGCATGCAGCCAGCCGTGCAGTGCTGCTGTACGACAACTACCTGGAAGAGGGCATCCGCCAGCGTCTTGGCAGCGAGTTGCCGACGGTGCGTGGCGAGCGTGCTTCGGCATGGCTGGCGGGTAGCGGCAAGGTGTTCAAGCAGGACGGCGATGGCAACGGTGACCAGATCCGTGCCAACCGCAATGCACTGATGGCCGGCGTCGATTGGAAGCTCGGCGAGCATGTGGTGCTGGGGGCGGCGGCGGGCAGCGAGCGGCTGGACACGCGGCTGTACGATCGCCAGTCGCGTGCACGCCTGCGTGGCAACACCTATGGACTGTATGCGCAGGGCGAGTGGAACAACGGATTTGCGGTCGGTGGCAGTGTGTCGCACGGCGATTACCGCACGCGCACCACGCGTGAAGTGCCGCTGCTGGCACAGACGCTGCACAGCCGCCAGGATTCGGATGTCACCATCGCCCAGATCGAAGGCAGCTGGACCTGGACCCATGGCAGGACGCAACTGCAACCGTATGTGCAGTTCACCAAGCACTGGGTGGACAGCGATCGCGCGGTGGAGCAGGGCGGCAGCGCGGCGCTGGTGCTGGAGGGCGGCAAGGACACGCTCAATGTCAGCACCGTCGGCGTACGCGGCCGCTGGGATGTGGGCAGCGGCGAGCGCTATCCGGCACAGCTGACGGTCGGGCTGGGCTGGCAGCATGCGTCCGGTGACACCGACGTGGCCAGCCGGCAGAGCTTCGCCGTCGGTGGCACTGCGTTCGATGCCTACAGTGCCGTGATGGCGCGCAACGCGCTGATCAGCCAGGTCGGTGTGGCCGTCGGCCTGGGACGCAGCAGCCAGCTGTCGCTGTTCGTGCAGGGCCAGCATGGCGACGGTCGCAACGATATCGGTGGCCAGTTGAACCTGCGCGTCGGGTTCTGAGCCAGCGCGTGTCTTCGACGGATCCACGCCATGCGTGGATCCGTCGAGAGCCGGGTTACAGCACCCGCTGCATCTCCACGGCGTCGATTCCGGCACCGTGGCCATCGGCTACAACGCGTACCACCTGGAAGCCGAGGCCGGCATAGAAGCCCTGCGTGTGCTGGCTGGTGCTGAGCGTAATGCGCTGGATCGATGGGTCTGCTTCAGCCTGATGCAGGCGGGCCACTGCCAGCGCGCGTCCCAGCCCCTGTCTGTGGCGACTTCGTTCGACCATGCCCCAGCACAAGCTGGCGCTGCCATCGCCGCAGTGCCAGAGGCCGCCGCAGGCCACCACCTGGCCCTCGACCTCGATCACCTGGAAGGCGCGTGGCACGGCGTGTTCGTGCAGGAAGCGCTCGAAGTCACCCCGCTCTGCCGGTGCGAAGTAGGTGGGCACGTTGCTGTCGAAGATCGACAGGCAGGCGGTGACGTCGGTGCAGCGGTAGGGGCGGGGTGTCATGAATGACTGTCATCGTGGTGGCGGGCACATTGTGCGCGAGGTCCGGACCATTGATGTCCGGATATGGCGAGCCCGGAAACCGGTCCGGACGCAGACTGCGGGTCCCCGTCATCAGGAGGTTCCATGTCCAACGTTCACCAGAACTTCGTTCAACTCCATCAACGCGCTGGTCTTTATGTGCTGCCCAACGTATGGGATGCCGGTGGCGCCCGCCTGGTCCAGCAGCTGGGAGCTGTCGCGGTGGGAACATCGAGTGCTGCCATGGCGTGGTCCTGCGGCTATGCCGATGGCGGTGCGCTGCCGGATACCGCGCTGCTGCAGCGGGTTTCAGAAATTGTTGGTGTGACCTCGCTGCCGGTCACGGTCGATATCGAGGACGGTTACAGCGATGTCCCCGATGCGGTCGCTGAGCGGGTGCTGCGCCTGGTGGAGGCGGGTGCGGTAGGGATCAACATCGAAGACGGTGCCGGCAGCCCTGCGGCGCTGGTGGGCAAGATCACCGCCATCCGTTCGGCGCTGGGCGGACGATCGCTGTTCATCAATGCGCGCACCGATGTGTATCTGCGCGGCCTGGCCGAACGGGACGAGGCGGTGGGGATGAGCATCGATCGGCTGCAGGCCTATGCACGTGCCGGTGCCGACGGCGGCTTCGTGCCCGGGCTTCGCGCGCTGGACGAGGTTGCTGCGGTTGCCGGCGCCGTGCCGCTGCCTCTCAACCTGATGTGGCTGCCAGGGATGGCGCCGTTTGCTGCGCTGTCGCAGGCCGGTGTGCGGCGGCTGAGCGCTGGCCCGGCCTTGTTCATGCACGCATGGACAGCGATGGCTGCGGCGACCACGGATTTTCTCGGCGGTGTGATGGCGATGCCCGAGGGCGCACCGGGCTATGCGGCCTTGAACCAGCTGTTCAGCGAAAGGTGAGGGCGCCAAGGCGGGGCGCGCCGACAGGCTCGACCACGGGCGGGTAGTCGATGCGACCGGGCCGAGGCATCCACGCATGGCGTGGATCTACTGCCGTAGCTGGAGGAACAAGCCCCTTTGTTGAGGGGCTGCCCCGACAGGGGCGGGGAGAGGCAGGCGAAGGGAGGGGCCCGAACGTTGCGCAGCAACGTTTGGGGCGAAGCGCGCGCAGCGCACTTCGCGTCCCCAGCCAGATAAATAAAAAAGGCCGCCCGAAGGGCAGCCTTTTTTATTTATCTGGCGGAGAGAGGGGGATTCGAACCCCCGAAGCGCGGTTTAGACGCTTACACACTTTCCAGGCGTGCTCCTTCAACCACTCGGACACCTCTCCGGATCCCTGCCATCGGCAAACGCCTCAGCAGGGGCGCAGATTCTAGCGGGCGCAGCGGCAGGACACAAGCACTGGTTTGCAGGGCGAGAGGGCTGGGCAGGCGTGGCACAATGGAACATCCGATGGAAGACGGTGGCCTGATGTCCTAT
>Ga0302347_1003121_pt1 | contig 15247 bp, 16 predicted proteins | sample PhyWR1_FD_202178 | JGI IMG/M metagenome (GOLD analysis project Ga0302347, IMG submission 202178) | Leaf surface microbial communities from wheat plants in UC Gill Tract Community Farm, Albany, California, United States - DLSL W.R1 (v2)... | ecosystem: Host-associated > Plants > Phyllosphere >...
TAACCGCCTGATGTACGGCCTAGCGCTGGCAGAAGAGCGCCAGTTGCTGAACGGAGATGGTACTGGTGACGATCTGGAAGGATTGAACCATGTAGCCACCGCCTATGACTCCACCCTGAACGCTACTGGTGACACACGGGCGGATATCATCGCGCATGCCGTCTTCCAGGTAACTGAATCAGAATTCAGCGCATCAGGGATCATTCTCAACCCGCGCGACTGGCACAGTATTGCATTGCTCAAGGACAGTGAAGGGCGTTACATCTTCGGCGGTCCTCAGGCGTTTGCAGCAAATGTGATGTGGGGTCTGCCAGTAGTGCCAACTAAAGCACAGGCACTCAACACCTTTACCGTTGGCGGATTTGATCTGGCCAGCCAGGTCTGGGACCGTATGGACGCCACTATCGAGGTGAGCCGCGAAGACCGTGACAACTTCGTGAAGAACATGCTGACCATCCTTTGTGAAGAGCGTCTTGCGCTGGCGCACTATCGTCCGACCGCGATTATCAAAGGTACTTTCGGCACTGGCGAATAATGGGGGGGAGCGGGGGAACCCGCTCTTTTAGATTATGGCGATAGATGTTCTCGACGTGGTAGGAATTGAAGAATTACGCCAGCACATCGAATTCGATTCTGATGATCGTGATGCCCTTATAAAGCGTTACGCTCAGTCGGCACTGGATTACTGTCTTCGGTGGTGTGACGAGCCGCGCTGGACTTCAGCTTCCGACATTCCCTCCCCGGTGATATCTGCAATGCTGCTCATATTTGGTGATTTGTTTGAACACAGGACCAGTCAAACAGACGTTCAGATTTACCAAAATAAAGCGGCTGAAAACCTCATGTTTTCATGCAGGAACTGGAGTGGAACGGCGAAAGAGAAGGAGTCACAGTAATGGAACCTGGACGATTCAGGCACCGGGTAATAATTCAGAACTACGGCACCACTCGCGATACATCCGGCGAAGAGTTGGATGACTGGTTCGATGGGCAGACAGTATCTGCTGAAGTTAAAGGGATTAGTGGTCGGGAGCTGGTGGCATCCGCTGCTGAGGCAGCTGAAGCTACCATTCGGGTGTGGATGCGCTATCGCTCAGATGTCACCGCTGCTTCGCGTTTACTTTGTCTGGCAGGGCCATATAAAGGGCAGGTTCTGGATATCATTGGCCCACCAATTCCTAACGGAACCGGAACGCGGTTGGAAATTCTCTGTAAACAGGGGGGGAGGCGTGATTAACATGCACTTGGACTTCTCTGGGCTTGAGCAAATAGCAAAAGACCTCGAAACACTGAGTAAATCGGAAAACAAAAAGGTTCTCCGTGAGGCGACGCGTGCTGGTGCTGAAGTTGTAGCTGAAGTGGTCAGGGAAACAGCTCCAATTCTTACCGGAAAAATGAGCCGTAATGTTGTGGTGATTACTCAGAAGGGCCGTCGCCTGGGTGAAGTCGCTTCCGGGGTCCACATTCGGGGTGTGAATCCTGAAACAGGTAACAGCGATAACTCGATGAAAGCCAGTAACCCCAAAAACGCATTTTACTGGCGTTTCGTTGAACTTGGCACGTCAACAATGCCACCGCATCCCTTCGTTCGGCCTGCATACGACAACAATCAGGATCGTGCAGCCGAAGCGGCTATTGCACGCGCTAACGTAGCGATCGACGAGGTGCTGAGTAAATGACCGAGAGCGATGTTTATCCATTACTGGCGTCGTTAGCAGGTGGGCAGGTTTATCCCTACATCGTGAAGCTGAACCAGCAGGGAAGACCAGCTGTAGAACCGCCGTGGGTTGTCTTTTCATTGTCCTCTACATTCGGTGATGTTCTTTGTGGGCCAGCAGAAGAGCGAGTATCCCTGCAAATTGATGTGTATGCGAAAACGGTTAATGACGCACGGGCGATCAGGTCACAGGCATTATCTCTGATTGCCGGGCTAACCCCCTCTCAGCTTATTAATCAGCAATTTAAGGACAGTGAAACAGGGCTCTGGCGAGCTCTGCTAGAGGTTCAGGTTATTAACTGAATCATGTGTCTGTTTCTAACCCCTAACCCGCAAATGCGGGTTTTATAGTTTATGGAGACCACTATGTCAGCTTTGTTTGAAAAAGCGCAGGGCACGCAAATCCTGATTTCATCCCTTCCTGCTACGGCTGCTTCTGCACCCTCTGCAATATATCTGTCGTTATCCTGTGCATTAAAGCAGGCTCAGTTCACTGCAGGGCAAAAGCAGGACATCGACGTTACCACGCTCTGCTCAACCGAACAGGAAAATGTTAACGGTCTTGCTGCACCCTCTGAAATTTCTTTGTCCGGCAACTTCTACAGAAATGCGGCTCAGGATTCTTTACGTGATGCGTACGACAACGATACTGTCTACGCCTTCAAAATCATCTTCCCGTCCGGTAACGGTTTTCTATTCCGCGCTGAAGTGCGCCAGCATACATGGGATTCGCAGACAAATGGTGTAGTGGCAGCAACGTTCTCCCTGCGCCTTAAAGGTAAGCCGACCCCGATCAATGCAGTGCAGGCGCTGGACTTAACCATCGATTTGCCAGCGACTAAATCCGTCACTGCCGGTTCGGCTCTGTCGCTTACGGTTGAGGCAACGGGTGGCGTTACGCCATATACCTATCAGTGGCAAAAGGGTGGCGTGAATGTCAGTGGCCAGACGTCAGCGACGTTCAATAAATCCAGTGCAGTTGTTGGTGATGCCGGTGCGTATACCTGCATCGTTACAGATGCTGCCAGCCCTGCCAATACCATCACCTCTGCTGCCTGCACGGTGTCTGTAAACTAATTCAGGAGCGCCGGGCAACCGGCGGAATAACAAATAATGGCAAAAGTTAATCTGAAGCAACTTGCTCTGGCCAAGCTGGCCGGGTTTCGAAATAAGACGGTGATTGTCCCTGAATGGCAGGGCGCTGAAGTCATTCTGCGCGAGCCATCAGCTGAAGCCTGGCTGCGCTGGCAAGATGCAACAAAATCAGATGAAATTGATGAGGTTTCAGCCTCAGAGAAGGCTTTGCGAGCTCTTCGTGGTGACGTGACGCTTTTCATCGACGTGCTTTGTAATCCCGATCAGCAACCTGTTTTTAATGTTGATGATATGGATAAAGTCCAATCTGTATATGGTCCAGTACATAGCCGATTGCTGAAGCAGGCGTTAGACCTTGTTACAGGTGCAGAGAACGTTCGGGGAAAGTAAAAATGCCTGGTATGCAGTTCCTGATGGCACTGGCCCTCAGAATGGGCCGCACGCTGGGCGAACTGCAGCAAAGTTTGACAGCCAGTGAGTTAATGATGTGGGCGGAATATGACCGTTACAGCCCTATCGGCGATGAACGTGCCGATCTCCATGCTGCGCAAATCGTTTCAGCTATATTTGGGGCGCAGGGATCGAAAGTGTCATTGGATGAAGCGAAGCTACGCTGGTCATTAGAACACGGTGAGACGACAGAAGTGACGGACCCATTCTCATCTCTGGAAGCGGCATTTTTGGCAGCATCTCTTTAGATTCATTAATGTTCCAGAAGTATTGATCGGCCTCATGATGTGGTATAGCTTTTTTAGTTGGACTCTCTTTGTAGGGTCATCGTTTACCTATGGGGTTTGACATGTATAAAAAAGTAGCTATTTCATTATGTTGTATATCTCTTTCAGGGTGTGCCATTGATACGGGCAGGGATCCCAATTTGAATAATTTAACTGGGTTGGAGTTTAAAAATTTATCTGGCAATGAGTACATTAAGAACTATTCCATCACATCCTCTGCTACTGGCGTAGATCTTGAGAAAGCCAAGGTCTGTACTCTTAGAAATGTAACAAACAGGGATGTTACTTTGTCTGATTCTTCAAGGAGTTTCGTCGGTGCATATACCGGGAATTATTATAACCTTGGAAATAAATCTACATCTTCTGGTGGTAATGTTGTTGCTGCTTCAAGTGATAAGAGCTTCGTGGTTAATGGAAGTACTGAGTACATCTTCGACTCCGGATTAATTAACGTGAAGAGGGTGGTAAGGTTCACGTTAGACCTGTCGATTTTAGAAGGAAAGGTGAAATACACTTTCAGTAATGTACAGCAGGCTCAAACCGAGACGGGAACTATCCCAAATAATGGCTTTAATTATATAGGAACTTGGAAAGGGGCATCCCCTTATCATGCATTAAGCTCCCTTCGAAGTGTCACATCGGATATAGATTCCTGTTTGGATTATTAAGTCATAGCAAATCAGAAGCCCGCTAACTTGGCGGGTTTTTTATTTATGGTGGATAAAATGGCAACCTTGCGCGAACTGATCATAAAAATATCAGCCAACTCTTCTTCATTTCAAAGTGAAATCGCACGCGCTTCGCGCATGGGTAATGATTATTATCGGGTTATGCAAAACGGAGGTCGTCAGGCAGCACTTGCAGCCAAGGAAAGTGAGAATGCATTAAAGGATCTGACATCTGGCTTTGCTACAGCTGGACGAGCAGCCACCGCTGCTGCTGCAGCTTTTGCTACTGGAGAACTGATCAAGGTTGCAGATGAATGGAACTCTGTTAATGCACGCCTTAAGCAGGCATCTCAAAGTTCAAATGATTTTGCTGCGACTCAGGGCAAATTAATGAGAATTAGCCAAAGTACTGGCACTGCTTTTTCTGATAATGCGAATTTATTCGCACGTTCAGCTGCATCAATGCGTGAATTTGGGTACTCAAGTCAGGAGGTGCTTAAAGTAACTGAGGCGATTTCAACTGGACTGAAATTATCAGGTGCTAATACGCAGGAATCCAGCTCTGTTATTACCCAATTTAGCCAGGCACTCGCACAGGGTGTTCTGCGTGGAGAAGAGTTTAACGCAGTTAACGAATCAGGTGATCGTGTCATTCGAGCGCTGGCCGCCGGAATGGGTGTGGCCAGAAAAGACCTCAAGGCTATGGCTGATGCCGGAAAGCTCACTATCGATCAGGTAGTCCCGGCGATCATTAGCCAATTGGATACGATGCAAAACGAATTTGCCGCCATGCCACAAACGGTTTCTTCATCCATCCAACGAGTCAGTAACTCATTTATGGCATGGGTAGGTGGTGTAAATGAAGCAACTGGTGCTACAGACACGTTGTCTGGCGGCATTAACGGGATTGCTGGGTTACTGGATTCCTTATCATCATCAGCTGTAAGCGGTGCTCTCAATGATGTTGCTGACAATATGTCTACCATCACAACGGCAGCAGGTGCATTAGTAGGCGTTGGTTTAGCCAAGTATTTTGGCGGCATTGTTTCTGGTGCAACCAGTTCTACTACCTCGCTGATTGCCGCGGCTAAAGCTGAGGTTTCACTAGCCTCTTCTACTGCGAATGCTGCACAAGCTGCGGTGACAGCTGCTCGTGCAGACGTATACCGGGCGCAGCAGGCCCTGCAGCGCTCAAAAAGCGTTATCTCGCTGGCAGCACAGGAGGAGAAAGTTGCGGCGGCACAGAGCAAGGTTACATTGGCTCAAACCAAGCTCAATGCTGCGCTTGCTTCAGGAACTGCAACTGAGAAAGCGCGTGCAAAAGCGGCTCTGGATAGAGCTCAGGCTGCACTTGTTTCTGCGAAGAATGCAGATGCTCAGGCACTCGCTGAAAAACGACTGGCGGCTGCACAAGCGGGATTAAATCGTAATTTATCAAACAGGTCTTCAGCACAGCAGAATCTCAACAATGTCACATCAGTCGGCACAAGAATGATGTCAGGAGCTTTGGGTTTAATTGGTGGGATACCCGGACTGGTGATGTTAGGTGCTGGTGCCTGGTATGCAATGTATCAGAATCAGGAGCAGGCACGAAAATCAGCGCAGGAGTATGCTCGAACCATCGCAGAGGTACGGCAGGCTACGGCATCAATGAGCCTGACGGACACTTCAGATAGTGAGCAAAAAACCAAAGCTTCTTTGCAAGAACAAAACAGACTAGTTGAACAACAGGCTGAAAAATTAGCAAAACTTGGTAATGAGATTAAAGGATATCGGCAGATGCTTGCTGATCCAGGGCTGACAATCGGCAGCTACATGGTCAATCATCTTACAAGCATTGAGGATGCGACCAAGGGTCTGGATGCTGCCACCTCTGCTCTGGCTACTGAGCAAGCACGACTGGCGATGATGCAGTCTAAGGCTGCCGAAATTCAGTCAGTACTTGAGGGCTTAGAGCATCGTAGAGTTTCCCTGATTCGTCAGGAGGCTGCTGTTCAAAACTCAGCGTACCAGTCCTTATTAATGATGAATGGCCAGCATTCAGAATTTAACAAGTTATTGTCGCTAGGTAATAACTTGCTGTCAGCACGGCAAGGACTTGTGAATTTTCCAATGCGAATCCCTAACGCTACGCTCACAGACAAGCAGGCTGAATTACTGAAGCAATCAGATCAGCAACTGGAGTTAGCGGGACTTAAGGGAGAGGCAAGGGCGAAGAGGCAGGCAGAGTTCGCCGCTGATGCAGCTGGACTTACTGATACACCTGAATATGCCGTTTCAAGAAATAGCTATATCAGCAATGAAGTTAACCGCTTTAGAAAGGATGAAGCGTCCAAGCCAGAAAAAAAAGGGCCAAAAACCGAAGTTGAAAAAACAGAAGATGTTTATAAGCGAATTATTAAACAACAGCAGGAGCAAATCGCATTAGCCAGTCAGAATACCGAACTAGCTAAGGTAAAGTTCCAGATAGCTAATGGTGAATTGTCCTTATTAGGCCGCGCCCAGAAAAATGAGCTTATTCGAAACGCTTTAGCTTTAGATTCTATTAAAACGCAGAATGAATTTAAATCCCTTCAGGAGGAATTGCTGACTCCTGAAGAGGCGCTACTCAAGAAGACACGAGAACGCGTTAAATTGCTGAAGGAAGCATCTCCTGCAAGCAATGTCTATAAAAAAACAATGGAGAGAATATCCAAGGAATCATTGACAAGCGCCCCTGAGTTTGCTGGCATTGATGCTTCTGTCAGTGGCCCGAGCGGTGAGTTGGTCAAAGTTGCTGATGCCGAAAAGGAATTAAAAAAATGGTACAAAAAGGAACTTGAGAACCAGCAATCGTTACTTGATCAAAAAATTAATAACGAACAGACCTATGCTGATCGTGTCGCAGATATCAATAAAATGAATGCAGAGCGCTTAAGGGAGATTCAGTCAGGTTATACATCAGCCAGCCTGAGTATGTTTTCAGATTTAGCCTCTCAGTCAGCAACTCTTCTTCAGGGTATCGGACAGGAGGGTACTGCGGCATACAGAATGTTATTTGTGGCAAGTAAAGCTGCTGCCATTGCTCAGGCTGTTATCAATACAGAACTGGCAGCAACCAAGGCTATGGCCGAGGGTGGATTAATACTCGGCATGCCAGCCGCGACAGTTATCAGGGCTGCGGGGTACGCTTCAGTAGGCATTATAGCCGGGCAAACCTTGGCAGGTATGGCACATGACGGCATTGATCGCGTTCCTGAAACCGGTACATGGTTGCTTCAGAAGGGGGAGCGAGTAGTTACAGCCTCTACCTCAGCAAAACTGGACGCAACGCTAGAGTCCGTTCAGCAGCGTAAACATGAAGAGCGCGAATTGAATGCTGGTGGCTTCAACTTTTCACCCACAATTCAGGTAAACGGTAATCCTGACGATCAAACTCTATTAATGATTCAGAATGCAGTTAAGCAGGGAGCAAAACAGGGGTATCAGCTTATTGTAAATAGTCTCTCTCGCGGGCAGGGAGATGCACATAAGGCGCTGGTAACCGGCTATCAAACCAAACGCAGGACAGGATAATGGCTGACGTATTCTACCCGCATGATTATCTGCCGTTACCGCTGCAAGATGGTTACGGGTTTACGCCAGTAAGCCCCATACGGCGAACCAGTTTGACCTCAGGACGCGCCCGACAGCGTCGAATGTACACATCAACTCCTACAGAAACCTCAGTAAAATGGATTTTTACTACCGATCCACAGGCTCAGGTTTTTGAGGCATGGTTTCGTGATGCGCTGGGCGATGGTGTTTCGTGGTTCATGATGAAGCTTCAAACGCCAGTAGGGGTTAAATTTTACAAATGCCGCTTTACCGATGCCTATGCCGGACCAACCCTCATTGGTGGGCGTTACTGGCAATTCAGTGCCACTCTTGAACTTTGGGAGAGGCCACTGGCCCCAGTTGGCTGGGGAAATTACCCGGAGCTGCTGGCAGGCTCCGCAATCATCGATATTGCTATCAATCAGGAGTGGCCAAAGGAATGACAATTCTAAACAGGCTTTATGCTTCCAGTGGTTCTGAGGTCATCATAGAGACGCTACAGATCAATATAGGCAGTCAGGTATTTTACATGTGCCGTGGCTGGGATGACGTGACTGCTAAAGATGAGTCGGGCCAAACGCTGACATTCATTGCGTGTGGCATCGATATCGCTCTGCCGGCGCGTAATGCAGACGGAACTCAAGACCTGAAATTTGCGATAGGGAATATTGATGGAGAGGTTTCAAGTATCATACGGGACGCACTCACTGTTCTGGACCGTGCTTCGCTAATATTCAGGCATTACGTTTCGACCGATCTTTCCGCACCTGCATCTTCACCTATTCGACTGGCTATCAAGTCCGGATACTGGACGGCGTCTCAGGTGCAGATTACGGCGGGTTATATGAACATCCTCGACAGCGCATGGCCTCGCAAGCGCTACACGCTAAACGAACACCCCGGCCTCAGTTAAGGAAATCTCATGTTCGATCCTGATAAATACCGTTCAGTCATTTGGCTGAAGGGCGGAAGAGTGTTTCCGAAACTTGACTGTTTTGGCATCGTGAACGAGGTGCGTCGCGACCTGGGCTTAAATGAATGGCCGGATTTCTCAGGAGTGACTAAAGACGGCGCAGGGCTCGATCGCGAGGCAAAAAAACTGATGCTGTCACTTCAGCGCTGTGAACCGGAAGAGGGAGCTGGTGTTGCGTGTTACTCCGGCAGCATGGTGACGCATGTAGGCATAGTCATTCGTATGGCTGACCAGCTTTATGTTGCGGAATGCAATCCGGGCAGCAATGTCACCTTTCAGCCTGTAGCGCGTTTTGTAAGGCCGTATGTGAAAGTGGAGTTCTGGAAATGACAGTCCGAGTTTATCCTTCCCGGTTACCGGGTGAACCGCTGGAAACGCACGAACATACGGCGATGACCTTGCACCAGTGGTTTTGCGAAAACGTAAAAGAGTACCGCAGTGATATCGCCGCTCCGGTGGTGGTTGAGATCAATGGTGTGTCAGTGCCTCTCAGCGAATGGCCTTTCTGCCAACTGCAGATCGATAGTGACGTGAGAATATATCCGATACCATATGCTATCAATGCTGTTTACGCGGCCTGGGTTGCAATAGCCATCGCTGTCGCATCAGTAGCATATTCACTCATTATGATGTCGAAAATGGGGTCTGGTAGTTCATCTGCTAACGGTGACAACCTAGATCTATCCCCAACGAAAGCGAACTCGGCAAAACTTGGAGCCCCAATCCGCGAGGTGTTGGGGCGCTACAGAGTATTTCCGGATTATCTTGTTCAGCCAGTCAGCCGGTTTGATAAAAACAACCCGCAAATTTACCGTACCAGTATGTTTCTCTCGCTGGGTGTGGGTAACTTCTCAATCAACCAGGGCGATATCAGGATCGGCAATACGCCTGTCTCAGCATTTGGCGATGACGTAAGCTACACGATTTATCCGCCCGGCGCAGATATTAGTGCAGACTCACGTTCAGAAAACTGGTTCGCTTCAACTGAAATTGGTGGAACTACTTCGGGTACTGCCGGACTTGACCTTGCCTCAACGGGTCCTTCATCAGTCAGTATTTCCTCTGATGCGATCAGTGTCTCCGGCAATGCCATTTCAATGATCGGCGGAACGTCCAGCAATGAAAATGGTTCTGTTATCCCTGATTCATGGAAGGAGGGGACGGTTATTACAGTGACCGCGCCGGAAACTTTCACTATGGCGACTGAATCCGGGCGATCGGTTATATACGGAGATATCACTGAGCTGGCCCCTGCTATCGGGAAGCGTATTGCACTGACATGGAATAACACGGATTACGATCTGTATGTGTCGGCGTATCACGCCGGGACACCTGCGGTTCCAGGCGTTGGCGGTAATGCAGCGTCGATTACCGGCAGTGCTTCACCTGTGACATATGATTTCAGTGAATCGCCAGTTTCTTTCACTCTGAGCTGGGCTGGCGTGAGTTATGTTGTTTCGCTGACTACAAACTACACGACGATGGCAGGATTAATGGATGCGATTGAGGACCAGCTGACCGGCAGTGGTCTGTCAGTTTCATCTTTAGATACCCGTATTAGAATCTTAGAGCCGAACAGTCCGTACAGCGGTAACAGTATCAGTTATTCACTGCTACCAGTTGAGCTGTTTGGCGATTCTCCTTATGCGGTAAGCGGCGTAGCATCAACCGGCGGCACACCTGCCATATTGCCAAGCCTGTCACTGGCCTACGGTAGTGCAGACGGTGGGGCTTTTTCCGGTCTGCCAACTGGTCAGCAGCGGCTGTCTCTGGCTTTGCGTGGCAGGCAATACCGAATTGCTGAAATTGACGGGCTTACAATCACAGTGCAGCGGCTTATCACGAATAATGATGGCTCTGTAACGCCGGACGCAAAATGGCCCGGATTTACTCCCCGAATTATTCTCGATGGAATGGCTACAGGGTTAAATGACGCAACACAATGGATGGGGCCATTTTTATGCTGCCCGGATAGCGAGAAAACAACGCGTGTTGAGCTGAATTTTGTGTATCCGCAGGGGCTCGTTGATATCGGCAGTAAAGACGGAAAAATCCACTGGCATGATGTCGAAATAATGGTCCAGTACCGACTGTCAGGAAGTGGTTCCTGGACAGATTTCAGGATAAAGCATGGCAACAATACAGTTAACGAAATTGGTTATACCGAAACGATCACTTTTCCGTCAGCTGGTAATTATGAGATCAGGGTGAAGCGCATCACCCCCGTATGGGGTGGCACCACACGCGATTCAGTTCAATGGCAGTCAATGAGAGCAATGCTTTCAACACACCCTACAAGATATCGCGATATCACTACGATAGCGCTGACCGCACGAACCGGAAACCGCTTAGCTGCTCAGTCGGATCGTCGTGTAAGTGTTACCGGGACACGCCTGTACGGCAATGGTCTGCAAAACCGCAGCATCTCAGGAGCACTTCTTCATGTGCTGACCAGTGCCGGGATGGATACCAGTGAAATAGACTCAGCGGCGATTACCGCACTGGAGAACCAGTACTGGACGCCCCGTGGTGAACGGTTCGACTTCTCTGCTGACAGTGGCGATATTTCAGTACTCGATATGGTGCAGAAAATCTCAAATGCCGGGATGGGATATTTTCTGCTCAGTGACGGGCTGGCCTCTGCCGGACGTGAAGGGATTAAACCCTGGACTGGCATCATCACCCCGCATGAATCTACCGAAGAATTGCAGACATCGTTCTCGGCCCCCTCTGCTGATGATTATGACGCAGTAGACGTGACATACATCAACGGTACAACGTGGGCCGAGGAAACCGTACAGTGCCGTTCGCCTGGCAATCCGACGCCGGTGAAAATTGAGGACTACAGGCTCGACGGCGTTACTGACCCTGACCGGGCATATCGAATTGGCATGCGCCGGTTGATGAAATATCTGCACCAGAGGCTTGGTCACACGGTCAGCACTGAGCTGGACGCGCTCTGCTACGACTACGGCGATAGAATTGTGCTGGCTGATGACATTCCCGGTAGCAGCACAATTAGCTGCCTCATTGTAGGAGTGGAAAGTGCTGGTGGTCTGGTGACGTTAAATGTCAGTGAGTCTCTGGACTGGAACTTCACGAACCCGCGTTGCCTGATTCGATTCCAGGACGGCAGCGCATCAGCACTGCTGACGCCAACACGCATTGACGACTACACCTTAAATCTGCCGGTCACGGCGGCGCTCCGGCTTGATGAGTGGGATATGGATGATGGCGCAATTGAACCCCTCAGGCTCGTTTTCTGCTCATCTGAGCGGGTAGGCTATGACGCACTGCTGTCTTCGATAGAACCTTCGCCTGACGGAACGACAGCAGTAAATGCAGTGCAGTATACACCCCTGCTTTATCAGCATGACGACGCCACGTATCCCGGCGATACCGTTTAACCAAATCAATTAACCTGCAACCCGCCGAGTGCGGGTTTTTTTAGGGAGTAAGTATGGCCTCATTCAATCCTCCGCTGGGAAGCAGCCGCCCGGATGTGCTGGTAGATAACGCCTCTCGTCTGGATAAGCTGGTGAACGGCCCGCCACAAACTATCACTGACCGTTCAGGCGCACCAATCAAGCCCTGGGCTGAAATACAGAAAGAAAGTGAAGCGAAAATTGAGAATACCCGGCAGAACCTGATCCCTCTCAGTCGGCAGTATATGTCAGTTGTTGCAGCTCAGGCTGATATAGCCAACATCCCGGTGAACTCAACTACGTATGTACGCAGCCTTGACGGCAGCTCGCTTGCTGATGAGTACATCAACAACGCCGGGACACTGGTGCAGACGGGCCGGAAAATGCCCACACAACAAGAAGTTTCGTATTTAAACAAATCTGTTTCAGGCGAGATAGTTTCAAGAGAGAAGCTGATTGTCGGTGTTTCAATGCCGCCCCGAGAATCGGGTTATATTATCGTATTTGCAGACGAAAGCGGTAAAGAGGTTTTCGGATATCGTCAGTCAGACGGTGCGCCGTCCGATCATTCGATGAATAACATACTTAATAGAATTAAAGAGACTAATCCACTCATCGAAAAAGGCCGTATCTCAAATTATGAACTTGCCTATACGATGAAGGATGCCGATGGAAATGAAAGGCAGTCTCAGTTATGCCTGCTGCAGGAAAATGGGAAATTCCCAGACTGGGTTTTGTCAGATTGGGCCGAAAGAATGGCTCCGGCACTTTCATCATTAATTGAGGTTGAAGCTCAACGTCCAACATTTGCAGGGACATGGAAGCATCCATCCGGACAGTATCTTCCCTATGAGCTGGATAAACGTATTGTGGTTAGCTTAGGGTCATCATCGTCTAACCGTAGCGCTGCATATTACAGCGCAATGGCGGCTGATTTTGGCGTGACGACAGTAAATATGGGATGGGAAGGTGCTATCTCAACGCAGAATGCCATGTATCTGGGTGTAATTACGCCTTTAATGACATCAATAACCGGGCTAATTCCTGCTTCCGGGCCTGTTGAAATGACGTCTGCAGGCTTCGGGACGACGCTGTTTACGAAGGCGGTTTCCGGAACACTACTCGGCATTCCAGGCATAATGAATTACGTTTACGGTTCAGGAGCAACTACCTGCACATTCACACGGTCCGTAGCGGGTGCTGCTGTTACTCTACCGGCAAATACTCCTTTTATTGTTGATAACGTCAGGTATCGCAACAATTTCTTGTTACTGGAAACTGGTAAGAACGATCTTAATTCAGGCCGCACTGCTGAGGCCATCATAGCGTCGCAACTGGAAATTGTTGAATGGATGGCCCCATTTGTACCAACTCTTGCAGTGGTCGGACCGTTTGCTAATAACTGGGCTGCAGGTGCAACCCAAAGAACGCGAATGAATGCTCTTATTGCTGATAACAACGCCCGATACGGACGGTATTCAATAGACCAGCAGGCATGGTTAACCTCACCACAACTGTGGACAGATTTAGCCAATGAAGGCATCCAGCCTACCGCACAGGATTTGGCTGATCAGGCTTCCGGGAATGTGCCGCAAACTTTAATGACTGCCGCACGTGATCACCTGACTTCTGATGGGTATCACTACCGTGAAAAGTATCTCATCAGAAAAAAATTAATCGAACTGGGTTATAACGAGGTGAAAAAATGACTTTCTTTGTCAGCGATTCTGCTATGACTAATCCGGGGAATGCACCATACGTGCCAAACCTGACTCGCAATCTTTATATGAATTTTAATGCCAGTATTGATGCGCCGAATAATAATGCCAGTGTTGAAAGTCTGATGTTCAGGGGTAATGCACCACTGCTTGACAGGACGTTTAACAAAAAAAGAGGGGCCTTATTAAATTATCCGGCCAGCGTTGCTGGTAGCGAGTCCTATTTAAAATTTAATGGTGCGGCGGCAATTGCTAACAGTAATGATAACGGCGGTACCGGAGCATACAGAACTCTTGAAAATAACATCTCTATTGCGATGAGAATGCGAGTTAACAACTGGACAAATCCGGCTGGTGGCACGGCAGGCTTTATTCGTGGGGTCAGTAATCGTTCAGCAAGTATCCGCTCAGGATCAGCTAATTCTCCCGGCAGTATGTCTTTAACAGGAGGCCCGGCACAAGCTGGCGTATCACCGACAACAACTACCGTTCAAACCGATTTAGGGACGGGTTCATGGGCAGTTGTCGTTGTGGTTTACAGTCCGGGTGGGAATAAAATACTTGCAGGCCAGGCAGCCACCCCTGCTCTGTTTTCCATGCCATCAGGCACCAACCTGCAGGGATTTGGTTTTGGGTCCACCACTAATAACAGCATTACAGAGGCTGCAAACTTCGATCTCTCACATTTTGCATTGTGGGACAGGGCTCTAACTGTGGATGAAATGATACTCGCCAGGGACATATGGGAAGCCGGAAGAGATTTTCAGCTCTGAATCAACGACCTGAGTATTCAGTGTTAGAAACCACTTGCGGCCACCGAGAATCGACAATACTGTGTGCATATACAGTATTATTCTTGGGGGGCATCATGGCACGCTACTACGAAATACCCATCGCGTTTCGCAACAGCATCATCATGGAACCATCGGGGCGTCGCATCGTTCGTACTGTCGATTTCGTGCGGGAACTTGCGGCGCTAAATCATGATTTTTCGCTGAGAGATGCCAACGTCTGGATAGAGCACTATCAGTGCTCATTCCGCGATATCTCGACGGAAGAAGGGGAACGCCGGATTTTTCAGTTGTTTAATCCCAACAGCGCAGGGAGGTTCTAATGGGCTTTCCATCACCAGCGCAGGATTGTCTAGAAACGCGGCTTGACCTTAACGCACTTTTTATCCCACATCCCTCAGCAACATCGCTGATTGAGCACAATGGCATGGGCTATCTTGTCGATCGGTCGATAGTACCTAAGGACGGTGGCAAGGTCTGCTATGAGCTGTTTGGAGAAGTTGGCGTGGGAAGGGTTAGCCGTGGTCAACTGATAACGGAAAACGGC
>Ga0302347_1003123_pt1 | contig 15243 bp, 17 predicted proteins | sample PhyWR1_FD_202178 | JGI IMG/M metagenome (GOLD analysis project Ga0302347, IMG submission 202178) | Leaf surface microbial communities from wheat plants in UC Gill Tract Community Farm, Albany, California, United States - DLSL W.R1 (v2)... | ecosystem: Host-associated > Plants > Phyllosphere >...
ATCCAATTGCCCCATATGTGTGCAGCAAATGGAAATTGATACTGCACCGGTCAGGAGAAAAAACGGGCGTGCTCAGCAAATGGTCCGCATCTACCAACATTGTCGCCAGCATAATGAAATACGCTTTTTTCCAATCTTTCCGGAAAAGTAAAAATGCCATCACAACAGGAAAAAGGAAGTGCAAAAAATAATGCAAAACGGGTCTCCACCAAAAACAATCCATCAGATTCTTCCTTTTAAATAGTCTTGGCGAAGTTCCTCATCCAGTTTTTCTATTGCATAACGGAGACAAGTTCTCGGCATTTCTTTGTAGTGCAGATTTAGAAAATCGAGCAATTCTTTTTCATTCTTTTTCCCCATTTCACGGAGAAGCCAGCCGTTGGCCTTGTGCATCAAATCATGTGGATGACGCAGGTTTCTTTTAGCAAATTCTTTCGTGAGCTCAAAACTTTCTTTTTTGAGGTAATGCATCGTTCCGACAATTGCAATACGTTTCTCCCACATTTTATCAGAATTTGACAAACCGATCAATAGCTTTTCTTGCTGATTTTCAAAACAATACCGCCCTAAAATCTTATAACACGACGTATCTACCAAATCCCAATTATTGATATATTGAAGATGAGTCAGATAAAAACCGACAATTTCCTTTTGCTGAGATTTATCTTTTGTTTTCTCGAATTTGTAAACCAGAATCAGCAAAGCTGTTAATCTGTGTTCGTGAATTTTCGATGATAATAATTCACTCAATTCTTCAAGAGAAATCTTTTTGTAAAATTCTTTCGCAACACTTCGCTGGTCTGGAACAGTTACACCAATGAAAATATCGCCTTCGCCGTATTCGCCTTTTCCGGTTTTGAAAAACCTGGGGAAAAATTCGGCTTTTTCAGGAATTGACAAGTCTAATAATGCTTTGGAAATTGTTTCTGTAAAAGGCATTTATTTCAAATTAAGCTGATTCTGAAATTCTTCCAAATATTTCGCCAAATGAAAACCATCCATCAAACCGTGATGCGCTTCAATAGAAACTGGTAACATTTTTAGCCCATTTTTCTCAGAGAATTTTCCGAAAACAATCTTAGGAATCGATTCTTTCGGGTCAAAATCTGTCGGATGTAGCAAACCTGTGAAATTTGTCCAAGGCATTGTGGAATGTCGGATATGATTGGGTGGAAGTGATTCGTTTTTGATTCTCAAACCAGTGGAATTCTGAACCTCATCAATTTCTTTCTGCAAATTCTGATTAAAGATTTTGAAATCATCGGAATATTCGAAATAAGAGAAACCAAACGTTGCGTCATTTCTTCCAATCGTAGAACCTGCGTGAACAACATCGAAGGCTATAACTTCATCATTTACAATTCGATAACCAAATTCTTCAACCGAATTCACGGCTTTCATAGATCTGTGAAGATAATGTGCGAAAAATGACTCCTTTTTATCTTTTGCCAATTGAAAAGTTTCGGTGCAATCCACTTCGGTTACGATTCCAAAATAAGGACTTTTCATTCCGGAAAAGAATTCGAAATGTTCCTTTCTTTTCCAGGCTTGCATGTCTATCACTTTCATTTTTAGTGAATTTCTTCTAATATTTTTTCCTCTGTTGCAATCTTATTCGGATTGGCCACTTTTCCAATCGTAAGACCTTGAACCACAATCGAAAATACAACGACACAATAGGTGATACTGATGATAATCTTATTGTATTCGTTCTGAGGAATCGATAATGCCAAGGCGATGGAAACACCACCACGAATTCCACCCCAAACTAGAACTTTCACGGTCTGTGGACTAAATCGATACCTTAAAGACATAAATTTCGTCGGAACAAAAATTGCGACCCAACGTGCCAATAAAACGATTAGAATACAAATTCCACCAGCAATCAGGTATTCATTTAAATCTTTGATTAACAGCAATTCAAACCCGATAAATAAGAATAGAACCGCGTTCATAATTTCATCAATCAATTCCCAGAATTTGATCAAATAATCCTGCGTTTCGGACTTCATTTTAAAACTCTCGCTGAAATTTCCCATAAATAATCCCGCAGCAACCATTGCTAAGGGTGCCGAAATATGCATCTCGTGAGCAATCAGATAACCGCCCATAACGACTGATAATGTGATCAATACGGAGATAATATAATCATCCACCATTCTCATTGCTCTGGAAGCCGATAATCCAAGAAGAACACCCAAAAGCAATCCACCACCAGCTTCACGAAGTAAAAGTAAGCCGATGCTTTCGACGTTCAAATCGATTTCTTTTCCGATGGCCAATTGTAAAACAACCGTGAAAACCACAACCGCCATCCCGTCATTGAAAAGCGATTCTCCGGCCACTTTGGTTTCCAAGGATTTTGAAACATTTGCCTGCTTCAAAATACTGAGAACTGCGACCGGGTCGGTCGGGGAAATCAATGCGCCAAAAACCAGACAGTAAATAAACGGAATCTGAACGCCCGCAAAGGGCAACAAATAATAAGCGCCAAAAGCGACGGCAAATGTGGAAATAATGACACCGACTGTCGAAAATATGACGACAGGACCAAATTGTTCCTTTAAATCTTTGATGTTAATGTGGATTCCGCCAGCGAAAAGCAGGAAGTTCAGCATTGCGCCCATCAGAACTTCGGTGAAATCAAAATTGTTGATTAGTTCCGTCAAATGGCTTGTCGTCTTCGGTAAAAAATTATCGCCTGATGCAACCAAAGTTACAGATACAACAATAGCGATGACCATAATTCCAATCGCACTGGGCAATTTTAGAATTCTGTGATTGATGTAAGCAAACAAAGATGCTAACACGATTAGGACTGAGAATGAGTAATATAACTCCATTAATATTTTGTTTTATCTAAATTTTAGACTCCGTTAAAAGTCGTTATAAATGACTTTAATGTAGGTTTTTGTATTGTTGTTTTCCCAAATATCAAACATTCCGCCGGTTGCAGGTTTGGATGACCGCGAGGCTTGTCGTGGAATTTGGATGACATTGATCAAAATATATTCGTCGCCGACAGAGTTGACGAGATAAGCTGACTCTTCCGACTTTCCATCGCCGGAATCTAAAATGGCACTGGTCAGCAATTTGAATTGACTGAGGTAGTAGCTGAAATTTTTCACATCCTGCTGCTTATCATAGCACTGCAGCATTATCATTAGCAAATCCAGGTTGGTAGGGTCTTTCGACAACAAATCTCTGGTCTTTGTGATAGCTTCCTGATAGTTCTTTCTGTGGAAATTCTTTAATAATTTTTTGAATTCATCATCGCTTGTTGAAACTGTTTTTTCCAAGAAAGTCCGGCCGTAATACAAGTGCTGAGCTTCCAAACTGTCTATGGATTTTGGCATTCCTTGGTATTTGAAAAGCATTTTCTGATAATAAAACTCCGACTCTTGATCCGCAATTTCTTTCTTGATATTATCCAAATTGATTTCTGACTTCTGAGAAAACCCAAAAGCTGCGATCATTATAAAGAAAAATAAAAAGATTCTATTCATTAATTTCTTCTTCGTCCTCAAAATATTCGAACAACAAATCGTTGTAAGGGAAACGGGAAATGTGAATCCTGTGAACCTCATCGTAAATCATCTTCTTCATCTCCGGGAAGTTTTCTTTCGTCAAAGCTGAAATGAAAACGGTTGGAAATTTTGATTTTGCCATCCATGTTTTTTTCCACTCTTCCAGAGAGATATTTTTGTGAGAACCAGGCATCAAATCATCTTCGTCCTTTTTCTCATAACTGAAATCATCGATTTTGTTGAAAACCATAATCATCGGTTTCTGATGGGCATCGATTTCCTGAAGAATATCATTAACCGAATTAATATGGTCTTCAAAACTTTCGTGTGAAATATCCACAACGTGAATCAGCAAATCCGCTTCCCGAACCTCATCCAAAGTCGATTTGAAACTCTCTACCAACTGCGTCGGCAGCTTTCTGATGAATCCAACTGTGTCTGTCAACAGGAAAGGAAGATTTCCAATCACCACTTTACGAACCGTTGTATCAAGCGTTGCAAACAATTTGTTTTCAGCGAAAACATCGGATTTTGACAAGGCGTTCATCAAAGTTGATTTTCCGACATTCGTGTAACCAACGAGCGCGACACGCACCATTTTTCCGCGGTTGTTCCTTTGAGTTCCCATTTGTTTGTCGATAACTTTGAGTTTGTCTTTCAACAATGTGATTCTGTCACGGATAATCCTTCTATCGGTTTCGATTTCCGTTTCCCCAGGTCCACGCATCCCGATTCCCCCTTTTTGTCTTTCGAGGTGGGTCCACATCCTGGTCAATCGCGGCAAAAGATATTGATATTGAGCCAATTCCACCTGCGTTCTTGCGTAAGAAGTCTGCGCTCTTTGGGCAAAAATGTCGAGAATAAGGTTGGTTCTGTCCAGAACTTTGACTTCCATCTCGCGCTCCAGATTCTTCAGTTGGGAAGGCGACAATTCATCATCAAAAATGACCGTTCCAATTTTCTGTTCTTTTACATAATCACGGATTTCCTCCATTTTTCCTTTACCAACGAAGGTTTTAGAATCAGGCTGAGTCAGCCTTTGGGTGAAACGTTTATCAACAGAGGCGCCGGCTGTAAAAGCCAGAAACTCCAGTTCATCCATATATTCTATCAGTTTATCTTCGCTTTGGTTTTGGGTAATTAAACCAACCAAAACTGCTTTTTCATACTGATGTTCTTTATTTTCTATCATTAAAATTATATTATTATCTGATTCTGACAAGATACTATTTTTCGACAAAAAAACCAAAGATGAACTTTGGTTTTTATTTTCTATTTTAAATTTGAAAGTCGATTTTTCAAATTACGCTAAAGTTGCTGTCAATGTTTTCTCGAAACTGAAAGCCTGACTTACAGGACAATTTTCTTTGGCATCTTTCGCAATTTTCTGGAAATCATCTTCTGAAATACCTGGGATTTTGGCATTCAAAGTCAATTCTGACAAAGTGATTTTCCCGTCTACCAGACTGATTTTGCAATCTGTTTCCAAAGTTTCCGGATTATAACCAGCTTCTGACAACAACGCCGAAGTTTTCATCGTAAAACAACCTGCGTGAGCTGCTGCCAATAATTCTTCCGGATTGGTTCCAACACCATCTTCGAATCTGCTTTTGAAGGAATACTGAGTGTCATTAAGTGTTGTACTTTGGGTAGTCAAAACTCCGCTTCCGTCTTTTACTGTGCCTTTCCAGACCGCTTTTGCGCTTCTTTTCATAATTTTTTATTTTATTAAATTGATTTATTGATGTTTTGCTTTTGACTCTTTTGCCTTTTTCTTGTATCTTTTCTCAATCCCAATCTTGCTCGACAAATTTCATTTTGTCGCCGCTTGCATTGGATAAAGTTAAGAAATGTACTTCGATTTTGTACAGTGTTATATTTGGTAAAGCTTTTCCGAATGAGTCTTCTAATTTCATTCTGCCGTCACAGTACATCATTGTGGAACCAACGCCTGAGAATTTTGCTTTTCCGTTATTAAACTCTGCCGTGAAAAACATTCCGTTGCAGCCCATTTTTGCAGTGTAACGATTGGGCGATTCTGCATTTTTTGTCAAATCAATATTAGCTTCCAACTTTACCAGTTCTTCTTTAGTAAAATCTTTGTATTCAACGAGCATCCATTTTTTGTGAAGATTTTGCATTCCTGAGATTGAATTATTTGATGATTTACAAGAAACTGCAAGAAGTAATATTAATGATAAAATACCGATTGACTGTAGAAATTTCATACTTTGAACTTTACCAGATCTCTTATCCAAATTCATACCATTAGATTTAAAATAATGAGTAAATTAGCCCCATTAAAATAATTTAGATATGAAATCGCTACACACAAACCTGTTGAGTATTACTCACATTTGGCGATTGCATAAGGCAAATGAAAACAATAAATTTTTACTTATGAAAAAAATATTTTTGGCGCTGACTTTTTTATTGAGTTTTGCGCAAATGAGAGCAGACGAAGGAATGTGGCTTCTGATGCTTGTAAAACGTCTGAACGGCGTGGATATGCAGAAAGAAGGTCTGCACCTGACGCCGGAAGAAATCTATTCTGTGAACAATTCCAGCTTAAAAGATGCCATCGTAAGTTTCGGCGGTTTCTGTACAGGCGAGATGGTTTCCAGCCAAGGATTGATTTTTACCAATCACCACTGCGGTTATGATGCAGTTGCGGCAGCTTCTACGCCTGAAAAAGATTATCTGAAAAATGGGTTCTGGGCAATGAAACCGAATGAGGAATTCAATGCGAAAGGTCTTTACATCAGATTTCTTGTAAGAATGGATGACGTTTCTGCAAGAATCAATGCAAAACTGAACAACAATATGTCTGCTGCTGACAGAAAAGCTGTTATCGATGCAGAATACAAAGCAATTCAGACAGAAAATTCTGAAAACGGAAAATATACTGTTGTCGTAAGAGATTTCTTCAACGGAAATGAGTTCTATTATTTTGTTTATCAAGATTATAAAGACATCAGATTAGTTGGAGCTCCGCCTTCCTCTTTAGGGAAATTTGGTGGCGATACAGACAACTGGGAATGGCCAAGACACACTGCAGATTTCACAGTTTTCCGTGCTTACGGCGATGCTAATGGAAATCCTGCAGAATATTCTGAAACCAACGTTCCATTGAAACCAAAACACCATTTACCAGTTTCTCTTAAAGGTTATAAGCCTGGGGATTTCACAATGATTCTTGGCTATCCTGGAAGAACAAACCGTTATTTGACTTCTTACGGAATCGAGCAAATGGTGGACAAAGATTATCCGGCTTGGGTAGAAGCTTCCAAAGTGGCGATGGACGTGATGAAAAAGTATATGGACAAAGACAAAGCAACTCAGTTGGATTATGCTTCTCAGTACGCAAGTGTTGCCAATTACTGGAAAAACAGACAGGGAACCATTGATGCTGTGAAGAAAAACGGAACGGTTTCTGAAAAACAAAAAACAGAACAAATCTATAATCAATGGGCAGCACAATCTCCTAACGAGCAAACTTATTACAGCGTTTTACCGGAAATACAATCTTATTACAAGCAAATCTCGGGGAGAAATGTAGAGCGGAATTATGGTGGAATTTTACAAAGAAATGCACATTACATCGCAACAGCTTACCAATTGGGAAGTTTGTTCAAAACTTACGCAGACCAGGACGAAGCTGGAAAAACAGCAATGAAACCAAAAGTTCTTGAAGCAGTTGAAAAAGCTTACGACGGTTTCCACGATAATGTAGAAGGCGAAATGCTTAACTCTCTGGCTTCTCTTTATAAAGCAAAAGTATCCAAGGAATTTGCTTCTCCTACAATTTTAGCCGCTGATGTGAACAGCCTTTCAACTATGGCTTTCTCTTCTATTTTTGCCAATAAAAAATCAGCTTTGGCTTTCATAGAAAACCCAGACAGACTGAAAATTGACGGTGATAAATTGAGACAATTTGTAAACGGTGTTGTAGAAGACCAGAAATTGGGTGCTGAAAAATATTCTAAAATCGATGAGAACTTTGCTAAAAACAGCAGACTTTTCTTGGATGGCCTTAGAAAAGCACAACCGGAAAAAGTATTCTATCCGGACGCAAACTCTACGATGAGACTGACTTACGGAACGGTACAAACGCTTCCTATAAGAGAAGACAGAAACTACAAAGGCATCAAGGAAAACTATTACACCGACATCAACGGGATGGTTGCCAAATACAAAAAAGGCGACGAGGAATTTGACCTTCCGAAAAAAGTCCTTGACCTTGCTAAGAAAAAAGACTACGGTCAATATGCAGACAAAGAAGGATTTATGCCTATCAATTTCTTGTCTAATAACGATATTACCGGTGGAAACTCTGGTTCTCCAATCATTGATGGAAACGGAAACTTACTAGGTCTTGCCTTCGACGGAAACAGTGAAGCTTTGAGCGGCGACATCGTTTTCGAACCGAATTTGCAAAGAACGATCAACGTGGATGTTCGTTACGTACTTTGGGTAATCGACAAATATGCTGGCGCAACAAGATTGATCAGCGAATTGACTTTGGTAAAATAATTTTTTGTCAAATATCTACAAGCCACCATTTTTGGTGGCTTTTTTGTTGCGTAAAACTGACAAAACCTTGCTAAATTATTTTTTTGTAAATTAGAGAAATCATTTTTTATGAGTTTAAAAACTTTACTTCACTGGTCCTACATCTTCCCTTTACTATCACTCGCCTACTATTTATTTGGTGTCGTTGACGACAATGCTTGGCTAGCAACCTTAGGAAGTTTACTTCTTATCAGCTCCGTTTTGGCAGCCGTTCACCACGCCGAAGTTGTGGCACACAAAGTGGGCGAACCTTTCGGAACTATTATTTTAGCCATAGCTATTACGGTCTTAGAAGTTGGATTAATTGTATCATTAATGGTTGCCGGCGGTAAAGAAACCAGTACATTGGCAAGAGACACTGTTTTCGCAGCCGTAATGCTGATTTTAAACGGAATTCTCGGCGCTTGTCTCTTAGTTGGAGGACTCAAATTCAAAGAACAATTCTTTGCCAGAACTTCCGGTAATATGGCATTAATCAGCTTGGTAGCGATTGTCGTAATGACTCTGATTTTACCAAATTATACCACAACAGAACTATCAGCAACATTCAGCAAAGCACAATTGATTTTCTTTTCTGTCGCTTCGCTTATTATTTACAGCACATTCTTAATGGTTCAAACCGTAAGACACAGAAATTATTTCTTACCGGAAAACGATGACGAACCGCACGCTGACCCGCCAAGTAACTTCATCAGTATTATGAGTCTGATATTTTTAATCATCTGTCTTGGTGTTGTGGTCGTGATGGCAAAATCATTATCTCCAACAATTGAAAGTGTGGTTCACAATCTCGGAGCACCTCAGGCGTTAGTCGGTGTTATCATCGCAGCAGTGGTCCTTTTGCCGGAAGGAATGGCCGCGATAAAAGCAGCAAGAAGAAATCAATTCCAAACGAGTTTGAATTTGGCTTTAGGTTCTGCCATTGCGAGTATCGGCCTTACGATTCCTTGTGTTGCTGTGGTTTCTATCATTTACGAAATGCCTTTGGTGCTTGGACTTGATATTAAATCAATGGTTTTGCTGGCATTATCACTTTACACCGTAATGCTTTCCTTAAGCCGTGGAAAAACAAATATTCTTTATGGCGTTGTCCTATTAGTAAATCTTTTGGCGTACATTTTTACCGTTATCGTTCCTTAATTTTTTTATTTTTGATTAATTAAATCAGCTTTTTGACAAAATCCGAGTGCTTATCTTTAGCATTTGCACTGTCAGTCTGAGGCTCTCGAAGACAAACAAAAACTCAAAAATCTTCAGATTTTTTCAATATAAATTAACTGATATGAAAAATTACGAAACCGAAAGATTAATTCTAAAACCTGCAGATTTAGAAGACGCAGATTTCTTTTTGAAACTTTACAATTTGCCGTCGTTCATCAAATTCATTGGTGATAAAAAGCTCCGAACAAAAGAAGATGCGGAACAATATATCACCACTCGTTTTCTTCCTCAAATTGAAAAATTAGGGTTTGGAAATTATGTCATCATTCACAAAGAACTGAATGAAAAAATTGGTGCTGTCGGCATTTTTGTACGAGAAGGAATTGATGTTCCTGACATCGGTTTTTCTTTCTTCCCTGACTTCGAAGGCAAAGGTTATGCCTACGAATCCGCTGTCAATCTGATGGAAATTATCAAAACGGATTTCGGAGTAGAAAAACTTTCGGCGATGACTTCGGACGAGAATATCTCTTCCCAAAAATTAATTGAAAGGCTTGGACTTCAATTCAAAAGATATGTGATTTTCCCTGATGACAATGAGGAATTAAGATATTATGAGAATTAATTTTAAAGCAATAATGTTCATCTATTTAATCTTTTTTCTTAGTTTTATAATTCATTTCTATGTGCCTATGTGGTTAATATATTCTAAATAATAAAATGTCAAAAACTTACGAAACAGAACGCCTCATCATCAAACTCGTTGATATCGACGATGCCGAATTTCTAATGCAATTGCTCAATACAGAAAAATGGCTGAAAAATATCGGTGACCGAAATGTTCATAATCTGGAAGATGCTCAGAAATATGTGAGGGAAAAGAATCTCCCGCAAATCGAAAGATTGGGTTTTGGAAATGCTGTTGTGATTTTGAGATCTAATAATGTAAAAATAGGAACTGTCGGTTTGTATGACCGCGAAGGAATTGACGGCGTGGATATTGGTTTTGCATTTTTGGAAGAATACGAGGGGAAAGGTTATGCCTACGAATCTGCAAAGAAAGTAATGGATGTAGGAATCAATGAATTTGGGATAAAAAAAGTCAGTGCGATTACTTTGCCTGAGAATTTTTCATCAATCAAATTAATTGAAAAATTAGGTTTAAAATTCAAAGATGTCGTGAGAATTCCTAATGACACTGAGGACTTGAATCTTTACGAATTGAATTTATAATGAATCTACCTTACAGAATTGAAATTATTGAACCCAAAAAATTAATTGGCTTCAGCATTACAACTTCTTTTCAGGAAGACAAAACACCGATTGTATGGAGAAAATTGATGATGAGAAGAAATGAAATTACCAACCGGATTTCCGACAAACTATTTTCGCTTCAAATCTATCCTGAGAATTTTACGCCTGATCAATCTTTCACAAAATATGCTTTGGCCGAAGTTTCTGATTTTGGTAATATCCCTAATGACCTCGAGACTTTTGAATTAGAAAGCGGAAAATATTTGGTTTTCAAATACACAGGAAAAGCGGAAAATGGGGCGGAACTTTTCAACTGTATTTTTCAAAATTTCATTCCGGAAAATCAATTCATGGTTGACAACAGACCACATTTTGAAATTTTCGGTGATGATTATAATCCAAACAGCGATTCTGCTGAAGAAGAGATTTGGATTCCGATAAAATAAATCTTTTATTTCCACTCATAAGCAATTGCATTTACAATTCGCTTTATAGCTTCATCACTAAGTTGAGTATTTTTCTTTAAATAGAGATTCGAATTTTTTGCGCCTTCAGATAAATCTGAAAAATTCCACAATTCGAATGCCGAAGCTTCTTTATAAACTTTCAAAAATACATCTTTCTCTCTTTCAGAAAGATGGAAATTATTCATTACAAATTCATAGAAAGTCCAAGGTTTCCCCAGACCAACAAAACTCTCAATTATTTGTGAAAGATTATCCATTAAATTATTTCAGAATCTGCGCGGCGTGGTCTTTCGTCTTCACTTTATCGATGACTTGAACACAAATCCCATTTTCATCAAAAACAAAAGTCATTCTCAAAATACCCATAAACTCTCTGCCCATAAACTTTTTCAACTGCCAAACTCCGAATTTGTTGATGATATCGTGGTCTTCATCGGCAATGACATCAAACGGCAATTCATTTTTCACAGTGAAATTTTTCTGACGCTTTTCAGAGTCTGCACTTACGCCAATCAACTGAAAACCCTTCTGTCTCAATACCGAATAATTGTCTCGCAGATTACAGGCTTCCGCAGTACAACCAGGTGTGCTTGCTTTTGGATAAAAGAAAACCACGAGTTTTTTACCTTTCAGATTTTGAGAATCGATTTGTTCTCCGTTTTGGTTTGTTCCGATAAATTCCGGTAAAGAATCGCCAAGCTTCAACATAATTTCTATTTTTACACAAAATTAATTCATTCTAAGATTTTGTATCGTGGATTTGATGTCAAATGTTGTTTAAATGTTGAAATCCGCAGCCCGACTTGAGTGGAGCTCTTTTTTGGACAGGGAAAGGCTTAGCAAAAAAGCGGGAACGGAAGGTGGAAAAGCTGCCACAAAAATTGTTAAAAAGTATGACCAAAAAACAAAGAGCGGAAATAGTTCAGAAAGAATTAGAAAAATTATATCCCGAAGTTCCGATTCCGCTGGAGCACAAAGACGTTTATACTCTGATGGTTGCAGTGGCGCTTTCCGCACAAACGACGGACAAAAAAGTGAATCAAATCACACCAAAACTTTTTGCAGTTGCTGATACGCCTGAGAAAATGGCGAAGTTGAGCTTTGAAGAGATCCGAGAACTTATCAAAGAAATAGGATTAACAAATTCTAAAGCTAAAAATCTAAAAAAAATGGCGGAAGTTCTGGTTGAAAAATACAATTCCGTGGTTCCTCAGACTTATGAAGAATTGGAAGGTTTGGCTGGCGTTGGTCACAAAACGGCTTCTGTTGTGATGAGTCAGGGATTTGGTTTTCCGGCTTTTCCGGTTGATACGCATATCCACAGATTGATGACGCAATGGAAATTGACATCAGGGAAAAATGTTGTCGAAACCGAGCGCGATGCGAAAAGTATTTGGGATGAAAGTGTCTGGAACAAATTGCACCTTCAAATCATCTTTTACGGACGGGAATATTCGCCGGCGAGAGGAAGTCAGGAGAAGGATTTTTTGACTAAAATGTTGTTTCCCGAAAAAGCTTAATGTTTTCTTTTCAACATCCTTCTCATATGAAAATATTTGGTTTGTTTGATAGGATGTGGATATTTTCGTCCTTTCGGAATATTATTGAAAATCAATGCCATCACTAATAAAATCAACCCACCGCTCAAAACCGGCGACAAGGCATACCAATATCCCAATTCCTGAATTTTATCTGACGGAAGAACCGCGATCAAAGCCGTTGCGCCGCCCGGAGGATGCATTGTTTTTGTGATTTGCATTAAGACGATTGAAGACGCGACTGCAATAGAAGCATTCAGCCAAAGAATTTCCGGTAAAAATTTAAAAACCGTAACACCGACCAAAGCTGACAATACGTGTCCGCCAATCAGATTTCTTGGTTGTGCCAACGGACTGTTCACAGCGCCATAGATCAAAACACTGGATGCTCCGAAGGAACCAATCAGAAAAATATTTTCAATCTCGGTAAGATGTTGAGATTGGAGAAAAGCAATCAATCCAATCCCGAAAAAAGCCCCGAGAAATGACCAAAAATGGTCTTTGAAATCAACAAGAGTTTCCTGATAAAAGATATATTTGGTGTGTCTTAGTCTTCTTTTGATATGCTTTCTCATTATTTCACGCCTTTCGCCCACAGATTCATTTTTCTTTCTAAAACCTCTAACGGAAGGCAACCTTGACTCAAAACCTCATCGTGGAAAGAAGCCAGATCAAATTTCTTGCCTTGCTCTTTTTGATATTTGTTTCTCAATTCTCTTATTTTCATCGCACCCGTTTTGTAGCTCAAAGCCTGCCCAGGCAAAGCCATATATCGCTCCACTTCTGCCGTTGCACCGGCTTCGTCATAAGCAACATTGCTCAGGAAATATTTGATGGCTTCTTCCCGCGACATTTCCCCAGTATGGATTCCCGTATCGATCACCAAACGAACAGCACGCAACATCTCGTCACTCAAAGAACCCATTTTCTGATAAGGGTCGGTGTAAAGCCCGAATTCCGGTCCTAGCGATTCGCAGTACAAAGCCCAGCCTTCGCCGTAAGCACCAATCCAACCGAACCTCAAGAACTTAGGCAATTTCAAATTTTCCTGTTGAAGAGAAATTTGATAATGATGGCCAGGAATCGCTTCGTGCAAGAAAAGAGATTCCATTCCGGAAGTCACATTGAATTTGGCCGGGTCAGGAATTGGCGTGTAAAAAATCCCTGGGCGTTTGCCATCCGGACTTCCCTGAATGTATTCTGCACTTGCGCTTGCTTCCCTATATTTTTCAGTTTGACGGATTTCGAAAGGCGTTTTTGGTGTTACATTGAACATCGTTTTCAACTTCGGCGTGATTTTATCCAGAATTGATTGAAAACCTGCCAAGACTTCAGCCGATGTTTTGTACGGCATTGCTTTCGGGTCGGTTTTTACATAATTCAGGAATTCCTCCAAAGAACCTTTGAAGCCGACTTGGGCTTTCACTTTTTCCATATCCTTACGAAGTCTTTCTACTTCTGAAAGTCCTGTTTTATGAATTTCGTCTGGTGTATTATTAGTTGTTGTCCAGCTTTTCACATAATAAGCATAAATATTATTTCCGTTAGGCAAAGAACTATAACCGTCTGTTGTTCTAGCTTTTGGCAAATATTCTTTTTCTAAAAAATCAGCCATTTTCAAGTAGGCAGGAATCAATTTACTCTTGATAGCATCCTGATAAAGTTTGGTGTATTTGTTTGCTGTAACCGGTTTGAAATTTTTCGGAAGATTCTTAATTGGTCCATAGAAAATGTTCTTGTCGACATCGAAAGTCGTGATTTCTTCGGCTTTCATTTGAGGAATCATTTTTATCACCAATGATTTTGGCAAGACCATATTTTTTTTCATTCCAACTCGGAAATTCTCAATAGCAGAATCCATCCAAACTGGAAATTCATCTATTCTTTTCAACCAATTATCATAATCTTTTTCGGTTTTGAAAGGCTGGATCCCGCTTCCACTTCCCAACATCGGAAAAGTCAATGGCAAACCGTCAAATTGTGTAAAAGGAATATATTCCGGATGATAGGCATAACGTTCTTGTTTGTCAATTAACGTATATTCCAAAACGTCAAAAACCACTTTTTGGTCATTATCCAAACTATTGTAGTCGATTGATTTCAGTTGATTTTGAACTGAACTGTAGAACGCAATTTCTTCTTTGATAAAATCAGAACTCAGATTATTCGGAAGTTGGTCATTATATCTTTCATCACCTTGTGAAGTGGCTTCCAAAGGGTAAAATTTCAAATAACCCTCGTAATAATTCGCTGCAATAGAATCCAAATCGGAAGAATTGAAGCCCACGTTTTTCACCATTGGAGAATCTCCTTTTTTGCAGGAAACGACATTGATAAATAGCCCAATAAGCAATAATATTTTGTAAAAAGAGTTCATATGTAAATATTTATTGTTTTTTTATTAGTCATATGGAATCGAAACTTTTCCATTAGTTTGTTTTTTCAAATAATGGCGATCTCATATTTTCAGTTTTGCAGTGTAAATATAATATTTTAATATGAGGAATTTACCTTCATGATTTTGGGGCAAAGCGTTTATATATTAACAAAACATCAACAAATACATCAATTATTATCATCATCGACAAAAATAATTAATAAAAATTTTTCAAATTCATTCTATTTTTTATCTTTGTTCAGCACATTTAAAAATTTATAATAATCTATTATCCTTAAAATGAAAGGAATCTTAAAGATTTATCACCCAGAGGAAACTCTGAAATA
>Ga0302347_1003126_pt1 | contig 15231 bp, 14 predicted proteins | sample PhyWR1_FD_202178 | JGI IMG/M metagenome (GOLD analysis project Ga0302347, IMG submission 202178) | Leaf surface microbial communities from wheat plants in UC Gill Tract Community Farm, Albany, California, United States - DLSL W.R1 (v2)... | ecosystem: Host-associated > Plants > Phyllosphere >...
TGGGTGGAACGCACGCGCGCCGAGATGAGCGAGCTGCCGCGCGTGATGGCGGCGCGCTTCGTGGCCGACTATGGCCTGCCCGAGTACGACGCCGGCCAGCTGACGCAGGGCAAGGCGACGGCGGCTTACTTTGAGGCCGTGGCAGCAGCCAGCAAACAGCCAAAACTGGCCAGCAACTGGGTCATGGGCGAGCTGTCGCGCCGCCTGAACGCGGAAGAAAAATCGATTGAAGCGTCCAGCGTCAGCACGGGACAGCTGGCCGCGCTGATTGGCCGCATCGCCGACGGCACCATCTCCCACAACGCGGCCAAGCAGGTGTTCGACGCGCTCTGGAGCGGCGAAGGCAGCGACGTGGACGCGCTGATCGAGGCCAAGGGTCTCAAATCGATGAGCGACACCGGCGCGCTGGAAAAGATCATCGACGACGTGCTGGCCGCCAACGCCAAGAACGTCGAAGAAGTGAAATCGGGCAATGCCAAGGCCTTCAACGCGCTGGTCGGCCAGGCGATGAAGGCCACCAAGGGCAAGGCCAATCCGGCGCAGGTCAACGCGCTGCTGAAGGAAAAGCTGGCCTGAACGGGGACAAAGGGCCGCGAGGCACCCCTTTTGCTATCAAATAAATAGCTGAAGGGCGAGGCGCTGCCTGCGCAAAAGGCCGGTTTACCTTGAAAAAGGTTATTTCCTGGCGCTGCTGGCCGCGCCCACGGCGCCGGCCGGCGCCAGCAGGGCCCACAGCTGCCTGAGCTTGAGCAGCTCTTCGTCAAAGCGCAGGTTGACGCGCTTTTTCTCCTGCTCCTGGTCGGCGATGAATTTTTGCTGCACCGCGATGCTGGCATCGTTCTCCTCCAGCCGGCGCCTGAGCGAGGCTGGCGCCCGGGACGGATCCTTGGCATAGAACTCCAGCTCGCTGGCAATGCCCTTGCGCTGATCGGCCAGTTCGCCGCGCCGCTTGTTCGACGCCTTGATGACCTCGTCGATCTGCAGCAGCGCCGCCGCGCGCTCCTGGTCGTGCACCGCGCGATTCGGGTAGCGCAGCAGCAGCGCCTTGTCGCGGCGCTTGTCCTCGGCCTCGCGGGCGCGCAGCTCGGCCTCGCGCCTGTCCTTTTCGTCCTGCGCAGCCTGTTCGTGCGCCGTGAGCGACGGCCCCACCTGGCGCTTGATCAGGCCCGAGGGCGAGAGCGCGCGCTGCGTGCGGTCGATGCATTCGAGGATCGGGCGGTCGGCGGTGATCGTGCGGCCCTTGGCATCGACGCAGGAATAGATGTCCTGCGCGGCGGCGGTGGCCGCGCCGGCCAGAAGCATCAGGCCGCACAGGCAGGACAGGCCATGGGTAGGCGGTAAAGGCAGGCGCAATTTGTGTGGTTTCTTCAGTGGATGCCGTAGCGTTCGCGGTAGGCCAGCACCGCCTCGTAATGCGCCGCAAGGCCCTGCGCCGGGCCAGCGCCTTCGCTGGACGGCTCGCTGCTGCGCGCAGACAGATAGTGCAGCAAGTCGCCCAGGCGCGCAATGGCGCTGACCTGCAGGCCGAGCTGGCTGGCGACGTACTGCACCGCGCTGTAGTTCACATCCACGCCGTTTTCGGTCGCCTTTTCCTGCCGGTCCAGCGCAATGGCCACCGCGTGCGGCGTGGCGCCAGCGGCGCGGATGAGGTCGATCGACTCGCGCACCGCCGTGCCGGCGGACATCACGTCATCGACGATGAGCACCCGGCCCTTGAGCGGCGCCCCCACCAGCGAGCCGCCCTCGCCGTGGTCTTTGGCTTCCTTGCGGTTGTAGGCGAAAGGAAAGTTGCGCCCGAGCCGCGCCAGCTCGATGGCCACGCCGGCGGCCAGCGGAATGCCCTTGTAGGCCGGGCCGAAGATCATGTCGAAGGCCAGCCCGCTGCGCGCCTCTTCGGCCAGCAGCTGGCGCGCATAAAATTGCGCCAGCCGGCCGAGCTTGGCGCCGTCGTCAAACAGGCCAGCATTGAAAAAGTACGGGCTCATGCGGCCGGCCTTGGTCTTGAACTGGCCAAAGCGCAGGACCCCCGACTCCAGCGCAAACTGCACGAATTCCTGGGCCAGGCGGCCCTCTGGCTGCGTGGCCGGCGCCGCCGGCTCCTGTGGGCCCGCCTGCCCTGTCATCGTATTCATTGAAAGCTCCATGTTCAAGTTAACCAGCCTCAACCTCAACGGCATCCGCTCCGCCGCCAGCAAGGGCTTGCACGACTGGGTGGCCCAGCTGCTGCCGGATTGTATTTGCGTGCAGGAACTCAAGGCGCAGGCAGCCGACCTGAGCGGGCGCTTGGAGGACATCGGCGGCCACAAGGGCTATTTTCATTTTGCCCAGAAAAAGGGCTATTCGGGCGTGGGCATCTACACCCGCCACGAGCCCAGCGACGTGATCGTGGGCTACGGCTCAAGCGAGTTCGACGCGGAAGGCCGCTACGTGGAGCTGCGCTTTGACCGGCCTGGCCGCGCGCACAGCCCGAAGCTGTCGATCGTCAGCTGCTACTTTCCCAGCGGCTCGTCGGGCGAGGAACGGCAGGCGGCCAAGTTCCGCTTTCTGGCCGAACTCTATCCGCGCCTGCTGGCGCTCAGGCAGTGCGACGGCACGCCGCGCGAGTTCGTGCTGTGCGGCGACATCAACATCGCGCACCAGGAGATCGACCTGAAGAACTTCAAGGGCAACCGCAAGAACAGCGGCTTCCTGCCCGAGGAACGTGCCTGGATGAGCCGGCTGCTGCAGGGCGGCGAACGGGCGCCGGCAGCGGTCGATGAACCGGCCGGGCCGCCGGGCAGCGCCGCCGGGGGCGGCGGCATGGTCGATGTGTACCGCCGGCTGCACCCGGCCACCACCGAAGAGGCCTACACCTGGTGGAGCAACCGGGGCCAGGCCTGGGCCAAGAACGTCGGCTGGCGCCTGGACTACCACCTGGCCACGCCGGCCTTCGGCGCCACCGCCCGCGCGGCGGCCATTCACAAGGCGCAGCGCTTCAGCGACCATGCGCCGCTGACGGTGGACTACGACTTCACACTGTGACCTGACAAGGCGAGGGCAGCTTGCGACCCGAAGCTGACCTCCGCTGGCTGGTCGCCGAGAGGCACGTCCGCAGGGCCCGGATCGGCTCGCTTCGAACCGGTGGGGCCAAGGTGAAATCAGGGCGCGCAGGCGTTCGCGGCGGTTTCCCGCGCCTCGTGCAGCAGCCGCCGGCCTTGCGGGCGCAGCCTGACGCGGCGCTTGCCGTCGCCGTCTGCAGTGCGCTCGACCAGCCCGGTTTTCTCCAGCGGCAGCAGCCGCAGCAGCAATTGCGAAGCCGGCGTGTGCAAGGCGCGCGCGAGCTCCGTCGCGGGCGCCGCGCCGCCGGCGGCACCCAGCACCGTCAGCAGCACGAAGTCGGCCCACGACAGGCCGTGGTGGGTGCCGATTTGGTCGTCGAGCACGAACACCAAAGCCGCGTGCGCCAGGTGCCGGTCCACGCAGGCTTGCAAGGTTTCGTCGCTCATGGCGCCAGCCCTTGCAGTTCGCGGTAGGTCTGCGCCAGCGCTTTGAGTTCACCGGCGTAGTCGAAGTCCGCATCCTCGCGTTCCTTCACGAGTTCCAGCACGTCGAAGGCCAGGCCGTCCACGCCGCTGCGATTCCACTCGGCCTGCAACACGCGGTCTGCATGCTTGCCCATGCGCAGTTCAAACCGAGCGCGATTGAGCGCCGCATGCACGTTGCGGCTCGCGCCGAGCAGCTGGTGACCGCTGGCGCGGTCGCGGATGGTGTAGAGGCCCATGGGCGGGAAGGCGTCACGCGCCTGGCGCGCGGCCGCCCGCCGCGCCGAGCGCGATGCCTGGTTGGCGGAAAAGTCCATCATGAAGGCTCCTGTGGATCGCGGGCGTGCCTGTGCCCGCAGCGCTGCAGCCTCTGGCCGCGCACTTGTTTGCAAAAAGGAAAGAATCGGTCCCGCTTAGCCGGGTGCAGGTTCGGCGAGCTGCAGCAGGTACGCCCGCACGTCTTGCGGCCATGCGCCCATCTGTGCCGCCAAGCGCTCGGGGTCGCCAGCAAACAGCGCCCGCGATGCCTCCTCGAAGCCGGCGAGGTTTCCAGCCAGCGTGGACATGGCGTGGTACGCGCGGTCGCGCGCCTGGCGCGTCCGGGTCTGGTCGCCGCCGTTGCGCCGCGCTTCGTGCACCAGCTTGCGCAAGGCCACGGAGGCGCCGCCTGGTTGCGCCGCGAGCCAGTCCCAGTGTTCCGGCAGCAGCGTCACTTCCCGGGCGACCACGCCAAGTTTTGGGCGGCCGCGCCCCTTGGGCGCTTGGGCCGGGGCAGCTGCGGTGTAGCGCGCCGCGACGGCTTGCTCGCCGCCGCGCAGGTCCAGGTCGGCCGACTGGCCACTGGCATCGCTGAAGACCAGCGCAGGCCGTTCGGGTTGCGCCTGCTGCGCCCGCAGCACGGCCACGGCGACCTCGTGCAAGGGGCCGGTGGCAAGGCGCCGCCCCTCCAGGAAAGCGGTGTAGGTGAGTGGCATGAGTGGGTCCATGCCTGAATTTTACCCGGGTTAAATTAACAAGTCAATAAAACCCTGGTAAAAATCCAATTGGCGTGGCGACTGTTGACAGCTTTGAACTTGCCGCCATGCCAAGGGCGCCTCGGCGCCACCGCCCGCTGCGCGTCCGATTCACAAATTGGAGCGTTTCAGTGCGCATGCGCCGCTGAGGGTGGACCGCGACTTCATGCCTTGAGCCTGGCGCGGCGGACCGCTGAGGCGCCATGGCTGATGCGGTTTTCGGCGACTCATCGGGCAGCGCCCGGCCATGCAACCGGGGATCAATAGGCGGCACCGTCCTTGAACACCAGGCGGATGGTTTTCAGGATGATGCACAGGTCCAGCCACAAGGACCATTTGCGCAGATAGTCCAGGTCGAAATCGACACGGGCCTGCATTTTCTCCAGCGTGTCGGTCTCGCCGCGCAGGCCGTTGACCTGCGCCCAGCCGGTGATGCCGGGCCGCACCTTGTGCCGCACCATGTAGCCCTTGATCCGCGTGCGGTACAGCTCGTTGTGCGCCACGGCATGCGGGCGTGGCCCGACGATGCTCATGCGGCCTTGCAGCACGTTGATGAACTGCGGCAGCTCATCGAGCGAGGTGCGGCGCAGGAAGGCGCCGACCGGTGTGATGCGCGCATCGTTCTTGCGGGCCTGCCGGATGGCCGCGCCGTCTTCGGTGACGGCCATGGAGCGAAATTTATAGACCACGATGGCTTGGCCGTCCAGCCCGTAGCGCCGCTGCCTGAAAATGACCGGCCCTGGCGAGCCGGCCTTGACGGCCAGGGCGATCAGCACAAGCAGCGGGGCAATGGCCGCGAGGATGGCGCTGGCAAGAACCATGTCGCTGCCGCGCTTGAGCCAGCCGCGCCAGCCCCTGAACGGCGTGTCGCAGACCGCGATCACATCGACGCCGCAGACCGAGCGGCTGCGCCCCTGGATCAGGTCGGTGATGAACATGTCCGGGACGAAATAGACCGAGCAGGTGGTGTCCTTCAGGCCGTCAAGGATCTGCAGGATCCGGGGCTGCGCCGTCATGGGCAGGGACAGGTAAACGGACTGCACGCCGTGCCGCTTCACATAGTCCACCAGATGGTCCACCTTGCCCAGCAGCCGGTGGCTCTCTTCCGCGCTGGTGCGGTCCCGGCCGCGGTCATCAAAGAAACCCAGAAAGACGGTGGCGGCATAGGCGGAGCGCTCGACTTTTCGGGCCAGCGCAATGCCCTGCCGGTTCATGCCGACGATCACCATCCGGTGCGCGCCCGGCAGGCTTTCGGACGGCGGCGCCATGCCGCGCAGCACCAGCCCGGCACCGATCTGGGACAGCGGCGCAACCCACAGCCAGCTGCGAATGACGCCTTGGGAAAAATAGGGCGCGTAATGGCTGGAAAATGCGCCCAGCCTGAACAGCAGGGCCAGGCCGCCCCAGCACAGCACGGCAGGGAGTATGTTTTGTCTTGCCGGCGCCCGGAACTGCACATGGCCCCAGGACGCCAGCAGGAAAACAAATACCGACAGCACCACATAGGCCGGGCGAACCCGGCGCTCGCAATAAAACGCCACCGACCACAGCGAGCCGGCCAGCACCAGGGCCAGGAAAATTCCTTCGGCCAGTGCGACCAGGCTGTTTTGGGCTGGCGCGGCCAAGGCCGGCTCATGGCCACGCTGCAGAAAAATGGATTGTTTCAACATGAAATAGCCTGTCGCTGCTTTAAACAAAAATCTGAACACCCAGCGGCTGTGCCGGCACGGCGAAGCGGGCCAACCAGCCGCAGCTCAATAAATGCGCGCAGGCCCCACCCAGGCGCTGGAAAAGCTTCGCAGCACCTTCGGATAGATGATGATTTCAACGACATAGGAAAACAGCAGCATCAGCGCCATGTACGCCATGAGTTCCAGCGTCATGTTTGCCATGAATGACAAATAATGGGCACTGACCACAAAATAATGGTGGCTGATGTACACGACGTAGGACACGGACGTGAAGCGCAAAAAAGGCTTTAGCAACAAGTCGAAAAGCACCCAGCCGTGCGCTTTCCAGCACAGCGCGGCGGCCACGATCAGCAGCGCGGAAAAGTGGTCCCTCATTTCCAGCACCGGATGAGTGCCCAGGCCCGACAGCGTTCCCGCCAGAAACGCACGGTAAACCCCCAGGGCGCAAATCAGGACGATGGCAAAAATTCCGGCCAACGGCAGGGCCAGCGATCTGGCGTTGATCTGCCCACCGGCGATGTAGCGGTTGGACAGCATGACGCCCAGCCACCAGATGCTCATGTACATCAGCAGGCGCGGAACGAACACCGGGAAATACAGGTACACCCCTGCCGAGGCGATGGCCAAGCCCAGCACGAACAGGTCTTTTTGCCTGTCCGGCGAGGCATGCCGCTTGACCTGGAAATACAGCATGTAAAACCACCATTCGTAGGACAGCGACCACAGGGGCGAGTTGTGCATGTAGGGGTCCACCAGCACATTGGGCTTGAGGCTGCTGATGTCCTGCAGCATCAGGAGGTTGAGCACCAGCTCCCTGGGATGCGCATCGACGACAGCGCCAGCCTCAAGGCATTCCATCAGATAGCCCAGCGCCATGACGATCAGCAGCGGTATGTAGATCCGGGTGGCGCGCTTGAAAAAATAATTTCCGAAGCTCTTGTTCTTGTTTTTCACAAATGCGTAGTTGATGACGAATCCCGAGAGCAGAAAAAACAGGATGACGGCCTCCTCCCCAAACCTGAAGATCCAGGTCAGGTTCAGCCCCAGCAGCATGATGGGCCTGGAGATGCAATGGTGGAGGACCACATACAGCGCCGCAAAGCCCCTGAGCGCATCGAGTTTTTCAAGTTTCGACCCAGTTGTCATGGCGCAAATCGTGTTGTTTTTGCAAGGTGCGAACCGCTCGCCGTTGCTGAGGACATGGGTTTTGAAGCAAGGCCCGGCACAAGGCCAACCGCCATGCCGCCCCCGGCCGCACCGGCATGGCCGGCAAACGGCCATTTCAGTATCGAAAAGGCCTTATGCGGAGGCGCAGCCTGCGCCGGCAGCTATCAATTGCATAGCAAATGTCGCAGACCCGCCGCCCCGGCCTGGCCCTGGCTGTGGCAAGGCACAGCCCGCGCAGCTTGGCGTCAGGTCTGTTCGATGGCGTCCGGCTGCTGGCTCGACAGGCTTTTTTCAAACCGCTGCAGCACCGATTCGCGGTCGATCTGCTGCAGCGCGTGATGCCTTCCGGCCTGGCCCAGCTGCGCGCGCCAGGGCGCGTTGCCCGCCAGCTCCAGCACCGCATTCGTCATGGCGGCCGGGTCTTCGGGCGGCACGACGATGCCGCACAGCTGCACCACGTTGGCCAGCTCGGTGCCGGCCAGCGCGGTGGCCACCACCGGCCTGGCGCTGGCGAGCATGCCGGTCAGCTTGCTCGGCATGACCAGGTCCGCCGCGCCGGCCCGCTGGGGCATGAGATGGATGTCGGCCATCGCCAGCAGGTCGGGCAGCCGCGCGGCGGGCTGCAGGCCCAGAAAACGCACATTGGGAATGCCGTCGCATTGGGCCAGCAGCTCGGCCCGGCCCACGCCATTGCCGCAAAAGACAAACCACAGCCTGTCGCCGCCGCAGCGCTGCTCCGCGCACGATTGCGCCACCTGGGCCATGATTTCCAGGCCCTGCTTGCGGCCCATGTTGCCCGAGTACAGCGCCACGACGGCGTCCGCAGGAATGCCCAGCTCGTCGCGGTAAGCCTGTCCGCTGGCGGAAATGAACGCGCCCACATCGACCCAGTTGGGAAACGCGACCAGCCGCTGGGGCTGCACGCCCTTGGACAGCGCGCGCTCCAGCATGCGCTGCGAGACCGTGGACACCACGTCAAAGCGGCGCATCAGCCAGTGCTCGCCGGCAAGCACGAGCCGCTTGAGCGCGCGGCCCTTGAGCAGGCCCAGGTCGAAGGCCGCATCGACCTCGTAGTCGGAAATATGCAGCCAGGCGCGCGCCCCCGACAGCCGGGCCACGGCCCAGGCGGTGGGCGCGCAAAACAGCGGCGGCTCGACCACCCAGACGACATCGGGCAGCCAGAGCAGCTGGCGCAGCATGACCGGCAGGCTGCTCAGCGCAAAGCTGGCCAGGTGCAGCATGCGCTTGAGCCCGCCCGGCCGCTGCGGAACCCACAAGGGGCAGCGCCACACCTGCGCGCCCTGGTACGCCTCGCGCCGCCAGGCGCGGCCGCTGTGGCCCTCGCCGACCTTCCAGTCCGGGTAGTAGGGCGGCGCCGTGACCACCCGCACCTCATGCCCGCGCGCGGCCAGCCAGGCGGCCATCTCGCCGGTGTATTTGCCGATGCCTGTGAGTTCAGGCGCGAAATTGATGCAATGGATCAGGATTTTCACGGGCGTGGGCGGCAATTGCCGCAGTTGGGGTGGAAAAGGGCTGGGCAACCAAGGCGGAGGCCCCGACGCGGGAAACGGACGCAGGGCCTCAACCCGAGGCTGCGGTCTGGGGCGCTTTCTCGTCCCGGCCCGGCGCGGGCGCGGGCGCGGGCGCTTGTGCTTGTGCCTGCGCTTCACGCACCTTGAGAACAATCATGTATTCGTAAATCGAGCGCAGCATGGCATAGGTGAAGCCGGCCCGGCCGTCGAGAAAGCCGCGCTTGACAACATAGAGCAGCATGAACATCACGACCGGCCGCAGCGGCGCGCGGTAATACATTTCCTTCTGGTGAAAACGCCGTTCGTTGATGTTCTTTGAAAAAAAGGCCTTGCGCAGGCTGAAGCTGGCGCGGCTGCTTCGGTTCAGCACGATCTGCGTGGCCTCCGACGCGCTGTAGCGGTTGTGCCGCTCGAACCAGTTGCTCATGCCCTTGCTGAAAGGGAAATGGTTGAAATGCGCGCTGATCTCGCCCACCGGGCCGTTGATCACCGGCACCGGATTGATCAGGCGCTCGTAATGCATCTTGTCACGCAAGAACAGGCGGATGTTGAAGGGCGAAGGCGTGACATGCCTGATCCAGGTGCCCAGAAAGTGGTCATGCCGCTGAACGCGGAAGGCGACATGGCCGCCGGGCGCCGCCACGGCCGCTTCGATCGCCTTGGCCAGCGCGGGCGTCATGCGTTCGTCGGCATCGATGTGGAAAACCCACGGATGCTTGAAGGCGATGGTCTGCAGCGCCCAGTTGCGGTGCCCGGACTCGTCGCCGCCATAGGGCAGCTTGTTGTCGCCATAGTCGCGCTCGATGACGTGGGCGCCAAACTGCCGGGCAATGGCCGCCGTGGCATCGGTGCTCCCGGAGTCGAAGACATGGATGTCGTCTGACCAGGCCACGCTTTGCAGGCAGCCCAGGATGTCGAGCTGCTCGTTCTTGGTGTGGAGCAGGATGGATACGCCGGGCATTGGGAACTCCTTGGTGAATGAAAAGGCGCGGGGCACAGCGCCAGACGGCGGCTGAAAAATCCGGGTTCAGGCGGCTGCCCGGCAGGCCATGGGCTGGGGCGGCGTGGCAAGGTCTTTCCAGCTGATCAGCCGGGCGCCGTGCCGGCGGGCCTGCACGGCAAAGTCCAGGCAGGCCTGGCGCTCGGCATTGCGCCAGCGCTCCGCATTGAGCGGCCCGCCAGGGTGAAAACCGACTTCCAGCACGCCCTGCAGCGAACGGGCCAGCAGCGTTTCCATCCATTGCGGGTCGTTGGCCTGGACGCCCATGAAGAAATGCGGCGTGGTCACGAAATGCGCCATGATCCGCCGTCGCCAAAGCGCGCCCATCCAGTAGGTCGGGCTTTTCCAGGGCGTGGCGGTGTACTGGTTCTGCACATTGCGCACCCTGCACAGGCCGTATTTGGGCAAGGTGGCCGCCAGCGCCTGAACGAAGGGCTTGAACTTGTGCAGGTGGCCGTGCGAGTCCACATGGCTGAGCGCCACGCCGCTGTCGAGCAGGCGCTCGATCTGCGCGGAAATTTCCGTGCCGATCTGCGCAACCGGAATGCGCCCTGCCAGCGCCTTGAGCCGCAGCTGGTGCGAAGGCAAAAAATTGCCGTCGTCGCCGAGCAAGGCGGGAATCAGGCGCGGATCGGCCAGGGGCGACTCCAGCGTGTCGCGCACGAACGTCAGGTGCACGCCATAGGCATGCTGCGGATGGGCGCGGGCAAAGCCGATGGCCAGCTCGGTCGCCGGCATCCTGGGCATGATCGTGGCGCTGGTCAGCGCGCCGGCCCGAAAGCATTCGATGGTGGCCAGGACGCTGTCCCGGTCGTAGCCGAAATCGTCGGCATTGACAATGATGTCCTGCGCGGCAGGCACGGCACGCTGGTTCATGGGAAAAGCCTTGTGGACAATTGCGGCTTGGGCGAGCTTAAGAAATCCTGCAGCACCTGCTTGGCCACGAAGTCCGAGCCGGCCGGCGTGAGGTGCCCGTAATCCAGGGCCAGCAGGTCGAATCCGTCATGGGCCGGCACCTTGGCGCGGCATGTGCCGCCCTTGCACAGCTTGTCGATGACCGAGACATAGGCCACCGCGCTGCCGGCATAGCGGACGCGCAGCTGCTGGTCCGTCTCCAGCACCTTGGCGTCCAGGCCGTCGGCCACATACTCGTGCGGCGCCTTCAGGTTTCTGGCGACGATCACGGGAAGGGATGGCCGCCACTGCGGCACCGGCCCGACCAGCACCATGTCGCCGCCGTTGGCCTGCACCAGCCGGGCCACCTCGGCCCAGTCGGTCAGCTGGTGGTCGCCGCTTTGCACGATGAACACGCGCGCCGGCTTGTGCTGCTCGATGAACGCCCTGGCGAATGCATTGCTCGCCTGGCAGGCCGTCGGGTCGGTGCCGTTCTTGCTGTCCGGATGCAGCTTGGGCTTGCAGCCGCTGGTGATCACCTGCGCCAGCTGCACGTCGGGCGAGAGGTTGTTGCGGATGCCGAACGACAGCGCCTGGCCATGCGAATCGCCCCAGAGGAAATACACCGGGCGCCCGGCGCCAACGGCGGTGCAGGCGCTGTCGATCGAGCCCTTGTTCTTGCCCGTTGTCCAGTCCGAAAAATCGCAGCGCTCCTGGTAATAGTCGGACAGCCCGAGCCGGGTCAGCTTTTTGTACTGGTCCAGGAACACGCGGGTTTCGTCCTGGTTGATGGGCCTGGCCGGCAGGCCCTGCAGCCAGAGCACCGGCAGGGCCAGCACGCCCACCAGGCCAAAGGCGCCCACCAGCCGGGGCGTGGAGCCGATGTTGCCGACGCGGATGGGCAGCTCGACGAACCGGTAGGTCAGCCAGGCCAGCCCGATGGCCAGCACCACCAGGCCCAGGCGGACCGGGCCGCTGGGGGTTTCCTCGTTGTTCCACAGCATGGCCAGCGACAGCAGCGGCCAGTGCCACAGGTACAGCGGATAGCTGATCTTGCCAAACCAGACGGCCAGCGGGTGCGCCAGCACCGCCCGGTTGAACCATGCCGCCGGCCCGGCCGAGATCAGCAAGGCAGCGCCCAGCGTGGGCAGCAGCGCCCACCAGCCTGGAAAGGCGCGGGCGCTGTCGATCAGCACCAGTCCGGCGGCAATCAAGGCAATGCCCAGCGTGGACTGCGCCTGCGCATGCCGGGCCATCAGCGCGGCCCTGTTCAGCACGGCATGGGCCAGCAGGCCGCCCACCACCAGCTCCCAGAAGCGCGACAGCGGCGAATAGAAGGCGGCTTGCGCATGCTCGGGAAAGCTCAGCACGTTAAAGCCGAAGGACACCAGGGCAATGCCGGCGGCCACCTTGGCAAAGCTCCACCGGTGCTTGAAAAGCAGCACCAGCAGCAAGGGCCAGACGATGTAGAACTGCTCCTCGATGGCCAGGCTCCACAGGTGCAGCAGCGGCTTGGACTCGCTGGCGGTGTTGAAGTAGTCGTAGCCGGCCTCGCTCCAGAGCATCAGGTTGGAGATGAAGCCGATGCCGCCCAGCGTGTGCTTGCCGACCTGCTGGTACTGGCCGGCCAGCAGGCCAAACCAGCCCAGCGCCAGGCAGGCCAGCAACACCACCATCAGCGCGGGAAAGATCCGTCGGATGCGCCGCCTGTAGAACTCCAGGTAGCTGAACGTGCGGGTCCGCAGGTTGCCAAAGATGATGCTGGAAATCAGGAAGCCGGAGATGACGAAGAAGATGTCAACGCCGATGAAACCTCCGCTCAGCCGTGTCGGAAAGGCATGAAAGGCGACCACGGACAGCACGGCCAGGGCACGCAGCCCGTCGATGTCGGCGCGGTATTTGGGATGCGTGAGCACGGAAGGGGCAGGAGTTTGCATGGGACATCCATAAAAAAACGTGATCTCAGTCTTCGATCACAGGTCGTTTTCGCACCACGGCGGCCGGGTTTCCCCGAAATACCGTCCAGGGCGCCAGACTGTCAAAGGCCACGCCCCGGGCCGCCAGAATGGCGCCCTCGCCGACCACGACGCCAGGGCCGACAAAGGCATCGGCGCACACCCAGGCGCGCCGGTCCACCGCGATGGGCCGGGCGGTCAATGGGAACTCCGGGTCGCGGTAGTCATGCGTGCCGGTGCACAGGTAAACCCCCTGGGAAACGATGGCCCGCTGGCCGATGTGGATCGGCGCGATGTTGTAGCACCGCACCCCTGGCCCCAGCGAGCCGTAGTCTTCCATGGTCAGCTGCCAGGGCGCCCAGATGTGCACGCTCGGGTACACCGCGGCATGCCATGACACCTTGGCCCCCCACAGGCGCAGCATCAGGATGCGCCAGCGATGCAAGGGCGGCGGCGTCCAGCGGGCCGACAGCAGCCAGAACAGTTTCCAGGCCGTGCGCTTCATTCGGTTCGACAGGCTGAAGGTCGGGCCGGTGAAGCCTTTCTTGTTGGACACCAGGTCGAGCTGGCAGGAAGGCAGCACCCCGGGCGGCGCGCTTTTGGAAGCATCCATCGTCATGCGAGCTCCTTGACAATGTCCACCAGCTGCTCGGCCGCGCGCCGGATGTGAAAGTGCCGGGCAAAGCACTGGCGCGCCTGCTCGGTCATGTGCGCATAGGCCGGCGCATCCAGCGCCAGCCAGCGCTGCAGGCTGCGCTCGGTGCCGGCGGCCGTGTCCTCGTCGATGAAACCGGCCTCGTCGGCCTGGATTTCGCGCCAGATGTTGACCTTGTTGCTGATCAGGACCGGCTTGCCGCAGGCCAGCGCCTCAGCCACCACGATGCCGAAGTTTTCCTGGTGCGACGGCAGGCAAAACACCTCGGCCGCATAAAAGGCGCCCCACTTGTCCTCGCCCTGGAGCAGGCCCGGCCAGCTAATGCGCCCGGCCAGCCCGAGCTTTTCAGCCTGCGCCTTCAGCCCGGCCGACCAGCCGGCCTGGTCCGGCCCGGCCATGACCAGGTGCAGCCGCTCGTCGCTGCCGGCCACCTTGGCAAAGGCGTCGAGCAGCAGGTCGCAGCCCTTTTTCTCGTGGATGCGGCTCAGGAACAGGGCGATTCGCTTGCCCTGGAGTTCTGGATGGGCCGCCAGGAACTGTTGCGCCAGCCTGCCGCCCTGGGGGCCCGGCGGGGTCGAGGTGCCGAAAGCCGTGACGGCCTCCTTCACGCGGTACAGCCAGAACGACTGGCGCGCCAGCAGGCGCTCTTCCTCGCAGGTGAAGATCACCGCCCGCGCGTCGCGCAGCACGCGGTATTCGCCCCAGGGCCAGTAGAGCCACTTCTTGAAGTGCTTGAGCGGATAGGTGCGCTTGAACCAGGGGTCCAGCATGCCATGCGAAAAAACAAAGTACGGCACCCGGGTGCCGGCCAGCGCCTGCTGCACGGCCAGGCCGTTGTACTGCCACAGGCCGTTGACGATGACGGCGTCAAATCGGGACGCATTGCGGCGCAGCCAGGGCGCCAGGGCGGGCGCGTAGGCGTAGCCCAGTCGCGAAGGCCCGAGCGCATGCACAGGCGGCATGCCCTGGGCCGAATGGTCGGGCGCGCCGGGCGCGTCGCAGCAGACGATTTCCACGCTCACGCCCAAGGCCTTCAGGGGCTCGCACAGCTGCTTGATGCTTTCAATCGGGCCGCCTTCCCGGGGATGGGTGGTGGAGATGACCTGGAGAAGTTTCATGGCAAGGTGGCGCCGGGCAAGCGGCGCTTGAGGTTTGAGGAATTCAGGCGGCGCGCGAGATTTCCGCCGCAAGCGCGGACTCGCTTGCCCCGCTTGTCTGCTATCGGATCAATAGCTGTCCGCGCTTGCTGGCATTGCGCAGCAAGCCTTTTTGATTGAGAAAACCGCTTGGCGCGGCTGCGGGCCGGCCTCAAGGGCCGGGCGCCGGCTCGGGCAGGGGTCTGGCGGCGCCATTGAACGCCGGCGCTGCGTCAAGCGCCTGCCGGTAAACCTGCTCATAGGCATCGAGCGTCTGCCCGGCATCGAACCGGGCCACCTGCCGGTAGCCCTGCTGGCGCCGCGCGCCGACGTCCTCGGGCGCGAGCCGCAGGATGTCCAGGATGCACTCGCCGGCCTGCCGGGCCCAGGCCTGCGCTTCGTGCGCGGGCCGCACGGACAGGTAGAACGCCGCCGTTCCGCCCACTTCCGTCATCGGCGCCTCGCCGGTGGTCAGCACCAGGCAGCCGCAGGCCATGGCCTCGGCAATCGGCCAGCCAAAGCCCTCGGCCAGGCTGGGAAACAGCAGCAGCCGCGCCGCCGAATACGCGGCGCAGACCTGGCTGTTGGACAGCCCGGTGACAAAGCGCACCCGGCCTTTGGGCGCCACGCGTCGGGCGCGCTCCTTCAAGGCGGCCGAGGGTTCGGT
>Ga0302347_1003127_pt1 | contig 15222 bp, 14 predicted proteins | sample PhyWR1_FD_202178 | JGI IMG/M metagenome (GOLD analysis project Ga0302347, IMG submission 202178) | Leaf surface microbial communities from wheat plants in UC Gill Tract Community Farm, Albany, California, United States - DLSL W.R1 (v2)... | ecosystem: Host-associated > Plants > Phyllosphere >...
ACGATTGTAGAGTCCTTGTTCGAACCCGCTGCTGGGACGCGCTCCGGTTGCTGCTCCTAGGCGAATCAAGAAGCGTGGGGGAAGCAAGATGCCATCGAAACCGAATAACGCGAAGGTCTCGAAGGTGTATCGAGCGTCCGCATAGCAAAGAGAGATTTTGAAGAGACAAACCGACACGAAGAACCGTGCCGGTTTTTTATCATCGCAGGCTCATTTTCTTATAGAAACAATTGTGGCTTTGCCACCCTCTAGGCGAAAGGAAAACGATACACGGTCTCCAGTCGTCAGCCCTTTCATCTGATCTTCCGTAACGGAAAAAGCCATGGTCATCGGCGGCCATTGCACGGCTGGAACAGCGCCGTGGGCAATGGTCACGGTATGCTTCGTAGGATCGATAGCCTTGATCGTGCCGTCGGCGGTGGCTACTGGAGCCTGCTTTGTTTCTTGCTTCATCTGCATGCCCTCCATACCGTCCATTTTCATTCCCGGCATGTCCTCCGCCAGGGCAGAAAAAGACAGTGTAACTACGGTGCAAGCAGCTGCAATCAGGGTCAGTTTCATACGACTTTTCCTTGAGGGGGGTTGGGTTCAACTTGGAGGTGACGGCGACGCATCAGGCGATACGCTGCCGGAATGATAAACAAGGACAGCAAGGGGGCCGTGACCATACCGCCGACCATGGGCGCGGCGATGCGTCTCATGACTTCGCTGCCGGTGCCGCTGCCCAGCAGGATGGGTAACAGACCGGCAATGATCACGGCCACGGTCATGGCCTTGGGTCGAACGCGCTGCACAGCGCCTTCACGAATCGCCGCCACCAGCCCTAGCTCAGTGCTGTCGCCGAGGTCTTCACGCTCGGCCCAGGCGTTTTTCAGGTAGAGCAACATAATCACGCCGAACTCGGCAGAAACCCCGGCCAAGGCGATAAAGCCGACTCCGGTGGCGACCGACAGGTTGAATCCCAATAGATAGAGGAACCATGCTCCACCAGTCAGTGCGAATGGCAATGTGGCCATGATCAGCAAGGCCTCATCGAATCGGGCAAAAGTCAGATAGAGCAACACGAAGATGATCAACAGCGTGGCAGGCACCACCAACTTGAGTCGTGCGTTGGCCCGTTCCAGAAATTCGAACTGCCCTGAGTAACTCAGACTCATACCGGGCTGCAACTTGACCTGCTCATTTACGACCCGGCGTAGATCGGCGACCACCGATGCAATGTCCCGACCACGCACATCGATGTACACCCAGCCTGAAGGCCGTGCGTTCTCGCTCTTGAGCATCGGCGGCCCCTCGCTGACCTTGATCTTCGCCACTGTACCAAGGGTGATCTGGCTGCCTAGCGGGGTGTAGATAGGTAATTGCTCCAAAGCACCGAGAGAGTCACGCCACTCCCGTGGGTAACGTACGTTGATTGGAAACCGTGCCAACCCCTCAATGGTCTCCCCAACGTTCTCTCCTCCGATAGCACCGGCCACGATGGATTGCACATCGGCGATATTCAGGCCGTAGCGGGCGGCGGCCTTGCGGTCGATATCCACATCGATATACCGGCCACCGGTCAGTCGCTCCGCTAGAGCCGAGCTGACACCAGGTACCCCCTTGGCCACGCGCTCGACCGTCTGAGTGACCGTATCAATTTCCATCAGATTGGTGCCGGCAACCTTCACACCGATGGGGCTCTTGATCCCCGTAGCCAGCATGTCGATACGGTTGCGAATCGGCGGTATCCAGATATTGGTCAGCCCCGGAACTCGCACAACTCGATCCAATTCTTCCACCAATTTTTCCGGTGTCATACCTTGACGCCATTGCTCGCGTGGTTTGAATTGAATGGTGGTTTCGAACATCTCCAGAGGTGCCGGATCGGTTGCGGTTTCGGCACGCCCTGCTTTACCGAAAACGTGTTCGACTTCAGGCACGGTCTTGATCAAACGGTCGGTCTGCTGCAGCAGCTGCGCGGCTTTGTGTGCCGATAACCCCGGAAGAGCAGAAGGCATGTAGAGCAGATCGCCTTCGTCCAGCGGTGGAAGAAACTCGCCCCCCAGGCGAGACATTGGCCATAGCGCACTGCAAAATACCAAGAGCGCCACCAGTAGCGTGATCTTGGGACGACGCAGTACCGCATCCAGGGCTGGCTGATAGATTCGAATCAACCACCGGTTCAACGGGTTCTGTTGTTCACTGGGAATTCGACCTCGAATCCAGTAACCCATCAGCACTGGCACCAACGTCACTGACAATCCCGCCGCTGCCGCCATGGCGTAGGTCTTGGTGAAAGCCAACGGGCCGAACAGCCGCCCTTCCTGTGCTTCCAGGGTAAATACCGGAATGAACGACAGGGTAATAATCAACAAGCAGAAGAACAGTGCCGGGCCTACCTCCGCAGCCGCTTCGGTCATCACGTGCCAATGACGCTCGCCCTTCAGCTCCTCCCCTGGGTTGGCCGCGTGCCAAGCCTCTATCTTCTTGTGGGCGTTCTCGATCATCACCACGGCGGCATCGACCATGGCGCCGATGGCGATGGCAATCCCGCCCAAGGACATAATGTTGGCGTTGATGCCTTGGTAGCGCATGACGATGAAGGCAATCAACACGCCCACCGGCAGCGAAATGATCGCCACCAGGGATGAGCGCAAGTGCCAGAGGAAGATCCCGCAGACCAGCGCGACGACGATGAACTCTTCGATGAGCTTGTGGCTGAGATTTTCCACCGCGCGATCGATCAGCTTGCTGCGGTCGTAGGTGGTGGCGATTTCCACGCCGGCTGGCAAACTGGATTTCAGCTCTTCGAGTTTGGTCTTGACAGCCGCAATGGTCTCACGAGCGTTCTTGCCGCTGCGCAAAATCACCACACCACCAACGGTCTCGCCTTCGCCGTCGAGTTCGGTGATTCCCCGCCGCATTTCCGGGCCCAACTGGATGGTGGCGACATCGCCAAGGGTGACCGGTACCCCGCCCGCCCCCAATTTTAGCGGGATCGCCCGAAAGTCATTGAGCGTCTTCAAGTAGCTGGAAGCTCGCACCATGTACTCAGTCTCGGCCATCTCCATCACGGCGCCGCCCGTCTCCTGGTTGGCCTTGCCGATAGCCTCGGTTACCTCCGCCTGAGTGATGCCCAGACTGGCCAGCTTGAGCGGGTCAAGCTGCACCTGGTACTGCTTGACCATGCCTCCCACCGTAGCCACTTCAGCAACATTAGGCAGGGTCTTGAGTTCGAACTTGAGGAACCAGTCCTGAAGTGCGCGCAGCTGTGCCAGGTCGTGCCCACCCGTGCGATCCACCAGTGCGTACTGATAGATCCAGCCCACCCCCGTTGCATCCGGCCCCAACGCAGGTTTTGCACTGGCCGGCAATCGGCTTTGTATCTGACTCAGGTACTCCAGCACCCGTGAGCGGGCCCAGTACAAGTCCGTGCCGTCTTCAAAAAGCACGTAAACGAAGCTGTCACCGAAGAAGGAATAACCACGCACCGTCTTGGCTCCCGGCACTGAGAGCATGGTGGTGGCCAGCGGGTAGGTCACCTGGTTCTCGACAATCTGCGGCGCTTGTCCCGGATAAGGGGTGCGTATGATCACTTGCACATCGGAGAGATCCGGCAACGCATCGATGGGTGTGCTTTGTACCGACCAGATGCCCCAAGCAGTGACGAATAGCGTAGCCAGTAGCACCAAAAACCGGTTGGCCACCGACCAACGAATCAGTGCAGCAATCATAGCTGGCTCCCTGATTTGTCCAGGCGCTCGACACGCAAGCCATCGTCCGTCTGGCTCACTGCGATCCGAACCTTATCTCCCGCCTTGAGGCCCTGCATCAGCGCCGGGCTGGCAAGAGGGAAAGTCATCGTCATGCCAGGCATGCCCAGCGTCTTGAAAGGGCCGTGGGCGAGCGTGACTTCTTTGTCGTTGATCTCAACGATCTGACCATCAGCCTCATGAAAACTGGAGGCTGTTTCACTGGATGGCGACTCTTCCTCCGTGCGAGCAGCAATGCCCTTAAGACTGGCCTCCGAGTCGAGCAGGAACTGGCCAGATGTAACCACCTTCTGGCCTGCTTCCAGACCTTTCACTATCGCCGTTTTGCCATCGCTTTCCTGCCCAAGGAGCACCTCCACGGGACGGTAGTGGCCAGCGTCTTCGGCGAGCATCACCAGCGCTCGTCGGCCAGTGCGAATCACCGCCTCACTCGGCACCCACAATACACTTTGCTCGGTCGAACGATTCAGGCGTACTTGCGCCGTCAAACCCGGCCTGAGACGCCCGTCCAGATTGGGTAACTCGACACGTACCCGAAGTGTGCGGCTGTCCGGATTAGTCTCGGGCAAAATCGCGCTGACGTTGCCGCTGAGTGTTGTTCCTGGGAAGGCTGGCAGACGCGCTTCGACCGCCTGCCCCACGGTGATAGCTCCGGAATCCGATTCTGGAACGGCCACGGCTAACCAGACACTGCTCAAGCCATTGACGCGCGCCAGAGTGTCGCCAGTCGCCACGGTCATACCCGAACGGACATTCAACTCTTGCAGCACACCGGCAATAGGGCTGGTGAGCGTCAGGTAGGGCTGAACCTTACCGCCACGCTCTAACTGAGTGACCAGTGTTGCCGGCATCCCTGTGAGCCGGAGTCGTTGGCGGGCGGCAGCCAACAAGTCAGCATCACCGTTGCGCTTCAGGGCAAGGAATTCTGTCTGGGCGGCTGCCCACTCGGGCACCAGGATATCCGCCAACGCCGCGTTGGCTTTGAGTACATCGCCGGGAGCATGGGCATAGACCCGCTCCACAAAGCCAGTGGTGCGGGCCTGAATCACAGCGACATCACGCTCGTTGAATCCCAAGACTCCTGTGACGTCGAGACTAGAGTTGAAGATTCCACGGGTGACTGTCGCAAAACGCAGACCGAGATTCTGGGTCAGACTCGGATCGATGCTGACGGTCGCACGATCTCCTGCGCCACCGGCGTACTGAGGAACCAGTTGCATGTCCATGAAAGGGGATTTGCCCGGCTTATCGAACTTTTGCTGCGGGTACATGGGATCGTACCAATATAGAGCCTTGCGTTCCTCTGAGGAGTTAGGACTCTGCTCCGGGCTGGCACCAGGTACTCCGCTCACGCGTTGTTGCGCGAACCAGTAACCACCGGCAACACCGAATGCCAGCGAGACGCCTACCAGCAATGCCCCGTACCAATTTTTAAAGATCATTGGCTGGACTCCCCATAAGCAAAATACAGACGCGCACTGCTCAGCGCTCGCTGTTCCTCCACCTCGATCTGTTTGAGGCGGGCTTCAATGAGTTCACGTCGGGCGGCAATAACGGCGTTTAAATCACCTTTGCCGACACGGTAGCTGGCCATGCTGAGCTCAACCTTTTCCCTGGCCAGCGGCAACAGGCTTTCCTGGTTTCGTCTTACCGCACGATTAAGGCGCTCATAATCTGCCAGTTCGTTTTCCAGTTGCTGAGTGTGCTCGCGTGACAGGGCATCGCGCTCAGCCTCAAGCTGACTGACTTCTGCCTGTTTGGCTGCGATTTTTGGATTTTGCCGAGAGTCAGGAAACAGCGGTAGATCCCAGGAAAATTGCACACTGACCATGTCACCAAACTCACGGTCACGGCGCTGGTAATCCAGTTCCCAGCTCCAGTCCGACTGCTTCTCCGACACGGCTTCACGAACCTTGGCTTGCGCTTCACGGGTCATCGGCGCAAACGCTGCCAACTCGGGATGGTGTTGCAGTTTATGGGCGTAGCTTGATGGATCGACAGGCCACTGAGGCAAGCTGCCCACAGGCTTGTCGTTGGCGGCGGAGCCAATCCAACGTTTGAGGGCCGCACGAGCCTGCGCTCTCTGGAGAATCAGATCGTCCTGCTGCTCCGCCAGTTGAGCTGCTTCCTGCTTGGGTGTCACCGCATCGGCGGGTTGAGCGCGGCCACCGGCAATTTGAGCCCGGACGGTATCGCTCAGCAGGCGGTTTTCTTTGTAGAAGTCCTGGAACAACACATCTTTGCGCTCAACCGAGTAGCTGCTGATCCAGGCCAACGCCGTGGACTGGCGCACCTTCAGACGTTCGACTCGACGCTCCGCAGAGGCACGATCAATAGCTGCATCGGCGACTTCGATACGCGCTTTGCGCTTGTCGCTACTGGGCATCTCCTGCCTGACCCCGACCATCTGCATGGTCATGAAGTCCTGGTCGATACTCCAACGATCCGGGCCGCCGATGGGGTAGTTCTGCACGCCCACCAAGAGCTTGGGATCAGGTAATTCACCAGCAGGGATGGCTGCACTGCTGGCAGCCTGAATTTTGGCGTCTTGTGCGGTCAGCGACGGCGCATTGTTTTCTGCCAGCCGCAACGCTTCATCGAGTGTCAATGCGGCAGCGAAGCTCGGCAATGCCAGTACGCTTGCCGCCAGACCGACCACGAGGGGCCAACCTGTGCAATAGCACTTGGATTTCATGTTTACGATTCCTGTGATCATCCACTGCACGCGTCAAATAGAAATGCGCGCAGCCAGTCCATCCCGCTAACGCGGAATGAGGCTCAATGTTGGACAGGAATCAAACGCGAGGCGGTCGCCATACCCCGGAGGGGGTTTGTACGGGCAGGGAATCGCTGAAGAAGGAAACCACTACGGGGCTGAATACGCTTACAGGAGGCTTGAGGATCGAAACTTGCAGCATGCCGCCCGTCTTGCATTCCTGGCCCGTCTTGCACGGTTTGCCATGCTCCGTCGGGCTTTTCATGTCGTTACAGCAGTCCATTCCCATGTCGTCCATCATCGCCATGCCCATCGTCTTCATTGGGCAAGGTTCTGTCGGCGCCTGAACACCCGCCATCCCGCTAAGGGGAAGCGCCAAGCTAATCACGAAAATGAGGCAAAGCCGCAGGTAGCGTTTCATGGGCTGGAGTGTAGTGGCTGAAATGGGCTCTTACAATTGGACATGTCATCATTAACCTGTCGTCAACAGGCCATGGCGGCAATGAAGCCGAAAAGGAATTAAGCCAGCATTACGTATAGATAAATTCCCGCAACAGGCTTGTATAACTCGCCCCTTCTTTGCACCACTGGAGTTGCTCCGGTGGACAGAGTTTATGTTCGTTGAGTTCTGAGAACATCGCAGCAGATCCCACCCCGACATGGGATCTTCACCAGATCCCGCTCTAGTGCTGCATGCCTTCGTTTTCTTCGAGCTCTTCATGAAACTGCGAGTTTTCTAATTGAAGAGTTGTATGGCTGATATGGAATACCTCGCTCATCAGTCGCGTCACCTCAGCCAATATGTCCTGCTCGCCACGGGATGAACGCTGGATAACAAGGTGAGCACTCATGACATTCTTGCCGCTAGTCAGGGCCCAGATATGCAGATCATGGATATCCTCAACGCCTTCAACCGCCCTGATGCTCGCCTCCACTTCAGCGATATCGATTCCATCCGGAACCCCTTGCAAAAGGATGTTCATGCTTTCTTTGAGCAAAACCCACGTTCTGGGAAGCACCCACAGGCCGATGGCTGCGGCAACGACCGAGTCAACCCAAGTCAACCCGGTAAAACGAATGATCAATGCTGCCCCTATTACGCCTATGGAGCCCAACATGTCGCTCCAGACTTCTAGGTACGCGCCTTTTACGTTAAGGCTTTCGGCACTGGCAGACATAAGCAACCGCATTGAAACAAGGTTCACAACGAGCCCTATCACCGCGACGATCAGCATGCCTGTCGATTGGATTTCTGTCGGGGTTTTAAACCGCTGATAAGCCTCGTACAAGATGTACACCGCCACCATAAACAACAGAATCGCGTTAAAAGCAGCTGCGAGGATCTCAAATCGTGCGTAGCCGAATGTCCGTTTTTTATCTGCAGCGCGTTTGGCGATTTGAATAGCGATCAATGAAATAGCCAGGGCAGTGCAATCGGTCAGCATGTGAGCCGCATCGGATAACAACGCCAAGCTGCCGGTAACGAAAGCCCCAATGACTTCCGCGATCATGACGCTTGTCGTTAACGCCAGAGCAATCCACAACTTTTTCTCGTGTCCTGCACGAGCTTGACCGTGACTATGACCAGCGCCCATATGACTCTCCATGTAAATGTAAGGATGTAGTGGCTCAGAGAACTGTCTGCGGGTCACTCTTCGTCAAGAAGAGATTCTAGTTCCGGAGAGAGAGGCATCACCTGAAAAGCGTTGATTCGGGCGCGACCGGTGTTCCCACGAGGCACCCATAATCTAGAAAATAGCAGTGCAGCAATAACACGTGCTATTTGTCCAAAAACCTCCCGGGGGTCTTGTGCTCTGATGCCCACGAACAACATCAAGACGTGAGATTTCGCATGTAGCAGCGGATGGCGCTGCGCCAGGATGTGGGTACGCTCCAGCCAATAGTAGGCGCTCTCAAAATCTCGACACCGAATTGCGATACGTGCTTCGCCTAAGCCCTCAAGAATTGCACGATGCAACAACTCTTTCATGCTGAATCTCCGGACTATTTTTTCAGCAAGCGCAGCCCATTGAGCACTACCAGGAGGCTGACGCCGACATCTGCAAACACCGCCATCCACATGGTGGCGACCCCCATCAAGGTGAACACCAGGAATACGGCCTTGATGCCGAGGGCGAACACGATATTTTGTTTGAGAATCAGCGCGGTCTGCCGTGACAGGCGAACAAAGGCCGGGATCTTGCGCAGATCATCATCCATCAACGCAACGTCAGCCGTTTCGATGGCGGTTCCCGTACCAGCCGCAGCCATGGCGAAGCCAATCTGGGACTTGGCGAGAGCCGGCGCATCGTTTATTCCATCACCCACCATCCCCACCACGTGGTTGCGGCTTTGCAACTCAGCGATGGCCGCCAGCTTGTCGGCAGGCAGCAAGTTGCCTCGCGGCTCATCAATGCCAACTCGCTGGGCAATGGCTTCAGCCGTGTGCGCGTTGTCACCGGTCAGCATCATGGTCTTGATGCCTAACTCGTGCAGTTCCTTGATCGCGAGCTGGCTTGAATCCTTTACAGTATCGGCCACGGCAAACAGAGCAAATGCTTGCGTGGAGCTGGTCAACGCCACGACCGTTTTTCCCTGACGCTCCAATCGGCTCAGAGACGTGTCCAGCTCTGGCGTACCCAGCCCCAGCTCTGCGATCAAACGGTGGTTTCCCAGGTAATAAAGCTTTCCATCGATCAAGCCCTTCACCCCACGACCGGGAATGGCCTCGAAGCTCTCGACCTGTTTCAGCATCGTGGCTCCCAGTCCCTCATGCCTCGCGATTGACTGTGAGACCGGGTGATCCGAGCGAGCCCCCAGACTGGCGGCGAGCAACTGAGGCGCTACATCTGAAGTCTCGGCCAGGGGCAGGTAGTCGGTTTGAACCGGCTTGCCGTGGGTGATGGTTCCGGTTTTATCCAGCGCGACAAAGCTCAGCTTGGCGCCAATCTCCAGGTAGACACCGCCCTTAACCAAAATGCCTTTGCGAGCCGCTGCCGCCAGCCCGCTAACGATGGATACCGGCGTGGAAATGACCAGTGCACAGGGGCAAGCAACAACTAGAAGCACCAAAGCGCGATATATCCAGTCAGTCCATAACCCCCCCATGAGCAAGGGTGGCAACACCGCAATGGCCAAGGCGAAGAAGAAAACCCCTGGCGTGTAAATCTTGGCAAACTTATCTACGAATCGCTGGGTGGGTGCCCGCGAACTTTGGGCCTCTTCAACGGCGTGAATGATTCGGGCCAGCGTCGTATTGTGGGCCTCGGCGGTTACACGGTACTCGAAGGAGCCCGATTCATTAATGGATCCGGCATACACAGGATCATCAACCGACTTCTCGATGGGCAGGCTCTCACCGGTGATGGGCGCCTGGTTGACAGTAGACGTGCCGGAAGCGACGTCACCATCCAAACCGATGCGCTCACCAGGACGCACCCGAACCAGCGCTCCGATCCTGACCGTCTTCACATCGACGTCCAACCAGGAACCGTCGGATTGGCGGACAGTGGCGCGTTCCGGAGTCAGATCCAGCAACCCCTTGATGGCGTTACGTGCACGATCCAGCGACTTTGCCTCGACCATTTCCGCGATGGTGAACAACACCATGACCATCGCCGCTTCTGGCCACTGGCCGATCAACACGGCGCCAGTCACTGCAATACTCATCAACGCATTGATATTCAGATTTAGATGTTTGAGTGCAATCCAACCTTTCTTATAGGTCGTCGGCCCACAGAGGGCGATGGCAAGCAAGGCCACGACGGCAACCATCCATTCCGGTGCCGCTTGGGTGTAATGCAGGACTTCCGCGCCCGCCGCAGCAACACCGGACAGCGCCAACGGCCACCAACTACTTTTAGGCACGGGGTTAGCTTGTAACTCGGTTTGCCCTGCATTGACGTCAGGCGATTTGCTCCTAGCCGTCAATGGCTCCGCATGCATGCCCAGCGACAGCACCGCTGCTTCGATACCCAAGGTATCCGGCAACTCGTGCCACACACCCAGTGTGCGGTTCATCATGTTGAATTCGAGTCTTTGTATCCCGCTCATTCGAGCGAGCTTGCCCTCAATCATGGTTTGCTCGGAGGGACAGCACATCTGTCCGATGCGGAAACTGCTGAAGCGTGCGCCGTCGCTGGCACCCGTTTGAAGAGCTTCTGGTGAAGATGACTGAAGGCTGATCACTTCGGTAAAAAGAGCGTCGTCGACCGCAGCGGTAGGTTTGCTCGGTTCAGCCAAGTTGTACAGGATGGACGGCGCAGCTGTAGCAGCGCAGCATGATTTTCCATCGTCCGGAGCAGGAGCGCAGCAACCCGCGCCTTCTGCATTGAAGGGTTCTGGATTCATGTTTGCGGCTTTCGGGGCACAACAGCTGTCAGCCGACTCAGCTTTCGCCACGCTGGAATCGCAGATCGTTGCAGCAGGGGCGCAGCAACCCGAGCTTGCGGATGGATCAAACTCTTCGACGACAGTCTGTGTTTCAGGTGTTTGTTTGTCACCGCAACAGCTTTTCATGAGGCACTCCCAGCAGGATATGGCGAACAGTGAACACCCTATAGCTACTATAGGGTCAAGCAAATCATGAAGATCGTTGACCCGTTTTCAGCATTGCGAATCGTGTTTATCGCGACTGGTTGATCTCGCTCCAGATCAAGTCGTAGAGCTGCTGGGCACCGAAGTTGGTGAGCGGTTTACCGTTAACGAAGAAGGTCGGTGTCCCGCTGACGCCAACCTTTTTCGCATCGGCAGCGTCTCGTTCTATGGTCGCCGTGATCTCAGCAGACATCATGTCCTCGCGAGCCTTGGCCACGTCCAGGCCTGCCTGACCCGCTGCGTCCCAAGCCGCTGTAGCCTTTGCGTCGTCATGCCATTGCGGCTGAGCCTCAAGTACAGCTTCAAGTACCGGTACAAACACACCCTGTTTGCGCGCAGTTTCGAGAATGCGGATGGCCTCTTCAGAACCGACGTGAAGACGAACATAACGCAGCACCAGGCGAACATCTGCCGGGTGCTGGGACATCATTTTTTTCACGATGGGATAAAAGGCGCGGCAGCTCTCACACGACGGGTCGAAGAACTCGACAATGGTGACCGGTGCCTTGGCCGGGCCAAAGCTTGGCGAATTGAAACGCACCAGCGCGCCGACTTCCTGCACGGGGGTAGTGGCTTGAGGCACCGTGGAGGCTCGATCATAAAAAAATGCAGCGACCGCAAAGCCGATGACGGCCAAGACACTGATGGCGAGGACGAGTGTGCGTCGGCTCATTGGTTGAATCTCCGGCGGATAAGAACAAGAAGAATGATCAGGAGGCTGAATACACCCAGCGATAACAAAGGCAACGGCACGCCAGCGAGGATGGTCATATCATCGCCAGAGCAGGATGGGCCGGCACCACAGGGTTTAATGCTTTCGGGGATCAATCCGAAATAAAGCAGGTTGTGATACAGAGCGATCAACCAGCCCATAACTGCTAATGGCAGTGCATAGCGCCAAACACCGGTATCCGATAAACAGCAGGCGACGCCCAACACAAGGACGAGTGGAAACATGAAGGCGCGTTGAAACCAACAAAGCACACAGGGTAGTTGCCCCATGACCTCACCAACGAATAGCACTGCGATTGTTGATACCAGAGCAAGCAACCAGGCACATAGCAGCAGTGCCCAAGCTCCGGATTGATTTTGTTGTATGGGGGCGTCCATAGGAATTCAGTCCGTTTTTCTGTTGCGCGCGCAGATTTGCATTTCGCCTAAGGCGGGTAGAATGAAGGTTCTAGCAACTATAAGGTCAAGCGAAATGAGTTCGACCAAGTACACAGTCGGTGATCTGGCGAAGGCGACTGATACCAAAGCGGTGACCATCCGCTATTACGAGCAGGTCGGCCTCTTGCCTTCCGCAGGACGTTCAGCATCAGGCTATCGTTTCTACACCAACGAGGAGCGCGACCGTCTATTGTTCATCCGCCGCAGCCGCGCACTGGGCTTCAGCCTTGACGATGTTCGAGAGTTGCTAGGTTTTGCTGATAATCGCGACGCTTCCTGCGCCATGGTTGACGCAAAAATCGAAGGGCAGTTAGAGCAGGTGCGAATGCGCATCCGAGACCTACAAGGTTTGGAGGCGGAACTGGAGCGCTTGATTGCTTGTTGCGAGGGCGGCGTGATTGAGCAGTGCCGCATTATCGAGTCAATGTCTATTCGTCGTTAGCCGGGCTAGGGAAAACCGCTGCTTGTGGCGGAATCTTTCAACGTAACGACCTAGCACCCAGTTCAGTGCAGAGCCAAGCACATTGCCAAATGTGGCGAACGCTGATAGCGCAGAAACAACGTACCGGTCAGAGGGCAAAATCCCGGCCAGTTCGGCCTAAGACTGCATTGGCGGCGCCGAATACCATTAGGAAAAGACCACAGTAGCTGGTGAGTTGGAACACTCAGAAGTCGCCTTATGCGTTCAGGCCTATCCAGCCATGGAAGCCGACGTGCACATCAATACCAATGATCAGTACGATGGATAGGTAGCCCCCCACGACATCTTCATATTTCGACCATGTCCAAGTCTGATCCAAAAAGGGTAATGTTCAACTTTTGAATCAGGGACGACCTACATGGCTTTGAAAATCCGTACGGCGGCAATAGCAGATGCAGAAGCCATCCAGCGCATTTATGCCCCCATAGTGTCGAACACGGCGATCTCATTTGAAGAAACCCCGCCAAGCGTTGAGGAGATTGCTCAGCGGATAGCGACGACACGTCAAACATATCCCTACCTTGTGGCTGAAGAAGGTGGTGAGATCAAGGGCTATGCATACGCAAGCCAGCATCGTGCACGTGCAGCCTACCGATGGGCTGTTGACGTGACGGTGTACATAGCTGAATCAGCTCGCCGCCAGGGTGTTGGCCGCGAACTCTACGAGACTCTACTTCCAATACTTGAGAAACAGCGGTTTCGCGCCGCTTACGCTGGAATTGCGCAGCCCAATGAAGGCAGCGTGGGCCTGCACGAGTCGCTAGGATTCACCCATATAGGGACGTATCCAGAGGTAGGCTTCAAGCTTGGGAAATGGCACGACGTCGGCTATTGGCGGCTCGGGCTGTGCCAGGCAACTCCTCCACTGGAACCTATTCTCTTCCCCCAGGTTGAAATCAAGCCAGTGATGGGGTGAAGGCTCGTAGTTTGGTGAATGCGACCAAAGCGCCGATGCCCAATATCCCGGCCATGAGCAGATAAAACGTGGAGCCCCACGCAAGAATTTGGTTACAACCCATTGAGCCAATCAGGGTCGCATGCTGCCTTGTCGTCGGGGCTGCGGTAGACATCAGTCCAACTCAGCGAGATAGCTTTGCACTTGCTTGACTACATCTCGAGCGGTGCGGGTTACTCCGATCAATGTCGCAGAGGCGAGCCCCGTCCAATCGCCGTAACCCACCAGCCACAGATTGGGTGAAGCAACACTCCGGTTTTCGTTCACAGCCACTTTGCCATCCTGGCCTACAATGCCCAGGCTGTTCAGGTGGTCGAGCGCTGGAGAAAACCCAGTGCACCAGATGACGACATCCACCGCTGTTTCGTCTCCTGATGACCAGACAACGCCTGTTGAAGTGAAGTGCGTGAATGGCCGTACAGCGCTCAATACACCGCGTTCACGAGCGTCCTTCACCGATGGCACCATTACGATGTCGCCCAGCCCTCCAACGGGTTTTTCAGGCTCCACGCCATCCTGTTGCGCCTTCAATCGAGCAGTAGCTCGTTCGAACAGGACACGCCCATCAACCTCATCAGGTAGAAACTTTGGGGCCTCTTGAGTCACCCAGGTTGCCTGAGCCACTTTAGAAACCTCGGCGTAAATCTGTGCTCCCGAGTTGCCACCACCCACGACAAGGACGGTTTTACCCTCAAACTCATTCGGCCCAACGTAATGAGCGGAATGAAGCTGCTCCCCTACGAACAACTCCTGTCCGGCATAGCTCGGGGTAAATGGGCGGCTCCAGGTGCCTGTTGCACTGATAACCGCCTTGGCATCCCAGTATCTATCCCCGGAGACAACCCGTAACCCTTCTTCGATTTTTTCGACACGGGTCACCTTGGTGGATCGGATGATGGGGAAGTCGTATCGACGCTCGTACAGAGTCAGATAGTCGATAACATCATCACGGTGAGGCGTTTCTTCTGATACTGCAGGCATCGGCCAGCCCGCAATCGAGCTCCATGCCGATGGAGAGAAGAGTCGCAGCGAGTCCCAGCCATGCCGCCAGGCTCCTCCTGGTGCCGACTCCGCATCGAGCAGCACGTAAGACAAGCCTGACCGCTTCAAAAAGTAGGCGACTGTCAGCGCTGATTGACCACCGCCAATGACCACAACATCAAGTTTCGAATTCTGACTCACCAGCATCCTCCAGGCTCAATCGCGGCACCTCACCGTCGTCGTATCAGACTCTGCGACCGTGCTCATCAATGACGACTTGTCCGTCTTCTTTGATGAAGCTGCCACGCTGCTCTTGCGGTAACAAATCGAGAACTGCTTCTGACGGACGACACAAACGCGTCCCCAAAGGCGTCACGACGATGGGGCGATTGATCAGGATAGGGTGAGCCATCATGGCATCGATGAGCTGTTCGTTCGCCAGCGATGCATCGCCCAATCCCAGCTCTTCGTACGGTGTGCCTTTGATACGCAAAAGAGCCCGCACCCCGATACCCATATCCTCAATGAGTCTGACAAGTGTGGTGCGATCAGGCGGGTTCTTCAGGTA
>Ga0302347_1003130_pt1 | contig 15201 bp, 12 predicted proteins | sample PhyWR1_FD_202178 | JGI IMG/M metagenome (GOLD analysis project Ga0302347, IMG submission 202178) | Leaf surface microbial communities from wheat plants in UC Gill Tract Community Farm, Albany, California, United States - DLSL W.R1 (v2)... | ecosystem: Host-associated > Plants > Phyllosphere >...
TAGTGGGCGCAATCAAGGGCGGTTACGCGAGTTGGTAGACTTTATCAACCTGCCGCAGAACTGGGCTGAAGTCGATGGTACGCGCCGACCAGCACTGAGTGAGCCGGTGACGTAGTGATAGCCGTGAGCGTGTAAACACCACAACCGCGCTGCGGGATCCACGCTTGCTGGCGATCAGGTCTGAGTATTGGAACTCAAGATCATCGCAAGCAAGCTCGCTCCTACTAATAGCCTGAGTGGGCTGTGATAGAGCAAAACTGATACTGATCAGTCATCAAACTCTCGACCACTAAGCAAGCGCCCGATCATTTCAAGCGGGTACCCCCGATAACTCAAGAAGCGCCCTTGACGGGCACGCTCTTTAGCATCGAATGGCATCTGACCGGAAAACTTGCGGCGCCATGTATCTTCCAACTTTTCTTGCCAGTTGAAACCACATTCGCGCAACGCTTGCTCGACATCTCCACGCGGCAAACCGCGCTGGTTTAGCTCTTCGCGAATACGCAAAGGGCCATAACCAGAGCCGGCACGGTAGGAAATATAACTCTCAAGATAGCGCGACTCTGACAACAGCCCCTCTTCCGTTAAACGGTCAAGGGCGATATCGATCATGTCGGGGCAAGCACCCCGCTGACGCAGTTTACGCGTCAGCTCGACTCGACCATGCTCACGTCGCGCGAGCAGGTCCATTGCAGTTCGTCGTACAGCGACGAGGTTATCCAGAACAGCCGTCATGGTGTCTATCAGTTATCGCCGTCAGTAGCGTTTTCCATTTCTTCAGCTTCAGCCAGTGCCGCAGCTTCTTTGGCGGCTTTGCTCAGCTTGGGCATGGTCTTCATTTCTGCCAGCTCACTGTCGGTCTTTGGACCCAGCAGTTTTTCACGCAGCTGCTTCTCAAGGGCATCCTTGATATCAGGGTTGTCGTCCAGGAACTTGGCGGAGTTGGCCTTGCCCTGACCGATCTTGCTGCCGTTGTAGCTGTACCAGGCGCCAGCTTTTTCGACGAAACCGTGCAGCACGCCCAGGTCGATCATCTCACCATTGAGGTAGATGCCCTTCCCGTAAAGAATCTGGAATTCTGCCTGACGGAATGGAGGTGCGACCTTGTTCTTGACCACTTTGACACGGGTTTCGCTACCAACAACCACGTCGCCTTCTTTCACCGCGCCGGTACGGCGGATATCCAGACGAACCGAAGCGTAGAATTTCAGCGCGTTACCACCAGTGGTGGTTTCCGGGCTACCGAACATCACGCCGATTTTCATGCGGATCTGGTTAATGAAGATCACCAGGCAGTTGGCGTTCTTGATGTTACCGGTGATTTTACGCAGCGCTTGCGACATCAGGCGGGCTTGCAGGCCGACGTGCATGTCGCCCATGTCGCCTTCAATTTCAGCTTTTGGTGTCAGTGCAGCAACGGAGTCGATGATGATCACGTCAACCGCATTGGAACGCACCAGCATGTCGGTGATTTCCAGGGCCTGTTCGCCAGTGTCCGGCTGGGATACCAGCAGATCATCGACGTTTACACCCAGTTTGGCGGCGTATTCAGGGTCAAGCGCGTGTTCGGCATCGACGAAGGCGCAAGTTGCACCGGCTTTTTGCGCCTGGGCAATCACGGACAGCGTGAGGGTGGTTTTACCCGAAGACTCCGGACCGTAGATTTCAACAATACGGCCTTTTGGCAAACCGCCAATGCCCAGCGCGATGTCCAGACCCAGCGAGCCGGTAGAGATCGCCGGAACTGCCTGGCGCTCTTGATCGCCCATCAGCATCACGGCGCCCTTGCCGAATTGACGTTCGATCTGACCCAGGGCCGCAGCCAAGGCTTTCTTCTTGTTGTCGTCCATTAAAGTCCTCTCGTAATCAATAAGGCCTGACGGCCGATAACTGTATAAGTAGCCAGTATTATTCCACAGCGATAAACGATCGCCTACCCCTGATTTTTTATTTCTCGTACCGTTCGGCGTATTAGGCCTTCCAGAGCCGCGATCACTGTTTGCCGACGGACTTCATCACGATCACCGGGAAAGTGCCTGCACTCGGTCGATACCTCGCTGCCAACCCCCCAGGCCAGCCACACGGTGCCAACCGGCTTGTCGACAGAACCGCCCCCCGGCCCGGCCACACCACTTACCGCTACGGCAAACCGGGCAGAACTTTGCGCTTGCGCCCCACGCACCATCGCCTCGACTACCTCGCGGCTGACAGCACCTACCTGGGTAAACAAAGGTGGCGGAACATTTAGCTGTCTGGTTTTTTGCTGATTGGAATACGTGACAAAACCCGCCTCAAACCAGGCGGAACTGCCGGCGATTCGGGTGATGGCTTCGGCAATACCACCGCCGGTACAGGATTCAGCAGTCGTTACTTGAGCGTTCAGAGTCTGTAACTGGTGCCCAAGTTCAGCCGCGAGTTGAGATATTGGGTCCATGGTTCTCTCCCGTTGGAGTCTGTGAGCGCCATAACCTACACGAGCAGACAGGTGTTGCAAGACGACCGATCAGTCGCGACTAACATCCCGTACAAGAAAAGACTTTTCTTACGGCTCTATCCGAGAGTCAGCAGCAGAACCATCGACTCCAAGCCGCTTTGCAGCCCAGCGCTGGTACAAACTGATGGCCGCATCCGCTCCGGCCAAAGCCGTCAGGCAACCAAAAGCCCCCGCCGCCAGAATGGACATGCCTGCCGCGTACAGCAGCATAAAAGTCGAGACCCCGCACACCATGCACGCCCCCGAGCGCAGTGCCAGCCGCCGGACCAGCAACCATCCGCTGGCGCCGTCTTTGTCGGCCCGCCACATTTCACCAAAAACGCCGCCCACCAAGGCGAGAAGGATGACCAGAAAAACCGGCATCTCCAGCAGCACTTGCGGTTCATTCATCATGTCATCACTCCTGAATCCTTATTGATAAGCGCCCATTTTTGGCCTGGGCTGTAAAGCGGGCGCTATCGGTAACGTCGCCTCCCTGCGCTTGAGGACCGCCATGAAGCAAAGACTATGCATGTATGAATATACAGTCAATGCATCAATGCATATATTTTCCAGTACGTCTTCACAAGCCTGCGCTCAGGACAAAAGCTGTAGGAACAGTCTGATAAAAAGCAAAAAAAAGCCCACTGTTACGTGGGCTGTTTCTGATAATTAGCACTACCGGGCGTACATCCCCCACCAGAACACATGGCCGAGAATCACCAGTTGCTCGTCCTCCAGCTCGTTGTAGCCGTAGTCCTCATCCGGGTACTCATCACGATTAAAGCTGCGCAAGCGAATTCCGCCCGCCAAACGATAGAGCTGCTTTACCCGCAGTTGCCCGTTGTGATTGATCGCATATAGATCACCGTCGATGACCTCCTCGATCGTGCGCTTGCCCGCATTGACGCCAACGGTTGCACCATCGCGCAACACCGGCAGCATACTGTCCCCACGTACTGTCACGCACTTCGCCTGGTCGAACTCCACACCGTTGTGGCGCAGGCTACGCTTGCCAAAACGCAGCCTGGCACGCTCGCTCTCCTCAATGGAAAATCGCCCCGTGCCTGCCGCCAGTTCAACCTGACGCAAGAACGCAATGGATACCTCGTCCTCCGCCACAGGGGTGTCGTCATCCCACAGGTAGATATCGTGCAACTCGGGGTGCAGCTGCTCGGGTTCGGTCGGTGAAAGCAGATGGCTATCGTCCCGACCGCGCAACCGGTCTGTGCTGATGTGAAAGTATTCAGCAATTCTGGAGATGTGCCGATCAGAGGGATCGACAATCTTGCCGCTCAAAATTCGCGACAGCGTGGACTGCGGCACACCGGTGCTGCGGTGCAGCGCCATGGCGCTGATCCGGTGATAAACAAGCAGTTCTTTGAGGACAGTTGAAACAGTTCGTTTAGGCATGGCGGGAATAGTGCTGGTGCAGTTTAGAGATGGCAAACGCAATTTCTTCTATTAATAGCAGGCCGGAGCGCCCCTGTAGATACGGGCGGCTGACATGTTAACCTTGCGCCCATTATGAAACCTCAGGCTGCGCGCCTGCCTTTCCCAACTTTTAAAACGAATCCGCCAAAGCCCCTCATGAGTAAAAACACCTCGGACCTCTCCAGCCACACACCGATGATGCAGCAGTACTGGCGCCTGAAAAACCAGCACCCTGATCAGTTGATGTTCTATCGCATGGGCGACTTCTACGAGATCTTCTATGAAGACGCGAAGAAAGCCGCCAAGTTGCTGGATATCACGCTCACGGCGCGAGGGCAGTCTGCCGGGCAGGCGATCCCGATGTGCGGGATTCCCTATCATGCGGCCGAAGGGTACCTGGCCAAGCTGGTTAAGCTCGGCGAGTCGGTGGTGATTTGCGAGCAGGTTGGCGACCCGGCAACCAGCAAAGGCCCGGTTGACCGTCAGGTAGTGCGCATCATCACACCAGGTACGGTCAGCGATGAGGCGCTGCTGGATGAGCGTCGTGACAATCTGATTGCAGCAGTGCTGGGCGACGAGCGTTTGTTTGGCCTGGCGGTGCTGGACATCACCAGCGGCAATTTCTCGGTGCTGGAAATCAAAGGCTGGGAAAACCTGCTGGCCGAGCTTGAGCGTATAAACCCGGTTGAATTGATGATCCCGGACGACTGGCCACAAGGCCTGCCGGCCGAAAAACGCCGTGGCGTTCGGCGCCGCGCTCCGTGGGACTTTGAACGCGACTCGGCCCTGAAAAGCCTGTGCCAACAGTTTTCGACCCAGGACCTTAAAGGCTTTGGTTGCGAGAATCTGACCCTGGCCATCGGTGCCGCCGGTTGCTTGCTCAGCTACGCCAAGGAAACCCAGCGTACCGCCCTGCCCCATTTACGCAGCCTGCGCCATGAACGCCTAGACGATACCGTGGTGCTTGACGGTGCCAGTCGACGCAACCTGGAGCTGGACACCAACCTGGCCGGTGGCCGCGACAATACGTTGCAGTCGGTAGTAGACCGCTGCCAGACATCGATGGGCAGCCGCTTGCTGACCCGCTGGCTGAACCGTCCGCTGCGCGACTTGCCTGTGCTGCTAGCCCGCCAGTCGTCGATTACCTGCGTACTGGATGGCTACCGGTTCGAAAAACTGCAGCCGCAGCTTAAAGAAATTGGCGATCTGGAACGCATTCTGGCCCGTATCGGCCTGCGCAATGCACGCCCGCGAGATCTGGCGCGATTGCGCGATGCCTTGAGCGCCCTGCCCGAACTGCAAGACGCAATGCTCGGGCTCGAAGCGCCGCATTTGCAGCAACTGGCCATCAGCACCGGCACTTATCCCGAGCTGGCCGCCTTGCTGGAAAAAGCGATTAACGACAACCCGCCTGCGGTGATCCGCGACGGTGGAGTGTTGAAAACCGGTTACGACGCCGAGCTGGACGAGCTGCAATCACTGAGCGAGAACGCCGGACAATTTCTGATTGATCTGGAAGCCCGTGAAAAAGCCCGGACCGGCCTGGCCAATTTGAAGGTCGGTTACAACCGGGTGCATGGCTACTTTATCGAGCTGCCAAGCAAGCAGGCCGAGCAAGCCCCGGCTGATTACATCCGCCGCCAGACATTAAAAGGTGCCGAGCGCTTTATCACCCCGGAACTTAAAGCCTTCGAAGATAAAGCCCTGTCTGCGAAAAGCCGTGCACTGGCCCGCGAGAAAATGCTCTACGAAGCACTGCTCGAAACCCTGATCGGCGAGCTGCCGCCGCTGCAAGACACCGCCGCGGCGCTGGCCGAACTGGATGTACTGAGCAACCTGGCCGAACGCGCGCTGAACCTCGACCTGAACTGCCCGCGGTTTGTCGATGAGCCGTGCATGCGCATCAACCAGGGGCGTCATCCGGTGGTCGAGCAAGTGTTGACTACACCGTTTGTGGCCAACGATCTGGCACTGGATGACAACACCCGCATGCTGGTTATTACCGGTCCTAACATGGGCGGTAAATCTACTTACATGCGCCAGACCGCATTGATCGTCTTACTGGCACACATCGGCAGTTTCGTACCTGCTGCCAGTTGCGAGCTGTCGCTGGTGGACCGGATCTTCACCCGGATCGGCTCCAGCGATGACCTGGCGGGCGGGCGTTCGACCTTCATGGTTGAAATGAGTGAAACCGCCAACATCCTGCATAACGCCACCGAGCGCAGCCTGGTGCTGATGGATGAAGTTGGACGCGGCACCAGTACTTTCGACGGTCTTTCTCTGGCCTGGGCTGCGGCAGAACGTCTCGCCCAGTTGCGCGCGTACACCTTGTTTGCCACTCACTATTTCGAGCTGACCGTATTGCCCGAAAATGAGCCGCTGGTGGCTAACGTGCACTTGAGCGCAACCGAGCACAATGAGCGAATCGTGTTCCTGCACCATGTATTACCGGGCCCGGCGAGTCAGAGCTATGGCCTGGCGGTAGCCCAGCTGGCCGGCGTCCCCCCTCAGGTAATCACACGTGCCCGCGAGCACTTGAGCCGTCTGGAGACAACCAGCCTGCCCCATGAAGCGCCCCGTCCGACGCCCGGTAAAAAATCGCCGCCACAGCAAAGCGACATGTTTGCCAGCCTGCCTCATCCGGTGCTGGACGACCTATCCAAGCTCGATCTGGACAACATGACGCCGCGTAAAGCACTTGATTTGCTCTACACATTAAAGACACGCATCTAACGCTGATGCTTTCAAGCTGATAGAATCGCGCGCGGTTCGGGATGCTACTGGCCTTTTAGCCTGGTCTGTAGATATCACTCCCGAACCCGGCGAACCCGTCCTGGAAGGGCTTCGCTGCCGCCGCCTGAGGAGAAAATTAGAAATGACCTTCGTCGTCACCGACAACTGCATCAAGTGCAAGTACACCGACTGCGTAGAAGTCTGTCCGGTGGACTGCTTTTACGAAGGCCCGAACTTCCTGGTGATTCACCCGGATGAGTGCATCGACTGCGCGCTTTGTGAGCCTGAATGCCCGGCGCAAGCCATCTTCTCTGAAGATGAAGTGCCAGCGGACATGCAAGAGTTCATTCAGTTGAATGTTGAGCTGGCTGAAATCTGGCCAAACATCACTGAGAAGAAAGACGCTCTGCCGGACGCGGAAGAGTTTGATGGTGTGAAAGGCAAGATCAAAGATCTAGAACGCTGATTCACGCTGCAGCAAAAAGCCCCGTCTCCTGCGAGCCGGGGCTTTTTTGTGTTTTGGGCGACAGGCCTGATCCATCGCGTCGCCTGTATCGCCGGCAAGCCGGCTCCCACAGGGAATGAGTGAGGTATCAGTGCGTATGTGCAGGACAGCTACAGTGTGGGAGCCGGCTTGCTGGCGATACGGCCGCAACCCACCCTCAGATAGCTGGTCAGCCATTAATTGCGCAGCCGGTCGCCTCTTTGAGTTGTTCCAGCGTGACGCCTGAAGCCAGTTCAACCAGCTTTAGCCCTTGATCGGTGACATCGAGCACGGCCAGATCGGTAATTATCCGGTCAACCACGCCCACGCCTGTGAGCGGCAGATCGCACTGTTTGAGCAACTTGTGAGTCCCGCCCTTGGCGGTGTGCTCCATCAGCACCACCACACGTTTGACTCCAGCGACCAGGTCCATGGCACCGCCCATGCCTTTCACCATCTTGCCCGGGATCATCCAGTTAGCCAGATCGCCCTTCTCGGAGACCTGCATCGCTCCCAGAATCGACAAGTTGATGTGCCCGCCGCGGATCATCGCGAACGAGTCGGCGCTATTGAAAAAACTGCTGCCGGGCAAGGTGGTGATGGTTTGCTTGCCTGCGTTGATCAGGTCAGCATCCACTTCGTCTTCGCCAGGAAAAGGGCCAATACCCAATAGGCCGTTTTCACTTTGCAGCCAGACGTCCATACCTTCGGGAATATAGTTGGCTACCAAAGTCGGCAAACCGATACCAAGGTTGACGTAAAAACCGTCCTGCAATTCTTGGGCGGCGCGATGCGCCATTTCTTCACGAGTCCAGGCCATGTTCAGGCGCTCCGCACAGTGCGTTGTTCGATGCGTTTTTCCGGGGTGGCGTTAAATACCAGACGCTGTACGTAAATCCCGGGCAAATGAACCTGATCAGGTTCGATCTCGCCTATTTCGACGATTTCTTCTACTTCAACCACGCAGACCTTGGCCGCCATTGCTGCCAGCGGGTTGAAATTGCGCGCGGTTTTATTGAATAACAGATTGCCGGACTTATCGGCCTTCCAGGCTTTAACCAGGGCTACGTCGGCGCGTAAAGAACGCTCCATCACATACCATTCGCCATCGAACTCACGTGTTTCCTTGCCTTCTGCCACCAGGGTGCCGTAACCGGTCTTGGTGTAAAACGCCGGAATCCCCGCGCCACCTGCACGCAGTTTTTCTGCCAGCGTCCCCTGGGGCGTAAACTCCAGCTCAAGCTCGCCGGCCAGGTACTGGCGTTCAAACTCTTTGTTCTCGCCAACATAAGAAGAAATCATTTTTCGGATCTGACGAGTCGTCAATAGTTGACCAAGCCCAAAACCGTCCACGCCTGCATTGTTGCTGATGACCGTCAGCTCGCGTTTGCCCGTGTCACGCAAGGCCGCGATCAGGGCCTCCGGGATACCGCACAACCCAAAACCACCCACGGCCAGGGTCATGCCGTCTTCGACCAGCCCCTGCAAAGCGGATTCAGCACTCGAGTAAATCTTGTTCACATTTTGCTCCTCGAATTGGCCACGACACACACAGCCCGGTCGTAGCGGGTTTGCTTGAGTCAGAGCGCGCAAACATGCTGACAGACGCCCGCTCTGCGATGTTGGCTGCCCAGGCCTGAAGCCTGAGCGTTGCCCGAGTGTAGGGGATGCTGGAACGCGAACTCTAGGGATGAGTGATACATCCGCAGAAATAATTACAGGCAGCACCTGCCTTGAAATAAATAACAGGCAGCTTATTAGCCGACATAAAGCAGGATCGCCAGCGTGCTTAACAATTGGCCTACAAAATAGTTAGCTCACTACCTTTAAAGCCTCGCCCTAGACGTATATAAAGGCTTCTCGAGGCCTACGCACAGCTGAGGTGAATCTTCCCTCGCCTTATCGTTCGATCCGACTAGACTCATCACGAATTTGCCCTTAGTTGCGTAAACCCGGGCTCAGACTCAGCATCTCGAGACCGATGTCGACCCAGGACTCTGCCTCCTTGTGAAGCTCGAAACTGTCGGGAACCAGCAGCCATTGACCGAGAATACCGTCGATATAGGCATGCAGACAGATAGCTGCACGGCGGGCATCAAGGTTTTTCGGGAGTTGCTCGCGATGAATGGAATTACTCAGAGCGAGCTCTATTCGACTATTACAGTCGACGCTCGCCACCTGGCGTTGACGACGCAAATCACACATCTCGTCAGTGAACTCGCATTTATGAAACAAAATCTCATTGATACGCCGGGTTTTTGGATCGATGGCAACTTGGCGAAACAAATGAATCAACAGCTTGCGCATGCACCCGAGCGGATCAAGTTCGTCCTGGCTTTCACTGGCTTTGGCCAGCTCCTCCAGCGGTTCATGCAAGCTGTCCAGCATGGCCTGTACCAGGTCGGCCTTGTTACTGAAATGCCAGTAAATTGCGCCCCGGGTCACGCCCGCCAGCGCTGCAATATCAGCCAGCGTAGTGCGCGCAACACCCCGTTCATAAAAGGCCTGCTCGGCAGCTTCGAGGATTTTGCTCCGGGTTTCCTGAGCTTCTTCTTTGGTACGACGCACCATGGCAATACAAACCTCAATCAGGAGGGTCCGGACAATTTCACTCATTGCTCCAGACCTACATCGGGTGGCGTTTGTTCTGCCTTATCCCGGACTACTTCATACGTTGAAAAGGGCTTTGCGACGCCTGTTGCGACACGCCCCTGCTATTTACAAACAGACACGAATGTAAGTATATTCCTTAGCAAGCTACTTATCCACCCGGAACAGCTTTCTTTACCCTTCCACTATTCTTGTGCGCTTTCGCGTGCCTGACCCGAGGATTTTCATGCAATTCAAGCCAGCTGTTACCGCTCTGGTTGCTGCCATCGCCCTAGCTTCGCTGCTCAGCGGATGTAAAAAGGAAGAGGCGGCACCTGCCCCACAAATCCCTCAGGTCGGCGTCGTGACGCTGAAAACCCAACCTTTTACCCTGACCAATGACCTGCCAGGCCGGACTACGTCCTATCGCTCGGCAGAAGTTCGTCCCCAGGTGAACGGGATTATTCTCAAGCGCCTGTTCAAAGAAGGCAGTGACGTTAAAGTCGGCCAGCAGCTGTATCAGATCGATCCAGCCATCTACGAAAGCAACGTCCTGAGCGCCAAGGCCACTTTGCAGTCGGCCAAGTCCCTGGCTGAGCGCTACAAGCAGCTGGTTGCAGAACAAGCCGTAAGCCGTCAGGAATACGACAACGCCGAGTCCGCCCGCCTCGAAGCCGAAGCGACTTTGAATACCGCCCAGGTCAACCTGCGCTACACCAAGGTTTTGGCACCGCTGTCCGGCCGTATCGGACGCTCGCTGTTTACTGAGGGCGCACTGGTGACCAGTGGCCAGGCAGACGCATTGGCAGTGATCACCCAACTGGACCCGATCTATGTTGACGTGACCCAATCCTCGGTCGAAATGCTCGAGCTGCGCCGCGATCTGGCCAGTGGCCGCTTGAAGAGGGCCGGAGATAACGCCGCCAAGGTCAAGCTGACCCTTCCGGACGGTAGTGAGTACCAGCAAGAAGGTCGCCTTGAGTTCACCGAAGTATCGGTTGACGAAACCACCGGTTCCGTAACCCTGCGCGCGGTGTTCCCGAACCCTGACGACACTCTGTTGCCGGGCATGTTTGTCCACGCGCAACTGGAAGCTGGCATCAACAGCGATGCGATTCTCGCGCCTCAAATCGGCGTGACCCACAACCTCAAGGGCCAACCGACAGCTTTGATCGTTGGGCCGGACAACAAGGTAGAACTGCGCGTGCTGCAAGCTTCGCGCACCGTGGGCAGCAACTGGCTGGTAGAAAAAGGCCTGAACGCTGGTGATCGCCTGATCGTCGACGGCCTGCAATTCATCAAGCCTGGTGCTGAAGTGAAAATCATGGAAAAACCACAAGGCGAAACCCCGGCATCTGCCCCGGCAACAGAAAAAGCTGCAGGCAGTAAAGGGGAGTAAACCATGTCGAAATTTTTTATCGACCGTCCGATTTTCGCTTGGGTAATTGCCCTGGTGATCATGCTGGTCGGGGCTCTATCGATCCTCAAACTACCGATCAACCAGTACCCGAGCATTGCACCGCCTGCCATCTCGATCGCTGTGACCTACCCGGGCGCTTCGGCGCAAACTGTGCAGGACACCGTGGTTCAGGTAATCGAGCAACAGCTTAACGGTATTGACCACTTGCGTTATGTGTCCTCGGAAAGCAACTCCGACGGCAGCATGAGCATCACCGCCACGTTCGAGCAAGGTACCGACCCTGACACCGCTCAGGTTCAGGTGCAGAACAAGCTCAACCTGGCAACGCCCCTGCTGCCTCAAGAGGTTCAGCAGCAAGGTATCCGTGTAACCAAGGCAGTGAAAAACTTCCTGATGGTTATCGGTGTGGTGTCTGAAGACGGCAGCATGAACAAGGACGACCTGTCCAACTACATCGTTTCCAACATGCAGGACCCGATCTCCCGTACCGAAGGTGTGGGCGACTTCCAGGTGTTCGGTGCCCAGTACGCCATGCGTATCTGGCTCGACCCGCTCAAGCTGAACAAGTACAACCTGACTCCGGTGGACGTTAAATCGGCCATTAGCGCACAGAACGTACAGGTGTCCTCCGGGCAACTGGGCGGCCTGCCTGCGGTAAAAGGTCAGGAGCTGAACGCGACCATCATCGGTAAAACCCGTCTGCAAACTGCAGATGAGTTCAAGAAGATCCTGCTCAAGGTCAACACCGACGGTTCCCAGGTACGCCTGAGCGATGTCGCCGATGTTGCCCTGGGTGGTGAAAACTACAGCGTCAGCGCGCAATTCAACGGCAAACCGGCATCGGGTATCGCGATCAAGCTGGCCCCGGGTTCGAACGCCCTGGACACGGCAAAGGCATTGCGTGAAACCATCAACGGTCTGGAACCCTTCTTCCCGGAAGGCATGAAAGTCGTTTATCCGTATGACACCACGCCAGTGGTTTCGGCATCGATCGAAGGGGTTCTCGAAACCCTGGTCGAAGCTGTCGCCCTGGTGTTCCTGGTGATGTTCCTGTTCCTGCAGAACTTCCGTGCCACCATCATCACCACGATGACAGTACCGGTTGTATTGCTGGGTACCTTCGGGATCCTGGCCGCTGCAGGTTTCAGCATCAACACCCTGACCATGTTCGGCATGGTATTGGCCATCGGCTTGCTGGTGGACGATGCGATTGTGGTAGTTGAAAACGTTGAGCGGGTAATGTCCGAAGAAGGACTACCGCCCAAGGAAGCCACCAAGAAATCCATGGAGCAGATCCAGGGCGCCCTGGTGGGTATTGCCCTGGTACTGTCGGCGGTACTGCTGCCGATGGCCTTCTTCAGCGGTTCCACCGGTGTGATCTATCGCCAATTCTCGATCACCATCGTTTCGGCGATGGGCCTGTCGGTACTGGTTGCACTGATCTTCACCCCGGCCCTGTGCGCCACCATGCTCAAGCCGATCCAGAAGGGAGATCACGGCGAGAACAAGCGCGGTTTCTTCGGCTGGTTCAACCGTACTTTCGACAGTGGCGTGAAACGCTACGAGAAAGGTGTCGGCAGCATTCTGCGTCACAAGGCTCCGTACTTCCTGGCTTATGTCCTGATTGTGGTTGGTATGGTGTTCCTGTTCACCCGTATCCCTACCTCCTTCCTCCCGGAAGAAGACCAGGGCGTATTGTTTGCACAGGTTCAAACACCCGCGGGCACCACTGCAGAGCGCACTCAGCAGGTGGTAGACCGGATGCGCGAATACCTGCTGACCGATGAATCGGGCGCTGTGTCTTCGGTGTTTACCGTGAACGGCTTCAACTTTGCCGGCCGTGGCCAGAGCTCTGGTCTGGCGTTCATCATGCTCAAGCCATGGGGCGAACGAGATGCGGACAACAGCGTGTTTGCGCTGGCCGCACGGGCGCAGAAAGTGTTCTCCAGCTACCGCGATGCAATGGTCTTCGCCTTTGCCCCGCCAGCTGTAATGGAGCTGGGTAACGCCACAGGTTTTGACGTTTATCTGCAAGACCGTTCCGGTATCGGTCACGAGAAGCTGATGGAGGCCCGCAACCAGTTCCTGGGCATGGCATCTCAGAGCAAGATTCTGGCCGGTGTGCGTCCAAACGGCTTGAACGATGAGCCGCAATACAAACTGCTGATCGACGATGAAGCCGCTCGCGCCCTGGGCCTGAGTCTTTCGGACATCAACAACACCCTGTCCATCGGTCTGGGTGCCAGTTATGTCAACGACTTCATCGACCACGGTCGGGTCAAGAAGGTATTCCTGCAAGGCGAAGCTGACTCGCGGATGAACCCCGAAGACCTGAAGAAGTGGTATGTGCGCAACGACCAGGGAACCATGGTGCCGTTTTCGGCCTTCGCCAAGGGCGAATGGATCTACGGTCCGCCCAAGCTGTCGCGTTATAACGGCGTGGAAGCAATGGAAATACTCGGTGCTCCGGCCCCGGGCTACAGTAGCGGTCAAGCCATGGCTGAAGTCGAAGCCCTGGCCAAGAAGCTGCCGCCCGGTGTAGGTATTTCCTGGACAGGTCTGTCTTACGAGGAACGTCTGTCAGGTTCGCAAGCACCTGCCTTGTACGCAATTTCCTTGCTGATGGTATTCCTGTGCCTTGCAGCCCTGTATGAAAGCTGGTCGATCCCGATTGCGGTAATGCTGGTTGTTCCGCTGGGGATTATCGGTGCACTTATGGCTACCAGCCTGCGGGGGTTGTCCAACGACGTGTACTTCCAGGTAGGCCTGCTGACGACCATCGGTCTGGCATCGAAAAACGCCATTCTGATCGTCGAGTTTGCCAAGGAACTGCATGAACAGGGACGAACACTGACCGAGGCGGCCATTGAGGCCTGCCGCATGCGTCTGCGGCCAATCATCATGACCTCGCTGGCGTTTGTCCTGGGTGTGATCCCGCTGGCCATCTCCACGGGCGCAGGCTCGGGCAGCCAGCACGCTATTGGTACCGGCGTAATCGGTGGCATGATCACCGCCACAGTACTGGCCGTGTTCTGGGTGCCGCTGTTCTTTGTCGCCGTATCGTCCTTTGGCAGCAAAAAAGATTCCGAGAAGAAAGTGGACCTGACTAAAACACCAAACAACGAGGCTGGCCAATGAGCAAGTCCCTTCTAGCCCTCGCTGTCGCCGCATTTACCCTGGGCGGCTGCTCGCTGATCCCGGACTACCAGCGCCCTGAGGCGCCGGTAGCGGCGCAATACCCGCAGGGCCCGGCCTACTCGCCAAACGAGGCGGCCAACCAGGCCGCTGCAGAACAAGGCTGGCGTCAGTTTTTCCATGACCCGGCCCTGCAGCAGCTGATTCAAACGGCCCTGGTCAACAACCGCGACCTTCGGGTCGCCGCGTTGAACATCGACGCGTATGCCGCGCAGTACCGTATCCAGCGTGCCGACCTGTTTCCGGCGGTTAGCGCCAATGGCAGCGGCAGCCGTCAACGGACCCCGGCGAACCTGTCGCAAACCGGCGAAGCCGGTATCACCAGCCAGTATTCGGCGACCCTCGGGGTCAGCGCGTACGAGCTGGACCTGTTCGGCCGGATACGCAGCCTGAGCGACCAGGCGTTGCAGAACTACTTTGCAACCGAAGAAGCCCGACGCACCACCCAGATCAGTCTGGTGGCCAGTGTCGCCAATGCCTACCTGACCTGGCAGGCTGACAAAGAGCTGCTGAAGCTGACCGAAGACACCCTCAAGGCGTTCGATCAGAGCTACAAGCTCACCCTGCGCAGCAATGAAGTAGGGGTTGCCTCGGCACTGGATGTCAGTCAGTCGCGCACCTCGGTCGAGAATGCCCGGGTGCAACTGGCGCGCTACACCCGCCAGGTCGCTCAGGATCAGAACAGCCTCGCGCTGCTGCTCGGCACCACCATCCCGGACAACTTGCCGGCCAGCCAGCCACTGGCAGCTGATCTGTTGAGCGAAGTACCGGCCGGCCTGCCATCCGACTTGCTGCAACGTCGCCCGGACATCCTCGAGGCCGAGCACAAGCTGTTGGCCGCCAACGCCAACATCGGCGCGGCGCGTGCAG
>Ga0302347_1003132_pt1 | contig 15196 bp, 18 predicted proteins | sample PhyWR1_FD_202178 | JGI IMG/M metagenome (GOLD analysis project Ga0302347, IMG submission 202178) | Leaf surface microbial communities from wheat plants in UC Gill Tract Community Farm, Albany, California, United States - DLSL W.R1 (v2)... | ecosystem: Host-associated > Plants > Phyllosphere >...
GGATGCTTTCTGACGGTGCAGGTGCATTTTTGCTGGAAAACAAACCAAGAGAAAACGAAATTTCTTTAAAAATAGACTGGATCGATTTTTATTCCTACGCTCACGAAATTGAAGCGTGTATGTATTCCGGTTGCGAAAAGCAGGAAGACGGAAGTTTGAAATCCTGGGCAGAATATCCCGCTGAAGAATGGCTGAACCAATCTATTTTTGCATTGAAACAGGACACTAAAATTCTGGATAAATATATTTTGGTGAAAGGTGCGGAAAGTTTAAGATCATCTTTTGATAAACATCAGCTTGATCCGGAAACTGTAGATCACGTTTTGGCGCATATTTCTTCAGGATACTTTAAAGAAGGTCTGAAAGAGGAATTTGCCAATGTAGGATTAGATTTCCCGTGGGAAAAATGGTTTTACAATCTTTCGGAAGTAGGAAACATAGGAGCCGGATCTATTTTTATTGCTGTTGAGCAGCTGATGAATTCAGGAACGCTTAAGAAGGGAGAAAAGATTCTTCTTTGTGTTCCCGAGAGCGGAAGATTTGCTTATTCTTGTGCTTTATTAACGGTTTGCTAATGGAAATCACATTACCAAATTCAGATAAAAGTTTTATCGAAAGCCTTATTCCGCAGAAGTTTCCTTTTGTAATGGTGGGTGAAGTATCAGAATATTCTGAAAACCATGTCATTTCCGGATTTACCATCAAAGAAGACAACCTCTTTGTACATGACGGAGTTTTTCAGGCTTCAGGCTTAATTGAGCATCAGGCTCAAAGTGTAGCCCTGCATACAGGATACAAATATTTTCTTTTAGGAAAAGAAGCTCCTACAGGCTATATTGGTGCCATAAAATCTTTTGAAACCGACACTTTACCAAAAGTGGGCGATCAGCTCATTACCAAAGCAACCATTCTGAACGAAATGCTTGGAGTAACTTTGGTAGAAATCGTCACCAGGATCAATGAAACCGTCATTGCAAAATCGCAGATGAAGACTGTGGTAAAATAATAAAAAATCAATCTATTCATCTTATTCTAAAGAGAGTAGATTGATTTTTAAACCCTATATAATGGAATTAAAAGAAGAAAACATCATCAATATTCATCATTTTTTACCTCATCGCGAGCCGATGCTGATGGCTGATTATATTCTGGAACTCACTCCGGAAAAGGTGATCACTTCTTTTGAAATTACTCCGGATAATATTTTTGTTCACAACAATGAACTTCTGGAGGTGGGTTTAATAGAACATTCTGCACAAACCTGCTCATCAATTCTGGGACAGAGTTTCTTTCAGAATCCTGAGGTGGAAACGAAAGTAATCGGTTTTATTACCAACATCAAAAAAATTGAGATTTTTGCTTTACCAAAAGTGGGCGATCGCATCATCTCGAAAGCTTCACTTATCTCTCAATACGAGAATATCTGCAATATCTTTTGTGAAACGTTTTTGGGTGACCAAATCTTGATACGCACCGAGATCAGCTTGTTCATTCAGGAATTAAAATCATAATCCGATTTTTTTAAAATAGATAAGCCAGCTTTAATGTTGGCTTTTTTTACTCTTAAAATTCACCTCATCTTTTTCACTGCAGAGTTATCCTTAGATTCCTCCGGAATAACAAACTGTGCGTATGAGATTTCTCTAAAATCAAAACAACAAATTTCAAAAGCCTTGAACATACCTTATGTTCCTAAAAACCTTTTTCGGTATATTTGATAAAAATAAAAGTATGAACGTTAAAGTAAGATTTTATTCCTACGATATAGAATTTGAATTTGAAAATTCAGTAGAATTTCCCATTGCACCGCAAGTCGGCGATGAGGTGAATCTGATTTCATTTTTCAAATACAGAACTTCTGAGAGACTAGAATATGTCAACAACATGGAAGATCTTCATCTTTACGATAATGCCTTGGTTGTAGAGCGTACATGGTGTAAGGATATTGAAAAAGATGAGGTCTATCTCCTGGTACAGCTGAAGTATAAGAAGAGAAAGTAGATATTCCTTTAATTCTGAATTAAAAATAACGAAAGCTGCCCATCTGAGCAGCTTTCATTATTTAAATTTTTCAATTATCTCATTAACATTAATCCCTTATTCCCAAAGCCAATTTGTAAATTTTAATCTCCTTTTCCAAATCATAAATTTTCTCAGTTTTTTCCTTCAGCTCAATAAACAATTTTGATTTTTCGCTGAAAGAAATGTTTCCCGGATAATAATTACTCAACTCTGTCAGAAAATCGTGTTCCAATGCAATGCCCAAATTCCATAATATCCCAAATTGCAATGACGAATTTTGGAAGTATTGTGCCAACGAAGACGAACTGATCTGCAGTCTTCTCGCCAATTCTGCCTGCGAAACCGCTTTATTGATGATTACTTTACGAACCATCGCACCGATATGCGGATGTGGAGATGCCGTTTTCTCCTGATACTTTCTTATACTCATTTGTGTTAAATTTTATTGATAAAAGTAATGAAAACACGCACAACTTAGAATAATATCCGTTTAAAATCTGGAAGGTTACATTTAAAATATATTATTTATAGTTTTACAAAAAAATTTATACGTTTTAGAATTAATTTTTTATGTTCAAGATTTATTTGATGAAGTATTAAATATATCGTTTTACATATTAGAACTAAATTTATACGTGTAAAACGTCAGATAGTACGTAGGAAAATTAAATGATAATATGTAAAGTATAAAATTTGAGTTAAACGATAATGACAGATTACTATTCTGTACAATTATTTCTCGTATTTTATTTTGATCATCGATTACAAATACAAGATCTAGCGTTTGAAGACTTATAACTTTCCAGATTTGATTCATAATCTTTAAAATTTTCATGATTACATATTTCTTCCGCAATTTCCATATAATGAAAAAAACGGAATGATATCCGTTTTGAATTTTGATGGAGTTTCAAGCTTGCGGTCTTCTTTCCGGAATGGCTTTAGGCTTACGTTTGAATAGATTGTCAATTTTGTAATCAGGGTTTTTAGGATCATTCATAATAAATTCTATTTCCTCTTTGATCATAATTGTTGCGTATATAATGTCGGCTTACTATCACATATACGAACCTTTGAACATTGATTCCATCCACCAAAAAAAAGTGAAGCATCTCTGCTTCACTTCAAACAATTTATAGTAATGAAAATTAATATCCGAAGATTTCCTCCAGGGTAACTTCTTTGAATTCACCCATTTTATTGATCGATTCCATATTCAGGTTTTCTTTTTTCCCGATAATGGCGGTGTTGTATTTTAATGGCTTGATATCCGTGTTGTAGAAATTGGTAAGTTGTGGTAAACTTAAATTCTGAATTTCTGCATAAATATCTTTTCTGATATCGTAATCTACTCCCAATTTCTTTAAAGCCAACTGATTGTAGAAAATACTGGTTCTGTTGATTCTGTTGGATGCAATTTGTTTAAGCGCGGAACCTTTAGAATTCTCAAACTGCGCCGGAATTTGAGGGAAATCAGCCATCAGATCAGTCATTGCATTTACCGCAAGAGGTAATTTATTGGCCTGAGTTCCGATATAGTTGGTTACATAGTTCGGGTGATTCTTTTCGGATGCCGTTGCATAAGAAACATACGCAGAATATGCCAAAGACTTGCTTTCTCTGATTTCCTGAAACACGATGGAAGACAATCCACGTCCGAAATATTCATTAAAGACATTTACTTTCCCGAAGTTGCTTAAGTCTACATTTTGTGCTTTCGCCACTTTCGCCATTTCCATCTGCACCATATCGTATGGCGTGAAATATACCTTCCCTTCAGTAGATGGTTCTGCATATATTTTCGCTTTTGCGGGCTGCATTTTTGTATTGACAACGAAAGGTTTCACTGCTTTTTCAAGACCTTTCTGATCTTCTCCGTAGATGAAAATCTCGTAAGGGTATTGAGTAAGCGTTTTTATTTTAGCCATTAACTCATTTACGTTAATGCTTTCCAGACGCTGCTTAGAAATAACATCCGCCATTCTGGAGTCTTTCCCGTATTTGGCATAGTTAGAAAGCGCTGCCATGATTCTTGTCTTATCTTTTTTAGCAACTTCTCGGGATTCCAGAATGGTTTTCACGGTTTGATCGTAGATTGCTTTATCAGCTTTCACGTTGGTCATCCAGTGATTTAACAATTCTACTCCTTTCTTCATATTGCTTTCCAATCCGCTCAGCGTGATGACCGTTTGATCGTTTGAGGTTCTGAAGCTGTTTGAAATTCCTAATTTGTAGAACTCTTCTTTCAGTTGTTCAGGGGTATATTTATCCGTTCCCAAATACTGAAGCACACTCACTCCCAGACTCAATTCTTTATCGTTATCTGTTCCGAACGGGAAAATATAATTTACCTGCGCTACTTTATTGTACTTATTCTGTACGAAGCTTACCTTTTTATCTTTTATTTCAGACGTTGCAATTGCAGATTGATAATCAATAAACTGAGGTTTAATGTCTCCTTCTTTTATGGCTAAAATATCTTTCAGGAAAGGAGACTGAGCTTCTCTGTTTAGTTTAATTGGCGTAATGGCAGGATTTTGCACCCGTACCAACTTATCATTCACCCCTTTTTCTTTATAAACAACCACATAATTATCTTTAAAAAACTCATTCGCAAATTTTACAATATCTGCTTTGGTGATTTTTTCATAATCGTTGATCTCTTCCAGTTCCTGCTGCCAAGTTCTTTCATTAATATATGCACCGTAAAGTGTAGTAGCAAGGCCGTCTGCAGTTTCCCAGCCTTTCATACGCTGTACTTTCATATCGTTTACAATAGCTTTCAGCATCCAGTCCGGAAATTGCCCTTTCTTAACTAAATCTAACTGCTCAAGCAACAGTTTTTTAGCTTCATCAAAACTTTGTCCGTCCTTCGGAACAACATACAATGTGAAAGCTCCATAGGTTTTATAAGGAGATTCATAGGCTCCTGCGCTCAGAACTTTTTGCTTCTGGCTCACATTTAGATCAATCAATCCGGCTTCACCGCTGTTGCTTAAGATTTCCCCGACCATATTCGCCAATCTTGCTTCTTCGGTTCCGTAAGAATCTGATCTCCAAGCCATGGTAAGTCTTGGCGCAGAAGGGCTTTTTACCGTTCTTGCAACCACTTTTGTCATAGGCTCTTCAGAAACCATTTTTTTCATCGGAAGCTCTTTATATTTGAACGAGCCAAAATATTGATCAACTAATTTTATCGTTTTGTCGAAATCTAAATCTCCTACCAGGACAACTGCCATATTATTCGGCACGTAATAGGTGTCAAAATACTTGTGAATAGCCACCATAGAAGGGCTTTTCAAATGTTCCGAAGTACCGATTGTGGTTTGCTGCCCATTGGGATGTTTAGGGAAAAGCGCTTCCATTAAAGCATAATTTACCAGACGGATGTCATTATCCTGAGCTCTGTTATACTCTTCGTAAACAGCTTCCAGTTCTGTATGGAAAAGTCTCAGAACCAATTCTGAGAAACGTTCTTTTTCAATTTTCAGCCATTTTTCCAGTTCATTAGCCGGAATATTGTTTTTGTAAACCGTTTCGTCAAGCCAGGTATGAGCATTGGTTCCTGTTGCCCCCAAAGATGAAATGGCTTTGTCATATTCGTTGGCAATTGCATATTTTGAAGCTTCCTGAGAAACCTCATCGATCTTTTTGTAAAGTTCTTTTTTCTTTTCAGGATCTTTTTCTGCTTTATGCTGTTCATAGAGATCAGATATCTGTTGCAGCAGAGCTTTTTCTTTTGCCCAATCCTGAGTTCCCAAATGTGAAGTTCCCTTGAAAACCATATGCTCAAGATAATGCGCCAATCCTGTATTATCACCAGGATCATTATTTGAACCTGTTCTTACGGGTACATAAGTCTGAATTCTGGGTGCATCATCGTTTTTTGCGAGATACACTTTCAATCCGTTTTTTAAAGTATACACTCTTACTCCTGCTCTATCGTTTTTTACCGTTTCATAGGTATAACCCTGAGCATCTTTTACCGTTTGAGTATCAAACTTTTGCGCTACAGCCTGCATCATCGCGAATAGAGAAAGAGAAATCAATATTTTCTTCATAGCAAAATTTTTATTAATCATCAATAAGTAGGAGTCTGAGCGTATTTGTTACAGCTGTCCGGCTTAATCTTCCCTTGTCATGAAGAAACAGATAAAGCTTTCAAAGCGCAGCCATACTGTCATCATGAAGCTTATAAAACTATGGCAAGAGCTGAATTCATGGCTGGCTTCAAAAGTAAATGATGTATTAATAAAGATCTGAACCCCGTTATATTTCCTTATCTTATGTCCTCCATTTTTACTAATTTAGCCAATTGATTGAAACAGTATTTTCGCATGAAAAAACAAGACATTCCGCAAGATGAAAGCAATCTGAAATCAGCAAATATGACCGAGGTTTTATATGTGACTGACGAGAATAACAATTACAGCACCGCAAACAGCATCGGGTGGGAAGCAAAAAAAGCAGCTCTCGATGAATCGATGGCTTTAATTAATGAAAGAATTCAGCAGGCTAAAGAAGATGTTGCCCAAAATAAGGTGAGTCCCATTATTTATTTCATGGAATTCAATAAGATGGACATCAGTGTTTTAGCATCATATATGGGAATGTGGCAGTGGACGGTAAAAAGACATGCAAAACCAAAAATTTTCAACAAACTCAGCAATTCTACCCTGAAAAAATATGCCGACACGTTCGGGATCCCGGTAGATGAACTCAAAAACTTCGACGGTAAATAACACCTTATTCAAAACTATAAGGTTTAGTAAAACAAAAATTACGAATGCAAATTAACTTTGAACATCACCAAACTGCGCATTGCGAAAACGGTGTTGCCTCCAATTTACTTCTCAACAGAGGATTAAAACTCAGCGAACCTATGATTTTCGGAATTGGTTCCGGATTATTTTTCGTGTATTTACCTTTTCTGAAAGTCAATTTTGCGCCGGGTTTCAGTTACCGTCCAATGCCGGGTGCTATTTTCAGCAAAGCAGCAAAAAGACTCGGAATTAAAATTAAAAGACAAAAATTCTCAAATCCTCAGGAAGCTCAGGCTGCTTTAGAGAAAAATTTGGAACAGAATATTCCTACAGGTCTGCAGGTAGGCGTTTTCAACCTTACTTATTTTCCTGAAGAATATAAATTTCACTTTAATGCCCACAATCTTGTAGTGTATGGCAAAGAAAACGGAAAATTTCTCATTAGCGATCCAGTAATGGATTTTGCAACATCCCTATCTGAAAGCGAACTGGAAAAAGTACGGTATGCGAAAGGCGCACTTGCTCCGAAAGGTCATATGTATTTCCCGACCCACGTTCCTGAAAAAGTAAACCTGGAAGAAGCCATTAAAAAAGGAATTAAAGACACCTGCAAAAATATGCTCGCGCCTGTTCCGATCATTGGGGTAAAAGCCATGCGTTGGGTGGCAAAAAGCATCCCGAAATGGGCTGAGAAAAAAGGCACAAAAGTAACCAATCATTATCTGGGACAATTGATCAGAATGCAGGAAGAAATCGGGACCGGTGGTGGCGGGTTCAGGTTTATTTACGGAGCATTTTTACAGGAAGCAGCGGTAATTCTTAAGAATGATGAACTGAAAGAATTATCTAAAGAAATCACGACCATTGGTGATCTTTGGAGAGATTTTGCCGTAGATATTGCCCGCGTCTACAAAAACAGAAATTCTAAAAGTAATATTTATAACGAGCTTTCAAAATCGATGCTGCACATCGCAGATCTGGAAGAAGCTTTTTATAAAAAACTGAGAAAAGCGATCTAGTTTGGAGAATATCATAGAAATAAAAAACCTTTACAAGAAATACAAAAATTCGGAAGAGTTTTCAGTGAATGATATTTCTTTAAACATCGATAAAAATGAGATCTACGGAATTCTCGGTCCCAACGGAGCGGGAAAAACGACATTGATCTCTATGCTTTCAGGTCTTATTAAACCAAGTTCAGGAAGCTTTACGATCAACGGATTATCTCCTAAAAAAGACAGTTCAAAAATCAAACAAATTATTGGTGTGGTTCCTCAGGAGTATGCGCTTTATCCGACTTTGACGGCAAAAGAGAATCTTCTTTTCTTCGGAAGTCTGTACGGATTGAAGCAAAAAAACATTCATAAAGAAATTGATGATGCACTGGAATTAATGGGTTTAACGAAATTTGCCAATAAAAAAATAGAACAGTTTTCCGGCGGAATGAAGCGCCGCTGCAACCTTTTGGCGGGAACGCTTCATAATCCTAAAGTTTTGTTTCTGGACGAGCCCACCGTAGGGGTAGATGTACAGTCGAAAAAAGCAATCATTGATTATCTGCTGGATTTAAATAAAAAAGGAACCTGCATCATTTACACCTCGCATCACCTCTCTGAAGCAGAGGAATTCTGTACAAAAATTGCGATCATCGACCACGGAAAAATACACGCATCCGGAACTCCGGAAGAACTTATCAGTCAGATTCACAGCGCAGAAAATTTAGAAGATGTTTTTATATCATTAACCGGAAAAGAATTGAGAGATGTTGTATAAATTGTGGAGAAGTTTCATCAAAGAAGTTCAATTGCTGAAAAGAGATTCCGGCGGAATTGTCATTATTTTCCTGATGCCGTTGTTGCTGATTATCACCATTACGCTGATTCAGGATTCGACATTCAAAAATCTGGAAGGCTCGAAAATTCCGATTATTTTTATTGATAATGACCGTTCAGAAATCTCAAAAAGTATAAAGTCTGAATTAGAAAGCAGCAAAACTTTTGAGCTTATCACAGATTTCAAAGAAGATGCAGCAAAAAATGCTGTTTTTACGGGAGATTATCAAATGGCAATTGTCATTCCTGAGAATTTAACGAAAGATCTCAACTCCAATATCGATTCCAAAGTTCAGGCAGTCGTAAGTTCATTTGGTCTGGAAACAGATGCGCCTTCTGTAAAAACAATTCCTACGACAGCGAAAGATATTCATTTATACTTTGATCCTGCAACGAATTCAGGCTTTAAAAGTTCGGTAATGAACGCCATCAATAAAATGGTTTTTCAGATTGAAAATAAAAAAATCTACAAAGCATTTCAGGATCAGTTGGGAACAACCGAAGATTTGGAAAGTAAAAGCTTGATCTCATTCAAAGAAATCACACCCAATCAGGGAAAAACGGAACAGATGCCCAATTCTGTTCAGCACAACGTTCCGGCTTGGGCGTTGTTTGCCATTTTCTTTATTGTAGTTCCGCTGTCCATCAATTTAGTGAAAGAAAAAAGCCAGGGAACGAGCGTGAGAGTTCGGGTAAGTCCCACTCCTTATTATATTCATATTTTAGGAAAAACATTTACGTATCTTATTATCTGTGTCATTCAGTTTTTACTGATGGTCGCAGTAGGAATCTGGCTATTCCCGTATATGGATTTACCTCAGTTTGATGTAACGGGGAAAATGTTTCATCTTATTATCGTAACGCTTTTTGCGGGTTTGGCAGCCATAGGATTTGGAATATTATTAGGTACTGTAGCAAACACTCAGGAACAGTCTGCGCCTTTTGGAGCGACTTCTGTGGTTGTTTTGGCAGCAATCGGAGGAATTTGGGTTCCTGTTTTTTTAATGCCCGAATTTATGCAGACCATTGCTAAATTTTCCCCTATGAATTGGGGTCTGAATGCTTATTATGACATTATTTTAAGAAACAGCGGACTGGGAGAAATTGCTCAGGAACTGATGTTCTTATTGTTATTTTACTTTGCGATGGTCATCATCTCTTTAATTTATGAACGAAAACAAAATGCAGTCTAAAAACTTAACTTTTACAGAACAAGTTCGTGTAAGATTCAACGAGACAGATCCTTTGGGAATTGTATGGCACGGCCATTATATCGTTTATTTTGAAGACGGACGGGAAGCTTTCGGAAGAGCGCACGGTCTGACGTATCTTGACATTCAGAAAGCCGGATTTGTAACCCCGATTGTAAAAAGTACGTGCGAACATTTCCTTCCTTTAAAATATGGAGAAACCTTCAATATTGTAACCACTTTTGTTAATTCTGTTTCCGCTAAACTGATTTACAGATACGAGATTTTCAACCAGCAGAATCAGTTGGTTTGCAGTGGCGAAACCATTCAGGTTTTTCTGGATTCCGACAACAATTTGTGCTTGTACAATCCGGAGTTTTTTCAAGCCTGGAAAGATAAAATGGGTTTATGATGAAGGCAATTTATATCACAGATTACAACTGCGTCACCCCTTTAGGTTTCGATGTGGATTCTAACTGGAGAGCACTCTTACAGGGAACATCCGGTGTTGCTTTGCATAAAATTACAGAAAACCTCGAACCCTTTTTTGTTTCTAAAATTGATGATGACAAACTTGAAGAAGAATTTAATAAACTCTTCGACTCCGCTCAGATTGACAATCAGAATTTTACACGGTTAGAAAAAATGTTTCTGCTCAGTCTGAAACCTTTGGCAGAAAGACATCATATTTCAGATGAAACCGCTTTTATTCTTTCAACAACCAAAGGAAATATCAGTTTATTAAAAAATAAGACTCTTTTACCAGAGAGCGTTTACCTATCAAATTTAGCTCAGAAAATTGCTGATTTTTTCGGATTTAAAACAAAACCGATTGTTATTTCAAACGCGTGTGTTTCCGGAGTAATGGCGATTTCTGTGGCGAAAAATATGATTCTGGCAGGAAAATACAAAGACGCTTTTGTGATTGCCGGTGATGAGATTTCCGAGTTTGTAATTTCAGGATTCAATTCATTTCAGGCCATTGGAACTGAGCCCTGCAAACCTTATGATAAAAACCGAAACGGAATCAATCTTGGGGAAGCAACAGCAGCCGTTTATATCACGTCAGAATTAAATCAGAACAAAAAATTTAAGTTTAAAATTTTAGGCGATTCAGCAATTAACGATGCCAATCATATTTCAGGACCTTCAAGAACTGGTGACGGATTGTACGAAAGTGTAAAAAATGCAATGATGGAAGCAAAAGTTTCGGCAGATCAAATCGATTTTATTTCTGCACACGGAACGGCAACACTATACAATGACGAAATGGAAGCCATTGCTTTCAACAGAATGAATTTGCAAAATATTCCACTAAATAGCCTGAAAGGTTTCTACGGACATTGTCTGGGTGCAGCAGGACTTCTGGAAAGCATAATTTCTATGGAAAGCGCAAATCAAAACACCTTAATTCAATCTAAAAATTTTGAAGAACAGGGAACTTCCCAACCTTTAAATATTATTAAAGAAAATCAACCGGCAGAAATAAAATACATCCTGAAAACGGCTTCTGGTTTTGGGGGTTGTAATGCGGCGATAGTTTTGGAAAAAGCATAAAATAATTTTGTATTTTTGATAGCATTAAAGTTCATGAAATGGAATCTACATTAGAAATCAGAAAAAGAATTCACGAATTTATAGATATTGCGGATGAAAGAATCTTACGCATTATCAACGGAATTATTAATGCTGAAGAGCAGGAAGATGATTATCCGACAATTCCTGATTGGCATTATGACGAAATAAACGAAAGACGAGAAAAATACCTGACCGGAGAAAGCAAATCTTACACTTGGGAAGAAGTCAAAGAGAAAGCAAAATCTGCTTTAAAATGACTTATGAATTAATCTTACAGGAAGAAGCCAGTCTGGAAATTTTGGAAGCATACATTTATTATGAAGATGCACAAAAAGGTTTGGGAGAAAAATTTATGAAACATTTAGACAAATATTTGCGTAGAATTCAAAACAATCCAAAACATTTTCAGCTTAAAAAAAATTATAGAGAAGCGTTTATTCAAAAGTTTCCTTACCTCGTAGTTTTTGATATTATTGACAATAAAATTATTGTTCTATCTGTTTTCAACACCTACCAAAACCCCACAAAAAAGCCTTAAACTTTGAAAATCCTTAATGAAGAAAACAGATATTTGCATCATAGAAAATTCAAAAATTGTTCTCAATCAACAGACTCTTTTTGAAAGCCAAGCCGGAAAATTCTCAGATTTTGTGAAAGAAGCTTATAAAAGTTTAGAAATAAATTATCCTAAGCTTCATAAAATGGATCATCTCAGCAAACTGGCTTTTCTGGCTTCCGAAATGATCCTGAAAAACAACGACCAAAGCAAAACCGCATTGGTTTTTGCCAACAAATCTTCGAGTTTAGATACCGATTTTAAATATCAGGGAAGCATCAATTCTGAGGAACATTATTTTCCTAGTCCTGCCGTTTTCGTCTATACTTTACCGAATATTTGCGTAGGTGAAATCAGCATCAGACATAAATTACAAACCGAAAATGCATTTTTCGTACTGGAGGAATTTGATGAAGAATTTTTAAACTCGTATGCGGCACAGATTCTGCAATCTGGAAAAGCTGAAAAAGTCTTGTGCGGCTGGGTAGAACTGTATCATGAAAGTTACAAAGCTTTTGTATATTTGCTGACTTTGTAATATAACAATTTAACAATGTAACAGTTTACCAATACCAAATAATTGCTAAACTGATACATTGGTACATTATAAATGAAATTTATTTATGGAAGATTTAAAATTAGAATTAAAAAACAAAATCATAGAAGTTCTTAATCTTGAAGACGTTGCAGTAGAAGAAATTAAAGATACCGATCCGTTATTCGGTGGTGGTCTTGGATTGGATTCTATTGACGCTTTAGAATTAATCGTACTTTTAGACAAAGACTACGGAATCAAATTAGCCGACCCGAAAAAAGGGAAAGAAATCTTCCAGTCTATTGAAGTGATGGCAAAATACATCGAGGAAAACAGAACAAAATAATTTAATCTAACAATGTATCAATTTAACAGTGTACCAATATTGTTATACTGTTAAATTGATATATTGGTATATTATTAAAAAGATGAGTCAAAAAATTGCTGTCACAGGAATGGGCATTATTTCCGCCATTGGTAACAATGTTGAGGAAAATCTTATTTCGTTGACATCCGGGAAACACGGCATTTCAGACATCGAATTGTTTGAAACCCGCCACGCCGGAAGAATCAAAACAGGCGAAATAAAATGGTCTAATGAAGCGCTGATGCAGAAACTTCAGCTTAGTGAAGACAACAATATAACAAGAACCGCCTTGTTGGGAATGGTTGCTGCAAAAGAAGCTGTGGAAAGTGCCGGAATCTCAGATATTAATGAATATAAAACCGGATTGATCTCCTCAACAAGTGTCGGCGGAATGGACATTACCGAAAAATATTTCTATACCTACGAAGATTATCCAGATAAGCAAAAATACATCGATAAGCACGATGCAGGAAATTCATCTTTAGCCATTGCTGAGTTTTTGAAACTTAAAGGAATGGTTTCTACGATAAGTACAGCTTGTTCATCTGCAGCCAACGCAATTATGATGGGCGCAAAACTCATTAAAAACGGTGTCCTGGATCGCGTGATTGTCGGTGGAACAGATGCTCTTTCGAAGTTTACCTTAAATGGTTTTAATACATTGATGATTCTTACCGATTCTTACAATACACCATTTGATAATGACAGAAAAGGTCTGAATCTGGGTGAAGCAGCTGCTTTTCTTGTTTTAGAATCTGAAGAAATAGTAAAGAAACAGAATAAAAAAGTATTGGCTTATCTTTCCGGTTACGGAAATGCGAATGATGCTCATCATCAAACGGCATCTTCGGAAAACGGGCAAGGTGCATTTCTGGCTATGGACAAAGCACTGAAAGTTTCCTGTCTGGATAAAGAAAACATTGATTATATCAACGTTCACGGAACAGCAACACCGAATAATGATTTGTCTGAAGGAATTGCAATGATCCGTATTTTTGGTGAAAATCAAGTTCCGGATTTCAGTTCTACCAAAGCCTTTACAGGTCATACGCTGGCTGCAGCGGCGGGAATTGAAGCGGTTTATTCGATTTTGGCAATGCAGAATTCTGTTATTTTTCCCAATTTGAATTTCAAAACCAAAATGGAAGAATTTGATCTGACGCCGATTACTGAGCTGAAAAATAAAAATATCGATCACGTACTTTCCAATTCTTTCGGTTTTGGAGGAAATTGTTCAACGCTAATTTTTTCTAAATAATGAGTGTAGTTTATATCAACAGTGCAGCGTGTATTTCGGCTCAGGATACACTAAACGAAAACTTTAGTGAACATCTGAAGCCAGAAAATTCTATTCAGTTCTTAAAAGCCATTGAGCCTAATTATAAAGAATTTATTCCGCCTGCAATGATCAGGAGAATGTCTAGAACGGTAAAGATGAGTTCCGTAGCCTCCACTTTAGCTTTAAAAGAAGCAGGAATAGAAAAACCTGATTCCATTATCGTAGGAACAGGAATGGGATGCTCGCAGGATTCTGAAAAGTTCCTTAAAAATGTTCTGGAAAACAACGAAGAATTTCTGACTCCTACGTTTTTTATACAGTCAACACACAATACAGTTGCCGGGCAAATTGCTTTAGGTTTGCAATGTCACGGGTACAATTTCACGTATGTGAACACGTCTTCCGCTTTAGAATTTTCTTTGCTGGATGCAAAACTGCAGATTTTGGATGGCGAAGCTGATCATGTTTTGGCAGGTTCTACAGACGAGAAAACTGACAGAATAATGGAACTTTACCAACTGAGCAACACCATTAAAAAAGAAGAAAATTTACCTGCAGATTATCTCAATTCTGAGACAGAAGGGGTGATTTGGGGTGAAGGTTCCAGCTTTTTTGTTTTGGGAAAAGACAAAAATGAAAGTTCATATGCTCAATTAAAAGATATTCAGATTATTAATGAACTAAAATCTGACGAAACGCAATCATTTATTTCAGATTTTTTAGCTAAGAATAATTTAAAGAATGATGATATTGATGCAGTAATTTTAGGCTTCAGCGGAGATTCAAAATCAGATATGTATTATAAAAATGCATCGGAGTTATTCACCAATTCGGCGTTATTATACTACAAACATTTGAGTGGAGAATTCAATACCGCAAGTGGATTTTCAACTTTTATGGCTTGTCAGATCTTGAAGAAACAGGAGATTCCGGAAGTGATGATGATGAATGACATTAAAAAAGACGAAATAAAAAATGTGCTTTTGTACAATCATTTAAAAGGAAAAGACCATAGTCTGGTTTTGCTGGGAAATGTTTAAATAATTAAATTACAGCATTTTTCCAATTAAATTA
>Ga0302347_1003133_pt1 | contig 15195 bp, 8 predicted proteins | sample PhyWR1_FD_202178 | JGI IMG/M metagenome (GOLD analysis project Ga0302347, IMG submission 202178) | Leaf surface microbial communities from wheat plants in UC Gill Tract Community Farm, Albany, California, United States - DLSL W.R1 (v2)... | ecosystem: Host-associated > Plants > Phyllosphere >...
TGCGATCCGGTGCACAAGGTCACCATCATTCCGCGCGGCCGTGCGCTGGGCGTGACCATGAGCCTGCCCGAGAAGGACCGCTACTCCTTCGACAAGGAGTTCATGCTCAACCAGATCGCCATGCTGTTTGGCGGCCGCATCGCCGAGGAAGTGTTCATGCACCAGATGACCACGGGCGCGAGCAACGACTTCGAGCGTGCGACGCAGATTGCGCGCGACATGGTCACGCGCTACGGCATGACCGAAGCGCTGGGCCCCATGGTCTACGCGGAAAACGAAGGCGAAGTGTTCCTGGGCCGTTCGGTGACCAAGACCAACAACGTCAGCGAGCAGACCATGCAGAAGGTCGACGAGGAAGTGCGCCGCATCATCGATGAGCAGTACGCTCTGGCGCGCAAGCTCATCGAAGACAACAGCGACAAGATGCACGCCATGGCCAAGGCCATGCTCGAGTGGGAAACGATTGACGCCGAGCAGCTCGACGACATCATGGCCGGCCGTGCGCCGCGTCCGCCCAAGGACTGGACGCCGCGCATTCCTCCTTCGGGCGGCGACGATGCCAGCGGCGGCACGCCTGCGGTGAAGGCCGATGCCGCGGCAACGCCGCCAGCAACGCCTGGCGCGGATGCGGCGCCCAACGCCGCATGACGCCTCAGGCAGCGACAGCATGACAGCGGGGCCCTAGGGCCCCGCTTTCTTTTGGGTAAGGACTTTTTCAATTCGGAACAACGACCATGCAGCAATGGCAAACCAGCCGCTTCCTGTTGGACCTTGAGCGCCCGCAGGTGATGGGCATCGTCAACGTGACGCCCGATTCGTTCTCGGACGGCGGCGCGCACGACAGCCTGGGCGCCGCGCTCGCACATTGCGAGCAGCTGCTCAAGGACGGCGCCGACATTCTCGATATCGGTGGTGAATCCACGCGTCCGGGCAGCCCCGCGGTGGGCCTCGCGGATGAGCTGGCGCGCGTTGTGCCGCTGGTGCGCGAGGCCGTGAAGCTGGGCGTGCCGATTTCGGTCGACACCTACAAGCCCGAAGTGATGCAGGCCGTGCTCGACCTGGGCGCGGACATCATCAACGACATCTGGGCGCTGCGCCAGCCGGGCGCGGCCGCGGTGGTGGCAGGGCACGCGCAGTGCGGCGTCTGCCTGATGCACATGCACAGCGTGCCGCAAAGCATGGACCGCGACCACATGCAGGGCGATGTGGTGGTCCAGGTACGCGACTTCCTGCAGGCTTCGGCGCAGGCGCTGCAAGCGCTGGGCGTGGCGCGCGCGCGCATCGTGCTCGACGCGGGCACGGGTTTCGGCAAGACCGTGGCGCAGAATTTCGCGCTGCTGGCGCGTGAGCCGGAGCTGGCCGCGCTGGGCTATCCGCTGCTGGCCGGCTGGTCGCGCAAGGGATCGCTGGGTCAGGTCACTGGCCTGCCCGTGGGCGAGCGCATGGTGCCCAGCGTCGCCGCGGCGCTGCTGTCGGTGGAGCGCGGCGCGCGCATTGTGCGCGTGCATGACGTGCGTGACACCGTGATGACGCTCAAAGTCTGGCAGGCCATGAACGACAATGCTGCATGCGCCGGTTGACCGCCGGCATTAATCCAGACAAGAAGGTTTGCAATGGCTCGTGAATATTTCGGCACCGATGGCATTCGAGGCACCGTGGGGCGCACGCCCATCACTCCCGACTTTGTGCTGCGCCTGGCGCATGCGGTAGGGCGCGTGCTGCGCCGCACGCAGGAGCGCCCCACGGTGCTGATCGGCAAGGACACGCGGATCTCGGGCTACATGCTCGAAAGCGCGCTCGAGTCGGGCTTCAACTCCGCAGGCGTCGATGTGGTGCTGCTCGGCCCCTTGCCCACGCCGGGCGTGGCCTACCTCACGCGCACCCAGCGCGCGAGCCTGGGCGTGGTGATCAGCGCCAGCCACAATCCCTATCCCGACAACGGCATCAAGTTCTTCAGCGCCCAGGGCAGCAAGCTGCCCGACAGCTGGGAAGAGGATGTCGAGCGCGCATTGAAGGAAGACCCCGTGTGGGCCGACTCCGCGGCGCTGGGCAAGACCCGCCGGCTCGATGACGCCGCGGGCCGCTACATTGAATTCTGCAAGAGCACTTTTTCGCACGAACTCACGCTCAAGGGCTTGAAGATCGTGGTCGATGCGGCCCATGGCGCGGCCTACCAGATCGCGCCCAAGGTGTTCCACGAGCTGGGCGCCGAAGTCATCGCCATGGGCTGCGCGCCCGATGGCCTGAACATCAACGACGGCGTGGGCGCGACCCATCCCGAGGCGATGGTGCGCGCGGTACGCGCCAATAATGCCGACTACGGCATTGCGCTGGACGGCGATGCCGACCGCCTGCTCGTGGTCGACGCCAAGGGCCGGCTGTACAACGGCGACGAACTGCTGTATCTGCTCGCGGCCGACCGCCTGGCGCGCGGCGAGAACGTTCCCGGCGTGGTCGGCACGCTGATGACCAATCTGGCCGTGGAATCGGCGCTCAAGGCCCGGGGCGTGGGCTTTGTGCGCGCCAAGGTCGGCGACCGCTATGTGCTCGAGGAGCTCGCGCGCAATGGCTGGCTGCTGGGCGGCGAAGGCTCGGGTCACCTGCTGGCGCTCGATTGCCACAGCACGGGCGACGGCCTGATCAGCGCGCTGCAGGTGCTCGAGGCCTGTGTGCGCAGCGGCAGGACGCTGGCGCAATGGCTCGAAGCCGTTCCGCTTTATCCCCAGGTGCTGATCAACGTGCGCCTGGCGCCCAGCCAGGACTGGAAGAACAACCAGCTGCTCGAGCAGACGCTGGCGGCCGTGCAGGCCGAGCTCGGCGATACCGGCCGCGTGCTGATTCGTCCCAGCGGCACCGAACCGCTGCTGCGCGTCATGGTCGAAGCGCGCGACCAGCAGCAGGCCAGCCGCTGCGCGCAGCAGCTCGCCGACGCAGCGCGCGCAGGCTGACCCTGCTGTGCGCCTGAAACGGGCGCGCGGGGCTCAGAGCGGCAGGGCGGGCGTTTTGGAGAACCCCGGCGCCTGGCGGCTGCGCAGGAATTGCAGCAGGTCCTCGCCCGGCGGCAGGGGACGGCTGAAGTAGTAGCCCTGGGCTTCGTCGCAGCCCATGTCGCGCAGGAACTGCAGCTGGGCTTCGGTTTCCACGCCTTCGGCCGTGGTCTGCATGCCCAGCGCCTGGGCCATGCGGATGATGGCGCTGACGATGGCGCGATCGTTGCCGTCGTGGTCCAGATCCTGCACGAACGACTGGTCGATCTTGAGCTTGTAGATCTGGAAGCGCTTGAGCTGGCTCAGCGAGGAGTAGCCCGTGCCGAAGTCGTCTATCGACAGGCGCACGCCGCGCGAGCGCAGCTGGTCCATGGTCGCGGTCGCGGCGCGCGGGTCGTCGACGGCCACGCCTTCGGTCAGCTCGAGCTCCAGCGCATCGGGCGGCACGGCCGCCGCGTGCAGGATCTGGCTGACCAGATCGGGCAGCTGCGGCTGGTGGAACTGGATGGCCGACAGATTGACCGCGACCTTGAGATCCGTGAGGCCCGATTCGCGCCAGGCCTTGAGCTGCTTGACCGCATTGCGCAGCACCCATTCACCGATCTGCAGGATCTGGCCCGTGTCCTCGGCCACGGGAATGAACTCCGAAGGCGAGATAGGGCCGAGCTTGGGATGGTTCCAGCGCAGCAGGGCTTCCACGCTGTGCACGCGGCCCGTGCGTATGCGCACCTGGGGCTGGTAGTGCAGTTGCAGCTCGTCGCGCTCGAGCGCGCGGCGCAGCGCATTTTCCAGCTGCAGCGCGCGCAGCGACTGGGCGCGCATCTCGGGCGTGAAGAAGCGGAAGGTGTTGCGGCCGTCGAGCTTGGCGTGGTACATCGCGACATCGGCCGACTGGGTCAGCGTGTCGAAGTCCATGCCGTCCTGGGGATACAGCGCAATGCCCATGGACGGCGCCATGGTCAGTTCGTGGTGGTCGATCTGGTAGGGCTGGCGCGAGGCCTCGAGCAGCTTGTCGGCGACGCGCGCCGCGCCGTGCGCGTTGGCGCCGGGCAGCAGCAGCACGAATTCGTCGCCGCCTATGCGCGAGACCGTGTCCTTTTCGCGCACCACCGAGCGCAGGCGCTTGGCGATCTGCACCAGCAGGGTATCGCCCACGCGATGGCCCAGCGAATCGTTGACATGCTTGAAGTGGTCCAGGTCCAGAAAGATTGCGGCCAGCGGCGTGTCGTTGTCGCGCGCCAGCTGTATGGCCTGGGTGCTGCGGTCGGCGAGCAGCGTGCGGTTGGGCAGGCCGGTCAGCGGATCGTAATGCGCGAGCCAGTAGATGCGGTCCTGGTCGCGCTTGCGGTCGGCCATTTCGCGGTGCAGGTCTTCGACCGTGGCGCTGAGTTCGCGCGTGCGGTCGCGCACCTGCTGCTCGAGCTGCTCGTGCACCTTGGCCAGCGCGGCCTGGGCCTGGGTGCGCTCGGTGATGTCGACCGTGATCCAGATCGTGCCCTGGCTGGGATCATTGGCGTCGATGAGCTTGCAGCGCACCTCGCAGATGACCGTGCCGCCATCCTTCTTGCAGAGCATCATCTCGCCCTCGAAGCTCAGGCCCACGGTCAGCTGGCGCGTGAAATTCTCCTCGAGGCGCTCCCATTCTGCGGTGCTCGCGAACCAGTTGTGCGCGCTGGTGCCTATCAGCTCGCCGGGCCCGTAGCCCAGCATGGTCTCGAAATGGCCGTTGCAGCGCGTCAGATGTCCGCGGCGCATGAAGATGATGCCCACGCTCGCATGGTCGAACAGCAGCTGCTTTTCGCGCAGCGCGGTGTTGAGCATGGTCTGCGCCTGGCGCTGCTCGTCGATGTCGTTGAGCGTCCAGATGGACCCTTCTTCGGGCCGCGTGGGATTGATCAGCCGGCCCGTGACGCCGCCCCAGAAAAGCGCGCCGTTGCGGCGGCGCAGCTGGCATTCGGTGCGAAAGGTGAGGCCCTTGGCCATCCGCACCCGCGCAAGCTTGCCCAGGCGATAGAACGTTCGGGTATCTGGATGAAATGACGCCCCATGGCGCCCCAGCATCTCGTCGGCCGCGGAATGGCCGAAGATTTCGGCGCAACGTTCGTTGCAGCGAACGATTTCCTGTCGATGCATGAAAGCAATGCCTACGCCGGCGCTTGCCAGAAGGGTGTGCTGCTCGCGCATGATGCGCTCAATTGCGTCGATTGGGACGGTATTGGAGGACGGCACGTGGAGCGCTCTAGCGAATGGGGTGGGCCCGGTGCGGCAAATGCTGGCGCTCCACTGGGCAATGGATGTTACTGAAGTGTAGCATTTGATACTTCTTCACCAGTCCCTCGGGTTCTCCCTGGTTGTGGGGCTGACTCTTTCATGTGTCGGCACATTAAGGTAGGACCGGCGCCGTCGCGCGCAGACCATACAGCAGGCCGTGGCGCAGCGATCCCTGGGTGACGCGCATCTGTTCTATACCGAACAGCTCGAACACGGCCTGCATCACGCTCACGCCGCCGCCTATCACCGGGCGCAGCTCTTCGCGCAGGCCCGCAAGATGCACGGCGCTGCTGTGGCCGTCCTGCTGCAGCCGCGCCTGAAGCCAGGTCAGGCCGGTCCGCGTGATCAGGCCGGGGACACCGGTCTGTGCCGCGAGCACCCGGCTGATGGCACCGGCCGTGCCCGACGCTCCATAGGCCTGTTCCCAGTTCGTGGCGGCGAAGTCCTCGGCCTGGGGTTGTAGCAGCGCCAGCGCGCTGGATCGGGCGGCTTCAAATTGCGCGGGCCGCAGTCCCCCGTCGACAAAATGCCGCAGCGACCAGGCCACGCTGCCGATCTCCACCGAGCGCGTGACCCGGGCTTCGAAACCCTGGCCCAGGCACAGTTCGGTGGAGCGGCCGCCGATGTCTATCACCATGCGTCTGCGCGCCGAGGGCGGCAGCAACCGGGCCACGCCCTGATAGATCAAACGCGCTTCTTCCTCGCCATTGATCACTTCGATCGGAACGCCCAAAATATCGCTACCGCGCGCGAGAAAAAGTGCCCGATTGGTGGCTTCGCGCAGGGTCTGGGTCGCCACGGCGCGCACGCGTTCGCGCGGCAGATCGGCGATCAGCGGTGCGAAGCGTTGCAGGCAGGCCCAGCCCCGCTCCATGGCTTCGCTGCTGAGTTGGCCCTGCGCGTCCAGCGATCCGCCCAGGCGGATGGTCTCTTTGCGGCAGGTTTGTGACACGAGGCGATCGCCGACGAAATGTCCGATTTCCAGCAGGCAGCTGTTGGAGCCGATATCGATGGCGGCGAGCAGGCTGGCATCTTGCATGGAAGAAGGGAGATAGGTCAAAAAAGCGCGCAGCTTAGCACCTTAGCTGCGCATCGTCCGAGCTCCATGCCAGTCGCAGGCGCAAGACAGCTTGCGCGATGGCTGAATGTCATTGTCATCTTGCTGACACAAACGCGGTCAATACTCAGCGGCGCCGCGTCTTTCGCACGTTGTAGGATTGTTTGTGACCACTCTGACCTCTACCCATCCGGAGCGCGCTGCCCCTTTGGAGGCCGAATCGATAGACCTGACATCGCCTTCGGACGGCGATCCCTCAGGCGTCGAATCCCCCTCCGACGCGCAGGCCGCTGCGGTCGAACCCATGGACATTGCCGAGCCCGAGTCGGTCCACAGGCTTGTGGCCGTGCCCGGCAGCGTGCTGCTGGACCGCGATCACTGCATCCTGGCGTTCAACGACCGGGTCCTCGATTGGGCGGTGCGCGCCGACGTCCCCTTGCTCGAGCGTCTGCGCTACCTGTGCATCGTGTCGTCCAATCTCGATGAGTTCTTCGAGGTCCGGGCCGCGCCGCACATCACGGCCGAACTCAGCGGCGACGGGCAGGGCGTCTACACGACGGCCTCGTTCCAGGCCTTGATGGAGCAGGCCCACAACCTGGTCGCACGCCAGTACGAGCTCTACAACAAGGCGCTGGTGCCGGCGTTCGAGGGCCATGGCATACGCATTCTCTCGCACGGCGATCGCTCGAGCGTGCAGCGGCGCTGGGTGCGCGAATATTTCCTGACCGAAGTCCGGCCCTTGCTGATTCCGCTGGGGCTGGACCCCGCGCATCCGTTTCCCCAGGTCGCGAACAAGGCGCTGAACTTCATCGTGCGGCTCAAGGGCCCCGATGCGTTCGGTCGCACCAATGAGGTTGCGATCGTGAAGGTGCCGCGCGCCTTGCCCCGGCTGGTGCGCCTGCCGGCCAAGGTCGCGGGAAAGCAGCGCGTGTTCGTCAGCCTGTCGAGCATCGTGCGCGCCCATCTCAAGGAGCTGTTCCCCGGGCGTGAAGTGGTCGAGTTCTCGCAGTTCCGCGCGACCCGCCACTCGGAGCTGGCCGTGGACGAGGAAGATGTCGGCAACCTGCGCATGGCCTTGCGCCAGGGCCTGCACCACCGGCATTACGGCCAGGCCGTGCGCCTGGAAGTGTCCGCGGGCTGCTCGCCGTTCCTCGCCGATCTGCTGCTCGCGCAGTTCCATCTGCCGCCGCAGGCACTGTTTCGCGTGCCCGGCCCGGTCAATCTGGTGCGCCTGGGACAGCTCGTCGATCTGGTCAACGATCCCGCGCTGCTGTTTCCGCCATGGCAGCCGGTATGGCCGCGCCAGTTGCAGCGCGGCGTGTCCATCATGGGCCAGCTGCGCCAGCGCGATGTGCTGATCCACCAGCCGTTTGAGAGCTTCGAAGGCGTGCTGGCGCTGCTGCGCGAGGCCGTGAACGACCCCAACGTGCTGGTCATCAAGCAGACCATTTACCGCACCGGCTCCGACTCTGAACTCATGGATCTGCTCGCCGAGGCCGTGCGCCGTGGCAAGGAGGTCATGGCCGTGGTCGAACTCAAGGCGCGCTTCGACGAGGAAGCGAACATCAACTGGGCCGAGGCGCTGGAGCTGGTGGGCGCCCAGGTGGTCTACGGCGTGGTCGGCCTCAAGACCCATGCGAAGATGATGCTGATCACGCGGCGAGAAGGCCGCAGGCTGCGCCGTTACGGGCATCTGTCGACGGGCAACTACAACCTGCGCAGCGCCAGGCTCTACACCGACCTGGGCTACATGACCTCGGACCCGACGGTGACGGCCGACATGGACGAAGTGTTCAACCATCTGGCCAGCCACAACCATCTGCCGCAGCTGCAGCGCCTGATCATGGCGCCATTCCATCTGCACAGCCGGATGCTTGCTTTCATCGCCCAGACCGGCGAGGCCGCGGCCAAGGGCCAGCCCGCGCGCATCGTCGCGAAGATGAACGCGCTGACCGACGAGGCGCTGATCCACGCGCTGATCGCGGCCGGGCAAAAGGGCGTGCAGATCGATCTGATCGTGCGCGGCGCCTGCATGCTCGCGCCCCAGCGCCCGGGCCTGACCGACAACATCCGCGTGCGTTCCGTGATCGGGCGTTTTCTCGAGCACACGCGGGTGTTCTACTTCCGCCAGGGCGACAAGGAGGAGCTGTTCCTGTCGAGCGCCGACTGGATGAACCGCAACATGATGCGGCGCATCGAGCTGGCCTGGCCGGTGCGCGACGCCGCGCTGCGCCAGCAGATCGTCGACGAATGCCTCGTGGCCTATCTGCACGATGACCGCGATGCCTGGACGCTCAATCCGGACGGCACCTACACGCGCTCGCCCAGGCCTTTCGACGGCAACGGCGCGCAGAATGCGCTCATGGGGCGCTACGGGCCGGCGCTGCAGACCCAGCCGGAATAAGAAAAAGCACTTCTACCCCCTGCCCTAGGGGGTTTTTCAATTCCAGTTCAGCTCGAGTTGCCAGTGGGTCTTGAGCCAGGCCTGCTGCTCTTCCTCGAGCAGGAATGCCGACTGGGGATAGGTCGCTGACCAGTTGTTGCCGGCGCTGAGCTTGAAGCACGGGCCGTCGGCTTCGATCTGCAGGCTCGCGAGTTCGGGCGGGCGCCGCGCATGGCACAGCAGCACGGCCAGGCGCAAGGCCAGCAACGGGTAGACATTCCGTGGCTCTATGAGCATTTCGGGTTCGAGCTTGCGCAGCTTGCCGCGCTGGCCGCAGACCAGCTGGGCGAGCAGGTCGCGCTCGGCCTGCGTGAAGCCCGCGGCCGACGTGTTCTGCAGCACATAGGCGCCATGGCGGTGGTAGTTGCTGTGCGCGATATGGCTGCCGATCTCGTGCAGCAGCGCCGCATGGCGCAGCGGTTCGTGGTGTTCGGCCGAGGTCTCGGGGGCGAGCTGTTCGAGCAGGTTGCGCGCGACACCGGCCACGCGCTGTGCCTGGTCGGCATCGACGCAATACTTCTGCATCAGGCCCTGTACGGCGGCGCTGCGCAGGTCGGTGCACAGCGGGTCCTGCTCGACCAGCGTGTGCAGCACGCCCTGGCGCAGTGCGCCTTCGGCCACGCGCAGAGAGCGCAATTGCAGCAGGTCGAACAGTGCCTGCATGATGCTCACGCCGCCTGCAATCACCGCGCGCCGCTCTTCCTTGAGACCGGCGAGCCGGATCTGGTCCGTGCTCTGGGCTCGCACCAGACTGTCGTGCAGCCATTCGAGCCCTTCCAGGTCGATGATGCCCGGCGTGCGTCCGCTCGCGGCGAGGATGTCGCCAATGGCCGCGGCCGTGCCCGAGGATGCGTAGACGGTGTCCCAGTCGCCGCCATGGATGATGTCCAGCGCTTCGTCGAGCACCGCGCGCGCGGCCACGGCCGCGAGCGAGAAGGCCGCACGGCTGAGCTCGCCTTCAGGGAAATAGCGCTGCGACCAGGCCACGCTGCCCAGGCGCAGCGACAGCGCCTGCTGGGCTTCCTGCTGCCGGCCCAGCACCAGCTCGGTCGAACGTCCGCCGATGTCGATCACCAGGCGCCGCTCGTCCGAAGGCGGCAGCAGGCTGCTCACGCCGCGGTAGATCAAACGGGCTTCTTCCTCGCCGGAAATGATTTCAATCGGGTAGCCCAGCAGTTCGGAGCCGCGCTTCACGAAGGCCTCGCGGTTGCGCGCTTCGCGCAGTGTCTGGGTTGCAACCGCGCGTACATGGGCTGCGGGAAAGCCCGCGAGGCGCTCGCCGAAACGCGCCAGGCAATCCCAGCCACGCTGCATTGCCTCTTCGGACAGATAGCGCTCGGCGTCCAGGCCGCCGCCCTGGCGCACGGTTTCCTTGAGGTACTCCACGCGCTGGAAGTGGTGGTGGGAGAAGTGGCCGATCTCGAGCCGAAAACTGTTGGATCCGAGATCGATGGCGGCAAACGATTGGGCGTGGGGCATGGGCTGAAACCGGTCACGAGACGCTGGGCGTGGAGGGCAATGGGTGGTGGTGCCGCGGCACGCACCACCTCGTGGAGCAGGAGCGTACACCCGGAATGTGGCAAATGCGTGAAATTGATGCAACAGAAGTGAGGTCTGGCGCGCTGACCACGTTGGGCGCGCCGCCGAAGAAGCCGCTGCGCGCGCAGCTGCCAAGATTTCGTGGTTTATCTGAAATAGCTATTGATTTAAAAATTCAATAAATTTTTAAAATCTCATAAAATAGCCAAAGACTATCAACAAATTTGTTTGATTGTTTTTAAGAATTCGCTGTCGATGCAGGGGCGCATTTCCAGGTCCTCGACATTCTTGACCATCGGCTCACGAATCCCTTAGTTCTCTTGAATGGAAATGAAGATGAATCGTGAATTGATGGGTTTCAAGAAAAGCTCCACCGCCATCGCCGTGGCCTGCGCGATGATGGCTTCGAGCGGCGCGGCGCTGGCTAATGAACGCGGCCAGATGCTGGACGCCATAAAGCGGCGCGAGGTGCAATTGCACGCAATCCCGCCGCCGGCTCCTGCCCCCCCGGCCGCACCGACTCCGTTCGACAATCTGCGGGCAAAGCTTTCCGCATATGCCGCGCCGCCTGTGCAGTCGGAGTCGGACGATGAGGAATGGAACTTGCCGGTAACCCCTTCCGTGCCGCCACCCCGACCCGCACGGGCAATCGCACCCCCATCTGCACCTCTACGTGCACCTGTACCTTCGTCCGCGCCACCGATTGCGCACCAGGACGATGGTATTCAGGATTCCGCCTTCCTGCTCAAGGCCTTGATGCAGCGCAGGACCCGGGTACACGGTGAAAGTGAGGACCACGCGTCTAAATCGCCGCCACCGCCCCCGAGGAGGCTAGGCCCTTCGATAGGCCAGGAGATTCTGGCACTGCATCGCAAACCGGCGAGTCCGCAGCACGCTACACCAGCGCTTCCACAGCAAACGACGGTCCTCCCGCCCTCCGGCGATGATTCGCCGGTGGACGGCCAGCCCGGGCAAGCGCCTGCCCTCATCGTTGCGCCAGCCGTGATGACTTCCGCGTTGCCGGTCGTCGTCCCTGCACCAGTGCCCGGCGCGGCTGTTGCCATCGCACCAGCATCTGTTGGTATGCCGGCGCCGCAGCCTGCCGTGACCGTGCTGCCACCGACTTTGTCTGCGTCGACCTCCGCGCCCGCAGGTTCGCAGGCTTGCGCCCGGCAGCCACAAGCACCCGTCAAGCCGGCCCCGCAGGGCTTGGCCCGGCCGCTTGCAGCTTCGCCGGTTGCAGCCGCGACAGCGCCTGCAGTTTCTCCAGTGGCAGCCGCGACAGCGCCTGCAGTTTCTCCAGTGGCAGCCGCGACAGCGCCTGCCAGTTCGCCCCCTGCTGCGGCGCTGCCGGCGCAGGCCCTGCCAAAATCCTTCCAGCCCGGCGCATCACTGCCGCCGCCCGCAGCCGTTGCAACGCCAGCGCCAGCGCCGCTGCCGCTGCCGCCATCGACGGCGCGCAAGCGCCCCGCCGATCTGACCGTCGACATCGACACCCGCATGGAGTTCGACGGCAAGATGGGGCGCGCGGCCAGGCTCGTCAAGCGCGGCCGCGGCACGCTGGTGTTGAACCAGGCGGGCGAGATGCGCAACGGCGTGCATCTCAAGCAGGGGCGTATCGAACTGGGCCATGCAGCGGGACTGGGAGCGGGCAGCCTGGTCATGGACGATGGCAGCGCCATCGACCTGGCCGTCGGCAGCCTGGTCGTTGCCAACGATCTCCATATGCCGGGCAGCGATGATCCGGAAATCAATACCGGCGACCACCATCAGACCTGGGCCGGCGCGATCAGCGGCACGGGCTTTCTGACCAAGCAGGGCACGGGCAGCCTGACGTTGACCAGTGCGGCCAACCGCTACAGCGGCGCGACCGAAGTGGCCCAAGGTACGCTGCAGGCCGGTGGCGTCAATACTTTCAGCGCCGCCTCGGTGCACGGCGTGGCCGCCGCTGCGACCTTGCATCTTGCAGGCTTTGATCAGACGCTGGCCGGCCTGAGCAACCGCGGCACGGTGCAGCTCAGCGCGGCATCGGCAGCGCCGGGCACCGTATTGAGGCTCACCGGACCGTATGTGGGCCAGGGCGGTGAACTGGCCGTCGCGGCCAGCGCCGATGCCAGTGACCGCATGCTGCTCAGCGGCGCGGCGGCCGTGGCCAGCGGAAACACCACCGTGCGCATCACCCATGTGGGGGATCTGGGCGTGGCGACCACGGGCAGCGGCATTGAAGTGATCGCCACCGAAAACGGTGCGCGCCTCGAGCCCGAAGCTTTTTCGCTGGCCGGCGGCCATGTGGATGCGGGTGCCTATGAATACCGCCTGCACCAGACGGAGCAGGGCGCAAGCCTGCAGTCGGCCTATCGCGCGGAAGTTCCGCTGCTCGCGGCGCTGCCGGCACAACTGCGCCAGGCCGACCTGGACATGCTGGGCGACATGCACCAGCGCCTGGGCGACGCGCCCGGCAATGCCGGCAATGACCGCCGCGCCTGGGGGCGCCTGCTGCGCACCGCGCCCCGCATCCGCCAGCAAGGCGCGGTGAGCCCGCAAAGCAGCGGCCATCTCGAGGGCTTTCAGACCGGGCTGGACCTGTATGCGGGCAGCAGCGCCAACGCCGGCTTCTATCTGGGTCAGCTCAAGGGTCACATGCGTGTCAACGGCCTGGCCGGTACTGCCCTCGACAAGCACGCAGGAGCGAACCGCCTGCACGGCCGTTACCTGGGCCTGTATGCGAGCTGGCGGGGCGATAGCGGAATGTATGCCGACACCGTGCTCCAGTGGGCCGACCATCGCAGCCATTCGCATGCGCAGGAAAGCCAGGCCCAGACCAAGGGCCGCAGCCGGCTCGCATCGCTCGAAGTGGGCCAGCCCTTGGGGCTGGACAGCCGCTGGCAGATCGAACCCCAGGCGCAGTTGGTGTACCGCCAGCTGCGCCTCGATGACACGGCCTTGCGCCATGCGGCGGTGCAGCACAGGACGCCCGGCGACTGGACGCTGCGCGTGGGCGCGCGCATCAAGGGCAGCTTCGTGACCAGCGCCGGCGTGCTCCAACCCTACGGCAGCGTCAATGTCTACAAGGCCAGCAGCACTGCGGATGTCGCCCGCTTCGTGGTGCCCGCGGCGACCACCGACATCCAGACCCGCGGCGGTCACATCAGCACGGCGCTGGCGGCCGGCGCAACGCTGCAGGTCAACCCGCGCACCAGCTTCTACGGCGAGCTGAGCCACCATTGGGCCAATGGCGGAAATGCGCGGGTCGGCAGCGGGGTGCAGGCCAGTGCAGGCGTGAAGCTGCGCTGGTGACAGCGCCGCCCCGGCCCCGGCCGCTGTCACAAGAGACATGTCAACTTGTCACGAGGCCGTCATAAAAGGTTTCTAAAGTCACGCACATCACAGTTTTTTCCAACCTGAGAGGTGCGTTCATGAAGTGGTCCGTGATTCAAATTCTGGTGGCTGGTGTTGTAGCTGGCTCCGGCGTGGGCACAGCCTTCGCTCAGCAAGAAGCCACCGGCGCCGGCGCCAGCTTCCCCGCACCGCTGTATTCCAAGTGGGCGGCTGATTACAACAAGGCCACGGGCGTCAAGATCAACTACCAGTCGGTGGGTTCGAGCGCCGGTCTCAAGCAGATCGAAGCCAAGACCGTTGACTTCGGCGCTTCGGACGAGCCGCTCAAGGACGACGAACTGGCCAAGAAGGGCCTGGTCCAGTTCCCCACCGTGATCGGCGGCATCATCCCCGTGGTCAACATCGCCGGCATCAAGCCCGGCGAACTCAAGCTGACCGGCAAGGTGCTGGGCGACATCTACCTGGGCAAGATCAGCAAGTGGAACGATGCCGCCATCGTCGCGCTCAACCCCGGCGTGAAGCTGCCCGACGCGACCATCGCTCCCGTGCGCCGCGCCGACGGTTCGGGCACGACCTTCGGCTTCACCAACTACCTGAGCGCAGTGAATGCCGAGTGGAAGGAAAAAGTCGGCGAAGGCAAGGCCGTGAACTGGCCCACGGGCGCGGGTGGCAAGGGCAATGAAGGCGTCGCCGCCTTCGTCGGCCGCCTGCCCAACTCCATCGGCTACGTCGAGTACGCCTATGTGAAGCAGAACAAGATGACCTACGCGCTGCTGCAAAACCGCGACGGCAACTTCGTCTCGCCCGATGACACGTCGTTCAAGGCCGCTGCCGCCGGCGCCGACTGGACCAAGAGCTTCTACCAGATCCTGGGCAACCAGCCTGGCAAGGATGCCTGGCCCATCACTTCGGCCACGTTCATCGTGATGCACAAGGTGCAGGACAAGCCCGCGCAAGCCGCCGCTTCGCTGAAGTTCTTCGACTGGGCCTACAAGTCGGGCGATGCCACGGCCAGCGGCCTGGACTATGTGCCCATGCCCGAGCAAGTGAAGAAAGTGATCTACAAGGCCTGGGCCGAGATCAAGGACTCTTCCGGTAACACCATCGCTGTAAAGTAAGCGTGCCGAAGGCGGTGCACCCTCGGTGCACCGCCTTTTCGGTGCTTGTGTGATGAACCTATTTTGAAGAGGCGCTCAGCGTGTCCACTCCATCGACTGCCCGTCCGATGCCTGCGTCCGTAAAGACTGCAGCCACACCACGCGGCCCAACACCCCGCCGCCTGAACGCCCTGTCCGGCGCCTGGGCAGACCGCGGCTTTGCCTGGCTCGCGCGCGCCGCGGCCGTGCTGACCCTGGGTCTGCTCGCCGCCATCCTGGGCTCGCTGCTGGTCGGCGCCTGGCCCGCGATCCGTGAATACGGACTGGGATTCTTCACCAGCAGTGTCTGGGACCCCGTGCAGAACCAGTACGGCGGACTGGTGATGATCTACGGCACGCTGGCCACCTCGATCATCGCGCTGGTGATTGCCGTGCCCGTGAGCTTCGGCATCGCGCTGTTCC
>Ga0302347_1003134_pt1 | contig 15189 bp, 8 predicted proteins | sample PhyWR1_FD_202178 | JGI IMG/M metagenome (GOLD analysis project Ga0302347, IMG submission 202178) | Leaf surface microbial communities from wheat plants in UC Gill Tract Community Farm, Albany, California, United States - DLSL W.R1 (v2)... | ecosystem: Host-associated > Plants > Phyllosphere >...
ACCAGAGGGCGTTGCTCCTGAGGCTGCCGGCCAGCGGCCGGCACTACCGTGCCCTTTTACCGGAAGGGCTGGCGCTCCTCCAGCAACACAGTTGCTCCACGGACGGATTCACGGCGTCCCCCGCAAACCCATCCCGCCCGGCCACCCCAGGGCTTCTGCCTTCAAACGCCGCCCACCACGAGGGGCCGCGCCGTTGGCGGGAAACCTACACCGGGGCCAGCGCGGTGAACGGTGCCCACGGCAGGTTGCGCAGCACGGCATAGCCGGGCAGCAGCCACAGCCAGAACGTGGGGCTGGCCAGTACCCGCATCAGTGGATCAAGCACGCGCGGGCGTACGCCGGCGGTGTTGAGCAGCATCAGGAACAGGAAGGGCAGGCTGATGACCAGCAACGGGTTCATCGCCATCGCACCGGGCAGGTCGAAGTGGACCAGTGAGTACAGGCAGCGCGTGCTGCCGCAGCCGGGGCAGTAGAAGCCGGTCAGTGCGTACAGCGGACAGCCCGGCAGCGGATTGCCGGAGACATACGGATTGACGTGGCGCAGGACCACGGCGGCACCCGCAGCCAGGCCGGACGCGGCCAGCAGCGGAGCCCAGCGGGTGAGTCGGGAACGAGCAGGAAGTGCGGACATGCGGGGGCGGGATCCGGCGCATGGCCGGACCCCGTCGCGGGCGTCAGTAGCTGCCGTTGCCGCCGCTCAGGGCGCCCAGGCCGCCAACGGCCATGATGATGATGAAGTACAGGACGCCAACCACAACGGCAGCGATGGCCGACCAGATGGCCCACTTCTTGGCCTTGTCGGCCGAATCACGGGCACCGGCGACGTCGCCGGCAGCCAGCTTGCCGTTGACCTGCGCGGCGTAGACGATCGACACGATGCCGGCCGGCAGGCAGCAGAACAGGGTGGACAGGATGGCCCAGACCAGATTGTTGGGGACCTGCGCAGTGGTGGTGTTCATGGTTCAAGCTCCTCGATGGGTGGTGGTGGTGAATCAAAGGTCGGATAGAGCGCCCAGCGCGGCCAAGCCGCCGAACAGCCCGAACCACAACAGCAACAGGACCGGCAGAGCTGCGGCCGAAGCCACCGCCCACCAGCCCGCCTTGCGCGACGCGCTATAGGCCCCCGGCAGGTCACCGGCCGCATTGCGACCATCGACCTGGGCGGCATACACGATCGACACCACGCCCAACGGCAGGCAGCAGAACAGCGTCGTCAGGATCGCCCAGACCAGATGGTTGGGGATGTAGACCGGACGGCTGAGCGGTGGCGGTTGATTCAAAGCAAGACTCCATTCCTTGGTGGTCGGCCGTGTGAACGGGCCGAACCTCCCCCCTGTGGGTGCGTAATCTACCGCAACCAACGACGCATGTATGCGTTTTCAGCCCCGTCAGGCCTCGCATCGCCCTTGGACGGTGGCGTATGCAGCGTACCGTCATCGCCCCCGGATGGGGGCGATTGCGTCAGGCGAGGTCGCCGCGCAGGGTGCGGACCTGCGCTTCCAGGGCGGCGGCATCGGTTGAATGGCCATCCACCGCCGGGGCGGCGACCACCTCCACTGTCGCCCGGAACCGGCGCGGCACGCGCATGCGGCCCAGACGGGTATCGCGGCGGCTCCACATGCTCGACCACATGCCGCGCAGGGCCATCGGCACCACCGGTACTGGACGGCGTTCGAGGATCTTCTCCACGCCGGATTTGAACGCTGCCATCGTGCCGTCGCGGGTCAGTGCGCCTTCCGGGAAGATGCATACCAGCTCGCCCTCGGCGAGTGCGGCGTCGACTTCATCGAACGCGCGCTGCATCAGGGCCGGGTCTTCGCGCGCACCGGCGATCGGAATCGCCTTGGCGGTGCGGAAGATCCAGCGCATGACCGGGATGTTGAAGATCTTGTAGTACATGACGAAGCGCACCGGGCGCGGGATCGTCGCCGACAGGATCAGCGCGTCCATGTAGCTGACGTGGTTGCAGACCAGCAGCGCGGCGCCCTCATCGGGCACGTTCGCTTCGATGCCGTGCGGGCGCAGCCGGTACAGCGTGCGCACCATCACCCAGCTGAGGAAGCGCATCAGGAATTCGGGGACGATGGTGAAGATGTAGATCGCCACCACGGCATTGGCGATGGCCAGTGCCAGGAACAGCTGCGGGATGGTCCAGCCGAGCAGGCGCTGGGTGAGCAGGCCGAGTACGGCCGCAGCGACGATGAAGCCGGAGTTCTGGATGTTCAGCGCGGCGAATACGCGCGACATCTCCGATTTCGGCGTGCGGCTCTGGATCAAAGCAAACAGCGGCACCACGAAGAAGCCGGTGAACAGGCCGATGCCGAGCAGGTCGATGATGATGCGGATGCTGCCGGCCTGGTGCACGAACTGGGTGACCGACAGGCCTTGCGCGGTGGCCTCACCGGCGCGTGCGAAGTACAGGTCCAGCAGGAAGGCGGTCATGCCGAACGCACCCAGCGGCACCAGGCCGATCTCCACCGTGCGCGCCGACAGCTTTTCGCACAGCAGCGAACCGACACCGGTGCCGACCGAGAACAGCGCCAGGGCGAAGATGTACAGGGTGGGCTCGCCACCGAGGTTGGTGACCGCATAGGACGGCAGCTGCGCGGTCAGGATGGTGCCGACGAACCAGAACCAGGACACGCCGAGGATGGCGTTGCGTACCGCCTTCTGTTTCCTGGCCATGCGCAGCACGGCCAGCGATTCGGGGATCGGGTTCCAGTTGATCTTCAGGTCCGGGGCGCCGGCATCCACCTTGGGAATCATGCGCGCGGCCAGGTTGCCGCAGATCGCCAGCGCGATGACAGAGGTGGCGGCCACGATCGGGCCATGGCTGCCTGCCAGGGTGAACACCAGGCCGCCGACGATCATGCCGGTCAGGATCGACATCGACGTGCCCATCTCGACCAGGCCATTGCCACCGGTCAGTTCTTCCGGACGCAGTACCGAGGGCAGCACCGAGTACTTCACCGGGCCGAACAGAGTGGACTGCAGGCCCGTGCAGAACAGGGCCACCAGCAGCACCGGCAGGCTCTCGGTGAGAAAGCCCACCGCAGCCAGCGTCATGATCACGATCTCCATGGTGGTGGTGATCACGATCAGCCGCGACTTCTCCAGCTTTTCCGCGATCTGCCCGGCCAGGGCGGAGAACAGGAAGTAGGGCAGGATGAACAGCGCCGGCGCCAGGTTGGTGTAGAGCGTGCGCTCGCTCTCGGCCACGCCCAGGTAGAACAGCAGGCCGATGATCGCCTGCCGGTACACGTTGTCGTTGAAGGCACCCAACCCCTGCACGATGAAGAACGGCAGGAAACGGCGCTGGCGCAGCAGGGCGAACTGGTTGTGACCGGACATGGAACCTCCTTGGACCGGCGCAGCCTAGCATCCCTGCCTGTCAGGCAGGGATGCGGTAGGTGCGGACCGTTGGTCCGCACACCCCACCAACGCTCACACGATATCGTCGACCACGCCGCCATCGACCCGCAGCGCTGCGCCGGAGGTGGCCGACGCCTGCGGTGAGGCGAGGTAGACCACCATGTTGGCCACTTCCTCGACCGTGGCCGCGCGCTGGATCACCGATGCAGGACGATGGGCCATCACGAACTCACGGCCGATCTGCTCCAGCGGCTTGCCGGTGCGTGCACGCTCTTCTTCGAACATCGTTGCGAAGCCATCGGACAACGTCGGGCCGGGCAGCACCGCATTGACGGTGACACCGCTGCCGGCTACGCGCTTGGCCAGGCCGCGCGACAACGACAGCTGCGCGGTCTTGCTGACGCCGTAATGGATCATGTCGGCAGGAATGTTGCGTGCTGATTCGGAGGAGATGAACAGCACGCGGCCCCAACCGGCGTCGACCATCGCCGGCAGCAGGGCGCGCGACAGGCGCACGCCGGACATGACATTGGTCTGCCAGTATTGCTCCCAGGTGGCATCATCGGTCTCGAAGAAGTCCTGCGGGCCGAAGATGCCGGCATTGTTGACCAGGATGTCGACGTTGCCCGGCAGGCCGGCCAGCAGCGCGTCGACCCCGCGGGCGTCGGACAGGTCGGCGGCCACGCCGAGCACGTTGGCGCCGGGGATTGCAGCCAGCAGGCGCTGCCGTGCGCGTTCCACGCTGTCGGTACTGCGGCCGTTGAGGATGACCTGCGCACCCGCGGCGGCAAGCCCCTGTGCGATGGCCAGACCGATGCCGGCGGTGGAGGCGGTGACCAGTGCGGTGCGATCGTTGAGTTCGATCTTCATGGGGGAGATCCTGCGTGGGCGACACCGCAGTATCGGCGTCGGGGCGTGATCGGAATGCCCCCGTGCACGCAACACGATGTTGCACGGCCGACAGGGTCACGCCCGAATACCGCTCCAGTAGATCCACGCCACGCGTGGATGCCGCTCCAGTAGATCAAGCCACGCGTGGATGCCGCTCCAGTAGATCCACGCCATGCGTGGATGCCACTCCAGTAGATCCACGCCACGCGTGGATGCCCTCCGCTCAGGCCAGGCCGCGCACCGCGCCATTGGCCGCTGCTCTCACCTTCGGCAACATCCGCAGCACCAGCGCCATCTGCGTGCGGATCAACTGCAGTTTCGGCGGCATCGTCTCATCGAGCTGCTCCAGTTCCGCGGCCACCGCACGATCGGCGTCGTTGTCCTCCTCCGACACCGGCTGCTGCGCCGTCAATGCCGATGCCAGCTGCTGCAGCGCTTTACGCACCCGCTCGCCGGCGGCCAGCGCGAGTGGATCGCCCGCGTAGCTGTCGACCTGGTCGCGGTGCGCACCCAGCGCCGACAGATGCCCGAGCAGGGTGTTGGACAACGCCAGGAAGTGGAAACCCGAATCGAGGTTGCGGCGCACGTGGCCCGGTTCGCGCAGCATGTTCGACAATGCGGTGGACAGTGCGGCATCGGCGTTGTGCATGTCGCGGCGGGCGATGCGGTAGGCCAGGTCGTCGCGCATGCCGCTGCGGTACTGGCCCAGCACTGATTCCAGATAACGGGCGGCGGTATCCAGCACCCGCGCCAGCACGCGGTGCAGCTGTCGACCCTGCCAGTCCGGCAGGATCAGGAACGCGGCCGCTGCGGCGATTGCGCACCCCAGGACCGTATCGACCATGCGCGGCACGATCAGCACGAAGCCGTCGCCGATCAGGTTGAAGCAGGTCAGCGCCATCACCGTGATGGCGGCCGAGGCGACCAGATAGCGGTCGGTACGGGTGAAGAAGAACAGCAGTGCCGACAGCAGTGCGATCAGCAGCTGGATCTCCAGCGTTGGGAACAGCTGCAGCAGCGCCCAGGTCAGCACCAGGCCGGCGAGCGTACCGACGATGCGCTGGGCCAGACGCTGGCGGGTGGCACCGAAGCTGGGCCGGCACACGAACACGATGGTCAGCAGGACCCACGAGCCGTTCTGCGCATTGAACAGATGGATGGCAACGAAACCGGCGATCAGTGCCAGCGCCATGCGCAGGCCATGGCGGAACAATACCGAGCCGGGGGTGAGCTGCTGGCGCACGCGCACGCCCATTTCGCGCAGCGTGTGCGGGTTGCTGTCGCGCAGGCGGGTGTCGACGTTGTCCAGGCTGGCTTCGGATCGTTCGGCATCGAGCAGGCGGCGCTCGATGCTGCGCAGGTTGTGCACCAGCAGGTCCAGCGAGCCGAGCAGGCGCTGCCACTGCGGGCGTTGCTGGTCGCGCAGGTAGGCCAGGGCATCGGCCAGATCGCGCCCGGCCTGCTGGTTGCTCTCGCCGTAGACGAACGGACGACGCAGCCGGATCGCTTCGCCCAGCCGTGCGCAGGCCTGGCCCTGCAGGTCGAGCAGGCGCTGGCAGCGGTACAGCACGTCGCTGTGGAAGAACGCGTCGACCAGCGCGCCGTACGGGTAATGCGAGGAGCTGGCGCGCTCATGGAAATCCTGTGCCATGTAGTACAGGCGCAGGTACAGACCGGAGTTGACGCCGGGCCGTCCGGAGCGGCCAAAGCGCGCCAGGATCGCCGTCTTCGCCTCGTTCAGCGCGCCGACCACGCGGCGGTTCTGCTCGGCCAGGTCGAGCTGGCGGCGCTGCAGGTCCGCCTCGCGTACGGGTTCGAACAGCGCGGCCTTGAGCTGCAGGTAACGGCCCAGTTCCACGTACAGGCGGGCCACGCGCTCGCGCACCGGCCGGTTGGCGAACAGCGTGGTCCACAGGATCGACAGCAGCCCGTACCAGACCGCACCCGCAAGCAGGTGGCTGACCGCATCCAGCGCACTGTGCACGTCATGGGCGCCATGCTGTTCCAGGCCGATCATGGTGTAGATGGCCAGCGTGACGGTCGCCTGGGCGATGGACGCGTAGCGCTCGCCCAGTGCACCGAGCAGTGTCAGGCCGAACGTGGACAGCGCCAGGGCCGCGATGAATATCCACGGCCAGGGGAACAGCCAGATCACCGAGGCCGCTGCCAGGCAGAAGCACAACAGCGACAGCAGCACGGCCTTGGTCCGGCCCCACCAGTTGTCATCGGTCTCGGCAATCGCACTGGCGATGATGCCGAGGAACACGCCGGGCAGCGCGGTCAGCGCATCCAGGTGCCAGCACACGGCCATGGCCGCGGTCAGGGCAATGAACACCCGCAGGCCATAGCTGGCCTTCTCGTGGGCCCACAGGCGGCTGAGGCGGGATTCGCGTGCGGACATGCAGGCTCGGCGAAAGGATCGGCCACCATTATTACGGGCCACGCGTGAAATCCGGTAGCGCCGCGCCATGCGCGGCGAGCGCGCGGCGCGGCGTGGCATGCAGCCGCCGGGCATGGCCCGGCGCTACCGAGGCCCGTTACATGTCGAACCGCACGCTGAGCGCGAAGGTGCGCGGCAGGCCGACGCCGGCATTGGACCAGTACCTGCGGTTGGCCAGGTTCTCCACGCTGGCCCGCAGGGTCACCGGATGGCCGGAGGCCAGCAGGCGGTAACCGATGCCGGCGTTGACGAGGGTGTAGTCGGGCAGCTTCAGGGTGTTGTCGGCGTCGTACCAGACATCGCCGTAGTAGCGCACGGCGGCATAGGTCTCCAGCCCTTCCACCCACGGCAGCTGGTAAGTGGAGTGCAGCACGCCGCTCCAGCGCGCAGCACCGACGGTACGGTTGCCTTCCTGCGCCGCGCTGCCCGGTGACAGCTTGTCGTAGGTCGGGTCCAGCCAGGTCACGCCACCGCCCACGGTCAGCGCATCGGTCAGGTGCAGGTCGGCGCTGGCTTCGATGCCTTCGTACAGGGTGATGCCATCCTGCACCAGGCGCTTGCCTGCATCGGTCAGCTGATCGATGTTGGCGCCACGTTCCAGGCGGAACGCAGCGACGTTCGCGTTCCAGCGATTCGCTTCCACCTTGGCGCCGATCTCGTACTGCTTGCTGATGGTGGGGTCGAGCACATCGCCGGCATTGATGTAGCTGCTGCCTACGCGGCTGCCTGCTTCCAGCGACTCGATGTAGCTGGCATACAGGGTGACGGCCTCGCTGGGCTTGAACATGACCGCATAGGTCGGGGTGACCGGATAGGTGTGGTAGGCGCCCTTGGTCTCGAAGTCGTTGTAGCGCCAACCGGCCAGCACCGACCAGCCATGGCCGAGATCGACGGTATCGCTGACGAACACCGCCTGCTGCACGGTCTCGTCACCGCGGGTCATCACCCGGGAACCCACCGCGTCGTGACGGATGCCATGGCGCTGGTAGAGGTTGGCGCGGCCGATCAGGCTGAACTCGTAGGGACGGTCCCAGCCCAGCCCGGTCTGGTGGCTGACACCGGCCACCAGCTGGTGCTGCAGTGGGCCGGTGCGGAAGCGGCCCTGCACCAGTGCCTGTGCCAGCTTCCACTCGCTCTTGCCGCCGAGCTCATAGACGTTGACGGCATAGTCGCCGTTGGTATCGTCGATGTAGGCGAAGATCTTGTTGACGTCGTTCCACGAGGTGGTGACGCCATAGCTCAGGCTGGCCTTCCAGTCGCTGTTGATCTGCCAGTTCAGCGCGGTGGACAGCAGGCTGGAGCGGGTGTCGTAGTAGGTGCCGGGCACGCTGTTGTCGACATCGCCGGCGATCGGCCGCGGCAGTGAGGTCAGGCCACGGAAGTAGTACTGCGGTGATTCCTCGCGCAGGTCGCGCGACTGGAACACGCCGTCGAAGGTCCAGGTGAGCGCATCGCTCAGGCGCGCGTCCAGCGACAGTGCACCGACCTTGCGATCGACATGGCCACCGTTGAAGGTTTCGCCCTTTTCCTGGTACGCGTTGAAGCGGTAGCCGAACATCTGCTCGTTGCCGAAGCGGCCGCCGACGTCGATGCCTCCGCTGACGATGCCCTGCTCGCGCCAGCCGAGCTGGGCGGAGAAGGTCGGTACGTCGGTCGGCTTCTTGGTGATGTAGTTGACGATGCCGCCCGGCGCGCCGAAGCCGTACAGGAAACCTCCCGGACCCTTCAGCAGGTCGACCTGTTCCATCACTTCCAGCGGCCATTCGGTGCCCCAGGACGAGACCTGCAGACCGTTGACCCGGTAGCTGTCGAAATTCAGGTCGATGCCACGGTTGCGGATCGGCGAGCTCCAACCACTGGCATAGGCGCTGACCTGGGTGGTGACCGAGGGGTCGAGCAGGAAGGCTTCGCCCAGCGACACGACCTGGCGCTGTTCGATCTGCTCACGGCCGACAGCGGTGATCGCGAACGGGGTATCACGCAGGGCGCGACCGCCGAGGGCGCCAGCCTCGGTATGGGTACGCTCGGCGATGACCTTGACCGCGTCCAGATCGGTGGCGCTGCGGGATCCGGCCGGGGCTTCGGCGTGTGCAGTGCAGGCGGCGGACAGCGCGACGGCCAGTACGGCCAGGCGGGGGGAGCGAATCGGCAACATCGATGGAGATCCTCGGCGGGCGGCCACGGGCCATCCGCCCATGCAGGGGGGAAAGGTCGGTGGCTGGGATCACGCAGGCGTGCCGGGGACGGCAGCGGGGCGCCACAAGGGGGCGCAGGACCATGGCTGGATGAGAATTGTTCTCTTTTCGTTACAGCGCGTCAAATGCCACCCACCAGAGGCCGGTAGCGCCGGGCCATGCCCGGCGAGCGCGCAGCGCGGATTGCTGAAAGGCCGCCGGGCATGGCCCGGCGCTGCCGAAGTCAGGCCCGCTGTGCGCGCCTCAGCAGCTTCGCTTCACGCCTGCGCGCGCGCCGCGCCTTCCAGCGCTCGGCCAGGCACGAGAAGATCACGTACAGCGCCGGCGTGCTGAGCAGGGTCAGGCTCTGCGAGAACAGCAGGCCGCCGATCATCGCGATGCCCAGCGGGCGACGCAGCTCTGAACCTTCGCCCAGGCCGATCGCCAGCGGCACCGCCGCCAGGATCGCCACCATCGTGGTCATCATGATCGGGCGGAAACGCACGATGCTGGCTTCACGGGCAGCATCGCGCGGAGTCAGCCCATGTTCGCGCTGCGCCACCAGGGCGAAGTCGATCATCATGATCGCGTTCTTCTTGACGATGCCGATCAGCAGCACCAGCGCGATCATCGAGATCACCGACAGTTCGGTGTTGGTGCCGAACAGCGCCAGCAACGCACCGACGCCGGCGGCCGGCAGGGTGGACAGGATCGTCACCGGGTGGATCAGGCTTTCGTACAGGATGCCCAGCACCAGGTAGACGGTGAGGATGGCTGCCAGCACCAGGATCAGCATGTCGCTGGGGTCGGAATTGAAGCCGAAGCCGGCGTCGTCGGCCAAGCGGATGTCGCCGGGCATGCGCATGCCGGCCACGGTGCTGTCGATGATGGCCTTGGCCTCGCCCATGCTGACGCCGGGGGCGAGGTTGTAGCTCAGGTCCATCGTCGTGTACTGGTTTTCATGGGTGATCTGCGAGGGCGCCAGGCCCGGCGCCTGGCGGGCCACCGCCGTGATCGGCACCATCTCGCCGTTGCGTGCACGCACATGCACTTCGTCCAGCGCCGAAGGCGTGGCGGTCTGCGACGGCAGCGCGTTGACCACCACACTGTACTGGTTGATGTCCGAGTAGATGGTGGAGATCTGACGCTGGCCGAAGGCGCCGTACAGCGCACCGTCGATGGCGCCGACCGAGATGCCCAGGCGCGCGGCCTTGGCCCGGTCGATCTCGATGTTCTGGCGCAGGCCGGCGTTGTCGACGTCGGTGCCGACATCACGCAGCTTCGGGTTCTTCTTCAATGCCGCCTGCAGTTTGGGCAGCCATTCCTGCAGTGCGGCCAGGTCGTTGCCCTGCAGCGAGACGCGGTACTGCGCGCCCTGGCTGTTGCCACCGCCATCGTTGCTGGGCAGGTCCTGGATCGCGCGCAGGCGCAGCTGCAGGTCCGGGTAGCGGTCGGCCTTCGCACTCAGCCGTGCCAGTGCGTGTGCGGTGGTTTCGCGGCGGCCTTCCTTGCGCGACTTCAGTTCCACGTTGAACTGCGCGCTGGAGCCCTGGCGGCCGCTGCCCAGGCGTACGCCCACGGTTTTCACTGCCGGGTCGGCCATCAGCATGTCGGTGATGCGGCGCTGGCGGCTGACCATGTCCTCGAAGGACACCGTTGCGCTGGAATTGGCGCGGCCCCAGATCAGGCCGGTGTCCTGTGGCGGGAACGCGCCCTTCTTCACCGCACCGAACAGGAAGATGGTGACGCCGATCAGGATCAACGGCGTCAACGACAGCAGCAGCGCATGGCGCAGCGAAAAATCAAGGAACACGGTGTAGACGCGCAGCATCCGCTCGTGACCGGCATCGAGCCAGCGGCCAAAGCGCGACGGTGCCGCCGTGTGGTCGTGCGCGCTGAGGAAGCGGCTGCACAGCGCCGGGGTCAGCGTCAGCGAAACGATCATCGACACCACGATCGCCGCCACCAGGGTCACGGTGAATTCGCGGAAGAACGCGCCCATCATGCCGCTGGCGAACAGCAGCGGGATGAACACCGCCACCAGCGAAGCGGTGATCGAGACGATGGTGAAGCCGATTTCACGCGCACCGGCGAAGGCCGCCTGCATCCGCGGCATGCCCTCGTCGAGGTGGCGCATGATGTTCTCGATCACCACGATCGCATCGTCGACCACGAAGCCGATCGCGATCACCAGCGCCAGCAGGCTCAGGTTGTTCAGGGTAAAGCCCATCACGTACATCACCAGCGCGGCGCCGGCCAGCGACAGCGGCACGGTGACCGCCGCGATCAGCGTCGGCGCCAACCGGCGCAGGAACAGCGCCATGGTCAGCACCACCATCGCCAGGCTGATCAGCAGGGTGATCTGCACTTCATGCAGCGACGACCGGATGGTCGGGGTGCGGTCGAAGTAGGGCGTCATCGTGGTGCCCGGCTGCAGGTAGTCGCGCAGCGCGGGAATCTGCGCTTTCACCCGGTCCACGGTCTCGACGATGTTGGCGCCGGCGCGGGTGAACACATACATCACCACGGCCGGTTTGTGGTCGAACCACGCCGCCTGGTAGGCGTCCTGCTGGCCATCGTAGACGTTGGCGATGTCCTTCAGGCGGATCACCCGGCCATCGCCCTGGGTCTTGACCACCAGATCGGCGAAGTCGGCGGCGCGTGCGACCGAATCGTTGGCGATGATCGCCGTGGTGGTGTTGCCATCGCTGAGGAAGCCGGTGGGCGAGGTCACGTTGGCCGCGCGCACGGCATTGCGCAGGTCGTCGGCGGTCAGTCCCAGCGCGTTCATCAGGCGCAGGTTGACGTCCACACGCACCGCCGGCGTCGAGGCACCGGCGATATCCACCGAGGCGACGCCGCCGATCTGGCGGATGCGCTGGGCCAGCAGCGAATCGGCGACGTTGTACAGCTCATCGGCGGACTGCGTCTGCGAGGTCAGCGCGATGGCGATCACCGGATCGTCGTTCGGGTTCGCCTTCTGGTACATCGGCGAGCCCATGCCCGAGGGCAGGTCGGCCTGCGCCGAATTGATCGCGGTCTGTACGTCCAGCGCGGCCGAATCGATGTCGCGGTCGCTCTGGAAGATCATGAAGACCAGCGAGCTGCCTTCCGAGCTCGACGAACGCATGCGGTCGATGCCTGGCAGCTGGCCGAGGTGGCGCTCCAGCGGCGCGGTCACCGTGGAGGCCATGGTCGCCGCATCCGCACCGGACTGGCTGGCGTGTACGAAGATCACCGGGATCTCGATGTTCGGCAGTGCCGACACGCCGAGCCGCAGGTAACAGATCACGCCGACCATGAACAAGCCGATGGCCAGCAGGGCGGTGCCGATCGGGCGGCGGATGAAGGGGCCGGACAGGTTCATCGTGCAGCCCCCCGAAGGTGCGGGGCCAGGGTCATGCCTGCGGCTCCTGCACCGTGCCATCGCGCAGCGCACGCTGTTCACGGCGACGGGCGAGCCATTCCGAGAAGCGTTCCATGTACAGGTAGATCACCGGCGTGGTGTACAGGGTTACCAGCTGCGACAGCAGCAGGCCGCCAACGATGGCGATGCCCAGCGGCCGACGCAGTTCCGAGCCGATGCCGGTGCCCAGCGCCAGCGGCAACGCGCCAAGCATGGCTGCAGCGGTGGTCATCATGATCGGGCGGAAACGCAGCAGGCAGGCGCGGCGGATGGCTTCGCGCGCGTTGGCGCCGGTGCGCCGCGCCTCGATGGCGAAGTCGACCATCATGATGCCGTTCTTCTTGACGATACCGATCAGCAGCACGATGCCGACGATGCCGTCCACCGACAGGCTCAGGCCACAGACCATCAATGCCAGCAGCGCGCCGACGCCGGCCGGCGGCAGGGTCGAGATGATCGTGATCGGGTGGATGTAGCTCTCGTACAGCACGCCCAGCACGATGTAGATCACCACCAGCGAGGCCAGCAGCAGCCACACCACGTCGGTCTGGCTGCCGGTGAATTCGGCGGCCTTGCCGATGAACTGCGCATGCACGTGCGCCGGCATGTCCAGGCTGGCCTTGGTCTCTTCGATGGCCTTGACCGCATCGGACAGCGAATAGCCCGCCGCGACGTTGAAGGAAACCGTCACCGCAGGCAGCTGCTGCTGGTGGCTGACCAGCAGCGGCGCGCTGGAAACCTTCGCCTCGGCCAGCGCCGACAACGGGATGATGCCGCCCGCACCGACGGTGATGCCGGTGTTCTGTGCACCGATACCGGTGGCGGTCGACGAGTTGGACGAAGTGACCTGGCCGAAGCTGGTCGCGTTGGTGCCGGTGAGGGCGCCGGCGCCGTTGGAGGCGACCGCCAGCTGTTCCATCAGCGCGGTGCTGGTGCGGAACTGCGGCGCCACTTCCAGCACCACCCGGTACTGGTTGAGCTCGGTGAAGATGGTCGAGATCTGGCGCTGGCCGAACGCATCGTAGAGGGTGTCGTCGATGGTCTGCATCGGCACGCCCAGCACGCTGGCCTTGTCGCGGTCGATGTTCAGTTCCAGTGCGCGGCCCTGGTTGGACAGGTTGTTGTCGACGTCGGCCAGTTCCGGGCGTTGGCGCAGCGCCTGGGTCAGGCGGTTGGCCTGCAGCGCGACTTCCGCGCTGTCCACGTCCGACAGCGAGTACTGGTACTCGGTGGCGGCCACGCGGGTGTCCAGGGTCACGTCCTGTACCGGCTTCAGGTACAGCGCCACGCCGGGAATACCGGCGACGGATTTCTGCAGGCGCGGCAGGATGTCTTCCAGCCCATCACGTTCGCCGCGCTCTTTCAGGACGATCGACAGCTGGCCCTGGTTGAGCGTGGGGTTCATGCTGCCGGCACCGATGAAGGCCGATACGCCGGTCACGTCCGGATCCCTGCGCAGCGCTTCGGCCACCTGCTGGGTGCGTTGCTCCATCTGCGGGAAGGCGATGTTCTGGTCGGCCTGGACCACGGCGGTGATCAGGCCGGTGTCCTGCTCGGGCAGCAGGCCCTTGGGAATCAGCACGTACAGCAGCACGGTCAGTACCAGCGCGGCCGCGGCCACGGCCAGGGTGAGCGGCTGGTGTTCCAGCACCCAGTCCAGGCTGCGCTCATACAGGCCGACGGTGCGCGTCCACAGGTTCTGCTTGCCGGCCGCGGCCGCACGTTCGTGCGCGTCTTCGCCCTCGGGCAGCGCATCGGGCTTGAGCAGGTAGGCGCACATCATCGGGGTGAGCGTCAGCGAGATCAGCATCGACAGCACCACGGCGATGCTCAGCACCCAGGCGAACTCGTGGAACAGGCGGCCGGTGACGCCGGGCATCAGCAGCAGCGGCAGGAACACCGCCACCAGTGAAACCGTCAGCGACAGCACGGTGAAGCCGATCTGGCGCGCACCGATCTCGGCCGCCTCCTTGCCGCTCTTGCCTTGTTCGATGTAGCGCACGATGTTCTCGATCATCACGATCGCATCGTCGACAACGAAGCCGGTGGCCACCACCAGCGCCATCAGCGAGAGGTTGTCCAGCGACATGCCGGTGAAGGCCATCACCGCGAAGGTGCCGGCCAGCGACAACGGCACTGCCACCGAGGGAATGATGGTGGCCCAGAACCGGCGCAGGAACACGAAGATCACCGCCACCACCAGGCCGATCGTCAGGATCAGGGTGAACTGCACTTCATGCACCGAGGCGCGGATGGTTTCGGTACGGTCGGAGAACACCTCCAGGTGCACGTCGGCCGGTAGTACGCCCTGCAGCTGCGGCAGCAGCGCGCGGATGCGCTCGACGGTCTGCACGATGTTGGCGCCCGGCTGCCGGCGCACTTCCAGCAGCACGGCCGGCTTGCCGTCGGCCCATGCCGCCAGCTGGTCGTTCTCCACGCCATCGATCACTTCGGCCACGTCGGACAGCCGCACCGGGCGGCCGTTCTTGTAGCTGATGATGGTATCGCGGTACTCGGCGGCGCTGGCCAGCTGGTCGTTGGTGCCGATGCTGTAGGACTGGGTCTTGCCGTTCAGCGAGCCCTTCGGCGCATTGACGTTGGCCTGGGTGAGCGCGCTGCGCAGCTCTTCCAGGGTCAAGCCCATGTTGGACAGCTGCGCCGGATTGACCTGGATGCGCACGGCCGGACGCACGTTGCCGGCGATTGACACCAGGCCCACGCCCTGCACCTGCGACAGGCGCTGGGCGAGGATCGAGTCAGCGTAGTTGTTGACGTCGCGCAGCGGCCGCGTATCGGAGGTCAGCTTGAGGGTGACGATGGCCGCGTCGGCCGGGTTCACCCGGTTGTAGACCGGCTGGTACGGCAGCGACGAGGGCAGGGTGGCCTGGCGGATCGCCGCCTGCACG
>Ga0302347_1003135_pt1 | contig 15188 bp, 10 predicted proteins | sample PhyWR1_FD_202178 | JGI IMG/M metagenome (GOLD analysis project Ga0302347, IMG submission 202178) | Leaf surface microbial communities from wheat plants in UC Gill Tract Community Farm, Albany, California, United States - DLSL W.R1 (v2)... | ecosystem: Host-associated > Plants > Phyllosphere >...
CAGATCCTTGATCGGACGCGTGTCGATCAGCGAACCGGGCAGGAATGCGCGGATGCCGTTGACCAGAACCGTCAGGCCGCCCTTGACCTTGCCCGAAGTGGTGCCGGTCACGAACTCGCCGGATTCCAGCGCCTTTTCCAGGGCCAGCCAGGAAGCCAGACGCTTGGCGGTGTCGCGCGACAGGATGGTGTCGCCGTAGCCGTTTTCGATGGAACCGATGGCCACCGACACGAAGTCACCGACTTGGACTTCGACTTCGCCCTGATCGTTCTTGAATTCGTCGAGGGGCACGTAGGCTTCCGACTTCAGACCGGCGTTGACCACCACGAAGTTGTGTTCGACGCGAACGACTTCAGCGGTGATGACTTCGCCAGGACGCATTTCCGTGCGTTGCAACGATTCTTCAAAAAGGGCGGCAAAAGATTCAGACATGTATTTCCTTGGCCGCAAACAGGTTTCCGAGAGCACAATTGCTCGCGTTTTTAAGGCTGATTGCGGAGGTTGCGGACGGATCCGCGGGCTATAGTTCAATAACCCTCTGCCAATCGCTAGCCAGGGCGAAAGGCGGCAGAGGGACCGGTGTCAGCTCTTCAAGACGGCCTTGAAGGGCTGTCGCTCTTGCCACCAGTCAAGCACCTGCGTTACCACCTGTTCGATGGAGAGTAGAGAGCTGTCGAGGGACAAAGCGTCTGGTGCGGGCTTGAGCGGCGCCACGCTGCGCGACATGTCGCGGGCGTCACGGGCTTCAAGGTCTGCACGAAGCGCCGTGATGTTAGCTGAAATTCCTTTGGAAATCAATTGTTTATACCTTCTCTCAGCACGGCATTCGGCGGAGGCGATCAGGTAGACCTTGAGTTGGGCCGTGGGAAAGATCACCGTGCCCATGTCGCGGCCGTCGGCAACGAGGCCGGGCAGCTGCTGGAATCCCAGCTGCAGCGCGATCAGCGCCGCGCGCACCTTGGGCAGGGCCGAGACGCGTGACGCATCCATGCCGGCTTCCTCGCTGCGTATCGCATGCCCCACGTCCTCGCCATCGATCAGGATCTGATGACTGGGAGTGAAGCGGATATCGAGCGTGGCCAGCAGCGCGACGATCCGGTCTTCGTGCGCGGGCTCGATGGCGATGCCTGCGCGGTGGGCGGCCAGGCCCGCGATGCGGTACAGCGCGCCCGAGTCGAGAATGCCATAGCCCAGGCGGTGGGCGATTTCGGCGGCAATCGTGCCCTTGCCCGAAGCGCTGGGGCCGTCGATGCAGATCACGGGAATCTGTTCACGCGGCGTCTGGCAGACGGAGAACAGCGCCTCGAAATAGTCGGGAAAAGTCTTGGCCACGCACTGCGGGTCTTCGATGCGCACCGGCAGTTTCTGCGCGTTGAACGCCGCCAGCGAAAAGCACATCGCCACGCGGTGGTCGTCATAGGTGTGGATGCTGGCCGCGCGCCAGTCGGCGGGCCGGGCCGGCGGCGTGACGCGCAGATAGTCCGCGCCTTCCTCCACCGTCGCGCCCAGCTTGCGCAGCTCGCAGGCCATGGCGGCAATACGGTCGGTTTCCTTGACGCGCCAGCTGGCGATGTTGCGCAGCGTGGTCGTGCCTTCGGCGTACAGCGCCATCACGGCCAGCGTCATCGCGGCGTCGGGAATATGGTTGCAGTCGAGATCGATGGCCTGCAGCGGCCAGCGCCCGCGCCGTACCTGCAGCCAGTTGGGGCCGCTGTCGACCTGCGCGCCCATGGCCTGGGCGGCCTCGACAAAGCGGATGTCGCCCTGGATGGACTGCGCGCCCACGCCCAGGATGCGCACGCCTTCGCTGCCTTCGGCCGCGATCGCGCCCAGCGCGATGAAGTAGCTGGCCGACGAGGCATCGGCCTCGACGTGGATATCACCCGGCGAGCGGTAGCGGCTGCCCGCGGGAATCGTGAAGCGCTGCCAGTTGTCGTTTTTCACCGCGATGCCGAAGCGCGCCAGCAGCTCCAGCGTGATGTGGATGTAGGGCTTGGAGATCAGCTCGCCGACGACTTCGATGTGGATGTCCTGCTGCGCGGCGCGCAGCGGCAGCGCCATCAGCAGCGAAGTCAGGAACTGGCTCGACACATCGCCGCGCACCTGGATAGGCGGCTGCTGGGCGTCGGCAGAGAAATCGGCCGGCGTGATGCGCAGCGGCGGGAAGCCGGGGTTGCCCAGGTAGTCGATGCTGCAGCCGATCTGGCGCAGGCCATCGACCAGATCGCCAATCGGGCGTTCGTACATGCGCGGCACGCCCAGCATGGTGAAATCGCCGCCCAGCAGCGACAGCGCCGCCGTCAGCGGGCGCATGGCCGTGCCCGCATTGCCCAGGAACAGCTCGGCCTTGGTGCACGCGGCCAGGGCCCCGGCAATGCCCGTGATGCTCAGGGTGGTCGCGCCGCGTTCAAGAACGCAGCCGATCTGCTCGAGCGCGGTCAGCATCACGCGCGTGTCGTCGGAGTCGAGCAGGTCGTGCACGACGGTCGTGCCTTCGCTGAGCGCGGCCAGCAGCAGCACGCGGTTGGAAATGCTCTTGGAGCCGGGCAGTCGCACTTCGCCGCCGGCGGTGGCAAGTGCGGGAATGTCGAGGAATTGGGTCTTGAACATGGCGCAGTTTCGGCGTGCGGGCTCAGGCGCCCTGGAGATCGGGGGAGGCGGGGCGCGGGCCCTGGCGCCAGTGGGCGCGGGCCGCGCTGGCCAGCGTGATGCGGTCCTGCAGGCCCTGGCCGTCGCCCTGGAGAATCAGGTCTTCGAGGTTTTCCAGCGCCTGGCGGAACTGGCGCGACTGGGCCAGCACCTGCTCGCGGTTGGCCAGCAGGATGTCGCGCCAGATCTGCGGATTGCTCGCGGCAATGCGCGTGAAGTCGCGAAACCCCGGGCCGGCAAGCGCCAGCGTGGCGTCGGCGCCGGGCTGGGACAGCACGCTTTGCATCATGGCAAATGCCAGCAGATGCGGCAGGTGGCTCACCGTGGCCAGCGTGGCGTCATGCGCTTCGGGCGACATGCTGTGCACCTCGCAGCCCAGCGCCTGCCAGATTTGGCGCGCCTGCTCGAGCTGCACCGTGAGCGTGCGCTCGGTGGGCGTGAGCACCACATGGCTGCCCAGGTACAGGTTGGCATCGGCATGCTCCACGCCCGCGACTTCCTTGCCCGTGATCGGGTGGGCCGGCACGAACGAGCCTATGCGGTCGCGCAGGCCTGAGCGCGCGGCCTGCACCACGTCGGTCTTGGTCGAGCCCACGTCCATGATCAGCATGCCCGGAGTGACCAGGTGCTTGATCGACTTGAGCGTGGCTTCGGTCGCCGCCACCGGCACGGCCAGCAGCACGATGTCGGCGCCGGCCGCGGCCAGCAGCGCCGAAGGCGCCTCGACATCGATCACGCCCAGCTGGCGCGCGCGCTCGGTGGTGGAAGGGGACTTGCTGTAGCCGACCACGCGTTTGACCAGACCGGCTTTCTTCAGCGCCAGCGCAAACGATCCGCCCATCAGGCCGCAGCCTATGAGCCCCAGTTGTTCAAACATCCACACACTCCGGCAGCAGAAAAAGAGCAGGCAACAAAGACATCACGCAGGCGTGGGGTAGGCGCCCAGCACCTTGTAGAAAGCGCACAGGCCTTGCAGCTCTTCGAGCGCCTTGGCCACATGGGGCTCGGACGGGTGGCCGGCCAGATCGATGTAGAAGTAGTACTCCCACTGGCCGGTGCGCGCCGGGCGCGACTCGAAGCGCGTCATCGACACGCCATGGGTCTTGAGCGGCACCAGCAGGTCGTGCACGGCGCCGGGGCGGTTGGGCACGGAAATGATCAGGCTGGTCGAATCCTTGCCAGTCGCCTGGGGCATGGCCAGCGTCTGCGGCAGGCAGATGATGGCAAAGCGCGTGCGGTTGTAGGCTTCGTCCTGGATCGCATGGGCCACGGTGTGCAGGCCGAACTGCTGCGCCGCGCGCTCGCCGGCCAGGCCTGCCCAGGTCGGGTTCAGCGACGCCAGGCGCGCGCCTTCGGCGTTGCTGTCGACCGGACGGCGCTCGGCATGCGGCAGGTGCTTGGTCAGCCAGCCCTGGCACTGGGCCAGCGCCTGGGGGTGGGCCGCGACGACTTCGATGTTCTCCAGCGAATCGCTCATGCGCAGCAGGTTGTGGCGAATCAGCAGGCTGACTTCGCCGACCACATGGCAGGGCGTGTGCAGGAACATGTCGAGCGAGCGCGTGACCACGCCCTCGGTCGAGTTCTCGACGCCCACCACGCCGTACTGGGCGCTGCCCGCGGCCGTCGCATGGAACACCTCGTCGAAGTTGGCGCAGTACATCAGGTCGGCCGCGCCGCCGAAGTAGTCGACCGCGGCCTGCTCGCAGAACGTTCCCGCGGGGCCGAGAACGGCTACGCGCTGGGGCGACTCGAGCGCCAGGCAGGCCGACATGATTTCGCGCCAGATCGCCGACACATGGTTGGCTTTCAGCGGGCCGGGGTTGGCGGCCTCGATCTTCTGGATCACCTGGGCCACGCGGTCGGGCCGGAAGAACGGCGTGCCTTCGCGTTTCTTGACTTCTCCCACCTGCTCGGCAACCCGGGCGCGCTGATTGACCAGCGACAGCAGCTGCTGGTCGATGCTGTCGATCTGTTGGCGCAGGTCCGAAAGATCAGGCGAAGCTTGGGGCGTGTTCATGGCGAAAAGTCTCTCAGGCGTGTTGTTGTTCGAAAGCGTGCAGGTAGTCGACCAGCGCCTGGACACCGGCCAGCGGCATGGCGTTGTAGAGGCTGGCGCGCATGCCGCCCACCGACTTGTGGCCCTTGAGCTGCAGCAGGCCGCGCTCCTTGGCGCCGGCCAGGAAGGCGTCGTTGAGCGCCTCGTTGCGCAGGAAGAACGGAATGTTCATGCGCGAACGGCAGTTGGGCGCGACCTTGTTGAGGTACAGCTGCGACTGGTCGATGCTGCGGTACAGCAGCTCGGCCTTGGCGATGTTGCGCTGCTCCATTGCGGCAATGCCCGTGAGCTCGCCTTCGCGCTGGCGCTTGAGCCACTGGAAGGTCAGGCCGGCGATGTAGATGCCCCAGGTCGGCGGCGTGTTGTACATCGACTGGTTGTCGGCCACGGTCTTGTAGTTGAACGCGCTGGGGCAGGCGGGCAGCGCATGGCCCAGCAGGTCTTCGCGCACGATCACAATGGTCAGGCCCGCCGGGCCGATGTTCTTCTGCGCGCCGCCGAAGGCCAGGCCCACGCGGCTCCAGTCGACCGGGCGCGAGGCCACATGCGAGGAGAAGTCGATCACCAGCGGCGCGTCGCTGCCCAGGGCCTGCAGATCGGGCAGCTCATGGAACTCGACGCCGTGAATGGTTTCGTTGCTGCAGATGTGCACATAGCTTGCGCCGCGGCTCAGGTCCCAGCTGGCGGCGGGCGGAATGGCGGTGAAGTTGCTGTCTTCGCCGCTGGCCGCGACATGCGCCTGGGCCGCGTACTTGCCGGCTTCCTTGACCGACTTCTGGCTCCAGCTGCCCGTGAGCACGAAGTCGACTGTGGCGGCGTGCGACAGGTTCAGCGGAACGATGGCGTTCTCGGCCAGGCCGCCGCCCTGCATGAACAGGATGTTGAAGTTTGCGGGCACGGCCAGCAGCTCGCGCAGATCGGCTTCGGCCTGCTCGTAGATGGCGATGAATTCCTTGCCGCGGTGGCTCATTTCCATCACGCCCATGCCGCTGCCGTGCCAGTCGAGCATTTCGGCCGCGGCCGTTTCCAGAACCTCGGCAGGGATGGCAGCAGGGCCGGCGGAGAAGTTGTAGGGGCGATTCATGGTGTCTACCGGAATGAGAAAGGGCAGGGCGGCGCGGGGCCGTGCGTTGGGGGAAACTGTAAACGGGCACGCCGGCATTGCCGGCGTGCTTGGGAGTGGCAGGAGTTACGCCTGGGGCGCTGCGTCGCTGCCGTCGGTCGCGGAGGTATCGCCGGCTTCGGCTTCGGTCTCCTCGGCAACAGCCTGGGCATCGTTTTCGGCAATGCGCTGCAGGCCGCTGAGCTGCGAGCCGTCGTCCAGCGCGATCAGCGTCACGCCCTGTGTCGCGCGGCCCAGTTCACGGATCTCGGAGACGCGCGTGCGCACCAGCACACCCTTGTCGGTGATCAGCATGATTTCGTCATCGGCGCGCACCAGCGTGGCGGCAACGACCTTGCCGTTACGCTCGGATTGCTGGATGGCGATCATGCCCTTGGTGCCGCGGCCGTGGCGCGTGTATTCGGAAATGCTGGTGCGCTTGCCGTAGCCGTGCTGGGTGGCGGTGAGCACGCTTTGCGGGTTGGTGTCGGAGTCTTCCGCCACCAGCATCGCGATCACGCTCTGGCCTTCCTCGAGCATCATGCCGCGCACGCCGCGCGCCTGGCGGCCCAGCGGACGCACGTCGTTCTCGTCGAAGCGCACGGCCTTGCCGCCGTCGCTGAACAGCATCACGTCATGCGCGCCGTCGGTCAGCGCGGCGCCGATCAGGTAGTCGCCGTCATCGAGGTTGACGGCAATGATGCCGGCCTTGCGCGGGTTGTTGAACTCGTTGAGCGCGGTCTTCTTCACGGTGCCCATGCTGGTGCCCATGAACACGTAGCGGTCCTCGGGGAAGCTGCGCATTTCGCCGGTGAGCGCCAGCACCACGTTGATCTTCTCGCCTTCCTGCAGCGGGAACATGTTGACGATGGGGCGGCCGCGCGAGCCGCGCGAGCCCGCGGGCACTTCCCAGACCTTGAGCCAGTACAGGCGGCCGCGGTTGGAGAAGCACAGCAGGTAGTCGTGCGTATTCGCGATGAACAGCTGGTCGATCCAGTCGTCTTCCTTGGTCGCAGTCGCCTGCTTGCCGCGGCCGCCGCGCTTTTGCGCGCGGTATTCGGACAGCGGCTGGCTCTTGATGTAGCCGGTGTGGCTCAGCGTGACCACCATGTCGGTGGGCGTGATCAGGTCTTCGGTCGACAGGTCCTGCGCGCTGTATTCGACGCTGCTGCGGCGCGCGCCGATCTTGCTCTGGCCGAACTCGGTCTTGAGCGCCGTGAGTTCCTCGCCGATGATCACCGACACGCGGCCGGGCTTGGACAGGATGTCGAGCAGATCTTCGATCATCGCCATCACGTCCTTGTACTCGGCGACGATCTTGTCCTGCTCCAGGCCTGTCAGGCGCTGCAGACGCATCTGCAGGATTTCCTGGGCCTGGGTTTCGGACAGGCGGTACAGCCCGTCCTTGCCCATGCCGAACTCGACTTCCAGACCTTCGGGGCGGTAGTCGTCGGCGCTCACCACGCCGCCGTCTTCGCGCGTGCGGGTGAGCATCTCGCGCACCAGCTTGCTGTCCCAGGCGCGCGTCATCAGCTCGGCCTTGGCCACGGGAGGCGTGGGCGCGTTGCGGATGATGGCGATGAAGTCATCGATGTTGGCCAGCGCGACGGCCAGGCCTTCGAGCACATGGCCGCGGTCACGCGCCTTGCGCAGCTCGAACACCGTGCGGCGCGTGATCACTTCGCGGCGGTGCTGGAGGAAGACTGCAATCAGTTCCTTGAGGTTGCACAGGCGCGGCTGACCGTCGATCAGCGCCACCATGTTCATGCCGAAGGTGTCCTGCAGCTGGGTCTGCTTGTACAGGTTGTTGAGCACCACTTCGGGCACTTCGCCGCGCTTGAGCTCGATCACCAGGCGCATGCCCGACTTGTCGGACTCGTCCTGGATGTGGCTGATGCCTTCGATCTTCTTCTCGTGCACCAGCTCGGCCATGCGCTCCTGCAGCGTCTTCTTGTTGACCTGGTAGGGCAGCTCGTCGACGATGATTGCCTGGCGCTGGCCGCGGTCGATGTCCTCGAAGTGGCACTTGGCGCGCATCACGACGCGCCCGCGCCCCGTGCGGTAGCCGTCCTTCACGCCGTTGATGCCATAGATGATGCCGGCCGTGGGGAAGTCGGGTGCGGGCACGATTTCCATCAGTTCGTCGATTGTCGCTTCGGGGCTTTGCAGCAGGTGCAGGCAGGCGTCGACGACTTCGTTGAGGTTGTGCGGCGGAATGTTGGTGGCCATGCCCACGGCAATGCCGGAGGAGCCGTTGACCAGCAGGTTGGGCAGGCGGCTGGGCATGACCAGCGGCTCGCGTTCGCTGCCGTCGTAGTTGGGGCCGAAATCGACGGTTTCCTTGTCGATGTCGGCAATCATTTCATGCGCGATCTTGGCCAGGCGGATTTCGGTGTAGCGCATCGCCGCGGCGCTGTCGCCGTCGACCGAGCCGAAGTTGCCCTGGCCGTCGACCAGCATGTGGCGCAGGGAGAAGTCCTGGGCCATGCGCACGATGGTGTCGTACACGGCGGAGTCGCCGTGCGGGTGGTATTTACCGATCACGTCACCGACGATACGCGCGGATTTCTTGTAGGGGCGGTTCCAGTCGTTGTTCAGCTCATGCATGGCATAGAGAACACGACGGTGCACCGGCTTGAGGCCATCGCGTGCATCGGGCAGCGCGCGGCCCACGATCACGCTCATGGCGTAATCGAGATAACTGCGACGCATCTCCTCTTCAAGGCTGATGGGCAGAGTTTCTTTGGCAAACTGGGTCATGGACTGCGACTTTGACGGCAAGGGAGGCTCATTTTAGAGTCATTGGGCTGTAGTTGCTGCGCAACATATCCCGCGAATTACGCTTTTGTCGCACCGACCCCACCGTCGAGCCCGGGTCATTCGCATGTTACGTATGGCACAATCATTTCCAACGTTCTTGGTGATGGCCACTAATGACGTCCACAAATACGCAGCGCGGCTGCGGCTTTTTCCCCAAGAGGAGAACCATGAAGAAACTGAACAAAGTTGCAATGTTGTTTGCCTGCGCCGCACTGGCTACGGCTGCTGGCGCTCAAGTCAAGGCTGCCAATGGCGGTAATGTGATCGACAACTGGCAAAACGGTACCAGCGAGCTGGTCTGGAAGAATGGCACGAACGAACTGTGCTGGCGCGATGCCAACTGGACACCTGCAACGGCTGCTGCCGATTGCGACGGTGCTCTGAAGCCCGCACCCGTGGCTGTTGCTCCCGCTCCTGCAGTGGTCGCTCCCGCACCGGCACCCGCACCCGCACCTGCTCCTGCAGTCGCGACCAAGGTCACCTACGCAGCTGACGCGTTCTTTGACTTCGACAAGTCCGTTCTGAAGCCAGCTGGCAAGGAAAAGCTCGACGACCTGATCTCCAAGGTCAAGGGCGTGAACCTGGAAGTCATCATTGCCGTGGGTCACACCGACTCCGTTGGCTCCGATGCTTACAACCAGAAGCTGTCCGTGCGTCGTTCCGAAGCCGTGAAGACCTACCTGGTTTCCAAGGGCATCGAAAAGAACCGCGTCTACACTGAAGGCAAGGGCGAAAAGCAACCCGTCGCCGACAACAAGACCGCCGAAGGCCGCGCGAAGAACCGTCGCGTGGAAATCGAAGTGGTTGGCACCCGCGCCGCTCAGTAATCTCCGGATTACCCTAAAAAGCCCCGGAGACGGGGCTTTTTTTATGGTCGCCGCGACCTTGGGGGGCCTTGCCTCCCGGCCGGCGACGCCAAGTGAGCAAGGGTGCGGTATTGTTTATGCCCTTGAACAATGCAGCGTGAAGGAATTGAACCGATGCAAGACGCCATCAACGTCGACCCGGCCGAACTGGCCAAGTTCTCCGATCTGGCCCACCACTGGTGGGACACCGAAAGCGAATTCAAGCCCCTCCACCAGATCAACCCGCTGCGCCTGGAATGGATCAACGGCATTGCCCCGCTGCATGACCGGGACGTGCTCGACGTGGGCTGCGGTGGCGGCATTCTGGCCGATTCCATGGCGCGCAAAGGCGCTGTCGTGACCGGCATCGATCTGGCGACGAAGTCGCTGCGCGTGGCCCAGCTGCATGCACTGGAAGCGGAAACGCCGCGCATACGCTACGAGGAAGTGGCCGTCGAAGCGCTGGCCGAACGCCAGCCCGCGAGCTTCGATGTGGTCACCTGCATGGAGATGCTGGAGCATGTTCCCGACCCGGAATCGGTGGTGAAGGCCTGCGCCGAGCTCGTAAAACCCGGTGGATGGGTCTTTTTTTCGACCTTGAATAGAAACGTTCAATCTTTTGCGCAAGCAATTGTTGCAGCCGAATACTTGCTCAACCTGCTGCCACGTGGTACGCACGAATACGCAAAAATGATCAAGCCCAGCGAGCTTGCCGGCTTCTGCCGCAGCGCGGGTCTCAACGTGCTGCACGCCAAGGGCCTGCAGCACAACCCGATCACGGGCCGCTACTGGCTCAGCGCCAACACCAGCGTCAACTACATGATCGCCACGCAAAGGCCAGCGCAATGAGCATGGCATTCAAGGGAATACAAGCCGTCTTGTTCGACCTCGACGGCACGCTGATCGACAGCGCCCCCGACTTGGGCGCCGCCGCCGACCAGATGCGCACCGAGCGCGGCTTGCCCTCGCTGCCCGCGGAAAACTACCGCCCCATGGCCGGTGCCGGTGCACGCGGCATGCTGGGCGTGGCCTTCGGCATCACGCCCGAAACCCCCGACTACGACACGTTGCGCGAAGAGTTCTTCCGCAACTACGAAGCGCGCATGACGCAGACCACCTACGCCTTTGACGGCGTCGCCCAGCTGCTGGCCGACATCGAGGCACGCGGTCTGCTGTGGGGCATAGTCACCAACAAATCCTCACGCTTTACCGACCCGCTGACCCGCGCCATGCCTTTGCTCAACGGCGCGCGCGCCGTCGTGAGCGGTGACACCACGCCCCATGCCAAGCCGCATCCCGCGCCGCTGTTCGAAGCCGCGAGCCGCCTGGGCTTGCCGCCCGAGGCCTGCATCTACGTGGGCGACGACGAACGCGACATCGTCGCCGGCCGCGCAGCAGGCATGAAAACCGTCGCCGCCCTCTATGGCTACCTCGGCGCAGTCGACGCCACGGAGCACTGGGGCGCCGATGCTGCAATTAAATACCCCCACGAGCTCTTGCAATGGCTCGATGTAGCCTAAAATGTGCTTCATGGGGCTGTCCTGGTTTCGACGTGGGTTCGGAGCCGGTGTGGTGCATGTCGAGCTTGAATGACGCTCGTAAATCTCCGTTCAAAAAAACTAACTGCAAACGACGAACGTTTCGCACTCGCCGCTTAATCCGGTGAGCTTTGCAACAGCACGTTGATGGGCTGGGCAAGGGGGTCGCAAGGCTTCCAGGCTGCAAAGGAATTTTCATCAACTGGTTCTGTGCCGGGTACCTTGGTATGGAACAAGAAAATAGGGTACTGGCTTTGTTCACAGCGTGTGTCTGCGCGGTGACCGAGGCGAGATTCAAATCAGAACACTAAACATGTAGATCTGCCCGGTAAAGGCTTGCGGACGCGGGTTCAATTCCCGCCAGCTCCACCATCACAACGTCCAAGGGCGTTCACTGACATCCAGTGAACGCCCTTTTTCTTTGGTAAATCAACAACTTACAGTGTGTAGACGTCCATGTGAGTTCGCTGACAGCCAGATGGAAGTGGGGGTATAAATGGGGGTACATAGGCACGTATTCCTATAATTTTGGGAAGTTGTACCCCCGTCTTCACTCCAAAGCCAGCAAGCATACGGCTTTGCAGCCAATGGGCTGTACCCCCACTCGGGGTCGGTGATGGGGGATTTGTACCCCTACCCTGGAGCTTGTACCCCCATGCTGACCGATGCTCAATGTCGAAACGCAATATGCCCCCCCGAGCGTAAACAGGCACGTTTTTCCGATGCGGGCGGCCTTTACTTGCAGGTGAGTCCGAACGGATCCAAGCGGTGGTTCTACAAGTACCGCACCGAGGGCAAGGAAAAGCAGTTGGCGCTTGGCGGTTATCCAGCTGTGAGCCTGACGTCGGCGCGCAAGGCGCGCGATGCGGCCAAGCTCAAGAAAGTGGAGGGCGTTGACCCGATCCAGTTCCGAAAATTGGAAAAGCTCAAGGGTGGATTGGCTGACGGCGACACGTTCAAAGTCGTTGCCCTGGAATGGCATACCAAGCAAGTGGATGGCTGGAGTCCTAGCCACGCTGCTCGCACTTTGCGCCAGTTGGAGCGCGATCTGTTCCCTTGGCTTGAGAGCAGACCCATGGCCAGCATCGAGCCCATGGAGCTGCTGGCAGTGCTGCAGAAGGTGGAGAAACGGGGCGCGCTGGAGACGGCTGACCGGGCATTGATGCTGGCCCGGCAGGTGTGGCGTTACTGGTTGCCCACGGCCGGCAACACCCACCGCGACATTACCGAAGGGCTCAAAAGCCGCCTTACTCCATACCGTGGCAAGAACTTTCCTGCGATCGTGGAACCGCAACGCTTTGGCGAGCTGCTGCGCGCCATGTACGCCTACAAGGGCGGTCCGGTTGTGCGCACGGCGCTGCTGCTGGCGCCCTTGCTCTACCAGCGTCCCGGCAACCTGCGCATGATGGAATGGCCGAGGTGGACTTGGACGCCGCCTTGTGGATCATTCCCAGCGGCAAGATGAAGCGCTCTGTAGGGGAAAAAGAAAATGGGGATGCGCATATGGTGCCCATGCCCACGCAGGCCGTGGAACTGCTGCAGGAGGTGCAGCCGATCACGGGCCATGGACGCTACGTTTTTCCCGGACAGCGCGACCACGACCGTCCTATGTCGGATAACTCAGTGCGCAGCGCGCTGTATGGACTAGGCTTTGGCAAGGAGCAAAGCTGGCATGGCTTCCGGGCCAGCGCCCGCACCATGCTGGTGGATCAGCTGGACCTGGATCATCTGGCCATCGAAGCCAATTTGGCGCATGCGGTCAAGGATTCCAATGGACGAAGTTACAACCGCACCAAGTATTTGTCCCAACGGTTTGATCAGGTGCAGCAATGGGCGGACTATTTGGACAGGCTGCGCTTGGGTGCTGATGGAAATGAGCGAGGGTGGCGCGCGGGATAAGTTATTCGGTCCATGCAGCAAGCTGGGCTACGGAAATGATGTTCGCTTTGCGGCGGTTGCTGCTGCTCATGGCCGCATCGCGACCTCTCGGTCACAGATCCAGAGCAGTCACCCAAGCCCCACGCTGGTGTCGGGCGACCGACAGGTTTCAGATGAGCAGTCGACAGTGGCCATTAGCTGAGGCCCTGTGCACTCCTGAAAGTGGGGCAACAATGGGCGCCGAGTTCAGTTCATGATTTCGCTCCTGCACTCCTCTGCTTGATAGCTGTCATCCGAGCGCCAACACGGGCGACTGCCTAACGGCTGGTTTCTGATGAGCAGCAGATAGTGGGTGTTGCGCAGTCAGACGATTTGATGGAAATCCGCGATAGCTGGACGTGAACAGGCGCTGCCGACCCAATTCGGACGTAGGACGTAAAAAAAATTGCAGACGTTCAAGAAGCAATGAGCCGATGCCGCAACTGGTCATAGCCACGCGCCCAAACCGGGGTTGCTCCTTATATCAACTCATGCCATCATGTCGTTTGTTGCAAAATGTGTCATTCTGGCTAGGTGTCGAGAGGAAAAATCAATGCGTTTGAAGTCAGCCAAGCTTATCAATTTTAAAATTTCTGGAAACTTAGTTTTTTAAATCCCAGCTCAGCGGGGTCATTTGGCTTCGCGTGCGAAATGAGAAACTCCTGGGATTTCAGAGATTTTTTAATACATCGGCGCCTTCTTCAGCGCCGAAAGCACTGTCAAGAAAGCTTCCGTTATTCGTTGAGCTATCCCCCCTCGAACACGATAAAATCTGACCAAGTTTGCAGTATGCTACTAGTGTGAAATTCCGACCGACGCCTATATGTGTCAGCTTTACCCCAACTGGTTTCTGATATGGCGGTTGACATAATTATTGAATTTTCGTTGTTGACACGCGAGGATTCAGCGGTTTGGCTCTTTTAGGAATTTTTATGGATGGTGTTAATTTCAAGCAGACTGGTCAGTATGCCCTGTGTTGCGTTGAAAATTTTTCTAACGAACTCAAGCTGGCACTAAGGGACAACCTTACTCGGATTTGCCATGGAGCGGACCAAGCAAGCAAAAACCGGGCGATCTACAAGTATCCCGCGACCATCAAGCATTTCTGGGAAGAGCGTTACTCAAAAAAGACCTGGGAAACTCGGATAGGCATGCTGGGAGAGCTTCTTTCCCACGTCATCATCCTTAAGCTGTTTCCGAACTTTGACGTCGTTTCTCCATTCTTCAACATGGAAGAGAAAAGCATTCGAAAGGGATTCGATTTGCTTCTGTATGAAACGTCGAATAACACCGTTTGGATCACTGAGGTCAAGTCGGGTGGAAAGGGCAAGGGCAAGACCTCATCCTCAACCACGAGTGCACTGCTACGTCTGGCAAGAGACGACCTCAAGAGGCGCTTGGCGGAACCGGAGCTTAACCACTGGCTCAACGCGATCAATGCCGCTCGAAATGCTATCCAGAACAACGCTAACTACCGTGACTCTGTCATCGAAATCCTAGAGCTGGAAGGCGACTTGGCCGAAGGCAATGGCGCAACGGCCTCAGATAACAATGTGTTTCTGATTTCCGCCCTGTTCAGTGAGGTATCTCAGTCCATAGCGGAGCAGACTGTATCCGAATTTACCTCTACGCTGGTGTCAGATTCTGTATTCAAGACTGTATGGGTGCTGTCACTTCACAAAGCAACCATGGAAAAATTGGAAGCGTTTTTGAAGACGGAAGCGGGACACTGACATGGAAAATTTGACGATCAAGAAGCTGGCCAATACAAAATTCAAAATTCTGTATTTTAAACTCCTTAAAGGAGATGAGCTGGATAATTCTGAGATCGTCAAGCTTCTGGCTATAGCGGTGCTGCTCCTGAATCACACGATTCTTGAAATCCGACGTCTGGGCTATCGCATTATCCTATTCTACGGAAACGCATCAGGCCAATATAAGGCACTGTATGACGTCGCGCTCAACAGTGGCCTGCACCCGATCGCAGCAGTTATCAGCAGCCACTTCTCTGAAGATGATCCTCGAAACGAATCATTCATCCGGAACATTGTTGGCAGCTATGTTAATACCTTTCGCGACCAGAGCATCGTAATGACTGAGCAACAGGACGCCCTGAGAACATTTGTTCAGTCGGAGTACCGTAAATCCTCCGTCGTGGTCGCTCCTACGTCCTATGGAAAATCCGAACTCATCATCCAGTCGGTGAAGGACAATCCAAAGGACAGAGTATTGATCCTTGTGCCGTCAAAGGCGCTCCTGGC
>Ga0302347_1003137_pt1 | contig 15182 bp, 12 predicted proteins | sample PhyWR1_FD_202178 | JGI IMG/M metagenome (GOLD analysis project Ga0302347, IMG submission 202178) | Leaf surface microbial communities from wheat plants in UC Gill Tract Community Farm, Albany, California, United States - DLSL W.R1 (v2)... | ecosystem: Host-associated > Plants > Phyllosphere >...
GTCTTGCCGCAATTGGGGTTGCCCAGCAGCGCCACGCGCAGCGGCGCGGCCAGGGCGCCGGCAACGGCGCTCATGCGCGGGCGCCTTCGGCGGCCAGCGGACTGACGCGCACCAGCGCGGCCTCGTGGCGGCGCAGGGCAAACGTCGTGTGCCCCACCCGCACCGCCAGCGGGTCATGGCCGGGAAATGCCCAGGCCATCACCTGCACCGGCTCGCCGGGCAAAAAGCCGATCTCCAGCAGCCGCAGCAGCACTTCGCCCGTTTGGGCATCGGCGGCAGGCATCAGGCGGGTCACCCGCGCCGGCTCGCGGCGCGCCAGCTCATGCAGCCCGATGTCTGCCGTGTCCGGGGTAAAACTGCTCTGGTTCATGACCGCCTTGCGCCTTCAAATGAAAATGATTCTCATTATAGGAAGGCAACCGGTGCCGCCAAGCGGCCCGAACAGCGATCAGTTGATGCAGATCATGCGGGGGTTATTTGCCTGGGCATCGGCAACGTTCTACACGGCCGCACTGCCGCCGTGCCTGCGGCCATCGGGCCGCAATGCCTTCGAGCATCAGCCCCGGCCCACGAACGGCATCTTGGTGGCCATGATGGTCATGAAGGGAATGTTGGTCGAGAGCGGCAGCGATGCCATGTGCACCACCGCGTCGGCCACTTCGCGCACGTCCATCATCGGCTCGATGGCGATCTCGCCGTTGGCCTGCGGCACGCCGGTGGCCATGCGCGCCGACAGCTCGGTCAGCGCGTTGCCGATGTCGATCTGGCCGCAGGCGATGTCGTACTTGCGCCCGTCGAGCGAAATCGCCTTGGTCAGCCCGGTGATCGCATGCTTGGTCGAGGTGTAGGGCGCCGAGTTGGGCCGGGGCGCATGGGCGGAAATCGAGCCATTGTTGATGATGCGCCCGCCCCGGGGACTTTGCGCCTTCATCAGCCGGAAGGCGCCCTGCGCGCACAGGAACGAGCCGGTCAGGTTGATGTCCACAACGTTTTGCCACTGCGCGGCCGTCAGGTCCTCGAAGCTGGCGCGCGGCGAGCTGACGCCAGCGTTGTTGAACAGCACGTCCAGCCGGCCAAACGCCTGCCCGATGGCGGCAAACAGTGCATCGACCGACTCGGGCCGGCCCACGTCGGTGGCCACGGCCAGGGCGCGCCCGGCCTCGGCCGTGGCCGCGACGGCCTGCAGCGGCTCGATGCGGCGCCCGGCCAGCACCACGCGGTAGCCGGCCGCCAGCAGCGCCAGCGCCACGGCCTTGCCGATGCCGGTGCCCGCGCCGGTCACGAGGGCGACTTTGTCATTTGGATTCATGTTGGCAACCTTGTCTTTCTGAGGGGGCGAAAAAAAGCGGTGCGGGCACCGCACGAGCCGCGATTTTCGCCCGAGTCGCGCCGGCCGGCGCGTCCAAGCGCAACGCCAGCGGCAGGCGTGCCCGTGGCACGCCATGGATTTCAGGCATAAACCGGTGCTGGCCCAGGCTGCACCTGCGCCATCCGCTATTGATTCAATAGCAACTGCATCGCCCGGTCAGGGGCTGCCGGCCGCCGGCTGCCCATGGCCGTACAGCCAGGGCAGGTCCATCAGCCTGTCGCCCAGCAGCTTCATCCCGGCATCGCGCGCCCAGCGCAGCGGCCCCTGGGCATGAAAGATGCGGCCGTTGCGCGCCGAGCGGGCCTGCACGCGGGCATTGCGTGCCCAGCGGTTGTGGGCGTAGTGCTGCAGCAGCGCGGCCACGTCGGCGTCGGGCGCCAGGCTCTGCGCCAGCACCGCACCCAGTTCGGCCGCATCCTCGATCGCCATGCCGGCGCCCTGCGCCAGGTAGGGCCGCATCGGATGCGCCGCGTCGCCAAGCAAGGCCACGCGGCCCCGGGCCTGCTGGTATGCGCCGCGCATCGGCGGGCGGTCGTTGAGCGGCCACAGGCGCCAGCTGGGACGGCCTTCATGGCTGCCGTCGGTCACGGCCTGCATGAGGTCGCGCAGCAGCTTGTGGGTCGGGGCCATGTGGGCCTGCAGATCCGCGCCGTTGGCATGGTGGTCCCAGCTCTGCAGATCGCCCTCGACCCGGCCGTGCACGATGGCCACCACGTTAAGCCACTGGCCGCCGCGCACCGGGTAATGCACCACATGCAGCCGGGGGCCGAGCCAGGCCGTCACCTGCTGGCTGCGCAGCCGCTCGGGCAGGCTGGACTGGGGCAGCATGGCGCGGTAGGCCAGGTGCCCGGTGGCGCGCGGCGGCGCGTCGCCCAGCATCAGCTCGCGCACCCGGCTCCAGAGGCCATCCGCGCCAATCAGCACATCGCCATCGGTTTCGCACAAAGGGGGAGCGCCGCCGCCCTCCCGCCCAGCGCCCTGCGGCATCGCGCTGGTGCGCAGCATGACCCGGCGCCCGCTGTCGGCATGGCTGGCCACCGCTGTGCCCAGCGCCAGCTCGGCCCCGCCCTGCGCCTGCACGGCCTGCAGCAGCAGCGCGTGCAGGTCGGCGCGGTGAATGGTGGCGTAGGGCGCACCGTAATGTTGCCGCATCCGCTCGCCCAGCGCCAGCGCGCCGAGCTCGCGGCCCGACAGCGCATCGCGCACCTGCAGCCGCCCTGGAAAGGCCGCCACGCGCGCCAGCGCATCTTGCAGCCCCCAGCCGTGCAGCAGCCGCACCACGTTGGGGCCGAGCTGCACGCCCGCGCCGACTTCGCTGAACACCGGCGCCCGCTCGAACAGCCGCACCTCCCAGCCGGCACGCGAAACGGCCAGCGCAGCCGCCAATCCGCCGATGCCGCCCCCGGCAATCAGGGCCCGGCGCGTCATGCGCGGCACGCTAGGGCGCCCGCAGCCTCAACAGGAATCAGCCGAGCCGATGAACAACTGTCCGCGCCCCTCATGCGGCAAGCAGCTGGCGCAGCACGTAGGGCAGGATGCCGCCGTTGCGGTAGTAGTCCACCTCGATCGGCGTGTCCACGCGCAGGATCACGCTGACGTCCTGCACCTGGCCGTCGGCGCGCGTGATGCGCAGCGTGGCCTCGCTTTGCGGCTTGAGCTCGGGGTGCGGCACCACGTCCACCCGCTCCGCGCCGGTCAGCCCCAGCATCTGCCAGGACTGGCCCGGCTTGAACTGCAGCGGCAGCACGCCCATGCCGACCAGGTTGCTGCGGTGGATGCGCTCGAAGCTACGCGCCACCACGGCCTTGATGCCCAGCAGCTGCGTGCCCTTGGCCGCCCAGTCCCGCGACGAGCCGGTGCCGTATTCCTCGCCGGCAAAGATCACCGTCGGCGTGCCCTCTTCCATGTATTTCATGGCGGCATCATAAATCGGCATTTTTTCCGGCGCGGCGCCGGGCGCGGCCTGGCCCGCATGGAACAGCGTCACCCCGCCCTCCTCGCGCGAGCCGTCCGCGCCCGGCGGGAGCATCAGGTTCTTGATGCGCACGTTGGCAAAGGTGCCGCGCACCATCACGTCGTGGTTGCCGCGGCGCGAGCCGTAGCTGTTGAAGTCCAGCTTGTTCACGCCGTGGGCCTGCAGCCACTGGCCGGCCGGCGAGCTGGCCTTGATGGCGCCGGCCGGCGAAATATGGTCGGTGGTGATCGAGTCGCCAAACAGCGCCATGATGCGCGCGCCCTGCACCGCATACGCATTGTTTTGGCCGCCAACGCTTGCTGCACCTAGGTAGGGCGCTCCCATTTCCATAGCAAAATCGCTGAAGAATGGCGGCTCGGCGATGTAGGTGCTGGCCGGCCAGTTGTACGTGTTGCCGTCCACGCCCTCGATGTTGCCCCACAGCTCGCCCGGATCGGTCTTGACCTTGGCGTAGTTGGCGCGGAAGGCTTCGGCGTTCATGGCGTACTTCATCAGCGCATGGACCTCCTCGCTGCTCGGCCAGATGTCGCGCAGGAACACGTCCTGGCCATCCTTGCCCTTGCCGATCGGCTCGCTGGTCAGGTCGCGCATCACCGTCCCGGCCAGTGCGTAGGCCACCACCAGCGGCGGGCTGGCCAGGAAGTTGGCCTTGATGTTGGGATGGATGCGCGCCTCGAAGTTGCGGTTGCCCGAGAGCACGGCGGCGCAGACCAGGTCGCTCTTGTTGATGGCGTCGTTCAGCTCGGCCGTCAGATCGCCCGAATTGCCGATGCAGGTGGTGCAGCCGTAGCCGACCAGGTCAAAACCGAGCTGCTCCAGGTAGGGCATCAGGCCGGTCTCGGTCAGGTACTCGGTGACGATGCGCGAGCCGGGCGCCAGCGAGGTCTTGATGTGCGGCTGCACGCGCAGCCCCGCCTCGACCGCCTTCTTGGCCAGCAGGCCGGCGCCCAGCAGCACGCTGGGGTTGGAGGTGTTGGTGCAGCTGGTGATGGCGGCGATCAAGACGTCGCCGTTGCCAATCGTCAGCCCGTCCTGCGCCGCCTGCGCCGCCGGGCTGCTGGCCGTGGCGGCCTGGCCGCCCTGCTCGCGCGCCAGCGCCAGCGTCGGCCGATTGGCCTCCATTTCATTCACGAAGCGCGCCGCGCCCGCCGGCGTGGGCGGCGCGGCGGGCGCGGCATCGGGTCGTCCCTCGTCGGTGTGGCGCACCAGGTGGCGCGTGCCCAGCATGCCGGCGGGCTGGTTGAAGCCGTTTTCCGCATTCGACTTGCTGAACAGCGAGCAGAACTGGCGCGCCACGTCGCCCAGCTCGATCCGGTCCTGCGGCCGCTTGGGGCCGGCCAGGCTGGGGCGCACGTCGTCCAGGTTGAGTTTCACGATGTGCGAGTAGTCGATCTCGCCGGCCACGGCCACGCCGAACAGTCCCTGGGCGCGGAAATACGCCTCGAAGGCCTCGATTTCCTCGTCTGTGCGGCCGGTGCCTTTGAAGTAGTCGATGGTCTTTTCATCGACCGGGAAAAAGCCCATGGTGGCGCCGTACTCGGGCGCCATGTTGCCGATGGTGGCGCGGTCGGGCAAGGCCAGCGAGCGCGTGCCTTCGCCGAAGAACTCGACGAACTTGCCCACGACTTTCTCGCGGCGCAGCGTCTCGGTCACGCGCAGCACCAGGTCGGTGGCGGTGACGCCTTCGCGCAGCGAGCCGGTCAGCTCCATGCCGACCACGTCGGGCGTCAGAAAGTACACCGGCTGGCCGAGCATGGCGGCCTCGGCCTCGATGCCGCCCACGCCCCAGGCGACCACGCCGATGCCGTTGATCATGGTGGTGTGGCTGTCGGTGCCCACCAGCGTGTCGGGGTAGTACACGTCGGCGGCGGTCTTGTGCACGCCGCGCGCCAGGTATTCGAGGTTGACCTGGTGCACGATGCCAAAGCCCGGCGGCACGACGCCGAAGGTGTCAAAGGCCTGCATGCCCCACTTCATGAACTCGTAGCGCTCGCGGTTGCGCTGGAATTCGAGCTTCATGTTCAGGTCGATGGAATCCTTGGTGCCGTAGTGGTCCACCATGATGGAGTGGTCCACCACCAGGTCGACCGGCACCAGCGGCTCGATGGTCTTGGGGTCTTTTCCCAGCTTGGCGGCCACGCTGCGCATGGCGGCCAGGTCGGCCAGCAGCGGCACGCCGGTGAAGTCCTGCAAAATCACCCGGGCCACGACAAACGGGATTTCCGCGCTGCGCTCGGCCTGCGGCACCCAGTTGGCCAGCTGCTCGACATGCTCGGCCGTGACCTTGTTGCCATCGCAGTTGCGCAGCACCGATTCGAGCACGATGCGCAGCGACACCGGCAGGCGCTTGACGCTTGGAAAACGCTCGGCCAGCGCCGGCAGCGAGTAGAAATGGCCGGTCTTGCCCGACGCCGTCCGAAAGCTGGCGAAGGTGTCGGCAAACGCGTGGGGCGACTGGGCGGCGGCAGGCGCGCTGAAGGCTGGGCTGGTCTGGGTGGGCGTATCGGCCATGGGACAACTCCTGGGTGTTGAATCGATCAACCTTGCATTCTGGCAGCGGCGCGGGCGATCAGGAATAGGACAAAGTGACATGAACCCTGCGGCAAAAGCACTTTTTCGCGCCTGCGGCCGTGGACAATAGCGCCACCATGCTCAAGACCCCCGAACTCCTCCTGCCCGCCGGCTCGCTCGACAAGATGCGCGCGGCCTACGACTTTGGCGCCGACGCGGTCTACGCCGGCCAGCCGCGCTACTCGCTGCGGGCGCGCAACAATGAGTTTCGTCTGGAACAGATCCAGACCGGCATCGACGAGGCGCACGCGCGCGGCAAGAAGTTCTTCGTCACCAGCAACCTGCTGCCGCACAACGACAAGGTGCGCACCTACCTGCGCGACATCGCGCCGGTGATTGCCCTGAAGCCCGACGCGCTGATCATGGCCGACCCCGGCCTGATCATGATGGTGCGCGAGCAGTGGCCCGAGGTCGCCATCCACCTCTCGGTGCAGGCCAACACCATGAACTGGGCGGCGGTCAAGTTCTGGCAGAAGGTGGGCGTCGCCCGGATCATCCTGTCGCGCGAACTGAGCCTGGACGAGATCGAGAAGATCCGCCAGGAGTGCCCCGACATCGAGCTCGAAGTCTTCGTGCATGGCGCGCTGTGCATGGCCTACTCGGGCCGCTGCCTGCTGTCGGGCTACTTCAACCGCCGCGACTCCAACCAGGGCACCTGCACCAACGCCTGCCGCTGGAACTACACGCCGCAAGGCGGCACCGACGCCACCGACTCCGGCGAAGTATTGCCGATGCGCCTCGAAGGCGACTTCGACTTTGCCCAGGCGCAGCAGGAGGCCGAGCAGTCGTTTTCTGCCAGCGGCAGCGGCGCGCGCCATCCGCTGGCCGACCACGTCTACCTGCTCGAAGAAAAGGAGCGCCCCGGCCAGCTCATGCCCATCATGGAGGACGAGCACGGCACCTACATCATGAACAGCAAGGACTTGCGCGCCGTCGAGCACGTCGAGCGTCTGGTGAGAATCGGCGTCGATTCGCTCAAGATCGAGGGCCGCACCAAGAGCGGCTACTACGTCTCGCGCACCGCGCAGGTGTACCGCCGCGCCATCGATGACGCCGTGGCCGGCCGGCCGTTCAACCCGGCACTGATCACCGAGCTGGAAGGCCTGGCCAATCGCGGCTACACCAGCGGCTTTCTGGAGCGCCGCCCGGCGCAGGACTACCAGAACTACGAAACCGGCAGCTCGGAAATGCGCCGCAGCCAGTTTGTCGGCGAGGTTCGCGCACTGGCCGGCGGCTGGGCCGAGGTGGAAACCAAGAACCGCTTCGCGGTCGGCGACACGCTCGAAGTGATCCATCCCGAGGGCAACCGCACGGTGGCCGTCACCGCGATGAAAAATCTCGATGGCGAGGCCATCAGCGTGGCTTCTGGCAGCCCGATGCGGGTGCGGATTCCGCTCGAAGCGCCGGCCCAGGGCGCACTGCTGGCGCGGCTGTTCGATTGAGGCGCTGGCGCGCCTGTGCGGCGGCCTTGGCAACGGCTTTTCAGCATTAAAAAGGCCGCATGCCCAGGCCTGGCCTGCGCAGGCAGCTATTAATTCAATAGCGCGCTTACGGCGCGGCCCGCGCAAACACATGCGCCTGGCCCGAGACGGTGATGCGCACGGTGGCGCCGACCGGCGGCACCTGCAGCGCCGGGCTGCGCACCAGCAGCGGCTCGTCCAGCGGGTCCGGCGCCTGGGCCGACAAGGCATGCGCTCCGCTGCCGCGCAGCAGCCGCACCGACAGCACGCAGACCGAGCCGCCGAAATCGGTGTCGGTCACTGCGCCGAAGCAGGCTGCCGGCTCGTTTGTCGCCCGGCCCGCGTCCGCCGGCACCTCGGTCACCAGCAACTGCTCGGGCCGCAGCATGATCTGCGCCGCGCCGCTGCGTTTCGGGTCATTGACGGCCACGCGCCCGAGCGCGCAGTCGGCCCACCCGTCCCCAAGCTGCGCCGGCAGCACAATCGATTCCCCCAGGAAGCTGGCGGTTTCCACGTCGCGCGGGCGCAGGTACAGCTCGGACGGATGGCCGGCCTGCACCAGCTGCCCGGCGCGCATCACGGCCACCTGGTCGGCAAAGGACAGCGCCTCGGCCTGGTCGTGCGTCACCAGGATGGAGGTGATGCCGGCGCTGCTCAGCAGCTGCGCCACCGCCTTGCGCGTGCTGGCGCGCAGGCCGGTGTCGAGCGCGGAAAACGGCTCGTCCAGCAGCATCAGCCGGGGGCTCTGGGCCAGCGCTCGCGCCAGCGCCACGCGCTGCTGCTGGCCGCCGGAGATCTCGTGCGGGCGGCGCTTGAGCATGGCCGTGTCCAGCGAGACCATGTCCATCAGCTCGGCGATGCGCTGGTCGCGCCCCGGCATGCCGCGCGGCAGGGCAAAGCCGACGTTGTCGGCCACGGTCAGGTGCGGAAACAAGGCGCCGTCCTGCGGCACGAAGCCAATGCCGCGCTTGTGCGCGGGAATGGCCGCGCCCCCGTCGGCCAGCAGCTGCCCGCCCAGGCTGACATGGCCGGCGTCGGGCACCTCAAAGCCGGCAATGATGCGCAGCAGCGTCGTCTTGCCCGAGCCCGATGGCCCGACGATGGCGGTGCGGCTTCCGGCGGCCACCTTCAGGTCGATGCTGGAAAGCACCTTGAGCGCCCCGTAGTGTTTGCACACCGCTTGCAGTTCAAGCGCAGTCGTCATCGTCCGGCACTCCGTTTGGATTGGGTATAGAGAAGCCAGGTCATGGGCAGCGAGAGCAGCACCATGACCAGGGCATAGGGCGCGGCAGCGGCGTAATCGATCTCGCTGCTGTAGGCCCAGAAGGAAGTGGCCAGCGTGCGCGTGCCGTTGGGCGCGAGCATCAGGGTGGCGGTGAGTTCGTTGGTGATGCCCAGCCCGACCAGCGCCGCGCCGGCCGCCGCCGAGGGCGCGGCCAGCCGCATGGTGATCGACCACAGCGCCTGCGCCGGCGTGCGCCCCAGGCTGCGCGCGGCGCGCTCCAGCTCGACCGGCGCCTGGGCAATGCCGGCGCGCAGGCTGATGAGCGCGCGCGGCAGGAACATCAGCAGGTAGGCCAGCAGCACGGTCACGGCGGTCTGGTAGATCGGCATGGCCACGCGCACGGTCACGGTCACCAGCGCCAGCGCCACCACCACCCCCGGCAGCGAGCCCACCAGGTAGTTGCAGGCCTCCAGCAGCCGCTGCAGCCGGCCCGGCGAGCGAATCGACAGCCAGGCCATGGGCACGGCCGCCAGCGTGGTAAGCACGGCGCCGCCCAGGGCCAGCCCCAGCGTCTGCAGCAACGCCGGCCCCATCTCGTCCAGGCGCCAGACGCCCGCGCCGCCGGCCACCAGCCAGCGCACCAAGGTATAGAGCGGCACGCCCAGCGCCAGCGCGGTGGCTGCCAGCGGCAGCAGCTGGCAAGGCGCGCTCCAGGCACCCAGAGGCCGCTTGAACGGCATGCGCGCCGCGCCCGAGCCGACGCGGGCATAGCGCTCGTTGCCGCGCGCTGCGGACTCCAGCCCCAGCAGCGCGAAGCAGCACACCACCAGCACGCCCGAGAGCATGTTGGCCGCCGGACCGTTGTAGGTGGACTGGAACTGGTCCACGATGGCGGTGGTGAAGGTGTCGAAGCGGATCATCACGAACAGGCCGTATTCGGCCAACAGGTGCAGGCCGATCAGCAGCGAACCGCCGCAAATGGCCAGGCGCAGCTGCGGCAGCACGACCCGGAAAAACACCGCCCACGGCCCCAGGCCCAGCGAGGCGGCGGTGTCTTCCATTCCCGGGTCGAGCCGGCGCATGGCGGCCGAAAGTGGCAGGTAAAGAAAGGGGAAATAGGCGATGACCGACACCAGCACGGCGCCGGGCAGGCCGTGCAGGCCGGGGGCCACCGTCATCCAGGCGTAGCTGTGGACAAACGCCGGCACGGCCAGCGGCGCCACGGCCAGCCAGGCCCAGGTCCGGGCGCCTGACAGGTCGCTGCGCTCGGTCAGCCAAGCCAGCGCCAGCGCCAGCGCCGTGCACAGCGGCACAGTCAGGATGATGAGCAAGGCGGTGTTGACCAGCAGCTCGCCGACGCGGGGCCGGAAAATCAGGGCGCTGGCCGTTTCCCAGCCGGTGTCCACGCCCACCCACAGGACAAAGCCGAGCGGCAGTAAGGCCAGCAGGGACACCAGCACGGCGGCGATGCCGACCCACGACAGGCGCCAGCCGGCGCCACGCTGGCGGGGCGCCACGGGCGCGGGCTTTTGCGCTGGTGCTGCGCCCAAGGAGGCAGCGATTTCAGGACGCGCAGGAATGGAAACCGCACTCACATCAGACCTAACGAAGTAAAAATGCTGAAAAGCCGCAGCCTCTTTCCTGCCGGGGAAAGAGGGCTGCAGCCTGCATGGTCAACGCGGGCGTTTAAAGCAAGCCGGCCTGAGTCATCAGGTCAGTGACTTTTTTGCTGTTGAGCTTGGAGGGCTCGACCCTGGGCGCCTGCAACTCGGCCAGCGGAACTAGCTTGGAATGGGACTTTGCGCCGACGCCCACGGCGTATTCATAGGCATCGCCAGTCCTGAGGATTTCCTGGCCGCCCTTGCCGGCAATCCACTTGACGAAGGCCTGGGCTTCAGGCGCATGCTTACTCGACGCCAGCACGCCGGCGCCGGACAGGCTGACAAAAGCGCCGGGATCCTGGTTGCGGAAGTAATGCAGCTCGGTGTTGTTGCTGTTTTCCCCCGTCCTGGCTTGATCACCGAAACGGTAGTAGTGGTAGATGATGCCGCCGTCCACCTGGCCGGCATTGACCGCCTTGAGCACCGTGCCATTGCCCTTGTAAGGCACGGCGTTTTTCTTCATGCCCTGGAGCCAGGACAGCGTGGCGGCCTCGCCCTTGAGTTCGTACAGCGCGCTCACGATGGCCTGGAAATCAGCCCCCGAGGGCGACGCGGCCCAGCGGCCCTTCCAGGCAGGCTCGGCCAGGTCCAGCATGGACTTGGGCAGCTGCGCCGGGGAGAGCTTGGACTTGTTGTAGACAAACACGGTGCTGCGCGCGGCAATGCCCACCCAGCGGCCGTGCGCCGGGCGGAAGTTCTCAGGCACTTCCTGCAGCGTTTCCGGACTCAGCGGAGCGAACAAGCCGGCACTGTCCACCAGAGCAATGGCCGGCGAATTTTCGGTCAGGAACACATCGGCAGGCGAAGACGCGCCCTCCTGAACGATCTGGTTGCCCAGTTCGGTGTCGCCGCCGTTGCGCATGGTGACCTTGATGCCAGTTTGCTTGGTGAACCCGTCCGCCCAGGCCTTGGTCAGGCTGACATGCTGTGCGTTGTAGACAACGATGCCGTCGGCACTCGGTGTCACGGTTTGCGCAGGCTGGGCCATAGATGCCAGCGGCATCACGGTCAGGCTGGCGCCGAGCGCCATCACGCTGACGAGCGACTTGAAGGGAAAGTTCATGCAAATACCTTTACCAGACAGCAATTTTTAAGATTTGAATCCCAGGCGGCACCAATTCATGGAACATCAGGCACTTCCTGGCAAGCACTCCAATACAAATAAGAATTACTTGCGTCTGCATTTTAGCGGCTTTATTTTTAGGCCCTCTGCGTCGCCGGTTTTAAATCAGCCCGGGGAGAAGGATTTGGCCATGGTGCGCGCCATCTGTCGGCTCGCGCTGACATCTGGCTGGGCAGGCGGCTGATCAAGGAACGGCGCCCGCCTTTTTAGACTCTTCTGCTCATAACCAACCGATGGAGTCACCATGAGTGAAGGAAAATCCGATCATCAAACCCTCTGGGATCTGATCAAAGGCATCAAATTCGGCATGTTCACCCATCGCCATGCCAGCGGCCTGATGCACAGCCAGCCGCTGACAACGCAAAACAAGAACATGGACGAAGGCAATCGGCTTTACTTCTTCATTTCACGCAGCAGCGAAGCCGCTCGGCACATCATTGAAGACGACAACGTCAACATCGCCTATGCCGACACCGGCAGCGACACCTATGTGTCGGTATCGGGCAAGGCCTTGATCGTTGAGGACATGGGAAAAAAAGAAGCGCTGTGGACACCCATGGCCAAGGCTTGGTTTCCAGGCGGCCCGACCGACCCGGATGTGGCCCTGCTCGAAGTGCTGATCAGCCACGCCGAATACTGGGATGTGAAGGAAAGCAAGATGGTGCAGGTCGCCAAGATGCTGACGGCGGCCGTCACCGGTCATCCGCCTGAAAAGATGGGCGAGCACAAGGAACTGCGCATGTGATCGCGGCCTTCAACAACCAGGCCAAGGGCGCGCCATCCCATAAAAAAAGCCCCGCTGCGTAAACGGCGGGGCTTTTTTCAGCATTCGGACCGGGCCTCATGGCGCCGGCTCGAAATCTCTGGGTATCAAACCGGCAGCGCGTCCTTGACCGTGTCGGCCATGTCGGTGTAATCCTTCACCTGGTCAAAGTTCAGGTACTGGTAAATCTGTTCGCTGGCCACCGTGAGCACCTTCATGTCGGCCATGTACTCGGCCTTGGTCGGGATGCGGCCCAGCTTGGAGCAGATCGCGGCCAGTTCGGCCGAACCCAGGTAGACGTTGGAGTTCTTGCCCAGGCGGTTCGGGAAGTTGCGGGTGGACGTGGAGAACACGGTCGCGCCTTCCTTCACCTGCGCCTGGTTGCCCATGCACAGGCTGCAGCCCGGCATTTCCATGCGCGCGCCGGCCGAGCCGAGAACGCCGTAATGGCCTTCTTCGCTCAGCTGCTTGGCGTCCATCTTGGTGGGCGGCGCCATCCACAGCTTGACCGGAATGTCGCGCTTGTTCTCCAGCAGCTTGGACGCAGCGCGGAAGTGGCCGATGTTGGTCATGCACGAGCCGATGAACACTTCGTCGATCGCGGCGCCCGCCACGTCGCTCAGCGTCTTCACATCATCCGGGTCATTCGGGCAGGCCACGATCGGCTCGTGGATGTCGGCCAGGTCGATCTCGATGACGGCGGCGTATTCCGCGTCGTCGTCGCCCTTGAGCAGCTGCGGGTCGGCCAGCCAGGCTTCCATGGCGGCGATGCGGCGCTTGATGGTGCGCACGTCCGAGTAGCCGGTGGCAATCATCCATTTCAGCATCGTGATGTTGCTGTTGATGTACTCGATGATTGGCTCCTTGTTCAGGTGCACCGTGCAGCCGCCGGCCGAACGCTCGGCCGAGGCGTCGCTCAGCTCGAACGCCTGCTCGACCTTCAGGTCGGGCAAGCCTTCGATTTCCAGGATGCGGCCAGAAAAGATGTTTTTCTTGCCCTGCTTGGCCACCGTCAACAGGCCAGACTTGATGGCGTAGAGCGGAATCGCGTTCACCAGGTCGCGCAGCGTGATGCCGGGCTGCATTTCGCCCTTGAAGCGCACCAGCACCGACTCGGGCATGTCCAGCGGCATCACGCCGGTGGCCGCGCCGAAGGCGACCAGGCCGGAACCGGCCGGAAAGCTGATGCCGATGGGGAAACGGGTGTGGCTGTCGCCGCCGGTGCCGACGGTGTCGGGCAGCAGCATGCGGTTGAGCCAGCTGTGGATGATGCCGTCGCCCGGACGCAGCGGAATGCCGCCGCGGTCGCTCATGAACTCGGGCAGCTCATGGTGCATCTTCACATCGACCGGCTTGGGGTAGGCGGCGGTGTGGCAGAACGACTGCATCACCAGGTCGGCCGAGAAGCCCAGGCAGGCCAGGTCTTTCAGTTCGTCGCGGGTCATCGGGCCGGTGGTGTCTTGAGAACCCACGGAGGTCATCTTCGGCTCGCAGTAGGTGCCGGGACGAACGCCCTGGCCTTCAGGCAGTCCGCAGGCGCGGCCGACCATTTTTTGCGCCAGCGTGAAGCCGCGGCCGTTGTCTTCAGGATTTTGCGGCAGGCGGAACAGGGTGGAAACCGGCCTCGTCGAACAGCACGTCGCTTTTGAGCTTGAACTCGGCAATGACCTGGCCGTCTTTCAGCGCCTTGCCTTCGTAGGGGCGCAGCTCGATCACGTCGCCCATGGCCATCTGGCTCACATCGAGCTCGATCGGCAACGCGCCGGAGTCTTCCATGGTGTTGTAGAAGATCGGGGCGATCTTGGAACCCAGGCAGACGCCGCCGAAGCGCTTGTTCGGGACAAAAGGAATGTCCTCGCCGGTGAACCACAGCACCGAGTTGGTGGCTGATTTGCGGGACGATCCGGTGCCGACCACGTCGCCGACGTAGGCGACCAAATTGCCCTTGGCCTTGAGTTCTTCCAGGAACTTGACCGGGCCGCGCTTGCCGTCTTCCTCCGGCGTGACGCCGGGGCGGGCGTTCTTGTGCATGGCCAGCGCATGCAGCGGAATGTCGGGGCGGCTCCAGGCGTCGGGCGCGGGCGACAGGTCATCGGTGTTGATCTCGCCAGCCACCTTGAAAACCGTCAGCTGGATCGACTCGGGCACCTCGGGGCGGCTGGTGAACCATTCGGCATCGGCCCAGCTCTGCAGCACGGCCTTGGCGTGCTTGTTGCCTTTTTCGGCCTTTTCCTGCACGTCATGGAACTGGTCGAACATCAAGAGGGTGTTTTTCAGGCCAGCGGCGGCCTGGGTGGCAACGCTGTCCTCGGCGTCGTCGAGCAATTCGACCATCGGGCTGATGTTGTAGCCGCCCAGCATGGTGCCCAGCAGCTGCGTGGCTTTTTCACGCGAGAGCAGCGAGCATTTTTCGGTGCCGTGGGCCACGGCGGCCAGGTAACTGGCCTTGACCTTGGCAGCGGCATCGACACCGGCGGGAACGCGGTGCGTGATCAGGTCGAGCAGAAAGGCTTCTTCGCCTGCGGGCGGATTTTTCAGCAGCTCGATGACCTCGGCGGTCTGCTGGGCCGACAAGGGCAGTGGCGGAATGCCCAGGACGGCACGCTCGGCGACATGGTTGCGGTAGGTTTGCAAAAACTCGGATGACATGGCTAATCCTCTAATTGAAGTTATGGGAAAGATCGTGAGAACTCAAGAAAAAAGCAGGCTTACTTGGAAACGCTTGCCGGCAGCGCGTCCAGGATGCTGGCGGGCGGATTGAGCTTGAGGTTCTGCGCGACCTCCAGCTGCGCCGGGGTGGTGCACTCGTCGGCCAGGCGAATGCCCAGCTTCTGGTTCATCAGCATGGATTTGTTGGCCAGCTGCAGCCATACGGCGCCCGCCTTCTGATCTTCCAGCCGGATGGCGCCGGTCGAGGTGGCGACGGGAAACATTCGGTAGGTGAAATTCTTGCCGTGCATGTCGAAGTAGCCGGGATTCTTGGCATCGGCCGTCAGCGTGACCGAGGCGCCGAGCTCGCAAGGCATCTTGCCGAC
>Ga0302347_1003138_pt1 | contig 15181 bp, 13 predicted proteins | sample PhyWR1_FD_202178 | JGI IMG/M metagenome (GOLD analysis project Ga0302347, IMG submission 202178) | Leaf surface microbial communities from wheat plants in UC Gill Tract Community Farm, Albany, California, United States - DLSL W.R1 (v2)... | ecosystem: Host-associated > Plants > Phyllosphere >...
AAGTCCGAGCGATACGCAGCGGTAGTTCAGTCGGTTAGAATACCGGCCTGTCACGCCGGGGGTCGCGGGTTCGAGTCCCGTCCGCTGCGCCATATTTGCTTCAGAGCCCTTGAACTCTCTGAAGCTACAAAGAAAGCGACCTTAGGGTCGCTTTTTTTGTGCCTGCGATTCCTTCGCGACTGTACCTCGTCAGCGGCGACACGCAATCAAATCGCACGCGAAAAACGCGATCTGATGCACAATACGCCCCGTACCGTTTTCTTCAGGATCGTTAATGCCCATGTCCTTCTCCTTGCGTACCGCGGTAGTTGCCTTGTGTCTGGCCGGCCTCGCAGGTTGTTCATCGAATAAGCCGACGATTTACGATCATGAAAGCTTCGATGATTCAGGCACGTTCTCGCGCAATTACCCGGTGAGTGACAAGGTCTCTTGCGAGGCCGCGCGCCGGGCATTGCTGAGCCAGGGCTACATCATCACCAGCAACGATCCGAAAATGATCAGCGGTCACAAGAGCTTCCAGCAAAGTGGCGAAAGCCATCTGGAGATCAGCTTTAACGTGGTGTGTGCTGACGACGGTGGCTCGGCGCACCACGCGACCATGTTCGCCAACGCCTTGCTGGACCGTTACGCGCTGAAAAAGGTGAATAACTCGGCCAGCCTCGGGGTGGGTGTGCTGGGGTCTGTGTCGATGCCGATCGGCTCGTCCGACGACTCGATGGTCAAGGTGGCCAGTGAAACCGTGTCGTCCCCGGATTTCTATGACCGCTATTTCTCGTTGGTTGAAGCGTTCTTGCCCAAGGATGCGAAAAAAGTGACGCCAACTGATGACAAGCCCAAGGCTGAACTGGGTGTGCCTGACGCCGCTGTAAAGCCACAGGCCGCGCCTGTCGCGCCGGCAGTGGTTCCGGCTGCTCCTGCCACGCCTGCGGCCCCTGAACCTGCGCCAACGCCCGTTGCCGAGCCTGCGGTAGAAGCCACAAGCTCCAAGCCCGTAGCGCCGCCTGCAGACTTGCAGCCGATCGTGCCGACTGAAACGCCAGTCACTCCGGCGCCTGTAGCACCGATAACGCCTGCTGCCCCGGCGGCGGTCACTCCGCCAGCCGCTGAGAAATCTGTTGAAACACCTTCAGAGAAAACCACAGAACCGGCTGCCCCGGCGCCAACGTCCCCCGTTACGCCGCCAACTGAGTCGGCAATGCCTGCTGTACCCGCCGTGCTAGAGCCTGCGTCGGCACAATAAAGGGTTGCACAAAATTTCTGAGGTCTGCTACGTTTAAAGTCAGTGCTGGACAGGGCCGCGAAGGTGTCATTTAACCTTCATGCGCGCGCCTTAAGCTCAACCAGCGCCACTCAGGCATGACTTGAACCAATAGGCTTTTAAGAGGATGCACCCATGGACGACTATCAAGAAGAACTGCTCGAGTATCAGGCTTCGGAGCTGGACTCCCCAGAGTCTGCTGACGACGCGACTGAGCTTTGAATCAGGCCAATTGACGCTGGCGACGACGGAACTCTCCTGGAGTCTCCGCGTTCCAGCGCTTAAAGGCCCTCTGAAACGCCTCGGCTGAGGCAAACCCCAGCAAATAGGCAATCTCGCCAAAGGCCAGTTCCGTGTCACGGATATAGGTCATGGCCAGATCTCGCCGCGTGTCATTCAAAATCGCGCGAAATTGCGTGCCTTCTTCTGCCAGCTTGCGACGTAAGGTCCAGGTCGGTAGCTTCAAACGTGCTGCCACTTCTTCCAGGTCCGGTTCCCGGCCCCCATTGAGCAAAGGCCCCAACAATTGTGTGATGCGTTCGCGCAGGCTGCGGGTGCGGGTCAGTTGTTCCAGTTCGCGCTCACACACCTGCAGCAGGCTTGCCCAAGTGCTCGGGCAGTGCACGGGATTGCGCAGATCCAGGGTCGCGTGGCTCAGGCGGATCTGATTGGTCTCGGCACGAAAGTTCACCGTCGCCTCGCTCAATGAGCGGTAGTGCTCGGCGTATTCCGGCTCGCTGAACTCAATATCGACCTGCTCGCAGCGCAAAGGCTGATTGGCCACCGACGACAACTGTTGCAGCCAGCCCGCGATGATTGAGTCCACCACAAAGCGGTTGTAGGCGTTATACGGGCTGATGGAGTAAAACCGTAGCCAGGCGCCCTGAGCATCTTCGTGCAAGCTCGACTGGCCGCGATAGTTGGAGCCGTACAACGGTTCAAAACGGGTGAGGGTACGGGCTGCTTCACGCACCGTCGGGGCCTGGGCTGCAGTGATCCCGGCCAGCCCGGCCTGGGGCAGGCGGCTCAATTGGCCCATGCGCAAGCCCAGTGCCGGGTCGCCGGTGAGTGCGATCGCGGCATGCCCCAGGCGCATGTAACGCGGGATCGACAAGCGCGCCGAAGGCTGCGCCAATCGGGCCGGGTCGAGCCCGTATTGATCCAGCAGCGGCTGCGGGTCATGGCCGTGGCTGCGAATGGCCTCGGCCAAAGAATCGACAAAACCGACAGAAAGGTCACCCAAACGCATCGGCAGCGGTTTCATGGTCTTACAGCCACACGTTCAACAAGCGGGCACCATCGCCGGTGTTATTGGCGCTGGTCTGACCCTCGCGGCTGATAAAGCCGTGCCCGGAGCTGCGTTTGTCCCAGAATTTGCCGCGCAGAAACACCGTAACGCCCGCTTCGGCCGTGCTGCTGGGCACGCTGCTGATCAGCGTCAGGCGGTGCCAGGCTTCACCTTCGGACACTTCGCCGGGCTTGAGGCTGACCTCGCTGGGCGTCAACACACTTTTGTAGCCGCCCCAGGGTTGCTCCCACGTGTTTTTACCCATGATGAACGCCGGCACGGCGATCATTTGCGCGCCGTGCTCGTTCAGGGTTCGGTAGTGCTCGGGGTACCAACTGTCACTGCCGATCAAAATGCCCAGGCGCCCGGCGGGGGTGTCGACCACATTCAACTGATGATCGGGGCTTGGCTGGATATAGCTCTGCTCTTCGTAAGTCGGCAGCAACTGACGCTGCGGTGTCCCCAGCGGCGCGCCATCACGGCCAAACACCACGCTGCTGTTGTACAGCGGGCCGTTGCCCGGCACCAGCTTGCCGTCCTCAATGCGTGGGTCGGGCAGGGCGATGCTGCCAGCCACCAGCGTCACGCCAAATTCTTTGGCCAGGCCGCCAAACAGACTCTGGTAATTGCGCGCCATCGAACGGGCCTTCATGCGCAGATGCGCATCGTTGGTCCGGCTGTCGCCATCTGCGCGCAGCCAGGCATTGGCAAAGGCCAACGGGTGGCTAAGCACCAGCATGTGCATGGCTTCATTCAAATTGGCAGCCTGGTACAGCTCGTTCTTCTCACCCTCAAACACCAGCCAGCTGCCGATATGCTCAGGCAGCACCACCACGGTTTTATCGTTGAGCAGCCCGTCATTGCGTGCGCTGTTCAAGTACGCGGCGAGCTTCAAGCGCACCAGGTCCAGGCTTTGAAAGTCGCGCGGTGACAGGTCGGGCTCGATGCCCAGCAGATTGCCACGGCCCTGATCAACGCCCTCGTTGATGGCCAGCTCCACCCGCAGATCAGACAAGTAATGACTGGCCGGGCGCTGCCCGGTCCAGTATCCGTAGCCTGCGCCAGCGGCGACCAGGGCGGTCAATAAGGTACAAGTAAATAATTTACGCATGAGAACGAAAGCGGTAACCGTGTGCAGAATTCGTCGACTAGGGTAGGTCGCTCAGCCCGGCTTGCCAAGGGGGGCTGCGCATTAAGGTTAGGAGTTTGTCATTTTGGGTCATTGAGCGAGCTCGGGTGTGCCTTTACTGTGCCAGACACAACCGACGAGGGCCAAAGAGCACCTCGCTTTCCGTGATTTAGCCTGTAACGGAGCATCCCTGATGACCGCCTCCCACTACCCCCATTTGCTCGCCCCGCTGGATCTGGGCTTTACCACTCTGCGTAACCGCACGTTGATGGGCTCGATGCACACCGGCCTTGAAGAGCAGCCGGGCGGGTTTGAGCGCATGGCCGCCTATTTTGCCGAGCGGGCCAAAGGGGGCGTCGGCCTGATGGTCACCGGCGGTATTGCGCCCAACGACGAGGGCGGGGTGTACAGCGGGGCGGCCAAGCTGAGTACGGCTGAAGAGGCCGAGAAACATGTGGTCGTGACCCAGGCCGTGCACGCCGAAGGCGGCAAGATCTGCCTGCAGATCCTTCACGCCGGGCGCTACGCCTACAGTCCGCGACAAGTCGCCCCTAGCGCCATTCAGGCGCCGATCAACCCGTTTACCCCCAAAGAGCTGGATGAAGCGGGCATCGAGAAGCAAATCAGCGATTTCGTGACCTGCGCCAAACTGGCGCAAAGTGCCGGATATGATGGCGTTGAGATCATGGGCTCCGAAGGTTATTTGATTAACCAGTTCCTGGCTGCGCAGACCAACCATCGTACCGACCGCTGGGGCGGCAGCTACGAAAACCGCATGCGCCTGCCCCTAGAAATCGTGCGCCGCACCCGTGAAGCCGTAGGCCCGAACTTCATCATCATTTATCGCCTGTCGATGCTCGATCTGGTAGCCGGTGGCAGCGTCTGGGAAGAAATCGTGCAACTGGCCAAGGCCGTGGAGCAGGCTGGCGTGACCCTGATCAACACCGGGATCGGCTGGCACGAAGCGCGCATTCCGACCATCGCCACCAAAGTGCCGCGTGGCGCGTTCAGCAAAGTCACCGCCAAGCTGCGTGGTTCGGTCAGCGTGCCGCTGATTACCACCAACCGCATCAACACGCCGGAAATCGCCGAGCAGATCCTCGCCGAAGGCGATGCCGACATGGTCTCTATGGCGCGCCCGTTTCTGGCCGACCCGGAGTTCGTCAACAAAGCCGCCGCCGGTCGCAGCGACGAAATCAACACCTGCATTGGCTGCAATCAGGCGTGCCTGGACCACACCTTTGGCGGCAAGCTGACCAGTTGCCTGGTCAACCCGCGGGCCTGCCACGAAACTGAACTCAACTACCTGCCGACCATTGCCGTGAAGAAAATCGCTGTGGTCGGTGCCGGGCCTGCGGGCCTGTCGGCGGCCACGGTAGCCGCTGAGCGCGGGCATCAGGTCACGCTGTTTGACTCGGCCAGTGAAATTGGCGGCCAGTTCAATGTGGCCAAGCGCGTGCCGGGCAAAGAGGAGTTCTACGAAACCCTGCGTTACTTCTCCCACAAGCTGCGTACCACCGGCGTTGAGCTGCGGCTCAATACCCGTGTGGAGGTACAACAACTGGTGGCGGGCGAATTTGACGAAATCATTCTGGCCACTGGCATTGCCCCGCGTACCCCGGCGATTCCCGGGATCGACCACTCTAAAGTGCTCAGCTACCTGGACGTGATTCTGCAGCGCAAGCCGGTGGGTGCCAGCGTCGCGGTGATCGGTGCGGGTGGCATTGGCTTTGACGTGTCCGAGTTCCTGGTGCAAGAGGGCGAGGCCACCAGCCAGAACCGCGAAGCGTTTTGGCGCGAGTGGGGCATTGATAGCCGTCTTGAGGCACGCGGCGGTGTGGCCGGGATCAAACCCGAGGTACATGCCCCGGCGCGCCAAGTGTTCCTGTTGCAGCGCAAAGCCAGCAAAGTGGGTGACGGCCTGGGCAAAACCACCGGCTGGATCCACCGTGCCGGTTTGAAGAACAAACACGTGCAAATGCTTAACAGCGTGGAGTACCTGAGCATCGACAACGATGGTCTGCATATCCGCATTGGTGAAGGCGAGCCGCAGGTGCTGCCCGTCGACAACATCGTGATATGCGCCGGGCAAGACCCTTTGCGCGAGCTACAGGATGGCCTGCTGGCTGCCGGGCAGAGCGTGCACTTGATCGGTGGCGCTGACGTTGCCGCCGAGCTGGATGCCAAGCGCGCGATCAACCAGGGTTCGCGACTGGCGGCACAGCTCTAAGAAGCACAGCACCTTGTGGGAGCGGGCTTGCTCGCGATGCGGGCGGCGCGGTGTGCTTGTCACACCCTGTCGACCTTTCAGATCAAAAGATCGCGAGGCAAGCTCGCTCCTACGGGTGGTTGGGGTGTGCGTCCAGGGTCATGTGTTCGGCCAGGAAGTCGACGAACACGCGCAACTTCGGCAGCAAATGGCGGCTGCTGGGCCACAGCACCGAAAATCGACCGTGTGCGCTGATGTGATCGGCCAGCACGGCGACCAATTGCTGGCTCTGCAACGCCTGGCGTACGGCAAAGTCGGGCACGTAAGCCAGGCCAAAACCGCCCGTAGCGGCGCTGATCAATGCTTCCAGATTGTTGAACACCAGCGGGGTTGAGCGCTTCCACAGGCTGTCGTCCTCGTCGCCGGTGAAGGCCCATTCCTGCAACTGGCCATTGCTGGGGAACCGGTAGCGCAGGCACACGTGCTGCTTCAAATCGTGAGGCGTCTGCGGTACACCCTGGCGGGCAAAATAGTCCGGTGCGCCGACCAGCACAAAGTGGAAGGTGCCCAGCGGCTTGCTCTTGAGGCGCGAGTCGGCAAAGTCGCCGCTGCGGATCACCGCGTCCATGCCTTCGCCAATCACATCGACCATGCGGTCGCTGAAGTCCATGTCCAGTTCGATTTCGGGGTAACGCCGGGTGAATTCGCCGAGTATTGGCAGCAACATGCGGTAGCCAATCGCGGGCAGGCTCACGCGCAAGCGACCGCGTGGCGCATCCCGCGATGAGTGCAGTTCGGCCTCGGCTTCTTCCAGTTCATCGAGGATCTTGCTGCAACGCTCAAAGAACAGCGTGCCGCCTTCGGTCAGGCTCAAGCGTCGGGTGCTGCGATTGAACAGGCGCACGCCAAGCCCGTCTTCCAGGCGCGCAACGCTCTTGCCAACGGCTGAAGCCGAAATCCCCAGCCGCTCGGCGGCGGCCACGTAACTGCCCAGTCTGGCGGCAATCACGAACGCGTTCAGACCACTCAAGCTTTCCATGTGCTGCCTTTATTAAGGAGTTTTGGTTGGGTTAGAGCGGATTTATAGCCTGTTTTTCTCCGATTGGATCGCTTTTATCCTCGTTGAACCTTCTTTTGCTGGGCCGTCTGGCCGGAGCGTTACCCATGAGTCTTGACCGCACATCGAGCGTGTCCGCTGGCTGGACCTTGCTCGCCGTCTGCACGGCGGCGCTGATCCTGCCGCTAAGTTTTTCCGGTGGTGCGCTGGCCACACCGGCCATTGGCCTTGATCTGGGCGCCGGGCCGCTGGCGCTGACCTGGATCACCAACGCCTTTATGTTGAGTTTTGGCAGTTTGTTGATGGCCGCCGGCACCCTGGCGGACCGCTATGGGCGTAAACGCATGTTTGTCTCGGGCGTTGGCGTGTTTGTCCTGGCGTCGCTGGCTTTGGGCTTGGCGCCGAACATTGTCTGGCTGGACGGGTTGCGCGCTTTACAGGGTGTAGGCGCCGCCGCGGCCTTGGCGGGCGGGAGTGCGGCCTTGGCCAATACGTTCGAAGGGCGCAGTCAGACCAAGGCATTCAGCCTGTTGGGCACCAGCTTTGGCGTCGGCCTGGCGCTGGGGCCGATTCTGGCGGGGGTGCTGATCGAGCATATCGGCTGGCGCGCGGTGTTTGTTTCGGGCGCGTTAATCGGCGGGCTGGCGTTGCTGATGGCGATCCCGATGATGCATGAGTCCAAAGACCCGCACGCCAGCAAGCTGGACGCTAAAGGCACGGTGAGTTTTACCGCCGCATTGGTGTTGTTTACCTGGGGCATTTTGCTGGTGCCGAGCACGGGCTGGAACAGCGCGCCGGTAATCGGCATGTTGCTCGGGGCGCTGGTTTGCGTGCTGGCGTTTGTACGTATAGAACGGCGAGTGGCGCGGCCCATGCTCGACCTGTCACTGTTCCGTTACCCGCGTTTTGTCGGCGTGCAATTGCTCCCAGTGGCCACCTGTTTTTGTTTTGTGGTGCTGCTGGTGTTGCTGCCGGTCCGTTTGATTGGCATCGAAGGGCGCAGTGCAACCGACACCGGGTTGCTGATGATTGCCTTGTCGGCGCCGATGCTGATCGTGCCCTATCTGGCAGGCGTGCTGACGCACTGGGCCTCGGCGCGGGTGTTGTCGGCAGCGGGTTTGCTGATCGCGGCGGCCGGGTTGTTGCTGCTGAGCCGGGTGGGGATCAATCAGCCGACGCTCGAATGGACCGTCCCGCTGCTGGTGATCGGCATCGGCACGGGGTTGCCATGGGGCTTGATGGACGGGTTGTCGGTGAGCGTCGTGCCCAAGGAGCGTGCGGGCATGGCGACCGGCATCTTCGGCACCACCCGTGTTGCGGGCGAGGGGATCTCGCTGGCGGTTGTCAGCGCGCTGCTGGCGGTATTGATTCAACGCCATTTACCCAGCCAAAGCGCGGGGGCGGCGCAGTACCTGGCAACGGGCGACCTGAGCCAGGCCGCGGGAGTGACCCAGGGGCTGGAGCAGGCCGTGCTGGGCGCGGCCTACCTGCAAGCGTTCCAGGTACTGCTTTACGGGCTGGCCGCCCTGACCGTGGCCGTTGCCCTGCTGATCCTGTGGTTTTTGCGCCAAAACCTCGTAGTCGCTGCCGAAGGCTGCGAAGGAGTGCGAAGCACTCCGTTTCCTTGAAGTCCTCGCGGACTTCATCGCAGCCTGCGGCAGCGACTACAGAAGATCAGTGCACGATCTGCGCGGACTTCATCGCTACGACGATCAACCGTTCAATGCACGATCTGCGCAAGGAACGCTTTGGCCCTTGGGCTTTTCGGGGCGTTGAAGAAGTCTTCGGGCGGGGAGTCTTCGATGATCATGCCGCCATCGAGAAACAACACCCGCTCGGCCACTTGCCGGGCAAAGCCCATTTCATGGGTCACGCACAGCATGGTCATGCCGCTGCCTGCCAGTTTGACCATCACGTCCAGCACTTCGCTGACCATTTCCGGGTCCAGGGCCGAGGTCGGTTCATCAAACAGCATGATCTTGGGTTCCATGCACAGCGCCCGGGCAATCGCCACGCGCTGTTGCTGGCCACCGGAGAGCTGGCTCGGGTATTTGTCGGCCTGACTGGCAATGCCGACTTTTTCCAGAAAATGCTGGGCCAGTTCCACGGCTTTTTTACGCGGCAACCCACGCACCGACATCGGCGCCAGAATGCAGTTGTCGAGCACGCTCATGTGCGGGAACAGGTTGAAGTGCTGGAACACCATGCCGATTTCGCTGCGCACTTTGGCCGCTTCACGGCTGGGCTGTGACAGGTCGGTGCTGTTGACCAGGATCTGGCCTTTTTCAGCGATTTCGAGGCGGTTGATGCAGCGGATCAAGGTCGATTTGCCTGAACCGGACGGGCCGCACAGGACGATACGCTCGCCTTCATGCACTTTCAGGTCGATGCCTTTGAGTACATGGAACGCGCTGTAGTACTTGTTCAGGCCCGAGATATCCACCACCACCTTGCGGGTGTCAGTCGATGGCGACACGGGGTTATGAACGTAAGCAGAATGAGCTTGCATAGTGTGTCTCCAACGATCAGTTAAAGCGCTCGGCGCTGTAGGGAGTCGGGTCGGTAAAAGGTGTTTCGCCGGTCATCATTTCTGCCAGCAGGCGCCCGCTGACCGGGCCCAGGGTGAGGCCGTGATGGGCATGCCCAAAGTTGAACCACAAGCCTTTGTGCCGACTGGCCGGGCCGATCACCGGGCACATGTCCGGCAGGCACGGGCGGCGCCCCAGCCACGGCTCGGCATCGACACGCGGACCTAGCGGGTACAGACGCTGGGCGCGCTCTTCACAGCGGCGCAGCTGGATTTCATTGATCGGGTCATCGCTGTCGGCAAATTCGATGCCGGTGGTCAGGCGAATACCGCCGACCATGGGCGCCAACACGTAACCGCCGATTGAATCGAGGATCGGGTGCTGCATGGTGTGGCCGTCTTTGGCGGCGTAGTGCATGTGGTAACCACGCTTGATCGCCAAGGGGATGCGATAGCCCAGCGGCTCGAAAATCCCCCGGGCCTGCGGGCCCAATGCAACCACCACTTCATTGGCCACAATCAGGCCTTTTTGGCTCTCGACCTGCCATTGCCCGGCGGTCGCCCGCAAGCTGTTGGCGTCGCCGATCACAAAGCGGCCGCCGCGCTGTACAAACAGTTCGGCGTAACCGCGAGTCAAGCCGCCGGGGTCGCTGACGGTCTTGGGGTCGAGCCAGTGAATGCCGCCCAGCACGTCGCTGTGCAGGCCCGGTTCAAGGGCGTGCACCTGTTGCTTGTCGAGCACGCGATAGTTGAGCTTGAACCGGCCCAAGGCCGCCGCGTCACGCTGGGCTTTGTCGAAGTCTGCCGGGGTGCGGTACACCTCGACCCAGCCGCTGTCCTGAATCAGCTCGGTCATGCCCGCAGGTTCTGCCAGCAGGTCGTGTTCACTCACGCACTTTTCAATCAGCGGCAGCATCGCTTCAGTGGCTTTGGCCAGGCCTTTGCTGCCGGACTGCTGCCAGTACTGCATCAGCCACGGCCCGGCTTTGGGCAGGTGCTTGAGGCTGTAACGCACATCGGGCTGCTGATTGAGGCCGTAACGCAGCAAGCGGGAGAGCTCACGCGGGAACGAATACGGGATCACGCTGGCGCGCTCGATCAGCCCGGCATTGCCGTGGCTGGTGCCGCTGCCCGGTTGGTCGCGGTCGAGCAAGACAACGTTGCGTCCGCGGGCCTGGAGTTGCAACGCGGTACTGACGCCGACAATGCCGGCCCCCAGAACGAGAGTGTCGCAATGCATAAACAAATCCTTAAAACAGGGGCCGATTGTGCAGCCCGAACAATGGGCTTACTGCAGATGGCGGCTGAGGCGGCCTTCGATAAATTTGAGGGTGCGGCGCACGATCTCGACGATCAGCAGGTACAGCACCGCGGCCCACAGGTACACCTGGAAATCGAACGTGCGGGCAAAGACCATTTTGGTCACGCCCATCAGGTCATAAATGGTCACCAGCGAGGCGATGGCGCTGGCCTTGATCATCAGGATCAGTTCGTTGCCCAGCGGGCCGATGGCCACCAGCAGCGACTGCGGCAAGATGACCTTGCGAAACGTCGTCCAGCGCGACAGGTTCAGTGCCTTGCACGCTTCGCGCTGGCCCTGGGCGACTGACATGATGCTGCCGCGCAGAATCTCGGCCTGATACGCCGCCGTGTTCAAGGTAAAGGCCAACAGGGTGCACAGCCAGGCATCGCGGAAGAACCACCACAAGCCGATGTCTTGCCAAAAGCTCTTGAACGAGCCCAGGCCGTAATACAGCAAGAACAACTGCGCCAGCAGCGGCGAACCACGGAAGAAGTACACATAGGCGCCGGTAAAATTGCGCAGCAGGCGATTGCTGGACAAACGTCCCAGCGCAATCAGCAAGCCCAGCAACGCACCGAGGGTGAATGAAATCGCCACCAGCTTGGCGGTCACCAGCAGCCCGTCAATAAAGCGCGGGGCGTAGCGTTCGAGCAATTCGGGGTCGAGAATCATGTTTTGCAGATCCGCCAGGCTCATGACTGCACGCTCCGTATGTGGCGGTTGAAGTAGCGTTCCATAAAGGCGAACAGACGCCCGGAAATCGCCGAGAAAAACAGGTAGATAAAGCACGCAACGGTGTAGAACAGCATCGGGTCTTTGGTCACGCTGACCGCCAGGTTGGTTTGGCGCATCAGGTCGACCAGGGCGATGGTTGAGACCAGCGAGGTGTCCTTGAGCAGCGACAGCCAGTTGTTCGACAGGCCGGGCAGGGCGATGCGTGCCAGTTGCGGCAGCACTACTTTGCGAAAGGTAGTGAACTTCGACAGACCCAGCGCCGAGGCGGCTTCGTACTGCCCTTTAGGGATGGTCTTGAACGCACCCAGCCAGATCTCGCTGGAGAACGCGGCAAACACCAGGCTGAAGGCAATCATGGCGGCAACAAAGGTATTGATCGTGAACTTCACGTCATACCCCATAGCCTCAAGGATCTTTTGCGCGGCGATCTGGCAGCCGTAGTAAATGATCAGCAGCGTCAGCAGTTCCGGCAAACCCCGGAACACTGTGGAAAAGGTCGTGGCCCAGGCACGTACCCAGCGGTTTTTCGAGCGTGCGGCGACAGCCACCAGCAGCCCCAGCGGCAAGCCGATGGGCAGGCAGCTCAAGGCCAGGGCAATGGTTACCAGCGAGCCGGCCAGCAGCGCTGAGCCCCAGCCGCCACTGGCAAATGAGAGAAGTGAAAGTTGTTCGAGCATGCTCGAGTCCCCGGTCAAAAAAAGGCGAAGGTCAGCCACTGCGCACCATGGGCGCGCAGGGCAGGGTCATCGGCAGGGAGGCCCTCAACCGAGGGCGGAAGACTTAGTAGATGTCGAAGTCGAAGTACTTGCTGGAGATCTTTTTATAGGTGCCGTCGGCGACGATTTCGTCCAGCGCCTTGTTGAAACGTTCACGCAGGACGCGATCTTTTTTGCGCACGGCAATGGCGGCGTCGTCCATGGTGCCGTCAACGTCGCCAATGATTTTGCAGCAGTCCTTGCCGGTTTTATTGACCCACTCCAGCAGCGGGAATTTGTCGGCGATCACCACATCAACCCGCTCGTTGGCCAGTTCGCTGTTGGCTTCGTCCAGGGTCGGGTACAGCTTGATGTCGGCTTTTTTGTAGTGGGACTCGGCGTACAGGCTTTGCGTGGCGGCGCTTTGTGCGCCCACAGTCTTGCCGGCGAAGTCAGACTGGGCATCGGTGATGTCCGAATCTTTGGCCACGGCGATGGACAGCGGGGTGCGGTAGTAGTGGTTGGTGAACGCGATTTTCTTTTTGCGCTCTTCGTTGACGATCATCGAGGCGACAATGGCGTCGTACTTTTTGGCCATCAAACCGGCAATGATCCCGTCCCAGTCCTGAGCCACGATGGTGCACTGGGCGTCCATGCGCTTGCACAGCTCTTCGGTGATATCGACGTCGAAACCGTGCAGTTTGTTGTCCGAATCAACGTAGTTGAACGGTGGATAAGCGCCTTCTGTGGCGATGGTCAGTTTGTCTGCCTGGGCGTTGGCCGCGACCGCGAACACCATTGCACAAGCACTGGCAAAGCGAAGGACGTTGTTCATCTAGCACCTCGTTTTATTGTTTTGATCCGGGTGAGGATGTGTAACCCACGAACTCATTGTGTAAGGCCGCGGTTGCCTCAAGACGCTTCTCAACGTCAGGCCCCAGTTGTTTGCACACTTCATTGATGAGCAGGTGCACCAGCGACAGCATGGCTGCGGTGGATTCCCAGAACAGGTTGAATTCGGTCGGTACGCGAAACACTTCATCGGCGCAGGCATCGGCCCAGTCGCAAAAGGTATCGGTCACCAGCGTGACCGGGATGCCCGCTTCACGTGCCTTGCGGCACAGTTGCTGGGCGTGGCGCGAATACCGGCGGGCTTCAAACACCACCAGCGCGCAATCGTCGGCCGGGCACAGCAACACATCGGCGTAATGCCCGGCAGCGCCATCGACCAATTGCACGCCATCACGCAGGTATTGCAGCAAATGCACCATGGAGGCGGCGATCCCGCGCTCGGTCTGGAACCCTGCGACAAACACTTTGCGCCGGGTCGCCAGGCGCTGGCTGACGGTTTGCCAGGCGGGGGTCAGGCTGTATTCGTAAACCTTGACCAGCGCTGCGACTTCCAGCTCAAAGCTGCGCGGCAATGCCTGCGGGCTTTGGCTTGATTGCTGGCGGAATTCTTGCAGGCGATCTCCGACCAGCCACGGGCCATCGCCGAGGTCGTCCTTGAGATCGTTTTTCAGTTCTTTGAAATGGCTGTAACCCAGCGCACGGCAGAAACGCCCAACGCTGGACTCGCTGACACCCAGCTTGGCGGCAATGTCGGCGGCGGTCTGAAACGGTAGCTCGTAGAGGTTCGCCAGCATATAACTGGCAATCGCCCGGCCCGAAGGCGCGGCGGTAGACAGACTGCTTTCAAGGCGTTGTTTGATCGACTGACTCACGGCTGCTTCCTGTTCTTGTTTCAGCGCGGTGGAGAAAGTGAATGTTTTCTGTCATTAAGTCAAGAATTGACAGAGAACTGTCATCGCAGGATAGTGCTTTACCGTCATAACTCGACAATAACAACGAGATCGGAGCCCCCTAATGTCCCAGCCCGTCACCGCCACATCGGCCACCGAGTCGCTTTCTCTGAGCGAACTGACCGCTTTGCTGCAACAGATTTTTGAGCGTCATGGCACCTCCCGCGCTGTGGCGCAGGTACTGGCCGACAACTGTGCCCGGGCTCAGCGCGACGGTTCTTATAGCCACGGGGTGTTCCGCATTCCGGGGTATCTGGCGTCGCTGGCGAGCAACTGGGTCGATGGCCAGGCCGTCCCCAAGGTTGAAGACGTGGCCTCCGGTTTTATCCGCGTGGACGCCGCCAATGGCTTTGCGCAACCGGCCTTGGCGGCGGCCCGCGAGCTGCTGGTTGAAAAGGCCCGCAGCGCCGGGATTGCCGTGCTGGCGATTCGCAACTCCCACCACTTCGCGGCGTTGTGGCCCGATGTTGAGCCGTTTGCCGAAGAAGGCCTGGTGGCCTTAAGCGTGGTCAACAGCATGACCTGCGTAGTGCCGCACGGTGCGCAAAAACCCTTGTTTGGCACCAACCCGATCGCCTTCGCGGCACCCCGTGAAGGCGCCAGCCCTATCGTTTTCGACCTGGCCACCAGCGCCATTGCCCATGGCGACGTACAAATCGCTGCGCGCAAAGGTCACCTGTTGCCAGCGGGCATGGGCGTCGACAAACAGGGCGAGCCGACCGAAGACCCGAAAGCCATTCTCGACGGCGGCGCCTTGCTGCCGTTTGGTGGCCACAAAGGCTCGGCACTGTCGATGATGGTGGAGCTGCTGGCGGCGGCGTTGACGGGTGGCAACTTCTCGTTTGAATTCGACTGGAAAAAACACCCGGGCGCGCAAACCCCTTGGACCGGCCAGTTGCTGATCGTGATTGACCCGAGCAAATCCGGTGGTAACAGCTTCGCCCAGCGCAGCGCCGAACTGGTAAGGCAGATGCACGCCGTGGGCCTTGAGCGCATGCCGGGCGACCGACGCTTTATCGAACGTGCCAAATCCCTGGAAGCCGGCATTCCGTTGGGCGTAGAAGAATTGGCCAAACTGCGCGCATTGGCTGAATAACCCGATGCATTAAAACCGTGGGAGCGGGCTTGCTCGCGATGGGATCGACTGGGTTTATCAGACTAACCGAGTCGCCCCAATC
>Ga0302347_1003139_pt1 | contig 15180 bp, 17 predicted proteins | sample PhyWR1_FD_202178 | JGI IMG/M metagenome (GOLD analysis project Ga0302347, IMG submission 202178) | Leaf surface microbial communities from wheat plants in UC Gill Tract Community Farm, Albany, California, United States - DLSL W.R1 (v2)... | ecosystem: Host-associated > Plants > Phyllosphere >...
GTCATTTTTTGAATTTTTAATTAACTTCAATTTAGTTGTAAGTTGATTTGGATTTCTTGGTTTCTTCTTGGCGAAGCGCACCCCGACTTGAGCGGAAATCCTTTTTTGCCAACCTTCGAGTTCTATTTAGGCTGAAATCGTCTGCAAAAAAGATTGGGAGCGGAAGGCGGATAAAGGTGCCCAAATTCTTATCTTTGATATTAAAATTAAACAATGCGGAATTTTACTTTCCTTTTATTACTACTGATAGGCTTTCACGGGTTTTCTCAAAAATTTTCTAAAGAAGAAAAAGCGCTCATCCTGGCAGGCGATGTGAAGACGGCACTGCCAATCTATCAAACGGATAACGAAGAGCAACACAGGGTTTTGCTAGCGCAATCAGAAGAGATTTCTCCAAAAGATAAAACATTGCCGATTTTGATTGAAAGAATGAGGTTGGCTTTGGCCGGAACTGGCGGTGGTGTAGGGATTGCTGCGCCGCAGGTTGGGATTAATAGGAGAGTGGTTTTGGTTCAGCGCTTTGATAAAACGGGACTTCCTGTGGAATATTTTATCAATCCGACAATCCTTTGGCGTTCGGAACTATTGAACAAAGGTCCGGAAGGTGACCTTTCCATCGAGAATTTTCGCGATGCTTTCTACAGAAGTTATGTCATCCGTCTGGAATATTATGACCTCGAAAATAAGAAACACGACGAAATGGTGGAAGGTTTCACTGCTGTGATTTTCCAACACGAGATAGACCACCTGTCGGGAATTTTGATTCCGGATAAATTGGAAAAAGAAAAAAATGAATCTTATAAAAAACTGGAATTCTTCAAGAAAAGCAGTTCTACATCAAGATAGATTCTATTTGGTTTTGCCGTAAAGAGAAGCACGGTAGTTCATCCCGAAATTGGCAATTTCGTCTATGATTGGGGAGAGTGTTTTCCCGAATTCTGTGATTTGGTATTCTACTGTTACAGGTTTTGTGTTCAGTACGGTTCGGCTGATGAGATGGTTCATTTCCAGGTCTTGAAGTTCTTTGGAGAGCATTTTGGTTCCGATGCCTTCAACTTCCCGCAAAAGGTCCATAAATCTTAATTTATCACTTTGTAGCAATGTTCCTACGATATGGAATTTCCATTTTCCGGAGAGTAGTTCCATTGTGTCTTTGATGGCTGTGATTCGATTTTTGCAAATCGAGGTATTGTTGACTACAAGTTGTTTTTTCATTATCAATCTATTTCTTGACAAAGATAATTTTTCTCCGCTTAGTTTCTTACAGGAAAGTAGTTTCCAAAAGGAAACTGATAGCTAATGTAAACCGAAACCGACTTAAATTTGTTCTAATAAAACTAACCAAGAAATTATCCGAATGAGGTTCTACAAAAACTTATTGGTTTTTAGTTTAGGAATGATGTCTTTTTCCGGCAACGGACAGACACAGAAAAATAGTAAAACAATGAACGAACAAACAAAGAACAATCCATTACTTTGCGATGCAGAAACAGGCGTTTGTGGACTTCCTGAAGTTGGAAATAATGATAATATCTCCATCGAGACCAAAGAAAAATCTGTTAAAGTCATCTATTTTACAGACCCAATCTGCTCTTCCTGCTGGGGAATAGAACCGCAGTTGAGAAAAATGAAACTTGAATACGGTAAAGAAATCGATGTAGAATATCATATGGGTGGACTTTTACCGGATTGGAGCTACAATAGCGGTGGAATCAGCAAACCTTCTGATGTTGCGCACCATTGGGATGAAGTAAGTGGATATTACGATATGCCGATTGATGGCGATGTTTGGCTTGAAGACCCGCTAGATTCTTCTTATCCGCCTTCGATTGCTTTCAAGGCAGCTCAATTGCAGAGTAATGAAAAAGCGATTCTGTTTATGCGAGAACTGAGAGAATTCGTTTTCCTGAAAAAGAAAAATATCGCCAAATGGAAAAATATCGCTTTGGCAGCAAAGAAAGTCAATCTGGATGTTAATCAATTGAAATCTGACTACGAAGGAAAAGCAAAAACTCTTTTTGAAAATGATTTGAAGTTGGCAAGAGAACTTGGTGTTCGTGGATTTCCAACTTTGTTCTTCGTAAATCCAAAAGGAGAAACCCAAACCGTTTACGGAACCAAATCTTATCCTTTCTACGAAACAGCAATTCTTACCGCCAATCCAAAAGCAACAAAAGCTGAGTTTGCAGAAGACTGGGAATCGTTATTCAAGAAATATAATTCTCTTACAGCAAAAGAATTTGCTGAATTATCGGGCAAAAACAGAAAAGAAAGTGAAAGAATCTTGGACGAATTATCTTCTCAGAAAAAATTGGAAAAGTTTACGACCAAAAATGGTTCAATGTGGACGTTGATTAATTAAGTTATAGTCTTTAAGGGCTTGTTACAAAACATTACGAGGAAATCTTGTAATGTTTTTTATTTTTATGGATAAAAGTCTAACTTAGGTCTGCTTTTTGAAGAGAAAATTTCAATCAATTAAACCTTAAAACTATGAACTTTATTATCCGTTTGCTGATAACCGCAATTTCAGCATTTTTACTTGGCAAAATCCTTTCAGGCGTACATTTTGACAGCTTTGGTTCAACTATTATTTTCGCTATCGTTTTGGGATTATTGAATCTGATTGTAAAACCAATCTTGTCAATTTTATCATTGCCGATTACTATTTTAACACTTGGATTATTTTCCTTCGTCATCAATGCATTAATTATCCTATTGGCAGCGTATGTTATGGGAAGTATGCAGGTCGATGGCTTCTGGTGGGCATTGTTGTTCAGTATTTTACTGTCGCTCGTAACGTCAGCTTTCTCCACGATATTTGAGAGTAACGATTAAAAAATAGAAAGAGTTTCAAGAAATTGAAGCTCTTTTTTATTATAATAGTTTAAATCACTGTTTTTAAAATATTTCTTCGGACACGCGACAAGGTTTCTCTGGAAAGTCCCAGATAAGAAGCGACCATATGCAAAGGAACTCGATTGAAAATATCAGGATAAGTATTGATGAAATCCAGATATTTTTCTTCCGGACTACTGCTGATATTCATTAATAGACGTTTGTGAATCTCCATTGATTTTCTCGTCAGGATGTTTTCTACAAAAATATTGAGTTCGGGAATTTGTTCTCTTAGTTCAGCAAAATCATCAAGATTGAAGGCGAAAATTTCTGAGGCTTCCATTGCTTCGATATTGAGTTTTGAAGGCGTGTTGTTGTAAAAACTTTCTGGGTCAGTTGTCCAAGACATTTCATTTACGAACTGGAGAATATGCTCGTTGCCGTCTTCAGATATAGAATAATTACGCAAAAGTCCTTTTGCAACAAAGATTTTCAGATTGCAGACTTCGCCTTGTTTACAAACAATTACTTTGCGCTGAAGTTTTATTAATTGACTTTTATATAGAATGAAATCAAATTTTTCATCTGTAAAATCGGGAAGAACTTTCTGAAAGTAATTTTTAAGAATCTCTGACATTTTCAAAACTGAAATTATATTTAAAATTAATTCTTTTTATCGAATTAATATAAAAATTGTGTCAAATGACCTCGTTTTTGCTATTGATTCAAAGCTAAATTTGTATTAGAAATTTTAACAAAAACAAAATTTAAAAATATGAAAGTATTTGTAACAGGAGCTTCAGGATTTGTAGGCTCAGCAGTTGTAAAAGAATTATTAGCAAATGGACATCAAGTCGTTGGATTAGCACGCTCAGAAGAATCTGCGAAGTCTGTGAGAGAAGCCGGAGCAGAAGTTTTGATGGGAGATTTGGACAGTCTTGATGTTTTACAAAAAGGCGCAAGAGAAGCAGACGGAGTGATTCATACAGCTTTTATCCACGATTTTACGGATTATCAAAGTAATGCAATTAAAGACCAAAAAGCAATCGAAGCAATGGGAGAAGTTTTGAAAGGAACCGATAAACCAATTGTTGTAACTGGCGGAACTTTAGGATTACCATTAATTGACGGAAAAATCACAGAGGAAAGCAAGGCTCCAGCAGGATCAATACGGTTTTCTGAAAAAGCTTTTGTAGATTTATCAGAATCTGGAATTAATGCATCAATCGTTCGTCTTTCACCAAGTGTTTACGGAAATTCAGAGCTTGGCTTCAAAGGTGGTTTTGGTGTAATGCTGGCAGAAATGGCTAAAGCTAAAGGATTTTCAGCTTACATAGGTGACGGAAGTAATGTTTGGCCAGCTGTCCATCGTTTGGACGCTGCGAAGTTGTTTCGTTTAGCACTTGAAAAAAGTGAAAAAGGAGCGAGATATAATGCTGTAAATAATGATAAACAATTGTCAATGAAAGAATTTGCAGAATTAATTGGTGAGAAGCTCAATATTCCTGTAAAATCTTTATCTACAGAAGAAGCTCCAGAATATTTTACTTGGATGACCTTTTTTGTTGGGTCAGATTGTCCGGCAACAAGTTTTCAAACTCAGGAAAAATTAGGGTGGAATCCTTCTGAGAAAAATTTTGCTGAGGAACTGAATCAATATTTCTTCTAAAAAATAAAAGCAGTCTTACTTCAAAAATAAGACTGCTTTTTTATTAATTCTTTACACTTCGGATAAAGCTTTCCGCTTTTAATTCCCAGTCTTGGTTTTCCAATAGAATTTTTACGAAGGCAGTTCCAATAATTCCGCCTTGTGCTTTCTCTGTCACATTCTCAAAATCAGATTTATTTTTGATTCCAAATCCGATGAAAACTGGATTTTTCAAATCTAAAGAAGCCAATCTGTCAAGATAATTCTCATTTTTTAAAACTGCATTTTCGTTTCCTGTTGTGGAAGAAGAACTGACTGCATATAAAAATCCCGAACTTAATGAATCCAGATATTTGATACGTTCTTCTGAAGTCTCAGGCGTTACAAGAAACGTGAAATTCAGATTGTATTTTTTAAGGATTTCGCCATATTTATTTTCAAATTCAATTGGTGGTAAGTCTGGAATAATCAATCCAGAAATGCCAACTTCTGCACATTTCTGACAAAAGTTTTCGAATCCAAATTGAAGAACTGGATTCAGATAACCCATTAATATTTTAGGAATCGTAACAGAATCTTTAATTTCTGCCAATTGTTCGAATAGTTTTTTGATAGACATTCCGTTTCTCAAAGCCAGAGAATGCGCATCCTGAATCACAGGTCCATCTGCAACTGGGTCAGAATAAGGAATTCCTATTTCCATCATATCTGCACCCAATTCCTGAATCAGTTTGGCAATTTTTCCGGTATCATCAAGTTTTGGAACTCCTGCAGTGAAATATATGTTTAGTTTTTTCATTTTGTTTAATGTATTAAAGTATTGACGTAAAATGTATTAACGATTGAGAATCATAAATACATAAATACGTTTTACATTTTACAGATTTAAAGATGTTTCAAATAAGTCTCCATATCCTTATCACCTCGTCCGCTAAGACAAATCACGACTATATCGTCTTTTTCAAATTTCTTTTTATCCAAAACAGCCAAAGCGTGTGCACTCTCCAAAGCCGGAATGATGCCTTCGATTTTTGTCAGTTCAAAAGCTGATTTCAAAGCTTCGTCATCATTAATACTGAAAAATTCTGCTCTTTTTTGGTTGAAAAGATTAGAGTGCATCGGTCCAATTCCAGGATAATCCAAGCCTGCAGAAATAGAATGTGGCTCAATGACTTGCCCGTCTTCTGTCTGCATTACCAAACTCTGACTTCCGTGCAGAATTCCTAAAGTTCCAAGAAAAGTGGTCGCTGCAGACTTCCCAGAAGCAACGCCAAAACCACCGGCTTCCGCAGCGATAATTTTCACACTATCTTCATTCACATAATGATAAAAAGTTCCAGCTGCATTACTTCCGCCGCCAACACAAGCAATCACATAATCAGGATTTTCTCTCCCAATTTTTTCGTTCAATTGCTCTTTGATTTCTTTCGAAATAATACTCTGAAATCTTGCTACTAAATCTGGAAACGGATGCGGACCAACCACGCTTCCAATAATGTAATGCGTTGTGGAAGGATTATTAATCCAATCTCGCAAAGCTTCATTCACGGCATCTTTCAATGTTTTTGAACCGGATGTTGCAGGAATTACAGTTGCGCCCAACATTTTCATTCTGGCAACGTTCGGTGCTTGTCTTTGGATATCGATTTCGCCCATATAAACAATACATTCCAAACCTAATAAAGCACAGGCAGTTGCAGTTGCTACACCGTGTTGTCCGGCTCCGGTTTCTGCGATGATTCTATGTTTTCCAAGTTTTTTAGCGAGCAAAGCTTGTCCAAGAGCATTGTTGATTTTGTGAGCTCCGGTGTGATTCAAATCTTCTCTTTTCAGATAGATTTGAGTCTGGTACTTTTCGCTCAGGTTTCTAGCAAAATAGAGTGGAGTAGCACGTCCAACATAGTTTTTAAGCAAATCCTGAAATTCATCTTGGAACTCTTCGGATTCGATGATCTGTAAATATTTTTCCTGTAGTTCTGCAACGTTCGGATACAGCATTTCTGGAACGAAAGCGCCGCCGAAATCGCCGTAATAGCCGTTTTTATCTGGGTTTTGAAAGTTCATTTATTTTAAATTTTCTAAATCGTTATATTAAAATTGCTTTATTCTGTTCATTCAGATTTTGCAAAATATGGATGTTTTCTTCAGAAGTATTGAGGATTAAAATATCATCGTTGTCAGAATTTATCCATTCATTATTCTCAAATTCTGTTATGAAAATTCCTTTTCCATAAAGGATTTGTATGTTATTTTTTTCATAAAATGGTCTTAAATCCATTTTGCAAAAACCTATCGTTTCAATTTTTCTTTCAGTTAGATTAGCTACTATTTTATTAAGCAAAAAACTACCATATCCTTTCATTTTTTCTACAGAAACAAATCCTACAAATTCAGCAAAGTTGTACAGATTCTTTTGGATTTCAAGTTTAAAATCAAAATTGATTCTTGCCAGCGAAACAATTTTGTCATCATCGATTTCTAAAAAATGAAACTCAGAATTTTCAAACTTTATTTTAAAGTCAAAAGAATCCAAATTAAACCAATCTTCTACTTCCCAAGATTTCAAAATTAACTCAATTTCTTTGTCTGATAAGTCTTTTGAGCTTTTAATGGAATATTGCATTTCAAACTTATTTTGCTGTTATCTCTGGATGATGCTTCACTTCAAAATTTAAAGAATTCGCGATAAAGCAATATTCATTCGCTTTCTGATGAAGCTCCACTGCTTTTTCTATCATTTCTTTTTCAGCAACAACAATCCTAGGTTTCAAAGTAATTTCACTGAATTTTCCACTTCCGTTTTCATTCTCAATCATTGTTCCTTCTGCAAAATCTTCATATTCCAAAACCAGAATTTTGTTCACAGAACAAAGATGAAGATACCACAACAAATGACACGAAGAAACCGAAGCCAACAACAGATCTTCAGGATTATGAAGTTCTGGATTTCCAAGAAATGCCGGGTCAGATGAGCCTAAAATATCAGTTTTTCCATCAACAGAAATCGTGTAATCTCTTTGGTAAGAGCGATAGCTTTTTGTAGATTCACCAGTATTTCCTGTCCAGACTATTTTACTTTTATATTGATGATGTTTCATTTTTTATTAATGATAAAAATTCTTTTACTTTTTGTAAATCTTTATTTCCCGGTTCAATCTCGAATTTCGAATTGATGTCAAGAGCAATTGGTTTTTGATTGATATTTTTTAAATCGTCTGTATTTTCTAATGAAATTCCGCCACTTAAAAAATATGGAAATGGAATTTCTATTTCATTTAAAATATTCCAGTCAAAGGTTTTTCCTGTTCCTCCAAATGCTTTGGAATCTGTGTCGAATAGGAGATAGTCGATGGTTGATGATTGATGGTTGATGGCTTTTTGCAATTCATCGGAAGTCTGATTTCCAATTCTGATAACTTTAATAATTCCAATTTTTGGATTCAATTTTTGTTTTAATTCTGAAATGAAATCTTCGGATTCATCGCCGTGAAGCTGTATGAAATTCAAGTTTGCTTTTTCAGAAATTTCAATAATGTTTTCCAAATCTTCATTCACAAAAACACCAACTTTTTGTAAGTGTGGGATTTCAGAAATCTGGTTTAAATTCAAATGATCCAGAACATATCTCGGAGATTTTTCATAAAATATAAATCCCAAGAAATCAACATCCAAATTAATCAGTTCCTGAATTTGATCAAGTTTTGTTAATCCGCAAACTTTAAGTTTTAGTTGAGTCATAAATTCATTATTAATAAAGAGTGTTTTTCGGATTTGAGCATTTCAAATCGAATTGTTGACAGATTTTGATAATCTCATCTGTATTTTTTCTATACACCAAGAATAGTATCAGGTCATCACCAAAACTTCTTCCAATTTCAAGAATTTCTTCGTTGCTTTCGGACAAAATATCATCTAACCAGATAAAGTATTCTTTGGCAGTCATTTTTTCGTCGAAAGGAAACTCAGGTAAGTCTTCAACAATATCACCGATTTGGTCGTGTATTTCATCTATTTTATCACCAACTATTGCTATTTCATTAATTTCCAACGGAATTATATAGTCCAATGAAAGTGGGTTGATCTCGTCCTCCTCATAAAGCCATAATAGGTCATTTTTTTCGGCGTAGTCATATGGATGATGAATTGCATGATCCAAATTAGATACAATATCGTTTAAATGTTCTACTTCATAACCTTCGGTTATTAGTTCCACCAACTTTTTAATATTCTCACTTATTTTATTTTCCATAGCAATTGTTGAATAATTAAATTCTCATTTTTGAAACAAACTCTCCGAATTTATCTCCAGGATTTTCATTCTTCATAAAATATTCACCCATTAAAAATCCATCAAATCCTTTTTCTCTTAAAAAATTAAAATCTTCTTCGTTATAGATTCCGCTTTCTGCAACTGAGAAAATATCTTTTGGAAGCTGGTTTTTCAAATCTACTGAATGTTGCAGGTCTACTTTGAAATCTTTCAAATTTCGATTGTTGATTCCAACAAAATCAACATTTTTATTGATGTGTTTTAGTTCATCTTCGGAATGGATTTCCAATAAGACTTCGAAATCTAAAGAATGTGCTAATTCTGTAAATTCCAAAACCTGAGTTGGCGAAAGACAAGATGCAATCAGCAAAATAACATCTGCTCCAATTGATTTTGCCTCATAGAATTGATATTCATCAATCATAAAATCTTTTCTCAGAATCGGAATCTTGATGTGATTTCGAACGCTCAAAATATCTTCAAAACTGCCACCGAAAAAATCTTTGTCCGTCAAGATTGAAACTGCGCTCGCCCCAAATTTTTCGTATTGAGAAACCACTTCCAAAGACGAAACTTTATCATTGATGATTCCTTTACTTGGCGATTGTCTTTTGAATTCGGAGATAATTCCGGATTTTGTTTTGATAGTTTCTTTTAGCGAGAATGTTGGTTTGTTAAAAAACTCTGTGTCTTTAAGTTGTTCAATAGAGATTTTGGATTTTGCATCTGCAACTTCCTGTTTTTTTCGTTCTATGATTTTATCGAGAATGTTCATTCTTTCTAAATTATATTGTTTAAGTATTTTAAAAATCGTTTTCAATTAATCACAATTTCAAACCGAGCCATTTTTTGTTTCCAGTTCTTTCGACGGTTTCTTTGAGTGTACTTTGGATTGTATGTCCATAAAAATCCGTAACATCAGTTCCAGCTCCGTTTTTTAAAAGCAATACTGCAATATCGTAATGATTATATTGAATGGCCTTTAACAGCGGAGTTTGTTTATCATCATTCATTTTGTTAACATCCGCACCTTTTTGTATCAATAAATCAACGGCATTATAATTCTTCTCACTCCAAACAGCTTCCATCAATGCTGTATCACCATTGTCGTTTTGGATATTGACATCTGCACCATTGTCTACTAGATATTTTATTATTTCGAAATTGGTTTTCCAAAGCGCTTCCGAGAGAGGAGAAACACCGCCTGCACCGTCACTTTTTTGGTTGATGTTGGCTCCTTTTTCCACCAGATATTTTACTTTTTCAATGCAGTTTGATGAAGCAGCTTCTATCAGTGGAGTTCTTCCATATTTGTTGGTGGGATTTATTTTTGCTCCTTTTTTAATTAAAAACTCCATAAGTTCTGTTGAGCAAGAATTTTTTTCAGATGCACAAGAGAGTGGCGTTGGTCCTGTTTGAGAAATCAAATTAACGCTTCCGCCTTTATCCACAATTTTCTTTGCGATATCAAAAAAGTCTCTTTTACAGGCTGACATCAAGGCATTTCCACCGTTTTTTGGATCGATATAATTGATATTTGCACCTTTATCAATAATTTTTGAAATAACATCTTTGGAAATGGTTTCGCTGTACAAAGCATCCATCAAAACATCTCTTCCTGTTTCTTTGCTCCTGCTGTTTACATCTACATCTTGTTTCAGCAATTCCTCAGCAACATCGTTCCATTCATAAGCTATTGCCCATTGTAAAGTGGAAGTTCCGCTTAAATCTTTGCTGTTAATTGTAGCATTTGCACCTTTATCCAATAGGAATTTTGCCATTTCTTCACTTCTGCTAGCACAAGCCAAAAAAAGTGCTGTATGTCCAGCTTTGTTTTGAAGATTAATTTCTGCCTTGTTTTGAAGTAATAATTCAGCAATTTTAACTTTGTTGTAAAATGATGCAATCATCAGCATTGTCCATTGTTTATTGGAAATATCATTGGCGTTTTCTTTACTTCCTCCGCGGTAAAATCCTTCAAATCTGGAATTGACATCGATTCCCTTTTTTAATAAATTTTGAAGGCCTTTAACATCTTCATCTCTAATGGTTTTTATGATTTCTTCACTTTCAGCTTTCGGAAGTTCTACAATTTTTTCCTCAGTTTTCTGAACCAGAATTTCTTTTTTTTCAGCGGTCTTGTCTTTGCAGGATTGCAATGCAGAGGCGAAAATTATAAATGTGAGTAGTTTCTTCATTTGTATTTTTTTTTAATTCTTAAATTCTAATAACTAATTAGTTTATGAAGACAATTTAAGGCTTTTCCACTTTCCAAACTTTCTTTTGCTAAAGCCAAGCAATCATCATAATTCCCATATTTACCAGTGTTTACCAAAGCAATTGAAGCATTGGCAAGAACGACAGAATCTTGTTCTTCAGTTCCATTACCTTCCAAAATCTTGATGAATAATTTTGCAGCTTCTTCTTTGCTTTCGCCTCCGAAAATACCTTCAGGAGAAACATTTTTGAATTTCAAATCTTCTGCAGAATAGATTTTTTCTCCAGTTTTGCTAAAGATTTTGGTGTCACCAGTTAAGGAAATTTCGTCATAACCATCCAAAGCGTGAACCAACATAAACTCGCTTTTTTGCTTTTGCAACAGATATTGATAAACTCTTGCGATTTCAAGATTTGCCACGCCAATCATCGTGAAATCGGGACGTGCAGGATTGACCAATGGTCCCAAAAGATTGAAAAAAGTTTTCAGACCAAGCTGTTTTCTGAGAGGTGCAACGGATTTCAAAGCGGGATGAAATAACGGTGCGTGAAGAAAACAGATGTTTCCTTTTTCCAAGTCGGCTTTCAAATCTTCAGAATTATCTTTGAATTTGTAACCTAATTCTTCAAGAACATTAGACGAACCGGAAATGGAAGATGCACCGTAATTGCCTTGTTTTGCTACTTTTTGCCCAGTTCCAGCAACGATAAAACTTGCTAAAGTCGAAATATTAAAGGTGTTTTTTCCGTCTCCACCAGTTCCAACGATGTCAACCAAATCTTTTGTTCCCAAATCTATAGGTTTCGCCAATTGTAGTAACGCTTCGCGGAAACCTTCTAGTTCTTCCAAAGTAATCGTTCGCATCAATAAAACTGTGATGAAAGAAATGACCTCACTTTCGTTGAATTTATTTTGTGAAATTTCAATCAAAATGGCTTTGGCTTCGGCTTTCGTCAAAGTCTGATGATTGAAAAGATATTGTAGGATTTGTTTCATAATATTGGTCCGAAGTCATATGTCTGAAGTCGGAAGTATTTGTACGTTATTTTTATTCTTCTGACTTCTGACTTCCAGCATTCAACTTCAAAAAGTTCTCTAAAATTTGTTTTCCATTCGGAGTCAGAATACTTTCCGGATGATACTGAACCGCGTGAACATCGTACGATTTATGTTTTAAACTCATAATCATTCCGTTTTTGTCAACGCTTGTGATTTCTAATTCGGTAGGGAAATCATCAGGATTGACTGCCCAAGAATGATATCTTCCAACTTCTAAAGTTTCCGGCAAATTATTGAAAATCTTATGTTCATTAGTTTGAGTTGCTTCAGTTGCAACACCGTGATAGATTTCAGACAAATTAATCAAACTTCCACCAAAAGCTTCCGCAATAGCCTGTTGTCCTAAACAAACTCCGAAAATAGATTTAGTAGGCGCATATTTTTTAATCACTTCCAAAAGAATTCCTGCTTCTTCTGGAATTCCTGGACCTGGAGAAAGAATGATTTTATCGTATTTTTCAATGTCTTCCAATGGGATTTGGTCATTTCTGTAAACATCTACTTTTTCGCCAACAATCTGCTCAATGATTTGAACAAGATTGTAAGTGAAGCTATCGTAATTATCAAAGACTAAGATTTTCATAATTTCTCTGCTTTTAAAATGGCTTTTTTCAAAGCGCCTAATTTGTTATTAACTTCCTGAAGTTCATTTTCCGCAACAGATTTTGCTGTGATTCCGGCTCCGGCTTGATAGAATAAAGTGTTGTTTTTACTCAAAAAAGTTCGAATCATAATTGCTTGATTACAACTTCCGTCAAAACCTACAAAACCAATACAACCTGCGTAATAACTTCTGGAAGTTTTCTCGTGTTCATCAATTAACTGCATTGCTCTGTATTTTGGAGCACCGCTCAAAGTTCCTTGTGGGAAAGTGGTTGCAACCATTTCGTAAGGATTTTGGTCTTCTTTGACATCAGTTATAACCTCAGAAACCATATGAATCACATGAGAGAAAAAATGGATTTCTTTCAGTTTGGAAACCGTTGTGTTTTTTCCGTGAATACTCAAATCATTTCTTGCCAAATCTACCAGCATCGTATGTTCCGCATTTTCTTTCGGGTCTTTTTTGAGTTCTTCCGCAGATTCTAAATCTTTTTCGATGTTTCCGGTTCTCTTAAAAGTTCCTGCAATTGGATGAATAATGGCTTTACCATTTTTAATAATCAATTGACTTTCCGGACTTGAACCCATTAATTTATAATCGCCATAATCGAAGAAGAATAGGTAAGGAGAAGGATTGATATTTCGTAAAGCACGATAAACATTGAATTCGTCACCTTGGAATTTCTGTTCAAATCTTCTGCTCAAAACCAACTGGAAAACGTCGCCACGGAAACAATGCTTCTTCGCAAATTCTACCGATTCCAAAAATTCTTTATCAGTCAGATTTGAAGTTTCTTCTGAAGTAATTTCAAACGGAAAAACAGGTGCATTCTTTTGATTGATGATACTTTCAAGTGTAGAAAGCTCTGATTTTAAACCGTCGATTTTATTTTCAATCAGGAACATTTCGTCGTTATGATGATTGATTGCAATCACATATTGATAAAGACGATAACGCATCAACGGAATTTTATTTTCCTCAGATTGTTCCTTGAATTTAATATTTTCAAAAAACGGAATTGCATCATAACTCGTATATCCGAAAAATCCTTGCGCTTGTTTTCCAATCTCGTGGTTGGGTTTTTCACATTTGAAACAATTGGAGAATTCCTGCATCAAATCAGATAATTTCTCATTTTCTAAATCGATTTTCTGAGGATTTTCAAGCGGAAATTTCAATTCAGCTTCGTTATAATTTCGGATTTCGATTCCGGCAATTGCGTTGACACAAATGAAAGAAAACGAATTTTCAGAATTTTGATTTCCTGCACTTTCCAAAAGAATGGTATCACGAAACTGGTCACGAAGACGAAGGTAAATTCCAATCGGCGTGTAAAGATCTGCTAATCGTGATTTAACAGAGGTTTTTATGTAAATTGGTTGATGGTTGATAGTTGATGGTTGATGGTTGCTCATCGTTTCAATTTTAAATTATTTTTATTAAAACTTATCGAAGCCTTAAAATAAAAAAGACTTCAACAAAATTTGTCAAAGTCTATTATGATTGAGTTATAGTTAGTTCAGAATTTTAGAACACCGATAATCCTTTCAGACCCGACAAAGAGTTTGAAAGCCACCACCAGTTTTTTGTGTTCATTGTTTTCATTGGAACAAATTTAGAAATGATTTTTAATTCTGCAACTATTTTTAAGAAATTATTTTATAACTTTTTGAGAAGTCGTTGATTTGTTGGTCTCAATCTTAACCAAATAAGAACCTTTTGGGTAATTTTTAAAATCAACTGTGGTTGTATTTCCGTTGATGGTTTTAAGTAATTTTCCATCTAAAGAATAAACCTGAACAGATTTAATTATCTCGTCTGTCTTGATATTCAACTGGTCAACCACTGGATTTGGATAAACCTTGATGTTGGTTTTATTGACATCAGTAACCGCCAGATTACTTTTTGAGAAACTGATATTATCAAGTCTCAAAGCAGTTGTCGTTGTAACTTGAGCTGTTGTATTCCCAAATCCGAAATAATAAACTTGGTCAGCTGTTGCTGTATAACTCACAGTGTGTTCTGTATAAGTTTGTTGAGACACAGTTTGAGTAGATAGATTTTGGATGATGCTGTCTTTGTTTTGAGCGCTAGCAATAGCTACTTTCAAAGTTGCTGGTTCTGCAGATTCATTTCCAATGGATGTGTAATATTTTGCAGTAACTGTTTCTCCGTTTTTTAGATAGATTGGATAAGAAAAAAGCCAATCATTCTTTGCAGTTGCAGAAGTACTGGTGTTGTTATAAGCGTAACCACTTCCGTTTTGAGCAACAGCTTCATTTTCTCCCATCAACCAAGTGTTAGAGGCCCAACCGTCTGAGTCATATTCGCCAAAGTTCTCAACTGTTTTTTCGAAATCATAAGAGTAAGGCAATTCTGTTGGTGTCCAGATTGATTTTGGCCCAGCCCAGCCAGAACCGCAATCTGCATTTTTCAGGAAGAATTGGTATCTTTTTCCAGCTTGTAGATTATCAAAACTTTTAGTTGTAGCAGAAGTGATTCCTTTTGAAGATACAGATGTATCGAATGTCGTTAAACCTGTA
>Ga0302347_1003141_pt1 | contig 15169 bp, 11 predicted proteins | sample PhyWR1_FD_202178 | JGI IMG/M metagenome (GOLD analysis project Ga0302347, IMG submission 202178) | Leaf surface microbial communities from wheat plants in UC Gill Tract Community Farm, Albany, California, United States - DLSL W.R1 (v2)... | ecosystem: Host-associated > Plants > Phyllosphere >...
CGGGTGTCCTGCAGGCAGATAACGTCGGCATTCTGAGCCTGCAGCCAACTGAGCAAACCGCGCTCGACTGCCGCCTGAATGCCATTGACGTTCACACTGATGATCCGCATAAATGGCCCCAAAAATCACGTGCGTGTATGATACACGCCGTCTTACTAATTAGCTAAATCCGTGGTATCTGGGGCCATTTTCATGCAAGCGTATCAGCGCGACTTTATCCGTTTTGCCATTGATCGCGGCGTTTTGCGCTTCGGTGAGTTCACCCTGAAGTCCGGGCGTACCAGCCCCTACTTCTTCAATGCCGGCCTGTTCAACACCGGCTCCGCGCTGGCTCAACTGGGGCGCTTCTATGCCGCCGCCATCGTTGACAGCGGCATTGCTTTCGACGTGCTGTTTGGCCCGGCTTACAAAGGCATCCCTTTGGCCGCGACCACCGCCGTCGCCTTGGCCGAGCACCATGATCGCGACATGCCATGGTGCTTTAACCGCAAAGAAGCCAAGGCCCACGGCGAAGGCGGCAGCCTGGTCGGTTCGCCGCTTGAAGGCAACATCCTGATCATCGACGACGTGATCACGGCCGGCACCGCCATCCGTGAAGTCATGCAAATCATTGACGCCCAAGGCGCCAAAGCGGCGGGCGTACTGATTGCCCTCAACCGCCAGGAGCGCGGCAATGGCGAACTGTCGGCCATTCAGGAAGTCGAGCGCGACTTCGGCATCCCGGTCGTCAGCATCGTGTCGTTGACCCAGGTGCTGCAATTCCTGGCCGAAGACGAAACCTTGAAGCAATACCTGCCAGCCGTTGAAGCCTACCGGGCGCAGTACGGGATCTAAACAGCCCCGCTGTTCCCCACGGGGGAGGCATGACACCTGTCGCGCCTCCCCCGTTTTGTTTGTGCAGATCAACCAGCTTGCGCAGCCAATTCAGCTTCGCGCCGGGCGATGGCGAGTTCCAGCTCCGGGGAGCGCTTGGCCCATTGCTCGGGGGGGAGGGGTTTGGACCATTCGATGATGTCGGGGTGGTCAAAGGTTGGTGGCGGGGAGAGCTTCCAGGTTTGCAGCATGAAGACGATGGGGCCGCCGAAAATGAAGATGCCGATAAATAACCACGCGGCCTTAAAAAACTCACCCTCGCGCAAATGGAGCCAAATACCTTTTGCGTATTCACAGCAAGTGCCCCAGATAATTCCTCGCCCTTTCAAACTGCCACGACTGCCTTCAAAGTCATTCGTTTGCGGTAATGCATGAGGACCAATCTCCATAAAACTCCGCATGCACTCCCACATTGACATTGCCGCTTCATTACCCCCGCAATTAAAACCCCAGTAAAAGTGCTTGTTATCTTCTTCAGCATGAGGGTCTGGATTATCAAAGCCTATAAACAGCATTCCTGAGGTATTTCGACCTGCTTGACTGACTGAAGAACTCTGCGCCGAAGCGGCGGTTACCGTTTCCCAGGGCACAATCCAATACTCGCTATCCTTACGTGGTACGCAGACTTCACGGCGTTGGCGATTAAAGCGAATGGGTAAGGGGGTTGGGCGGTAAAGCATATAAATCAGCATAAGTATTGGAACACCTGTCATATACGCCCCCAACATAAAGTCGTATATATCGCCCGTAAAATAAGCCACAGACAGACACATAACAATCATCGGCCATAAAACCATAACGCCAGATCCAATATTGAAATTTCCAACATCTATAAAAATATCATTTTTACGCCAAACAGCATTCATAACATCCTTTGGTTTCTCTCCCGTTGGTATAGGTAAGGGAGCGAAGTAATCCTGTTGCGAAAAAAACCCTTTTTTTCTCGTACCAGCGGCTGGAGCATTCATCGTTTCACTCCAGGCTGCAAGAAAACTGAATATTGCTGGTCGCCCAGTCGATAGCGCTCCGCCTTGTCCAACTCAGGGGTTGGGTCGTCACGCAAGGCAACAACTCCATTCGCAGCACTCAATGTGAATGCGACCCCTCGATCTCCGCCCACAAAATTGAGAGCACCGAGTATTGAGGTCAAGGGTGTTTGGTATCGCAAGCGCAGAGACACTGTGGTAGGGAGCGAGCCAAACAGGTTAGGTACCGTGTTGAAGGGGCTGCTCAAACGTAAACCCTGCCCTTGAGTATGCGGTATCCACTCACAGTGACTGCCCTGAATCCAACTATTGCCTATATCTTGCAACGGCTCCTCATGAGAATACTTACCCTCACCATTTTTTATCCGCTCACGCATCGCTAAGATATCTAATGGATTTCCAATCATTGAGATATCCAGATAAACATTACTCGGCTCGGCCCCAGGCAGATCAATGGTTAGCGTTTTAATCGATCTGCTTACAACACCTGACTGCAAAGAACTCATTACACTGCCTTGCTCTACGGATTCAAAGCTGACACGAGGAATATAAAGAATATTGTATAAGCGGTTTAGCTCATCTCGCTGATCTTTAGATGATATTGGGCTCAAGTCACCAGCTCTAAACTTAGACCAGCAGCAATTATATATAAAGTTTTGCATCGGAGTTTGCTGAAAATACCAAGCAATTAGGTACAACACGCCAAGCACTGCAACCAACAAGTTAAGTGGCCCCATCAATATCAAATACCCTCCAACTGCGGCACTTACTGTGAGCCCTCCAGAAACAGCTTTAAAGGTATAAATCAAACCTAATAGCGCCTGAGTTCCAAAGGCTAGAGCTTGCCCACCAACTACGTATAGACGCATTTCCAGCCAAGGATCTATAGCACCGTGGGAGCTTTCTAATTGTTTCTGTAGAGACTTGAACTCATTAATTGCTGCAAATGCAGAAAGCCCACCAATAAGTCCACCAAAAAGAGTCAATACAGGAACGTTAGACCAAGTATTATTGGCAAGCTTGATTGCAAAAGCTTTTTCCTTAACCCCTCCCCTCACCTGATTATCAATCACCGCAATCAAGGCAGCCCCGGCATATAAATTCGCAGACCACGTATCGTTTACTCGCTGCTGATCCATCCCCTCCAGTACTCCGGCCTGCCCCAGATAATTACTGGCATTCCAGCTATTGAGCAGCAACGCCGTCAGAGCGATCAGGCCTCCGCTGTTTTTAACGGCGGGCGAGTCGACAATTTTTGCAATGTGGCCACGGCCGATGGCTTTACCGGTGGTATTAACCCATTGGGCAAGATCTTCTGCCGCCTTGCCAAACTGCACCAACATTTGGTGCTTACCTTGGGTTATTAACCGCAAACCAATTTGATGCCCCGCTCGGGTGGCACTCATTATCGCCAGCCAAGGCCCTTGTAATGGCTCGCCCGCTTTGCTGCCAAGCAGCAGCAACGACGCGCCCAAGCGCTTTAAAAGGGTGTTCCACAAGCTATTGACGTTACCCGACCTAACACCAAGGTCAGACAGAATATTGATACCTTGTGGCCCCAACGCCTTGCTCAACGCCGCCATCGCATTGGCCTGATTTTCAACTTCTAGCGCAGCCATCAACTCCGTTGCGCGGCTGTTGGTATTGACCGCGCCTTCGAGTGTGGGGCTCCACCCATAAAACAACTGCCTTAACGCCCCGTCATCCGCACTGCGTACATAGTCCGCATATTGCTCAGCGCCAACTGTGCGCAAGCACTGCGCGCTCAGGCAGGCCAATGCCAGTTCATCCAGCCATTGGCGGTGGTCGCTAGCTTGATAATCCACAAACCACGTACCGCTATGGTGACGCGGCAGGTAAGTGCCACGATCGGCATAAAGGGCTTTGTGTCGCTCTTTCAGGTGATCAAAGTGTTTCGGGGCCGTTTCGTCGAGCCATTGGTTCATGGCGGGCAGGTCGATGTATTGTTCGACTTTGTCGCTGGCGTGAGTGTTGTGCGTGTTACTGAGTTTATTAACCTGGTACTCAAGCACCATTTCCATAATTTCGTCATGAAACTTCAGCGGTATAAACCCGCGGATCGGCGCAACCGCAGCCTGTTCGCGAAGATGTATCTCGTGTAGTCGAATATCGGCTTGCTGCTTGGTGAATGGAGATCCATCAGGCACATTGGCGGCATAACGCTCTCTGGCCAGTTGTTCTAACCGAGTACGAGTGTCCAGCAACATCTGCGCCTGCTTACGCGTCAGTTCAATATCCTGTTCCCGATAGCGGTAAACCAACATACCGATCACTTCGTCGGGATCCTCTGTAATCAAACTTCGCACAAACCCGCCAATACTCAGCCGCAGGTTGTTATCGGCCTGCCACTGTTCATGCCGCGACTCGATCAGTTCTTGCTCATGATTGATGTCACGTAAAACACCCAGGTCATCGTCAAGGCAGGCCAATACCGTGAACAACCCGCGTGACTGCGCATGAGCCTGTTCCATCAGGTCTTGCGTGCGGGTGGCAGCCCATTGTTCAGCGCTCCATTCACCCGGTGGCGTGACGTCGTCCGACACAGCCGGGTAGCTCGCCGACACTTTTTCCCGCTCATGCAGCCAATGCATGGCATCGGTGTAGGCCTTGATGTTGTCGGGTGTCGGGTCTGCCATGACCTTCTTGCCCAGTTCGTCCGCACTCTCGCGCAAGGCCGGTTGATGACGTCGGTAATCAATCGCCATCGCCAAGTCATAGGTGCTCGGAATCAACTCGGCCATGACGCTTTTCGATTCACTCAACGGTGCACAATGCGGCGCTTGCAGCGTATTGGCCACTTGTCGCAGGTCGAGTAGACGCATGCGTTTGGCGCGCTGTTGAGGGTCGTGTAGTTCGGCGCAGGCGGCCGGGTTGAGGGGGATTTCGCTGTAGAGCAGCCAGGCGTCTTGTTGCTTGGCCAGCGCCAAGCCACTCAAGGTGCCGGACTGGACGACGGTGTCATCCTCATCCAGACCCTGGCTGAGCAGCAGGTTGTTTTCAGCCACTGCATATCGCTGCAATGGGCCGCGGCCTTGCCACACATAGACAAACCCTGCGCGCAACAGGCGCGCAGCCATCGGGTGGCTTTGGGTCTGTGTGCCGGGCTGGCACGCCGGATGGCTGGCGGGTTCTTCGCTGAGGGCGTAACGCACCGGAACGACAAATAAATGCGGCTGGCTAGCCGGGCACTGTTGAACGGTGCTGTTGATGTCAACGTGTTCGCAGGCACTGGCGGCGCGCCGGGCCTCAGACAGGTTGACCATTGAGGCCAGACGTTTATTAAGGTTCATAGCGCACGCTCTGCAGGCTTCATTTGCGTCATCAATGCGTCCAGTAACTGCTCCAGACGCTGTTCGGGGGCGACTGCTCGCTGGCTCAACACCTGGCGATAGACCGCATGCTCCGGGCCTTCGGGAAACTCATCACCGAAGGCGGCATACAGGCTTGCCCAGGCCATGACTTCGTCATCGGCGCTGTAGCCCTGGCGCGCTGCATTGCGCTGACAACCCAGCGCCCATGCCTGTTGCCCCGGCTCGTCCAACCCCTGCAAACACGGCGCAAAGTAGCGCTGGCCATGCTCAACAAGGCGCTGTGTAAAGTGCTCGCGCCGGGCTTGGCACAGATGCTCCAGCGTCTGTGCACTTAACGTCAGCCACGGCGTCGTCGCGTAGCGGGCGCAGGGTTGATGCGGGTTGTTCTGCTGGATAACCACACCCTCCGGCAGCCTGATGACGCGAACCGGGCCCATCAGTTGATCCCGCTCAGCCTCTGCCAGATCTGCCAGCCACAGGCGGGTAATGCACGGGTCGTAGAAACGGAAAAAAGCCGTGACATTGCCCGCAAGCCGGACATGGATCAGGCTACGCAGGTGCTCTAAAACAAGGGTTTCGTCTGCGTCAGACTCCAGCCAGATACCCGCTCGACCCTGCCAATGCTCAATAAAGGTGTTGGCCAGCGCACTGCCCGGTTCGACGCTAACCAGCACCGGGCCAAAAGAAGCCATCTCGGCATAGCGGGTAGTCAGGTACAGCGAATGCGCAACCGTGATGTTCGCCAACTCAAACAGGCGCGCAAAAATGTTCGGGATCAGATGGCTGTCGAGCAGCAGGTATGCGCGGGTCATGCCTGCCCCTCCTGCAAGGCTTCGCAGGCCAGGCACACGGGCGCCCGTTTCGCACTGGCACTGGCGAAGGCGCGTTTTTGCGACTCAAGCGCCAGCGCCGTCATGGCCTCGACCCCCTCCGTACTGGCCGGCACTGCCGGCATGCCCGGTATCGGCACCCCGCCCGGCAAGATCGGTGAACTGCTGTAAATCCCCACCGGCGTGAGTTGCAGGTGTTGACCACCCGCCATCAGGGTCAGCAGCGGGCCGCCATCGACCACCAGCGTGGCCCCGGCCTTGAAATGCGCGTGCACCCCGGCTTCAACAGCCATAACCATCCCCACCCGTGTGTGGCTGGTCATGGCGACGGCCTGGAAGTCATTCCCTTGCACTTGCACTTTGCGATCGCCGCTGACGGTTTGCTGGTCTTCGCCCTTGAGCACTACCACGCTGGCGCCGCTGATGGTTTCTTCGCGCTGGCCATCGATCTGCAAGCGGCTGTCGTTTTCAATGTGTTGCTGCATGTCGCGCTGGGCATGCAGGTAGATTTTTTCGTGGCCCTGGCGGTCTTCAAGGCGCAATTCGTTGTAGCCGCCACCGCCCGGTGTGCTGCGACTGCGCAAGGTGCTTTGGGTTTTATCGGCAGGCAGTTTGAGCGGCGTCGGGGTCATGCTCGACACCAGGCAGCCTGAAATCACCGGCTGATCGACATCGCCCTCCAGGTAGCTGACCAGCACTTCCATGCCGACCCGAGGGATTGTCACCGCGCCATAGCTGTCGCCCGCCCAACTGGAGGCCACGCGCAGCCAGCAACTGCTGGTGTCGTCGCTCGCCCCACTGCGGTCCCAATGGAAGCTGACCTTGACCCTGCCGAACGCGTCGCAGTGGATCTCTTGCCCCGCCGGGCCGGTAACGCGGGCGGTCTGGCTGCCATGGATGCGCGGCTTGGCAAACACCACGGGCGAGCGGTACGTCACGCCCTCAGGGATCGCCACAAAGTGGTTGCGATAGCCTTGGCTAAAGCCCGGCGAATGCAAGAGCGTTGAGCGCCCACCTTGCTCTTCAAGCACCTGCGGCTGCTTGCCTTCATGGTGAACGTGGGTCAGTAGCCACGGCACATTCCAGTCGCTAACAGGGTGCTCGCTGAGGGTTAAAAAGTGACCACTGCTCAAGGTCGGCTGATCACTGTGACCGCTGGCCTGGCGATAATCGCTCTGATGCTGCTCCAGCGCTCGCTGGCTTTGTCGCTCGCCTTGAGCATCGCTAGTAAAGCGACCGGGGTAGGTGTAATGCTCAAGCGGGCGGTGTTTGAGGTCGCTATGGCTGTTGGCCTCCAGCGTGCGGCTGGCAGCTTTAAAGTCGTAATCACGCCGCGCGGTGCTGTTGGTTCGGGTTTGCAAACGCAGATCGAACCCCTGGATCGCCGCCGAGTCGGCCGCCATCCCGCCGCTGGGTATGTAAGACGTTGCCGGTTGCAACGTAGTAAAGGCCGCCTGTCCATCACCGAACTGTAAGTAGTGGGCATCAGACGAATGCTTGAAGTGGTAATGCATGCCCTCTTCAAAACACAGCCTCTGAATGAAATGCAGGTCGGACTCGGCGTATTGCACACAGTACTCGCGAGGTTCGTAGGTCGATTGCAGCGTGAAACCGTACGCATTGCCGAGAATGCCGTGCTCTTCGAGCAAGGTTTCGATGATCTGCTGCACGGTCTGGTTCTGGAAAATGCGCTGATTGGTGCGGTGTTTCAGGTAGGCCAAACGTGGCACCAGCGTCAGGCGATAGTGCGTGAAGCGCTTGCCAGGGCTGCATCGGACGATCTGATAAATCTGCCCGTGGATACCGCGCCCAAGGTCATCAAAGGCCAAAAAAGCCGGGGTGTGCAGCAGCGCTTCAAGGTCCAGATCGGCGCGATCACACACCAGCTCAACGTCAAAGGCAAAGGGCGTGTTGAGCGCTTCGTCACCGCTGAAGGCCAGCACCTCAACAGGATGAGGGCAACGGTTGATGTTCAGCCTGAACGAGTTGTCGCGAGCAAATGCGGGCATCCATGACTCCTCTGACGTGAGGTCAGCGCAAAGGAGTGAACGCTAAAGGATGGGCACAGCGCAGGATGTAGGAGGAGTCTCTACTTACGAGGGAATACGGCCTTCGTTGTCGGAGATCCGTAAATTTGTGTGGGAGCAGGCTTGCTCGCGATCTTTTAAACGGTCAAAAGATCGCGAGGCAAGCTCGCGCCTACAGCGGGAGGGTTGAGGCTTAAGCAGCAGGCTTGCTGTTGCTGATCAACGTGCCCACACCGGTGTCGGTGAAGATTTCCAGCAGTACGGCATTCGGTACACGGCCATCGACAATGTGCGCGGTGGTCACGCCACCTTGCACAGCCTCCAGCGCGCAACGGATCTTCGGCAACATGCCGCCGTAGATGGTGCCGTCTTCGATCAAGCCGTCGACCTGCGCGGTGGTCAGGCCGGTCAGCACATGACCTTCCTTGTCCATCAAGCCGGCAATGTTGGTGAGCAGCATCAGCTTTTCAGCTTTCAGCGCCTCAGCCACTTTGCCTGCCACAAAGTCAGCGTTGATGTTGTACGACTCGCCGTCCGCGCCCACACCAATCGGCGCGATGACCGGGATGAAGTCGCCCTTGGTCAGCATGTTGAGCAAGTCGGTGTTGATCCCGGTGACTTCGCCCACATGACCGAAGTCGATGATTTCAGGCGTGGTCATTTCAGGGGTCTGGCGCTTCACTACCATCTTTTTGGCCTGGATCAGACCGGCATCTTTGCCGGTCAGACCGATAGCGCTGCCGCCATGACGGTTGATCAGGTTGACGATTTCCTTGTTCACATGACCGCCCAGGACCATTTCAACAACGTCCATGGTTTGCGAGTCGGTCACGCGCATGCCGTCGATAAAATGACTCTCGATGGACAAACGCTTGAGCAGATCACCGATTTGCGGGCCGCCACCGTGGACCACGACCGGGTGGATACCCACCGCTTTCATCAGCACGATGTCGCGCGCAAAACCGGTTTTCAGGTCATCGTTTTCCATCGCGTTGCCGCCGTACTTGATGACCAGCGTCTTGCCGACATAGCGGCGAATGTAAGGCAGCGCTTCGGACAAAACCTTGGCGACGTTAGAGGCGGCATCACGTTCGAGGGTCATTCAGGGCTCCGGTAAAACTCAGTCGATCAAAACGGTAGTTGAAGATCAGGTGCCACACGCTTGAGTTGGGCGTGGAAGACATCCTTGATACGTTGCAGTTCGGCCTCAGTATCAGCCTCAAATCGCAGCACCAGCACCGGCGTGGTGTTGGACGCGCGAACCAGGCCCCAGCCTTGTGGATAGTCGACGCGCACGCCGTCAATCGACGTCAGCTCGGCGGCCTCACCCCATTGGGCGTCATGCAGGGCTTCAATGATGCTGAATTTGCTCTCATCCGTCACATCGATATTGATTTCTGGCGTAGAAATATCGTTCGGGAAGGTCTCAAACAGCTCTTCAGCGGTCTGCTGTTGTTTGCTGAGAATCTCCAGCAGGCGTGCAGCGCTGTAAATGCCGTCATCAAAGCCGAACCAGCGCTCTTTGAAAAAGATATGCCCGCTCATTTCACCGGCCAGCAAGGCGCCGGTCGCTTTCATTTTCTTCTTGATTAACGAATGCCCGGTCTTCCACATCAGTGGGCGACCACCGTATTCCTTGATCAGCGGGGTCAGACGACGGGTGCACTTCACATCAAAGATGATCTCGGCGTTCGGGTTGCGCTCCAGCACGTCCTGGGCAAACAACATCAGCAAGCGGTCCGGGAACACCATGGTGCCGGTGTTGGTCACCACGCCGACACGGTCGCCGTCGCCGTCGAAAGCCAGACCCAGGTCGGCGTTGGTTTCTTTTACCTTGGCGATCAGGTCTACCAGGTTTTCAGGTTTGCCCGGGTCCGGGTGGTGGTTCGGGAAGTTGCCGTCCACCTCGCAGAACAACGGGATCACCTCACAGCCCAGCGCCTCCAGCAGTTGCGGTGCGATCACGCCGGCAGCGCCGTTACCGCAATCGACCACGACCTTGAGCTTCTTGGCCAGCTTGATGTCTTTGACAATTTCATCGGCGTAGCGCGACAAAATATCAACGCGCTCGATGCTGCCTTCGCCCCACGTCAGGTCGTTGTTTTTCAGGCGCGTATGCAGCGCCTGGATCTGCTCGTTGGCCAGGGTGTCACCGGCGATCACGATTTTGAAACCGTTGTAATTCGACGGGTTATGGCTACCGGTGAGCATCACGCCCGACTTGCCCGCCAACACGTTAGCCGCGTAGTACAGCGCAGGTGTGGGCACCAGGCCCACATCGCTGACGTGGCAACCGCTGTCAGCAACGCCCTGGATCAAACGCTCGACCAGCGCCGGGCCAGACAAACGACCGTCGCGGCCGATCGACACATGGGGTTCACCTTCGGCCAGGCTCTGGGAGCCAATGGCGCGACCAATCCAGTAGGCGGTTTCAGCGGTCAATGTTTGCGGCACCACACCGCGAATGTCATAGGCGCGGAAAATGGTGTCAGGGAACTTGGGGGCGACCGAAGCAGGGCTGCTCATTACAGGGAAGACTCCATTCTTGAAGAGTGTGGGGAACGCGAATAAGGATTAGAGAGTGCCGGAATGCCCGAAACCGCCAGCGCCACGCTGGCTTTCGTCGAACTCCTCGACCAACTCAAAGTGCGCCTGCACCACCGGCACCAGCACCAGTTGAGCGATACGCTCGCCGATGGTGATGTTGAAGGCGGTTTGACCACGGTTCCAGCACGACACCATCAGCTCGCCCTGATAATCGGAGTCGATCAGACCCACCAGATTGCCCAGCACGATGCCATGTTTGTGGCCCAGGCCCGAGCGCGGCAGGATCAACGCAGCCAGGCCCGGATCGCCGATGTACACCGACAGGCCGGTCGGGATCAGCAGGGTTTGGCCCGGCTCCAGCACGGTGTCTTCTTTGAGCATGGCGCGCAGATCAAGGCCTGCGGAGCCAGGGGTGGCGTATTGCGGCAGCGGGAATTCGGTACCAATGCGTGGATCAAGGATTTTGGCTTGCAAAGCGTGCATTCGAGTTAAACCTGGTTCAGACGTTCGGCGATAAAAGTGATCAGCTGGCGGGCAATCTTGCCCTTGCTGGTCTGGGCAAATACGGTGGCGTGCAGATCGCGGTCAATCACGCTGCAGGCGTTCTCTTCGCTGTTGAAGCCGATGCTGGGGTTAGCCACATCGTTGGCCACAATCAGGTCGAGATTTTTGTCTTTCAGCTTGCGCGCGGCGTAATCGAGCAGGTGCTCGGTTTCTGCGGCAAAGCCGACACTAAAAGGGCGGTCCGGGCGCGTTGCAATGGTGGCCAGAATGTCTGGGTTGCGCACCATTTGCAGCAGCAGGCCGTCGCCTTTCGTAGGGTCTTTCTTGAGTTTTTGCGGGGCAACGACTTCCGGGCGGTAATCTGCAACCGCAGCTGACGCGATAAACACGTCACACGGGATCGCAGCCTCACACGCGGCGAGCATGTCGCGGGCGCTGACAACGTCAATGCGGCTGACGCGATCAGGCGTGGGCAAATGCACGGGGCCGGTGATCAGCGTGACGCGGGCGCCCGCCTCAACCGCTGCTTCGGCCAGGGCAAAGCCCATTTTCCCGGAGCTGTGGTTGGTGATGTAGCGTACCGGGTCGATGTTTTCCTGGGTCGGGCCTGCCGTGATCAACACGTGCTTGCCGGTCAACGCCAGGTGCTGGAAGCACTCGGCCGCGCAGTGCACCAGGTCATCGGCTTCGAGCATGCGGCCAAAACCCACGTCGCCGCAGGCCTGGCTGCCGGAGGCCGGGCCAAACACCTTGAGGCCACGGCTCTGGAGCAATTGGGTGTTGGCTTGGGTGGCCGGATCGCGCCACATGGCCTGGTTCATGGCCGGGGCGATGGCAACTGTTGCGTCCGTGGCCAGCACCAGCGTGGTCAGCAAATCATTGGCCAGACCTTGGGCCAGACGGGCGATCAAGTCCGCAGTGGCCGGGGCGATCAGCACCAGGTCGGCCCATTTGGCCAGCTCGATATGGCCCATGGCCGCTTCTGCCGCCGGGTCGAGCAAATCCAGATGAACGGGGTGTCCAGACAAGGCCTGCATGGTCAGCGGGGTGATGAACTCACTGCCGCCGCGCGTCATGACCACGCGCACTTCTGCGCCTTGGTCCAGCAGGCGGCGAACCAGCTCTGCACTCTTGTAAGCAGCAATGCCGCCGCCGACGCCCAAAACAATGCGTTTTCGATACAGCCGCTGCATAGGCCTGCCTTCTAGTTCGATGATGACTGCGCGGAAAATGGCCAAATGCCACGCAAAAATGATGGGCTAAGATAACACAGCGCTTGCTACGGAACAGCGGCGCACCCACACACGGAGGTGTCATGAGTATCAGAAATTGGCCCGCGGCCGAGCGTCCGCGCGAGAAACTTTTGGAACACGGATCGGCCAGCCTTTCGGATGCCGAACTGCTGGCAATCTTCCTGCGCACTGGGGTTTCGGGCAAAAGTGCTGTCGATTTGGCGCGGCATCTACTCACCGAATTCGGCAGCTTGCGCGCTTTGCTGGAGGCGGATTTGGGGGTGTTCAGTCGCCAGCTCGGGCTCGGCCCTGCCAAGTTCACCCAACTGCAAGCGGTACTGGAAATGGGCCGCCGCCACTTGGCCGAGCGTCTGCGCCGGGACTCCGCGCTAGAGAGCCCGCAGGCGGTTCGCGACTACCTGAAATCCTTGCTGCGCCACGAACCCCACGAAGTGTTCGGCTGCCTGTTTATGGACTCCAAACACCGCATGCTCGCCTTTGAAGTGCTGTTCAGAGGGTCGATCGACAGCGCCAGCGTTTACCCGCGCCAAGTGGTCAAGCGGGCGCTGGCGCACAACGCGGCAGCCGTTATTTTTTGTCATAACCATCCGTCCGGCAATTCAGAGCCCAGCCAGGCCGATCGCACCCTGACCCAGCGCCTCACCGAGGCGCTGGATCTGATCGAAGTGCGGGTGCTGGATCACTTCATCGTCGGTGAAGGTGAGCCGCTGTCGATGGTCGAACACGGCTGGATGTGACGCTTAAGGCTTAACGCTAACCGTCGAAAAGTCCTGACGTCCAAACGGGCTTACCTGATAACCCTGTACGTCTTTACGGGTTAACGCGTAGGCCGTTGGATGTGCCAGCGGCAGCCACAAAGCCTGCTGCTGAATCTCTGCCTGAGCCTTTTGATACAGCGCGCTGCGCTTGTCCTGATCGCTGATGGTTTTGCCCTGGCTGATCAGCGTGTCGAGGGTTTTGTCGCAATAGCGGGCAAAGTTGGTCCCGGACTTCACCGCTGCACATGAAAACTGCGGCGTCAGGAAGTTGTCCGGGTCACCGTTATCACCCGCCCAGCCCATAAACAGCAGATCGTGCTCGCCCGCTTTGGCGCGACGAATCAGCTCGCCCCACTCGATCACGCGGATATCCGCCTGAACGCCAATTTTCGCCAGATCCGCCTGCAACAACTGCGCACCCAGGCTTGGATTAGGGTTCAGCACGCTGCTGGTCGGGCGCGTCCAGATCGTGGTTTTAAAGCCGTCCTTGAGGCCCGCTTTGGCCAATAGCTCTTTGGCCTTTTGCGGGTCATGGGCATAGCCCGGCAGGTCTTTGGCGTAACCCCAAGTGTTAGGCGGGTAAATACCGTTGGCCGCCTGCCCGCTGTTTTCGAACACCGCCTTGAGGTACGTGTCCTTGTCGAACGCCAAATTGATGGCCTGACGCACTTCTGGCTTGTCCAGCGGCGGATGCTGACTGTTGATGGCCACGAACGCGGTCATAAAGGCAGGCGTTTGCGCGACAGCCAGGCTGGTGTCCTTGAGGGCAGCATCGACATCCAGCGGTTTAGGCGAGAGGGCGATCTGGCACTCGTTGCGCCGCAGTTTTTGCAGCCGCACGTTGGCATCCGGGGTGATGGCAAAAATCAGTGCGTCAACCGCAGGTTTACCGGCGAAATAGTCCGGGTTGGCCTTGTAGCGCACCACGGCATCCTTCTGGTAACGGCTGAACACAAACGGCCCCGTCCCGATCGGCTGGCTGTTCATCAGCTCAGGGGTCCCCGCCTTGAGCAACTTGTCGGCGTATTCAGCCGAATAGATCGACGCAAAGCCCATGCTCAAGGCCGGCAGGAAGGTGGAGTCCGGGTGGCTGAGGGTAAAGCGCACCGTCAGCGGATCCGGGGTCTCAATCTTCTTGATCAGCTCGGGCAATTGCAGCGACTGCGCATGCGGGAAGCCGCTCTGCGCCACCTTGTGCCACGGGTTGGCCGGGTCGAGCATGCGCTCGAAGCTGAAACGCACGTCATCGGCGTTCAACTCACGCGTCGGGGTGAAGTAAGGCGTGGTGTGGAACTTGACCCCGGGGTGCAGCTTGAACTCGTACACAAGGCCGTCAGGTGACACTGACCAGCTTTGCGCCAGGCCCGGCACCAACTTGGCCGCTTTGGCGTCATAGTTCACCAGGCTGTTCATCAGCACGTCTGCCGAGGCATTGGTGGTGGTGAGCGAGTTGTACTGCACTACATCGAACCCTTCCGGGCTTGCCTCGGTGCACACACTCAAGGTGGCTGCATGAGCCAACGGGCTCAGGCACAGGGTGAGCAAAAAGGGGGCAGCAGCGAGACGCATATTCTGATTCCTTTGCAAGTCGTTGGCCCATCTGCAAGTGCAGTCTGGAAAACGCCTACCCTAGTGTTCTGATTGCCAAATGACTACTTTTTAATAGCATCGAATAATCGTTGGAGCTGCCGAAGGCTGCGATCTTTTGATCTCCCTTCATGAGAAGACCGCAATATCTTCAACCACGCAGCATTCGGCAGCGACTACGTTTGTTAAGGCCCGTATCGAAATTGGCCGGCACCTCACCTGAAACCTTTCATCTCGCGACGAGCGGTCGCCGCACGCCCGGCATAGGCTTTACCGTGGATTGCAGCTAGAATGCGGCCTTTATTAATCACTAGAAATCACACTGCATGTTGTTGCGCTTTAGTCTTTCTGGTATAAAGCAGCGCTCTTTTCTAGGGGCCCGGTTCCTTCGTTTGTAGGTGTAGCCGGTAAGACCCTTAAAGAAACGCGGCGCCTGGCGCCAAATGACTGAGAGATTAAGCGGCCAACCCAT
>Ga0302347_1003142_pt1 | contig 15166 bp, 10 predicted proteins | sample PhyWR1_FD_202178 | JGI IMG/M metagenome (GOLD analysis project Ga0302347, IMG submission 202178) | Leaf surface microbial communities from wheat plants in UC Gill Tract Community Farm, Albany, California, United States - DLSL W.R1 (v2)... | ecosystem: Host-associated > Plants > Phyllosphere >...
TCGTCCGCCGTGGTCGTAATATCAACCAGTGGAAAGGCCCTGGTATAAAGCTGACGGGCCAGCGCCGGATCGGCAAATTCATCCAGCCAACATAATGAAACCGGACAGAGACTTATTTCGCCATGGTAAAACAGCATGGGGACCACCAGCGGCAAATGCTTATGACCCGCATCAAGGTGATTCTGCATTGCGGCAATCGCATAGCGCATCATCCGAAATGGCATATGTGCCACTGACGAACTTTGATGCTCAATCACAACATAGAGATAGCCTTCCCCCGATGTCGTTTTCATTGACCACAGCATATCGGCGTAATACGCCCGAAGATCCTCTTCAATAAAACTTGTGGATTCTGGTTTAAGCGTGCGTAAATCACAACGCTGACGCAGCGCTGGTGGCAGATAGATTTCAAGAAAATCGCATACCGAATCTTTATGCCGCATAAAATGTTTGAACACCGCATCGTGCGGAGTCGAAGTCGTATATTTAGTCATGGCGTTCCGTCACCGGGTAAACGAGATGGCGCGAATCTACACGTTCATCATCATTACGCACACTCCCTGGTTATTCACTTTGCGCAGAGAGACGAAACAACATCACACCAGGCAACATGGCTTGCATAGGGTCTGGAATGCGCCTCGCAGAATGATGACTCACCTGTATTTCACTCTGTTGCGAAGCGGTCATCTGGTTATATGATTAATGCCATGGATAAGATAACTGAACTTAAACGCGCCAAACGCCTGGCGCTGGCGCTACTGTTGATTGCAGCGGCGACCTTTATCATCACTCTACTGTTACCACCGAACTTTTGGGTTAGCGGGGTGAAGGCGATCGCGGAAGCGGCAATGGTTGGCGCGCTGGCGGACTGGTTTGCCGTCTCGGCGCTGTTTCATCATTTACCGATCCCATTTATTTCACGGCATACGGCGATCATCCCGCGGAATAAGGAGCGTATTGGCGATAACCTCGGCCAGTTCGTAGAGGAAAAATTTCTTGATACCCAGTCGCTGGTGACGTTAATTCGCCGTCATGAACCGGCTGGCATGATCGGCCACTGGTTTAGCCAGCCGGACAATGCCCGGCGAGTGGGACAACATCTCATTCAGGTAATGAGCGGATTTCTGGAATTGACGGATGATCAGCGCATTCAGCGATTGCTTAAGCGCGCGGTCCATAAAGCCATAGATAAGGTCGATCTCACCGAAACCAGCGCCATGATGCTGGAGAGTATGACCAAAAATAACCGTCATCAGCGGCTGGTGGACGCCATCATTGACCAGTTAATTGCCCTGTTGCAACGCGATAGCTCCCGGGAGTTTATTGCCCGACAAATTGTTCACTGGCTTAAAAACGAGCATCCCCGTAAGGCAAAATTACTGCCCACGGAATGGTTGGGTGAGCACAGCGCAGAACTGGTCTCTGATGCTATCAATTCGATGCTGGATGATATTCACCAGGATCGTACTCATCAGATCCGTCGGGCGTTCGATCGCGCAACGCTAAAACTGATCGACAACCTTAAAACCGATCCTGATATGCAAACAAAAGCCGAAAACATTAAACGTTATATCAAGAATGATGACGCTTTTAACCGCTATTTAGGTGAACTGTGGGGAGACCTGCGCAGCTGGCTGAAAGAAGATATGCACAGCGAGGATTCACGCGTGCAGAAGCGCATCACGGAAGCTGGCCAGTGGTTTGGTGAAACGCTGATTGCGGACGACGCGCTGCGTGCTTCGCTAAACAATCACCTGGAGCAGGCCGTCATCCGCGTGGCACCCGAATTCGCCGCTTTCCTGACCAGACATATTAGCGACACGGTTAAGGGCTGGGATGCGCGGGACATGTCGCAACAAATTGAGCTTAATATTGGCAAGGATTTGCAGTTTATTCGGGTTAACGGAACGCTGGTGGGCGGGTTTATCGGCCTGGTGTTGTATCTGCTATCACAACTTCCTGCGCTATTAGCGCTGCCACAGTTTTAAACAAAATGCTGTCTGCTTGCGGTATTGCACAGAATATTTGAGGGGTGAGTATTTTCTGAATTGGCGCGTATACTGACCGGCCATCATTTTCGTTAACGGCTCATGGAGGCATCATGAAAGGGATTGCGCTTCTCAAACACCACCAGAAAAAGATCCTCACTCTGCTTTTGGTCGTGCTTATTGCACTGTGTTGTGCGGGTAACCATTTTTACCAGCATCATCGCGCAGATAAAACGTCGTCATTACGCGGCTACCAGGTTGCCATTGAGGGTAAAAAAATGAGCGGCGTGAGTAACAATATCTCTTCCCTTACCTGGTCGGCGAAAAGCGATACCCTGTTCAGCACCATTAATCGTCCTGCCGCCATCGTCGAGTTAAGCAAGCAGGGCGACGTCCTGCGTACCATTCCGCTGGATTTCGTTGAGGATATTGAAACCATCGAGTATGTGAGTGACAACACATTCGTCATCAGTGATGAAAAAGACTATTCCATTTATGTCATAACGCTTGATGCTGACTCTCATGTGACAGTGCTGAAAAAACTGCAAATCGCCCTGCAAAAAACCCCGACCAATACGGGCTTTGAGGGGCTGGCCTATTCGCCGAAGGATCGCGTATTTTATTTCTTTAAAGAGAAAAAACCTGTCGCTATTTACCGTGTTGCCGGCCTGCTGGAAAGCAATGACCTGCAAATATCCGATGATAAACCCCTCACACGCCGACTGGACGTTAAAGATATTTCCGGCGCAGACTTCAACGTCGGGAATAATTCACTTTACGTCTTGTCACACGAATCCAAAAATCTGCAGGAAGTGACTTTATCCGGCGATATTCTGGGCGAAATGTCGTTAAAAGAGGGCGAGCACGGTCTGGCAAGTAGCATCAAACAGGCGGAGGGAATTGCCCGCGATGGTGCAGGCAATTTGTTTATTGTCAGCGAGCCCAATCTGTTTTACCACTTTACGGAAAACACGCCACGCTAATCGGCAATTACATAGCGGGTGGCGGTAAAGCGATTCAGGATGATATGCACCAGAAAAACCATGGTGAGCGTCGCCACCAGTGCGACGGTAACGGACGCAATACGATACATATCGCTGAAAACCAGGTCCTGCTCCGGGTGCAGGTTTTGCCCGAACATAATGCCGATCGTGGTAATGCTTGAAAAACCAACGCCTGCACCGACTTTTTCCATCACGTGCAGGCGCGCGCTAAACCCCAGGCCAAGGGCGATAAGCGGCATCATCAATAGCATATGGCTACTATGATCGTAGAGAATGAGCTGCACAATCAAAATATATAAGCAGGCCAGAACCACGCCCACCACGCGCCACATTGAACTGATTACCGCACCGCGATAGCTCATCGGAAACAGGATCAGCACGCCGGCCATCAGCGCCGACAACGAGTCACTCAGATCGCTTACCTGAAAAATAACAAAGATCATTGTGGCCACCGTGCCGGAGAGTAGCGATTCATGGCGCACCCGCGCTGCATTTTTCTCAATAAGCGGCGGTCGGCCGCGCGGTTCAATATCCGGCAGCAGATAATGCATCAGCGCACTCAGACAGACAGCCATTATGCTGGCCTCAACGTTGGAGAACATCAACGTATGCCAGTCGTTAGTGGGGTAACTCATAAAATTAAGCATGACGCTTTGGCACACGACGCCCATCGAACCGAATAAAAATAGCGGCCCCTTACTCATGAAGCGAAAACGCATCACGTAAAGCGCAAAAACCACCAGCGTCATGATCAGCGGCCAGCGCGAAAGAAAGCCAATAATCAGTATCATCTCAAAGCAGTTCAGCACGGCGCTGAAAATGAATTGGGTCGCCACATGGCGGTTAAACACCGGCACCAGTGACAGCAGCATAATCGGATAGACCACAAAAAAGACGCCGTACTGCACGTTATAAAACGTGGAAATGCTGAGCGCGAGAGTCCCCGCAACCACGATGCGTAAGGTCTGGCGAAAATCGTTTGCGGTAAACGTAATCGTGTCGTGCGGCGTAAAGACGCGGGCCAGGGTATTAATAGACATAGTGTAACAGGCTCACCAGATGGATTTGCAGCCCGGAAAAGAAATGGGCAAAGGGGCCTTCACTGTTATAGAGCTGGACAGTTGCGCGTGCGCCGGTAGGCAGCGGCAGCGCCAGCGGTTCATCAAGCGCAACGTGTATCCGCATACGCTGCGCATCACGTACCCAGCGGTTAGACTGTTCCGGCTGTGAAAGCTGGCCGTTGACCGCTTCCTGTCCGGCGAGGATCCCCGCATCGCTGCTGACGACGTGGGCGGCAAACACTTTCCCCGGCATGGCATCAAATACCACTGCCGCATCGGTACCGGGGCGGGTATGGCGCAGGCTCTTTTCACGGAAGTCTGCCACAATATCGGTGTGAGCGCTTACTAACGCCAGCAGAGGCGTTCCTGCTGAGGCATAAAGCCCGGGACTGAGTTGAAGATTACTTACCGTACCGTCAGCTTCAGCACGAATTTGGGTCCAGTTAAGATTAAGCTGCGCCTCATCCAGCGCATTGCGATATTTTTGTAGCGTGACGTTGCGGGCATCATCACGTTCGCCACGTTCAATCGTTAACTGATGAATAGTGGCATTCAGCGCCGTCACGGATTGTTCACTGGTCTGCCAGCTGGTGCGCGCTTTATCGAGTTCCTGCTGCGAGACATTCTGGCTGGCGCTTAGCCGTTGATAGCGCCGGAAAGTAACGGCTTCATTATGCGCCGTCAGCTGCGCCGTTTTCACATTCGCGCGGGCGGCAGCGATTTGCGCATCAAGCTGCTGGTTAGTCAGCTGTGCCTGGTGCAGGGCGATTTGCGCCGCTTCTACCCGGTTCTGGAACGGCGTGGTATCCAGTTCATAAAGTAAATCCCCTTTCTTTACCGGGCTATTATTGTGGACATGCACCGCCGCTACGTAGCCGGACACCCGGGCGGAAACAGGCGTTACAACGCGCATTACCGTCGAGTCCGGCGTCAGGGGTATCCAGATATCCGCTACCACAAAGTAGACGAACATCAGCAGGAAAGAGGCAATACTGACCCTTACCCAGCGGGCAAATTTTTGTTCAGGAGTCATCATAGTTAGCGTTTTGTCTTATTATCTTCTTCGCGGAGAAACCGCAAATTGCAGGCGATTTGGTTAAGTGTCGCGTTGAACAACGCCTTGTTCGTCGCGGAGATATTGTGCGTAATACGATCCTGAAACTGTTGAATAACCTGATTCAGTTGCTCCAGGATCGTTTCTCCGGCAGGCGTCAGCGCCAGCAGGCGGATCCGCTTGTCGTAAGGCGATATGGTACGCAGCAGGTATCCCTGTTTTTCCAGTAGCGTGAGAGTTCGCATCAGCGGCGGCAGTTCGATACCCTGCACTTCGGCCAGTTCGGTGACTGAGACGTTATTACCCAGCTGATGCAGTTGCATCAGTACCGTCCAGCTCGATTGCGTCAGGCCAGTATCCAGCACGGCCTGGTCAATGACAGAACGCCACTGGCGTACCACCATTGCCATACGCATTCCCAGCGGACGGCGGGCAAATAGCTCATCTTCAGTCATTACGTCTCCCTCTCATTACGCATAATACGTTAATACTTATCAGGGTAAGTATCAAGAAACAGCGCAGTTAAGCGCATAGATTGCGAAAAGGGATAGTCTGAGGAAGCGCGGCGAAGAGCCTGCCCGGTGGCGTTACGCCTACCGGGCGTGTAAGGAGATTATTGTCACATATGCAGGTCCAGATATGTCGGATCACGCAGGCGAAGTCCGTACGCGATAAAGGCCTGTCAGCCATCCAGCGCAACCGCAGGCGCTATAGACTAGACGTAGCGTTTACCTTTTTTAGTCGCCGGTTTACCGCCTTTAAACACCCATGGGCCGTCAACGGTTAGCACCACTTTATCGCCTTTGCGGGTGAGCCACGGGGTATCTTCGCTGCCCTCTTCCGACGTCACCCCTGCCGGACTGAGAACGATGCTGTCCTCATCAATTTCGATCAGGCCAATGACGTAGGTATAAATACCCTCGTCATCGTCACCGGTATCAAAATCATAAGCGCACTCCACCACCTGCTCGCCGTATTCCATGCGCATAGTCGGTTTCAGCGATGCCACGGAGACGGCGCCATTACTTACCGCCGAATAGACGCTGCACACAATAGCCACTTTCCCGCCCATCAGACGGGAGATCGCCGGGTTAATTTCCACGGTTTCCGTTCCCGGTGCGCACGCGCTGGCCGTAACCACATCGCCACCGTGAAGCAGCCACGGATAAGCCTCAAACGCACCGGGATTATCCGGGGCGCAAACCAGTGACATCTGTCCATCCGGGCGCAAAATACCGATTCGCAGGTCAAGATCGTCATTATCTTCGTCGTCGCCATTATCAACCCAGGTGGCGCTGACACGAATGCTTTCCGGCGCAGCTGCGCCTTTGATCAGTGAGACTTTATGCTGCACGTTGGGTTTAGTCAGGGTAATTTTTTTAAGGCTCACTGCCGGTGTGACAGGTGCAGGCGCTTCGACCTCGATTCCGTAAAGATTGCATAATCCCGCAAGCCCCGAATTAAAGCCCTGCCATACCGCGCGAGCCTTATTGTCGCCGTTACGCACGTACAGTTCGAGCACGATAATACCGGTCTCCTGACTGAACGCGCCGGGCGCCAGGGCCAGGCTCTGCTCCCCTGCCACAATGTGCGCCTGTAGATCCTTCACGCTGGCAAAACCGCCCGCACCGCCGTCCTGAGTCAGGGTTACGGCGATTTTGACAATCCCGGCGGGAAGGCGTGAGAGATCGAAATCAATACAGTGGCTCAGCGTGTTGCCGCTGATAGTCGGGTTCATAAACGTTGCAGCCTCCGACGCGTGCTGCGGCGCATTAAAAAACACCATGTCGTCGTCAGTGGTCACCTTGCCAGATGCAGTGACCAGAAAAGCGGTCAGATTGACATCAAGTCCTGCGTCCAGGGTATGGCTGACACGCACCTGCCCGCGCGGCTGAGATAAGGTCGTATTCTGGCCAGGTTGTAATGATTGATTCATCTCTCCCTCCTTTCCTTCGGTGTGAATAATGTAGATCCGGTTTATCACAGCCGCTTAGCGGAGGGAATCGACAATATGCTGCCGCATACTATTGCGCGTCCTCGGTCTCCACCATCAGGATCGGGATATACCAGCTGTCGACTTTACATTTACTCTGAAACTTCTCACCTTCCTGATGCTTATTACGCTGCAATACGGCTAACACCTCGGCATGGCGGATCGCGGGCACGATCTCTTCCCAACGTTGTCTGCCATTTCGGGAAAACTGCGCCAGCGTTTTTTCGCCCAGCATCACAGTAATACTCTGTTTTTCAGCGACCAGCTCGACCTGCTCACCCGGCTTCAGGCTGGTTAAAAGCGAATGGATCTCATGCGAATCCTGATGCGCACCGGCAAAGCCAATATTCAGCTGGGCCAGACCGGTAATCAGAAAGCGGCGCAATTTTTCAGGGCGGGTAGCCTGACTGCGCTGGTACGACAGCGGCCCACCCTCCAGCAGCGGAATATGCGGATTTTGTTGGTTATCAACCTGCATCAATACCAGCCGGGAGATGGCGCGCGTCATCCCCACATAAAACAGCCTGCGCTCTTCCTGCTGGTTTTGTACGTCGTCGCCAAACGCGCTGGCCCAGCCGCCATCAAGGATAATCACATGTTCAAACTCTTCACCCTTGACGCCATGTACTGTGCTTAATAATACGCCGCTGCCAAAACGTACCTGACGACGCTGGGCATTCAGATACTCCTGCAAAAAGAGATCAAAATATTCTGCGGGCAGCGCCTCGTCTCCCTGAGCCCCCTCCCACTGATCGATCAGGTCGTGCAGCAAGATGTGCCAGCGGTTTGCCAGCGCCAGCCCGGGTAACGCCTCGCGTAATTCCTGTGGCGTGAGTGGCGTCAGCCGCTGCTCCCGTAGCCATTGCTGATAATCGACAATTTCACGGCAGGCGCGGACCGGAAAACCAGCGTCTTTATCAAGCGTAAAGCGGCAGGCAATATCGGCATCGGCCAGTGCAGAGCGCACCCGAACCAGTTCGTCTTTATCAATGCCGTTACGCGCGAGCACCGCGATCTGCTCGTGCGGACAGGTGGGATCGATCTCGCGTATTCGCTGCACTTGCTGCACAACTTCGGCAGCCTGCTGCGCGCTGTCCTGACAACGGACAATTTCAATCGTGCCGCGGCAGGGTTCTGTGGCTTGCCATTTACCGCCGTGAGGCTCCAGGCGTCGGTTTTCGTCAATCGTAATGGGATGGGCGTTTTTCATGCGGTTGTGGTTATGTTCAATCAGCTGCCTGGACGCCGCAATGATGTTTGCCGTCGAACGATAGTTCCAGGTGAGATAGTGAGTCTGGGCCTCGTAGTCGGCGGCAAAACGCTGAATAAACGTTACGCTGGCATCACGAAAACCGTAGATAGACTGATCGTCGTCCCCCACCGCCATCAGGCTTAATTTCACGTCGTCTTCACCGGCGCTCATGCCGGCCAGCGCGGCAATAAGCTGATACTGCTGCTCATCAATATCCTGATACTCATCCACCAGCAGATATTCCAGCCCGCCCAACAGGTGCTCGCGCTGGCCTTCCATTTCGAGTCCCAGCTGCGTTTCCTCACCTTTTAACAGGGCGATGGCGTCCTGTAGCAGGCTGGTAAAATTGATCTCTTCGTTATCCTGACTGCCCACGACGTGTCCGGTCAGGCTCAGTGCCAGACCATGAAATGTCTGCACCGTGACGCGGCTACCGTCTCGCCCCAGCAGGGCTTTTAACCGGCGGCGTAGCGACTGTGCCGCATTATGGTTATAACAGAGCAGCAGGATCTTACGTGGATCGACCTGTTTTACGCGCATCAGATACGCGCAGCGATGGACGATCACTTTGCTTTTTCCCGATCCGGGTCCGGCCAGCACCAGCATATTTTGATCCAGACCGGCCTGAACGATCTGTTCCTGACTTTGGTTATGCAGATCGTCGACGATCCGCTTCCACGAGCTTTCGCTGGTCGCCAGATCCAGCACCTTACGGCGGCCTTTAAAGTACAGCGGCAAGAATGACTCCGCGTCCATCGCAAAATAATCTTTCACCAGCTTTTGTGCCGCTTTGGGCTTATCCAGCCCCAGCTTCCCATATTCGTTCATGACATGAATTTGCAGTATTTTTTGCTGGTAATGCTGTTCAAGCGGCTGATAGTCAGCCTTCACGTAGCGGTGCGCCTTTTCGACGTTGAGTCTTAGCGACATCGCCGCACGAAACACCGCCAGCCCGTTTTGCAACGTAATCGCATGCTGCTCGTGCAGATAAAGCAGCGCCCGTTCCGCACCTTTTATCAGCCACTCCTGCTCATTACCGGGATCCCGCTCCTGCAGAAGTGGAATGATATCCACATCCTGGCGCAGATAATCGAGCACCTGCTCCAGGGCAAAGGACAGCATGATCCGCCTGACGCTGTTCTCATCGCTTGCTGCCGCCTGCTGATACAAAAAGCCCAGCACGGCATTGGTTAAGCGGTGACGCTGCTGAATAATTTTTTCGATAGTGGACCATTGACGATTAATGGCCATCTGATAGCTGTCGCGGCTGTCGTAACGAAATTCAATCGAGCCTTTTTGCCCGCTCTGCCGCCCGTCCTGCGACCAGCTATAAAGCAGATTACGCAGCAGCGACGGGTGGCTTCGCTCGTGACCCAGATCGATAATCAACTGGTTAAATTTGCGCAGATGCAGCGAATAAAATGCGCCCAGTTCAGGATCGGGAAATTGCTCGCGCAACAGCGAGAGCATCGCTTTTTCAATCTCCTGGATCTGGCTGGCCGTCACCCGGGCGTTGTCTTTTCCTTTCGGGCGAATATGTGCGGTAAGCAGCAGTCCTTTGGTGATTAGCCCCAGATCGGCCATCTGGGTCAGCACCCGCATCACGTCTTTGGCTTCGGTCGTGCTGGAGCCATGACTGAGATACTTTGCTGCATCATCGGCAATCGTGTCGGCACTCAGCCCATCATCTTCATCCGCGTTGATCAGCGCCTGCAATATCGCATTCCACAGCTGTGCGGCAGGTGGATTCAGATTCAGCGCCCGAATTTTTTCCTGCGCCTCCTCCAGCGAGGCGAAGGCGACTTTACCCTGAAAGACCTGAGTAATATTGTCGCTGCGCTCGACATAGCCTACCCGCTCCAGCCAGGCGATGCCGGTCTTCACCTTCGTATCCGCTCCGCTGTCGTCGGCGGTGAAACTGGTTTCTACCATCGGCTGGTTAATCAGCTCTGCGCTGGTCGCCACCACTTCATTTTTATCATTGACCTTGCGTTTGATGCCGCTGAATATCTGGCGAATATCTTTAAAGCTGACTTCACTGATAGCCTGTAGCCGGAACTGTTTCTCAATATCCTGCTCGTCAAAAAGCAGTACGCAGTGAGCGTCCAGGGTATCGCGCCCGGCGCGACCGGCTTCCTGCAAATAGTTTTCCAGCGAGCCGGGGATCTCCGCGTGGATCACCAGCCTGACATCGTCTTTGTCGATCCCCATTCCGAACGCATTAGTCGCGCAGACGATCCGGTATTGTCCGGCAATAAAGCCTTCGAGGATCTCTTTTTTCTGCGCGCTCTCAAGGCGGGCATAAAATTTTGCTACCGGCAGCGACTGCTGTTGCATCAGCGCATCGGAAATTTCATCCACCGATTTACGCGTCGCGCAGTAGATCACGCAGGAGCCGGGCTGCCCGTCGCCGAAAAACTGTTCGAGCAGAGAGAGGATTTGACTGAGCTTGCTCAGCCCCCGGCTTTCGAGAATGTCATAATGCAGATTAACGCGCTCCACCCCGCCTTCAAAGCGCGCCAGCGGCTGCGGGATCTTATTCTGAAAGTGTGAGCAGATGTCGTTGATGACATCCAGCTTAGCCGTGGCGGTGTAGCAAAAAACTGGCGGGACCGGAACCTGCTGCTCTTTCGCCAGCGCGTCTATAACGGTGGCGCAGTAGAGATAATCCGGGCGAAAATCGTGCCCCCATTTTGACAGGCAGTGGGCTTCATCAAATACCCAGCCGCCAATTTGCCGCTGGCGGATGGCATTTTTTACCGCCCGATTGCGTAGCTGCTCCGGTGACAGATACAGAATGGCGATATCGCCCTGTCGCACCTGCTCAAGGATCGCCCCGCGCTCCGGCAGGGTCAGCATACCGGAGATCGCTGCCACGCCCTCAATGCCCGCTTTCTGCCGCAGATTATCGACCTGATCTTTCATCAGCGCCTGCAATGGCGAAATAACAAGGGTCAGTGAACCGTTACGCTGGTTGCGCACAATCGCCGGAAGCTGGTAGCAGAGCGATTTACCGCCGCTGGTCGGCAGTATTCCCAGCAGTGGGCGACTGGCCAGCCCGCACTCTACGATGTCCCGCTGAAGCGGCGTTCCGTCAGGCAGATTGCGAAAATCCGGCAGTTCAAATATATGCTGTAAATGGCGTCTGGCATCGTGATTTTGCAGGCAGTATCCGCAGGTGGCCTCCTGGCACTTCTCTTCTCGCAGTTCGCGAATAATATCGGCCGTGGCCGGAAATTTTCGCCAGACCCACGGTGGCAGCACCGAGTTTCCGCCGCTGACCGGCAGCCACGCACAGGCAAAGGCCAGCGGCAGCAGCTTCTGCGGCTCGCGCAGCGCATCACCAATCACCCGGCTCAACTGATTCGGGCAGACCTTATGTTGCGCGATGGCTTTAACCAGCGTCGGCAGCGCCGCCGCCTGAATCGACTTCTTACCGGTAAGCGCCGCAAAAACCTGCGCCAGTCCACGAGTAGTAAAATGCGCGGAGATGCCATGCTCAAACAGATATTGATAAAGCTGAAGCTGCTCCAGCGGCTTGCTTCGCAGCGCCGTCAGCTGTTCAGCGAAAATCTGCAGCGCCAGCCGCGAGTCATTCACCGGATCGTTAATCGTGTCCCTGACCAGCTTGTAGTCTTTGATCAGCCGGTGATAAGGATTGGCCGGAAAGGCCAGAGGAGAAAGATAAAGTGTATCAATGATGGGTTTATCAAGCAGGATATGCGGGCGTATCGGCTGAGCAGAGAGCCACGGCAAATCAAAATCTAAAATATTGTGCCCAAGAATGACATCGGCGTCTTTTGCCAGATGATCCAGCCGGGCGATGGCATCGTCCTGATGACCTTTTATATTCAGGATCTCATCGGCCAGCACCGCGCCTAACTGTCTGAATGTATTATCTCTGCTTAACTCTATATCAAAGGACAGGACCCGTTTCAGATCCAGCACGCTAGTGGTTTGTTCCATTTAACCGACTCCATAATCTCCCGCAGAGAAACATGAAATCGCTAAATCTGACCGGAGATGACAGCTTTAATTTGCACCGATTAAATCATGTGCAGAAGAGGATATCCAGTCAACAGCGTGATTTCTAAGGAAAAAAATCTCATTAATAATACTTATCAATAATTGAGAACGCGTGATTATGCCGTCTCACGCCGCTGTACAGCCCGATGTGCATCTTCTATATCCCTGTTAATTATACGATTAGTTAACAGGATATCGTGACGCCCGACGGGCAGCCCCTGAGCAGCGAATCATTCCTGCCGGTTAAGGATCTTCTCCAGATAGCCTTCAAGCTGATGCCGCCGCAGATAGTCGCTGACCTCACGCCTCCAGCCATCACCTTTTCCCAGTATCGCCCGGCTGCTGGTAGACGCATACAGATAGCGATTATCGTAGAGATTGATCAGCGTCTGATTCATGCCATCAACGTTAAAGTCCGGTTTTTTACGCTGCTGAAGCTCCAGCGAACGTAATATTCGCGCCTGTTGTTCGGGATCCGGGGAAAAAACCTGCTCGTTAAGTTCGCTTATTACTAAAAATTCGGGCGGGATGCCCTCTTCACGGGCGGCCTGGAACCGGTAGTGCCCGTCGAGGATCACGAACGATGCCAGCCCGGCGATATACCAGACGAGGATCGGCGGAAGCTGGCCTTCACGCGATTTTTTGCGCCACCACTTCAGCCGTCCGGCATCCGTATCGACCGGATAGCGCCCCAGCAGCAGATTACCGCCCCACCACCAGTCCACCAGCCTGACTTTTTCCGGCTGAGTAAGATCGGCCATGTCCTCCGCATACAGCGTCCAGTCGCAGCCCATTTTGTCCGTACTGGCCGGTGACTGAAAATGCCAGTTTTCCGGCGTTAACAGTTTTTTTAGCGCATAAGGGGCGCGATCTTTTACCTGCTCCATCGGTCTTATCAACCAGCGGCGCGGGGCCAGTAGCGGTGAGGACTGCGTCATTAACTGACGGGCAAAATAGCGGCACCACTCGCCGGTCCATGCCTCCCGCCCCTTACGGGCAATAGCTTCCACATCCTGTGATGTGACCGGCGGCAGCAGGTTTTGCCGGTCCGGATGATCGGCATTAAATACCAGCCAGACGCCGGAGTGGTCTGACAGTACCGTGGCCCAGAACAACGTTTCACCGCGTACCTTCAGCGCCATACGTCCGTGATGACCGCTCAGCATTTGCAGGGTTTGTGCGCAATCCGTCTCGCGGACGGTAAGCTCAAGACCCTGCCACTGCGCGTTGCGGTCGAGAAGATCTTTCCACCAGTAGTCAGTCATAAAGAGGATCCCGGTTAAGCCATTGTTTAAGGATGATAATATATTTTTATTATTACTCTTAACGTCTCTCACAGACAAACAACGGCGTATCGACAATCATAAAAACCAGCAAATCGTCGCTGCTTTTTATCACGCGGGTCAGCATTTTCATATCGCTACGGGTGGTGAAGAAAAATGCCGGCAGATACCGTTTAAAGGTGCTGAAGGCCTCTGCGCTACTGAAATTCATCACGCTCGCATCGTTAGACAAGACCATCACATCATTCTTTTTTAATTGATAATGAAAGGTCTTACGCAGCCTCAGTACCGCATCGCTGGCCGAATCTTTTGCCATCAGCGTGATAAATCCGTCGCCGTTATCAAATGAAATATTCATTCGAAAATTGAGGGTCCTGGCGTTATCGATGATGCTGAGTCTGGCATCACAGGTAATGGCCTCACTCTCTGAGCGAAAATAACTAACCAGGTACAGGCTAAGCATCAATATCATCAGAGAAATGAAAGCGATTGCATAATTAATGTTCACATTTATGTTCAACATACATCGTCAATCCATCAATAAAAAAAGTAGAACGACTGGCAGCCGGGGCTGAGCCCGGTGCCAGGCTGGTTACGGCAGGCAATAAATGATGGATAGTCAGCGACGTGATTTCCTGTGATGTATACCCAGCGGCGGGCACCGCAATCGACCGCCGAGCGTTTGATTAACGACTGAAGGATCACGCTGTCATCGGGGATGTTGTTCACAAACACTTTACATCCTTCGCTATCATTGATTTCGATGTAAGCGGAAAAATAGTTTCTCGGCGGCGTGATGATATGCCACAACGCGACCACCAGCGGCAATAACAGCATGCCAGCCGCAATGAAAACCCGGATGCCGTTTCGCCTCAGGAAGAGACGTTTTTCAACCGGCGCTGCGGTCATAACGCCAGGCGGCGCAGCGACTTCAGCCATTTCATTTCCAGGAGGGTCAGACTCTTCATCCTGAATTTTTTTCTGAATAGTCACATCAGTCGGAATAGTGAATCCGCGTTTTGGAATGGTCTTTATAACGCTTCGACCATTTTCTATTTGTGATAACGCTTTTCGCAATAGCGAAATATTTTGATGTAAAGTATTCGCATTCACATTCATCCCCCGCGCATTCCAGACGCGCGTAAGCAATGTTTCCTGACTAATAATTTCACCGTGATTATCGAGCAAAATTTTAAAGCAGTTACTGGCGGGAATAGGTAATGTCACCGTTTTATCATCGCACATGTAATGCAGTAAATGTGCCTGAGCATCATAGATAAGTGCTTCATTTATAATATAAACCACAGCCACTCTACCAACCTCCTCCATTAAGATAGCTCAGACACAGTCTTTCTTTCGCTATAAATTCATAGCGAGAGATTATGTTCTCCGACTGATTAATTGCTTTTAATTATATTAAAATCTCTTATGTCACTCAAACAAAATAACACCTTCTTTTGTGGTGTCATTGTGCATTGATTTAACTTTACTTCATAAATCACAAC
>Ga0302347_1003146_pt1 | contig 15144 bp, 12 predicted proteins | sample PhyWR1_FD_202178 | JGI IMG/M metagenome (GOLD analysis project Ga0302347, IMG submission 202178) | Leaf surface microbial communities from wheat plants in UC Gill Tract Community Farm, Albany, California, United States - DLSL W.R1 (v2)... | ecosystem: Host-associated > Plants > Phyllosphere >...
CTTGAAGTAGTAATACACGTTCGGCTTGGGCAGGCCGGCCTTGGCCGCGATATCGCTGGTCTTGGTGGCGGCGAAGCCCTTGTCGGCGAATTCCTCGCTGGCCGCGCGCAGGATCAGTTCCTTGTTGCGCTCGCGAATGGTGCTCATGGTCAGGGATCTTCCTCGTGTCTGGCCACCTCTAAGAGGGATCGGGCATGGTAGCACCGGGCTCGACGGGCGCTCAAGGCAGCGGCTTTGGGCTAGACTCCCGCTCATTCACACATTTGGAAACAGCTCAACATGGCAGGAAGCAGTCTACTGGTACTGATCGACGACATCGCCACCTTGCTGGACGACGTTTCGCTGATGACCAAGGTCGCGGCAAAAAAGACCGCAGGTGTATTGGGCGACGACCTGGCGCTCAATGCCCAGCAGGTCACCGGAGTGCGTGCCGACCGCGAACTGCCGGTGGTATGGGCGGTGGCCAAGGGCTCGCTGGTGAACAAGGCCATCCTGGTGCCGGCGGCGCTGCTGATCAGTGCCTTCATCCCCTGGGCGGTGACGCCGTTGCTGATGCTGGGCGGGGCGTACCTGTGCTTTGAAGGCTTCGAGAAGCTGGCCCACAAGTTCTTGCACAGCAAGGAGGATGACGCGGCGCAACACGAGGCACGCAAGGAGGCGGTGGCGGATGCCAGTGTTGACCTGGTGGCCTTCGAGAAGGCCAAGATCAAAGGCGCGGTGCGCACTGATTTCATCCTGTCGGCGGAAATCATCGCCATTACCCTGGGCATCGTCGCCGACTCGCCGCTGCCCCAGCAGATCATCGTGCTGTCGGGCATCGCCATTGTCATGACCATTGGCGTTTACGGGCTGGTCGGCGGCATCGTCAAGCTGGATGACCTTGGGTTGTGGATGACTACCAAGGCATCGCGCCTGGCGCAGGGGCTCGGCAACGGCATCCTGCGGGCGGCGCCCTACATGATGAAGAGCCTGTCGGTGATCGGCACCGCGGCCATGTTCCTGGTAGGTAATCCAAAGGTACGGATGTGGACGAGTGAATCCACATGTGGTACCGTATGGACAAATGGACATGGTCACGTTGGGCTGGGTTATGAGTGGAACTGGAGGGCTGCGAAAGCACAAGGTGCGTTACGATTCTGATGCTACCAGTCTGCTGATACCTGAATTCAGGTTGATTAACGTCAGCTTTCACGATCTCAGCAATACCGAAGTTATCCCTCCCCACGAATTCACATATAGTCCAACCGGTTACTTTCCGAACTTTCCTGTAATAATTCAGGGCGATGGTCAGCCATGGGATATAGGAAATCTATATCTGGTGAATCGCCTAAGCCGGACGGTCAAGTACGAGTCGCGAAGTTTTCGTACTGTCGCTGGCCATATTCTAGATTATCGGAGATTCCTGGAGGATGAGGAGTTAGATTTTCTTTATTTTCCAGAGAATGATTTGCTTAAAGTAACCCACCAGTATCGCCGTCGCTTGGTGGATCAAATCTCTTCTGGTGAAATTAAACGTGGAACAGGCAGGGCGCGAATTAATGCGGTAGTGGGATTTTATAAAGATATAATGCGTTTCGGTCTGGTGAAGGCAGAACAGTTTGCACATCAGCCATATGAGACAGTGTGGAAATATTTGTCGATAGAAAGTAATTTCGGTATTTCCAGGATTTTGGCAATTGAATCCCACAATTTAGCAATAAAAGCACCAAAAAATAAAGCCTCAACCGAACTAATAAATGACGGTGGTTTGCTTCGGCCTCTGACTATTGATCAACAGGAAAAGCTGCTCTTCGCTCTTTTGGATTCCTCCAGAGAATATCAGTTAATGTTCTATATGGCTTTATTTACTGGGGCCAGAATGCAAACTGTGTGCACTCTTCAGGTAAGACACATCTGGGCTGAACTCGATGGTGATGGTGACCTACGTTTGCCAATAGGTATCGGCACTGGAGTGGATACCAAGGGCGGTACAAACATGACGCTAATTATCCCTGGTTGGCTTGTTTATGATTTGCGCGTATATAGTAGGTGTGCTGAAGCAGTAAAGCGGCGATCGCGGTCATTTTATGGTGAGACTGATATGAACTACCTGTTTTTGACAAGTGCTGGTAGTGAATATTATACGAGCAAGATGGAGATCTCTCACCGCAAAGATCTAAATGTGGATCCGCGTGTAAGTTCCGCAGATCGTGTCTATGGGTCGATACGTGAAGGGGCGACTATCCGACAGTTCATCACGGATACAGTGTTGCCGAGGATTAGAGTTGATGATCCTGAGTATTTAAAGTTCCGTTACCACGATCTTCGTGCATCTTTCGGGATGAATTTGCTTGATGCTGAGATTGAGAGTAGGGGGGTTACCCAAGCTCTTGAATACGTTCAGCAGCGCATGGGGCACAGCAGTAAAGATATTACCTTGCAATATCTGAACTACCGTACAAATATGAAGAAAAAAGTAAAAGTTCAGAGTGAGTTTGAGCGCAGGCTTTTCAAATATGTGAATACTAATTTTCAGTTGGCAAGAGGCGATGATGGCCAAGCGTGAGCATCGCCCAGTAGTTTTTTTAGACTTTGATGATCTCAAGACAGAAGTGCTACGTCCGGAGTCTATTGTTCTCGTTAGAGGGACATCCGAAAATAGCACTCGAAAGAGATCTTCGGATCTGGGGTGTTTCTGTTACTGCTCGCGAGATAGGGTCGCTAATAAACTTGGTGGTACAGCTGTCGACCTTTCAACATTTGATGAGAAGAGAGTGCCTGTAGTTAAAGGGCTTGTAGATTATCTTCGATCCACCAATACTTCTTCTGTGGAGCGTAAATTTACAGGTGTCAAACTTTTTTTTGAATGGATTGATAATGGCGATGCCGAGTGGGTTTTTGGCGATCTGGAATCCATGAAGGCTGCGTACCATGAATACACCGTATATTTAAACCAAAAGATTCATCTTGCTGCTGTTAACGACGGAATATCTACTGGTACGGCTAGTCATTACCAGAGAGAGGCCGCTGTGGTAGTTTCAATCTCTTTAAGCCTTCCCTTGAAAAAGGTTCAGAGCTTCAGTGTTTCGGTTAGCAGGTGTCGAGGGAAAATCGATACTCCAAACAATCTGAGCTCTGAGGATGAAAGGTCTCGGACATTTTCTACGCTAGTGGGGTTTGTCAATGAGGTGCATCGAGTTGTCTTATTGCGGGGCGGTCTACCAATCAAGATGTCTTCTCCCAATGATTCGGACTTTAATTATTACATCCCGGGGCAGGTAAGGAAAAAGGGTGCAAGCCCGGATTCTATAGTTCATTACCTGAAGAATTATGAAAAGTTTCCCAAGCTCTCTAATATCCTCTCCAGTCCAGGGCTTTGTTTGAGTCCGGAGTCTAAGAAGATTCATCGTTGGACTCACGAAAATTGCCGTGTAGCCATTCGTAATTTTGAAAGGGATTCTAGAGGACATGCGGCGACGGCATTGGTAAATCGCGCACTTGCTGCGGGGTTAATTACTTTTGTATCTGCTACTGGAACAAATCTGAGCGTCGTCCAGGATTTGGAAATGGGCACGGAAAGCGTTGTGCCGAGCACGCAAGGTAAAAGATACTCTGGCACTAAAGGGCGTGCTAACGGTGTTACGGTTTATCCAGAATTTGGTGTGGATTATGTTCCCGTTTTCAAAAAAATTATGGATCTCCGAAAATGGCTTTTAAATGGTAGGGAAAGCACATTAGTATTTCCTTATCAGGCGGAAAGCGGATTGATCGTTCGTGTTGAGCCATCCTGTCTTTCTGAAGTTAGGAAGCTGTTCAAGACTGCTTTGCCGAACACTGCTTGGGTAACGCCTTCTCAATGGCGTAAGGGCGTCGGCTCTGAATATGTAAAACTGAGCGATGGTGATACTGTTCTTGCCGCAGAAAAACTTGGTAACACTGAAGGCGTTGTAAGGGAGCATTATGCCAGGCCGTCTGTGGAAGATACAGCGGCTGAGATGAGTTCTTTTTTTGATTCTGTATATAGCACAGCTATCAGTCGAACTAGATCAGTCGCAGAAATCCCGGTGAAGATCATTGAAGATCTTGAACATCCATCGAATATCCCTACAGGGTACTGTGATATCTCTGAAAGCACGACCCCTGAGCTCGCAGATGGCTTCACTCCGAATGCGCCAATTCCATCGTGCGGTGAACCTATTACCTGTTTGTTCTGTAAGCATTATGCGGTTCATGCTGATGAGCAAGACTTGCGAAGGCTTCTTTCGTTAGAGTATTTATTGACAGCTTCTCAGGCATCGATGGCAAACGAAAGCTATATTGGGAAGTTCGCTCCGATGTTGCACAGGATTGGTGAGGTCTTGACAGAGTTTCAAGCAGTCTCAAGTTTTGATGCTAGCTCGATTTCCTCCATCAGGCGAGAAGTGGAAGGTGGTAAGCTTGACAGTTTTTGGGCCATACATTTTAATACTTTCGTTTCGCTAGGCATGGTGATATGAGCGTAATAGCTGATCTCAGTGCGAAGGGGTATGATGAGGTTTCACTGCCTGATTTCCCCAAAAGTATTATTGGCTGTGTGACATTGAATGAAAGCATAGTCATATCACGAGACCTGGACGGAACCGTTTTGTCGAGGGTCAGGGATCTATTTTGGAACTTGAAGCCGTACTGCGCGAAGTCAGTGAGTGTTTTCAATTTTGAAAGTTGGACGAAGACTCCTAACAGCTTGAGTGCTAAATCAATTATTGCAGAAATGCAGGCTATACAGCTTGTGCGGATGCATTTTTATCCAAATCCTAGAAAGGTCTCCTCCATTGATTTTACGGCTCTTCGAAAGATGGCGCTGTTTGCTCAAAAGCATGGTTTTAGTCTCCAGGATCTGTTTAATCGTAAAGCATGTCAGGAAGCATTGATTTCTAGCCTATCCCATGCTGGGAACAAGATTGATCTGCGTAGCTTTTATAATCTGTTTAGTGAGTTATATCAGCTACGTGTTTTACATCCTTTGTTTTTTTTTGGCCCTTCAGATTTTGACATAGTAGTTCGACTACGTATGCTGGCAGGCACTTACAGTGAATATCGCAGCAGTCTGGGGCAGACGAAGGTGATTCCATCCAGGATTTACGGTGCATTGATTTCAGGATTTAATGACGAATTAGATTTTTTCAATCAATTCAGGTCTGAGTTATTGGAGTTTTATACTCGGAGGAGTGGGAACAAATATTACGGTGAGGCAGATTCTCAAAAAATAAAAAACGGGTCTGTCAAGTGGCGTGTAGCGATTAAAGAGTGTGGCCTATTAGAGCTTTGCGAGCGCTTTAGTATTACGGGTTTTATGCAGTTGAATTCCTATGTGATCTCGGTTAGCTCGATTTCCAAAAATTGGATTCATCTTTTTACTGGTATGCGGGATAACGAGGTTCGTACGCTGCCTGCTAACTGCTTGACATATATTAGGGTTGGTGGCAAGGAAATTGTGGTGTTGCTGGGGTATACTTCAAAAACATCAGGTGGAAACAATAATCCTACTTATTGGATTAGCACTCCTATTGTTGAAAAAGCGATAGTGGCAGCTAAATTAATTGGTCGTATTGCATCATTGAGAAATGGATGGAATGACTCTGATCTCGGTAATTATCCGCTTTTTCCAATGTTTAATTCTCCTCACAAGACGTCTGTTGCTTACGTCTATAGAACGGCACCGCTGCCTGGGATTTATCATACAGAAAGACTAAGAAAGGTTATTTCCCGAATTCCAGGTATTAGCCTCACGGAGGCGGATATCCTTGAATTGGAGCGATTCGACGGGTTTAAAGACTGGCGTTCAGATCCGGATTTCAAAGTCGGTGAGGTCTGGCCTTTGTCTTCACACCAATTTCGGCGCTCGCTCGCCGTATACTCTGCTCGTTCAGGAATGGTTTCGTTAGGTTCCTTGGCTAACCAGTTTAAGCATCTGACAGAGACAATGACTTCCTACTACCGAAGCGATCAAATCTTTGCTATCAACTTCCTCGCCTCTGAGGATCAGCAGGCCATGATACGCGAATTTGAATACGAGCGTCGCGTGGCTAGTTTAATGAAGTACGAAAGTGATGTTATTAATTCCTCGGGCAGGCTTTGGGGCGGCGAGGGCAATCGCATCCAGGTATCTCGTGACCGGGGTAAGCCATTGATCATCACGACTGACCGTGAAGCTACCGCTCGCAAGTTTGAGAAGGGCGAGATGGTCTATAAGGAGAGCCCTCTAGGTGGCTGTACCAACCTGAACGCCTGCGACAGGATCGGCACCATTAGCGTTTTCGCATGCCTGGACTGCCAGTACGCCGTGTTGGATAGTAATAAGAGCATCCGGAATATCAGATACGGCATCTCAAGGCTTCAGAAGAGTCGTGGCATGTTCCCGCCTACCAGTCCCTTCCATCAGCAGCTGAGTATGGAAATCGACACTATTTACCAGCAGGTGGAACGAGCTGGATTTGGCCATGAAATCGAGGATCTGAAATGAGTGCGGAAGAAGACTACCTGGCTGCACTAGACCGACTGGAGCGCGATGAGCCTCAGATCCTTCCCAAAGGAACCCTGATCAACAACGATACAGTTGCGCTCGAAGCTGGTCGGAAGCGGGGCTCCATCAAGAAGCTGCGCCATCCTGACCTGTGTAAGAAAATCGACGAGGCCGCCGAGCGTCAGCGCTCTCATGTCGCAGTCGTGAACGTTTCGAGCGTCGAAGACGTAAAGAAATCCAAGTCGACAGATGCGGAGAAGGCTCTCAAGGAAAAATACAAGACTTTAGAACGTGATTACAAAATTGCTCTTCAGAAGAATATTTCTCTTGTGTATGAGGTATTCACATTGAAGAAAAAGATTACAGATCTAGAAAAAAAAGGCAGCGAACAGGATAGCAATGGGCAGGGCGGTAACATACTTAACTTCCCCAAACCCTGACTGCGAAATTCAACTGCTCAGTTACTGCAGGGTATACGCGAGGTTACTCGGCCGAATCGCCCTTGTTCTGAACCGCTCTCTTCAAGTACCTACGTACCGTCGCCTCGGACAACCCAAGCTCCCTGGCAATTTTTACCACTGGCACACCTTGAGAGCGTAGCTGCTGTGCAGCACTGATTTTCTGCTCCGAACCCATGCTCAAAGGCCGTCCACCTGGCTCATTGCGCTCGGCCAGAGCCTGAGAGATGTGCTCGATGGCTCCGTTGTGCTTCAGCTCAATGATCTGGGTTACCACCCGTTCAAGGCCGTGATCAATCAGTACCAGGTCAGGGGATGCTTGCAGTAAGAGCAGGGTAGCCGGCTCCAAGCCCAGCCCTTGAGCGAGCCGGTTCAGCAGATCGACACTGATGTTCACCTCTCCGCGCTCAATCTTTCCCATATAGGACAGATCAATGCCGGCAAAATCGTGCTGAGACAGCCCTTTGCTTCTTCGCACGCCGCGAACAACCGCTGCCAATGTTTCTGTCGGATCCATCAATTCCCCCATGTCGAAGCGGGGATGGAGCCACATTGCGTCCGATCATAACACGGTCTATCATCCGTATTATGATTGGTTTGGTTTCACCTCTGCACCAAGCAAGTGGCCTCAGGTCAAGCGTTTCGGGAGCTATGCCTGGCGCTCCGTGGATGCATTTGGTGAATATTGCCGGCTAGGAGGCAGCAGCAGTGGACGAGATCTCCATCGTGGATGCGATGGGTAGCGGTCAAGCGGTGCTGATGCATGGCACAGATGGCAGTCGTGATGCGGTGGTGACTGAGGTGCGTGCTAGCTTCCCTGGCAAGCCTTACTGCCTGGTTGAAGATTGGTGGGTTTTCAAGGCCGACCTGACCTCAGACGAGCTTTTGAGGGTTCACTCTGCGGGGCATCTGCCACTCATTCTGTTTGCTCACAGGGTGGTTGAGGACAGCCAACATCGTTTCCATCCTGGTGATTGGGTTCGTAGCAGCATGTGCAGGGCCTTCAGTGATGGGGTCTTCTTTGAGACCAGAAACACCGTTTACGTACTGCTTGGCCAGGGGCATGGTCAGACCGCGAGCCTCAAAGCCATTTTCTCTTTCTTTTAGGGCTCCGCCTCGGTGCCCCAGCATTTCGGGACAATTGATGTTTAGAACGATCGAGAGCCATAGGGTAGGCGTGCCTGGCATGTTCGGTGAGGGGGAGAGCATGTGGTATGCGGTGACGCGCTACATGGAAACGCATTACTACCACGTCACTGTTGAGCTGGATGGTCGTGAGAGGCGAGGTCGCTACGCCTTGATGGTTGATGATGAGCGGCTGCTACAGAGAGTCTTGGTCACCCAGTCTGACGACGCATACGTGAAGAGTATCCAGGTCGTTACCCCGGGGCACATGAATGGATCCGGCGACTGGAAGATGGAGCCTCTGGAGTATGCGCTGGTTGGCCACGACGCGCATGACTGCTCTGTTAGCGTGCTGACGGTGGGGAGTGGGCTCGTGTACCACACGGCACGGGATGAGGCGTTCGACGTGAGCAGCCTCGCTGATCGGACGCTGATTTTCCAACCCAGCATGATTCGCCCTAACGCGGACTAGCCGGTACAAGCATGACGAGCATGATCTACCCAAGTGGGTTGGAAGGTTTAGGCATTGGAGCAAAAATGATTGATACCGTAGCAGTCGAGTACCACGGCAAGCGCCATTCTGATTTCGATCTTCGGCGAATTATCAAGGCCGAAAAACAAGGCTTCAACATGCCTGTCACGGCTTACCTCACCGGCGTATTTATCAAAGCACGAGCAGCTGTCGGAGTGGTATTTGGGCACGCCAGGAAAGACTCGTTGGGCCGATTTGCGGATGGTCACATCATCCGCACGTCTGATGTTCTGGACGTTTCCAAGGAAGGTAGGTTTTGGGTGCTAACTACTGAAAACAGCCGCTACGTCATCGCGACTTTTCGCCCCGATGGAGGGCGTCGGAGCTTGCGCGAGTATTGGAGGTTCGTAGGTGACTCAAATCACCTGACTCCGCGACGCTTGCAGTAGGAAAATTGCTTGGGCGAGCCGCTGAAGCGGCCAGGCTCTCGTGCACCGAGCCAAGGCTCGGCCCTTTCGGGCTTCGATCCTTTTCGCCTCCGGCCTTCCTGGCCTGCGCGCTCCGCTTGCTTGAGGGGAAGTCCAGCCTTGCGATATTTCTGATTCATGAAAACATATAATCCATTGGCTGCGTGATAAAAAATTCACGTGATGCCAGATCTATCAGGGTATCTAGAGCATACTGTTAAGTCCACGGGTTCCTATATTTTGTGATCTGCCTTTGGTAATGGGGAATATTTAAGGTCGAGAGAAATTGTTTGACCTGCCAGCGTCTATTTGATTAAACTGGCCCCATCTTGAAGTGGGGCGCTCACGGACACTGCAGCTTGTAACGGTAAGACCTCCGATCTCCATGAAAAGCCGCTATCTACGATATGGATTATCGAGAGGCGTGAAAAAGCCCCTTAATTGGGGCTTTTTTTCGTCTTGTTTTTTGATGTTGCCGTCTGCCTCAGAGCATGAGTTGCCACTCCAAGCAAAATATTTCAGAAAATAGCTAAGTTTTCACTCAAGGTTTGCCAATTCCTACCGTTTTGGATAGATATGGTCTTATCTTGAGAGCGTTATGATCAATAATCAGTGCTGCAAATCCACGGCTACCTTCAGCGCCACCTCGATTTTCAAATTCCTTGATACTGCTGAGACCTACGATACTTCAGTAAGCCTCAAGGAGACTGGCCTCGTAGAGGTACTGTTACATAAATTTTGCGTTGCCTTTACGCCATATCAAGCCCATCAGGTAGCTGCATGCCTTATACAGGCTATTGGGCACCTTGGAGTGTCATTAACGAATTCCTATGAGAGGAAAACGCTCGATCTCCTCGACTCGATTGGCCAATGGACTCAACTAATTCTGCCCAATCTGCCAGCGCCCGAGGCTGGAACTGCTGAGCTACGTCACCAAGGTTTTGGGCCTGCCTTTGTCGCAAGCGGGGTATTCCATGATCCGGCCCCACAAGTGGCTTTTGAGGACAAGAGTCAGGCTATTTATGATATTTCAATCATGCCCCACAAGGATGCGATCATGCTCAAGTTTGGGTGGGTTGACTGGAGATTCACCCCAACTGAAAGTGAATGGCTGGCCGATCAGCTATGGACTGCGGCGTTTTTGGCAGCAAAGCAAGCTTAAAGCTCGAATTGATTCGAGCATTTACCGGCGAATCGGTTGGATAAACCTTCCGGGTCGCGATGAGGTAGGTGTCGGCAGTCTGCGATCACTCGGCGGCCATAGCAACAATATGCCCGCACCTATCCCATCTCTTCGTTAATCATAGGGAGCAGCTTCCGGTCTGCCTTGGACTGCCTGACGGCCAGAATGGCTATGCTGAATCGCGCCAGGCTTCCTAGAAACTGCCAATCTCACATATCTGCGATAGCCCAGTGCACCAGGTTCTTCTCAAAGCTGCTCAGGCGTAGCCGATGCACGCGTGGTGCCATCGAACGTAGTTTACCCAGCATCTCGTTAAGATGATCCGATGGTAGAATTTCATCTTTGATCTGAGTCGAAATTTGGGTTGGTATGCCATATTCGTCCAATGCGGTGAGCAGAGGGTCAAGGAATAGATTCTCCAACTGCTCAGCGAAAAAGCTGAAGTCTCCAGACTCTATACCTCGTTTGACGAACACATCGTCCTGAATCTTGCTGATTGCCATGATGTCGCGAGGTAGGCGGAAGCACACCATGCTCCGAAGAAATTTCAAACGCAGGTTGATGGCTTCGCTCGGGGATTGGTTGTGCTTGCGGTCTTCGACAGCTTGCTGCAGGTAGGAGGGAAGATGCTTCTTCGTCCGGATCTCGTGAATGTGCCAAGCCAACTGAAGGCTTGACGAAACGCCGTATTCCATCAGATTTCCGCCTTCGAGGTCGTAAACCAGCTCACATAGGTAATTCAGCTGACTCGATGTTTCGGGAATGCCTCTCCAGGTGAGTAGTAACCGCGCATCGTCGAGTTCCCGGATGATCCTTTCAGCGACCTCGATTTGCCGATCTACTGGGATGTGCCGGTTCTCGATCAGGGTGCTCTGTGAAAGGATGGTGTTGGAGTATGCCTCTTGAAGCCGACCCTTAGAGATGTCTGCCAGGTATTCGTGTTCCAGCTGCATCAGCAGGCCCATGGGAGAGCGATCGTCCTGATGCCCGATTGGATACTCCACTGTCAGGCCCTGTTCGACAGGTGGCTCTTCGAGCATGAATACTTTGCCGATGAAGTATTTCTTCATACGGCCAGCGCGCCCAGAAATATTCTTGTACGTAAACCAGTCAAAATTCGAGGTTTTAAGGCGGCGGTCGTAGATGATCACATTCTCTGCGGTCGTGTTGACGCCCTCAATCATCGTGGATGTACAGATGATCTGCTTGATCGTACCTTCATTAAACAGCTTGACGATGTACTGCTGTAGGGCGCGTGGAACGCCACCGTGGTGGATGCCGATCCCGAGCGATATTGCTTTGGCGACGTTCCAAAGTGGATGGTAGTGCTTGGCAATCCAGGCCGCGACCTCTCGCGTTTCTTCCAGCTCTGAAAGCCCTGCATTGTCGATCAGCAGTTGCGCGACACGGTTTGCACTGGCCGGCGCTTGGCAGTAGATCAAGGTAGGAGAGCCAAGTGTCGCGACGAGCTCAAGCAGCTTGGCTTGGCGCTCTTCCGAGCGCATAGCGATATTGAAGTGCTGGATGTCGACCGCCACGGTGCTGAAGTCGGAGGGGATGAAGTTGTATTCGTAGCTATCAAGCCCGGTGATCCGCTGAATGTGGGGGCCGAGCATGTAGAACTGGGCCCCGTTTTTGGCGAGCTTGTGGAACGCTAGGCTCAGATCTACCGCGCGGGTGCTTCCGCTTTTGTCGCTTGCCAAATCGATCTTGTAGAACTCATCGACTACGAAGAACTCGACGTCGCCCAAGTCTTCGCGTTGGATGACGCGCTCTTGTGTCAGCAGGTAAACGTTGGTCGTGTTGGCATCCGCTTCTTGGCTGGGGTGGGTGATGAGGTTGAATTCCTTGAATCGCTTCACCAGCCGGCGACGAGTCTCATCGATCAGTGCAATGGTCGGGACAATCACAACGACCTTCTTGAAGCAGCGTTGAGCCAGGACGGCATCAATCACGAGGCTTTTGCCAACACTGGTCGACGCGCTCAATACCACGTTACGCCCTTGCATTATGAGGCTGAAGACGTGTGCTTGGAGGTGGTGGAAGACCATCCCTTCTTCTAGGCCATCCACTCGATGAGCTTCATAGGCCAAGCGGTCAGAGAGGCCCATGCTGCCCAGGTGATCGGTGATGTAGGGGAACAAGCCGACGGTGCGTACCATGTTGAGCAGCAGCGATTTCTCGACCCCATCGAACGAATCGAATTGGTCGAGGGCGCGGATGACCAAATCCCGGCCCTCCCATTCAACGGGGCCGCCCCGGTTGACGATCCGGTTAATCTCAAGCAGTACGTCGGTTTTGGAGACACCGTCCTCACCGAATCGAGCCAGGTTAGCTTTGACGGTAGGGTAATTCATGGCCATTTCTTTCCTTGGTGACCTTGGAGCTGCTGAGCTTTGCCCCGGCGAGGGTCAGTGAACGTCTTTATTTGGCAACGCTGAGCACCGATTGGGAGTAGTTGAGACCTACAACGCTTCGAGAGTCGAACAACGCAGATCGAAAGCTTGGATGAGCTTCGCGATGCTCTCCATCGGCACCAGGAAGACCGCGACCTTCACTTGTTCCACGTTCTCTGGAAGTCGTGTCATCAACGCGCCGTAGTGCGCAAGGATCTCAGTCTTCAGGTTATTGACGTACTCAGCCAACCAGCCTGACGCAAGCGCATCGCTGTCGTAGGTCAGTAGGATGGGGAAGCACATAACGTTCAGCATGTCGTCTACTGGGGCGTTTCGGTGCAAGGCATTGTTGAACGCTTCGGCATTGGGCTGGTGATGATGCGGCTCACGCAAATTGATGACGATTTCGCGTTCTTCCGAAAGAGCGGTTTCCGTAATGGTGGCATCCAGCACACTGCAGATTTTCTCCAATGTACTCTCCATATCGCCGACCTCGATCAGGTGCGCCATACCCAACCAGAGCTGGTCGTGTTGCCCTGGGTGTCTAACGATATGGGCATTACCGAATTCGGACAGCTTGCCTTTGGCCTTATAAAACACCTTGCAAGCCACTGGCTCGCTGTTTTCTCGGCTACGCAGTATCGCGTGCAGAATGAGCTCAGCAACAAGCTTGTCGCGTGGTAGGTCGTGATCGTTAAAGGCACTGATGGAGCGGGCGATGAACGATTCAGCGTTGTGTGCCTGGATGTTCACGATTTCACTGGCCTTGAGCGAAAACTCTGGCAGCCACTCGGTCAGGTGTTTGGCAAATGCCTCGCACCGCCATTGCTTCAAAGCATATCGTACGTCGAATGCCGATACAGATCGCAGCAGGCCAGCCTCGGTATTGGCATGAAATTCAACCAAGAATGGGTCTGGCCGTTTCTTATAGGGCTTAGCACTAGCGCTCGCCCGATCATCCGCCTCTTCTAATAGTTGCTTGAGGAGAGAAAGGGTGGAATCCCGGCCGATTACTTTGGTGGCAGCATTGGTCTTTACGTCAGCCGTCGCTGCCTTATCAGCCAACTCAAGCAGCACATCATAGATGTGTTGAAGCTGACTGTAGCTGGGGCGGTTGCCATACTTTTCGGCTAGCTTCGCAAGCGCCTTGATATTGATCGACTCCAGTGCCATGACATCGCCGTATACCTGCCATACGAAATTCACTGCCCAGTAGGCGAAGTCGCGCTGCTGGAGAGATAGGGTCTTCTTGAATTTCTTGGTCAAAGCGTCGCTACGTTCTGCAGTATTTTCTGCTGTCCGGAGCTCGAGCTCTATCTTGAAGCAGTCAAGGATCTTGGCTGCATCACGCTTAGTCACGATGCGGAAGCGGGCTGGCCCAGGTCGGACATCGCACTTAAGCGATTTTTGCAGGAGCGAGGTTTCGGGTCGTCCGTTCTCAAGCGTCGTCACTTCCTTCCAGTTCCATTTGCCGTCACCCTCGGTCGTTTTGACCTGGATGTACTCATGGACGGTCTGTCCCTCATGCTGAAAGACCGCGACGATATCGTCAGCTGTTTCGCACTCGACTTGGGTGTAGGTACTGTCGCTGAGCATTTTCAGAATGAAGCTGACTGCGACATGATCCTGGTATTTGAAGCCTTGCCTTGCAGCAGGCCCACCTTTGTTCGATGGACTGGAAGTTCCCATGACATCCCTGTATCGCGAAAGTGGCTCAAAGGGGCGACCGCGTGGGCTCTAGCGGAACGGGCGAGAGGGGAGCGGTGGCTCTGAATACCCAAAGCTACCACTAATAGCAAATTGCCGGCTAGGTGGGCCAGGTGTGAGCGGTTGCAGAGCTTGCTCTGGGAGTGGATACCATAGGATACCTGTGCAAATCGGAAATGTGATTCGACTGCTCAAGCGTCGGGTTGAGCGATAGCTGCTGTAGTACACATCGATCCGACCGAAGCGCTTCAATCGCAAGAATTACTTAGTCCTGATTGATGGGGTTGGTGAGGTTCGCCGGTGACCGCGAAGACTCAAAAAGGCCGGGCGAGCCATTGGCTGCCCGCCTGGCAATTTGCTGTGGCCGAAGATGGGCTCGATTGCGGGTACAGACACCAGATCTTCCCGGGGGAGCGAACCTCAGCGAAGGACGTAAGACCACCTCTTATACGCTCCCAAGAGCGATGGAGGGGCTGCACCCGGGCTCCCAATCAAGTTTTGGTGAAGCGATCTCGGTATTCTTTAGGTGATACCGATAGGAATTTCTTGAACGCCAGCCGCATGTGATCGGCGCTGGTAAAGCCACTCATGACCGACACAGTTTTCATCGGGAGGGTGCCTCCGCTGAGCAGTCGCCTCGCGTGATCAATGCGAGACTGATCGAGAAACTCAGAAGGGCACACCCCAACCTCTTTAGTGAAAACCCGAGTGAAATGCCTATTGCTCATGGCGGCACGTTCGGCCATCACACCAACCGATACTTTGCTATCCAGGTTCTCAAGCACCCATTGCTGCACCTCGCGCATGAGCGAGTTTTGGGTCTTCTGGCTTATCAGGTTTGCACTAAACTGGGAT